>Ga0209483_1000022_pt1 | contig 187876 bp, 167 predicted proteins | sample NGEPerA_FD_184508 | JGI IMG/M metagenome (GOLD analysis project Ga0209483, IMG submission 184508) | Arctic peat soil microbial communities from the Barrow Environmental Observatory site, Barrow, Alaska, USA - NGEE PermafrostL2-A... | ecosystem: Environmental > Terrestrial > Soil > Wetlands >... | reverse complement strand
GAAAAACGGCTCGATCCGGCGCATTTGGGCCTCGGACAGCAGAAACATATCAGTCATGGCGACACCTCCTTGCGCCGCCATTGAATCAAACGATCATCTGAGCCGCAAGATATTTAATGGGTCCTGATCCTAGGTCGTCACTTAGACCACGATAGCAACGTTGCTCAGCGCCAATCATTGAAATGGTATGGCGAACGATACGCCAATCCAACGAACTCGGGTCAAGCGGTAGGCTGGCAGGAACAACTTCAACCGAGCGAAGCGCGGTTCCATCGCTAAGCAGGACGTTTGCCATATCGTCAACCGTTGACCCATCCAACCGCCCGATTTCAAAATACTCGCGTTTCGAAGAAGTTCGTCGGACGGCTCGAAACTCGCTCGATGTCGGCAGCGACACGATGCAGACCATTTCAGGTACGGGACCCAAATATTTGACGTCAACCAAGCCAACAACATCGCCCGATGGCAGACGAAGCAGATTAACGCTGATTGTTGCACGAGCCGCCTTCGCAAAATCCGGTATTGAGCGCATCACATCAAGCGCATCCATGACCGTCCTGCGCGAGAGTCGGTCGCATTCGGAGAGCCTCTGATAATGACGCATGCGAGGAGCCAAAAAAAGAGCTGACAATGATTCAGTAGCTCAAATTATATAAAAATGGAATAGATTCGCAGAATGGCAGATTACGGAACATTCGACTTATCTTGAGCACAAAGGCTTATCCGAGCTCGGCGGCGCGCCGCAGGCTGCTGATCATCGAGACAGTGAGTAGATATTCGCGGGTCCGGGCGGGATCGGCCGCGGTCTGCATCAGCTGGTCGCTGAATTCGGTTCCGGCGGATTCGAGGTTTTTCTTGTTCTGAATTGATTGCCGTTCCATATGTTCCTTGGTGACGAGCCGCCGTTGGAGGTCAAAGCGATCAAGTTCGGCGTCCGGCTTTCTGCCGTGCCAGACCTCAATCATGCGTGCGGTCAGATTGATGGCGTCATGGATACCGCCGTTCATACCCATACCGCCCAGCGGATTGTTAATGTGCGCGGCATCGCCGATTAAAAACGCGCGACCGGCGCGGAAGGCCTTCGCGACGCGTTGGTGCACGCGATAAAGCGTCGTATGTGAGATCTGGTAGTTTGAAATGCCGGACACGACGTTTGCCATCAGCAATTGTACAAATGCGGGCGACAAAGCGAGATCGTCGCTCTCATCCGATGACACCGGAAACATGACTCGCCAAAGTCTCGGGATTTGCAACAGGAAATGCCAGCGTTGCGGATCGGCGACGTAGTTGACTGATACGAGATCGGGAATGACGCTGTGAAAATCGAACGGTGTACTGACGACCAGGAAACGTTCAGGCCAAGTGAAACCCTCGAACGCGATGGCGAGTGAGCGTCTGGTGTCGCTGCGTGCCCCATCGGCCCCGATCAACCAACGTCCGGTACGCTTGTCGGTCGAACCCTCGCGCTCGATCGTGACAGTGATCCCGCGGTCGTCCTGTTCCACCTGCCGGATTGGACTTGAGAACTCGATCTCGAAATTCCGGTTCGCGGCCAGCCGATCGCACAGAATGCGCGTTAACTTGGATTGTTCGCATTGCAGACGAAAGGGGTGGCGCGTGACGTCGGCGATGCCGAAAAAGTCGAACTGCCCCATCAAGCCGTGCTGCTTTGACCGGTACTGGAATTTTGGCGCAATCAGTCCTTGCGCGATCAATGGCTGCGCGACATCAAGGTCGGCGAGCATGTCGAGCGTGGGCGGATGAAACGTCGAAGCGCGGGATTCAATGCTGAGATCCGCTCCGGCCTCAAGAACGGTTACCGGGACACCATGCCGCACCAGATTGGCGGCTGCGACCAAACCGACCGGACCCGCGCCCGCGATCAGCACTCTTTCTGAAGCGGCCATGGTTGTCCCGGTAGGCTCGGTGCTTCAGTTATATCATCCTGATCCACGCAAGCGCGCTTACATTGGCGGTACACCGGCTTTGTTGATGATCTCGCCCCATTTGACCGTTTCCGAAGTGATGAATTTGGCAAGCGCCTCGGGTCCCTGCGCGACCGGCTCAGCACCCAATTCGATAAAGTGCTCCTTCACCGTCGGATCCATTACTGCTTGCGCCAGCGCCTTGTATAGTTTGTCGATAATCGGTGTCGGTGTCCCGGCGGGCGCCAGCAAGGCAAGCCAGCCGAAGGTCTCGTAATTCTTTACGCCTGCTTCAGCCGCGGTTGGCACGTCGGGGAGGGCGGTCATACGCTTGTTGCTGGTGACCGCGAGTGCGCGCGCATCCCCGTTTTTGATCAAACCGAGCACGTTCGGCAGAAATTGAAAACCAAGTGGCACTTGCCCGGCGATAAAGTCGGGCGTGTATTGCGCGATATTGCGATAGGGCACATGGGTGAGCTTGACGCCCGCAACCTGCTCGAAATAGGCGCCGGCGAGATGTTGAGAACTTCCAACACCGACGGAGCCGTAGTTGAGCTCTTTCGGGTGGTCTTTTGCGTAGGCGATAAACTCCGTGAGCGTTTTTGGTGGCAATTTTGAATTGATGACAATGACGTTCGGAAGAATGGCAAACAGCGAAATTGGGGCGAAATCCTTCTCGGGATCGTAGCCGAGTGTCTTGAACAGAGTTTTGTTGGCCGCCAACGGACCCGAGGTACTCATCACCAGGGTATAGCCGTCCGGGGCCGCCCTGGTTGCCGCGGCTGTCCCAGTATTGCCGCCGGCGCCAGGTCGGTTCTCGACTACGAAATTTTGGCCGAGAGACTTCGACATCTCGTTCAGCAAGACGCGCGTTACAACATCGCTCGCGCTCCCGCCGGCAAACGGCACGATGACTTCGATCGTTTTGGTCGGATAATCTTGGGCCCGCGCAGGCGCACTGCTGCAGGTGGCAACGACCATTGCAACCATGATTTCCGAGATATGCAACATTCTCAACTTGATTATGACCATGGTCCTAGCTCGCCTTTCAGTGGGTGGCGATCATTGCTCTAAATTCGACTATCACCATTCTTGCCTAATTTTCGCGAGACACAAGTAGCTGGTTGAAACTAAGGTTCTTGCTGCGATAGGATCATTCCATGACTGACACCGATATGCGGCAGAAAACGAAAGCCGCTTCATCGTCTGCTATCGCCAGAGACAACAAACAGCACCCGATCACGACTCTGCGCGACTGGCTCGATCATTTGGCGGCGCGCGACCGGCTGGCTGTGATCCGACCGAAAGTTTCGTTACAATTTGAGCTTGCTGCTATTGCCAAGCGGCTTGATGGCCAAAAGGCGACGGTATTTCCGCGCCCCGGCGGGCACGCCATGTCGGTGATCTCGGGCCTCGTGTCCGACCGGCAATGGATCGCCGACGCGATGGGTGTGGATTCGGGCGACGTATTGGCGCGGTTTCAGGAGGCGATGCTCAATCCACTGCCTTGGAAAGAGGTGAAATCCGCGCCGGTGCAGGAGATCGTGCATCGCGAAGTCGATCTCGGCATGCTGTTGCCGTTGCCGACGCACAATGAGTACGACAACGGCGCCTACATCACGGCCGGGCTCTGTATCGCACGCAATCCGGTGACCGGCGTGCAAAACGTGTCGCTCCACCGTCTGCAACTGACCGGTCCCAACCGGTTGGGCGCTCTGCTGCTGCCGCGCCACACTCACATGTTTTATGAAATGGCGGAACGCAACGGACAGCCGCTCGATGTGGCCATCGTCATCGGCATCGATCCGCTCACGCTGCTGTCATCACAAGCAATCGCGCCAATTGACTTCGACGAACTGACAATTGCGGGCGCGCTGCACGGCGCACCGCTGCCAGTGGTGAAATGCGTGACCAGCGAGCTGCGCGTGCCGGCGGAAGCCGAAATCGTCATCGAAGGCCGAGTGCTTCCGAAGGTACGTGAGCTCGAAGGTCCGTTCGGCGAATTTCCGCAGTATTACAGTGAGCCGGCTAAGCGCCACGTCATCGAAGTCATGGCCGTGACACAGCGCAAGAATGCGATATTCCACACCATTGTCGGCGGCGGACTCGAGCACTTGCTGCTCGGCGGTATTCCGCGCGAGGCGACCTTGCTGGCCCATCTGCGCCGCAGTTTTCCGAACGTGCGGGATGTGCATCTCGCGCGCGGTGGCGTCTGCCGCTATCACCTCTACGTCCAGATCGCGAAGCGGCAAGAGGGCGAGGCCAAGAACGTGATGATGGGCGCGTTCGCTGGCCATTACGACGTAAAGCACGTGATCGTCGTCGACGACGATGTCGACATTCACAATCCGGCTGAAGTGGAATGGGCAGTAGCGACGCGCTTCCAGGCCGACAAAGATCTCGTGATTGTCCCTGAGAGTCAGGGCTCCAGACTCGACCCTTCGACCCGCAACGGGGTCGGCGCAAAGATGGGAATGGACGCGACCAAGCCGCTCGACGCCGACGAGATGAAATTCAAACGCATCCGCGTGCCGGGAGAAGACAAGATTGATCTCAACAAAGTCATTGGCCCGGTACCGAGCCAGTCCTGGCGTAGCGCGCTCGGCCAATAACTATTCAATTGTCCGCTACCATAATGATAATGAACGGCTCTCATCGTTTACCGGTGAACCGGTAAAGCTTCATTTGCCGACGAATTTGGCCGGCCGCTTGGCGTGAAACGCCTCGACGCCTTCGCGGAAGTCGTCCGACTGCCGCAGCCGGCTGTAGCAGTGACCCTCAAGCTCGATTGCAGTCGAAAGCAGCGCATCTTCGGTGTCGTTGAGTAACTTTTTTGCAGTGCGCTGCGCCAGTGGGGAGAAGGACCGCAATTCGTCGACCAGGGCATCGGTCGCTACTTCGAGCGTAGCGTCCGGCACGCATTCAGTTGCGATCCCCCATTCATAAGCCTGCTTGCCGCTGATGCGCTTGGAACGCATCACGATGTCCTTGGTGCGCGTGATGCCAATGATCTTCTGCAGCCTTGCTGAGCCGCCGGAACCTGGAATCTGCCCGAGCTTCTGCTCGGGCAGGGCATAAATGCACGTTTCCGAGGCTATGCGGAAATCGCAGGCCAGCGATACTTCGAAGCCGACGCCGAAACAGAAACCACGATTGGCCGCGATTACCGGTTTGCTGCAGCGCGCCGGCGCCGCGATGTTCCAGGCGAGCTTTGACACGTGCTCGGGCGTCGCTTCCAGGAAGCCCTTGATGTTGCCGCCGCTCGAAAAATTCTCACCGACCGCGCGCAACACGATCACGCGTACGCGCGAATCCGTATCTAGCGTCTCGAACACCAGCCGTAACTGATCGCGCTGCGGCATCATGATTACGTTCAGCGGCGGTCGCTCGAGAATAACATCGGCGCGCGCGTGGCCGGTGTCGATTTCAACGTGAAAGCCGTCGAGCGTCGCGAGGCAGGGATCGGTGAAGATCATCGCCGTCATGCTGCATTTCCATTGTGGAGAGAGGGGTCTTCTTCGGCGGTATATTCGCCGGCCACCAGCTTGCGCCGGAGCAGCTTACCAACCGGAGATTTTGGGATATTTTCGACGAAGATGTAGCGGCGCGGACGTTTGAATTTGGCGAGGCCGGAGGTCTGGCAGAACTCATCGAGTTCGGCTTGCTCAACCGATTTGCGTCGCTTGACGAAAGCGGCAATTACCTTACCCCATCGCTCGTCCGGAAGGCCGACGACGGCGACTTCCGACACCGCCGGATGCAGCGACAGACAGCTCTCGATTTCAACCGGCGAGACGTTCTCACCGCCGGATATGATCATGTCGTCAAGCCGCCCCGTGACGAATAAATCGCCGTCGGCATCGAAATAGCCGGCGTCGCCGGTGAAATACCAGCCGTCACGGATCGCCTTGGCGTCGGCTTCCGGGCGGCGCCAATAGCCTTCGAACGCCTCGTCACTCAGGAGTTGTGCGATCACTTCGCCTTCCTCGCCAGCCGCGGCGATCTGGCTAGGCGACGTGGCACCGAGCTTGGCGACTCGCACGCGCTGATTGATCCCGGCGCGGCCGGCGGAGCCGGGCTTCGCTGGTGCGTTCTGGTCGATGGTGAAAGTGTAGATTTCCGACGAGCCGTAATGGTTGACGAATAGCTCGGGCTTGAACGCGGCTTGCAGCGCCTTGAGCAGGCCATCCGTCATCGATGCGCCGGCAAAGCCGAGCTTGCGCACCGAGCTCACATCGGCTGCGGCCAAACCATCGTGATGAATAAGGTCGTGGTAGAGTGTCGGCACTAGATAGAGATTGCTGATTTTTTCAGCCGCGATCAGTGCCAGCGCTTTCTCCACATCGAAGCGCGGCAGGCAGACGAAGGCGCCGCCGATCAGCGACATCGCCAGCAGCGAGCGTACGCCCATGGTGTGATAGAGCGGCATGACGCCGAGCGTGCGTTCGCGATTGCCGTACATATTTTGCGCGACATGCGCGAGCGCTGCCGCGCGTTCGGCGCTGTGCCTGCGGGGCACGCCCTTAGGCTGCGCAGTGGTGCCCGACGTATAAAGCATGATCGACCAGGCGTCGGCCCTTGCTTGCGGTGTGGCGTCCGGCGCCTTGCGCGCTACGAGCGCGGCCCATGCGGTCTCGCCGGATATCGGTGCTTCAAGGGCGATGCGTGCACAGTTTTGAGCTTTTTTCGACTGGGTAACGCTTGCCGTCGCGATGGAGTCGTAGACTATAGCTTTTGCTTCGGAATTCTCGACGAGATAATCGAGTTCGGCGGCGGTCGCGCGCCAGTTCACGGGCGTGAGGATGATGCCGGTGAACTGGCACGCCCAGTGCAACGTCGCGGCCTGCCAGCGATTTTGCAGCACGGTAAGCAGATGATCGCCGCTCTTGAGCCCGAGTACGCCGAGCCCGTCCGCTACCGCGGAAATTCGCCGATACCAATCGGCGTAGCTGAAGCGCACCTCGCCATCGACAATGGCCAGCGCGCGCGGGTCGCGCTCGACGCTGGCGAGGAAGCTTGTGCCGAGATCAAGCATGCTTGCCGGCCTCGCGCAGCCGCGCGGCAGCGTCTAGCGCGGCGGCGATGATCGGGACATACCCGGTGCAGCGGCATAAGTGGCCGCCGAGATAGTCGCGCAGCGCCGCTTCGTCGGGCGAAGGGTTGTCGCGCAGATAACAATCGAGTGACATAAGGATGCCGGCGGTGCAGAAGCCGCATTGCAGCGCGTGATGTCGGCGGAAGGCCGCCTGAAGGATAGACAGGCGGCCCGGCTCCGGTGCCAAGCCTTCCACGGTACGGATTTTGGCGCCATCGGCCTGAACCGCGAGCGTAAGGCACGCGCGCGCCGGCACGCCATCGATCTCGACCGTACAGGCGCCGCACACGCCGTGCTCACAACCGACATGGGTACCGGTCATCGCCAGATTGTAACGCAGAAAATCGGTCAGCAGCATGCGCGGCTCGGCTTCGCCTTCGATGGAGCGACCATTGAGCTCAATGCGAATGTGGTGGCGTGCGTCGGCGCTCAAGCGCGGCATCGGCGGGCCTCCTTGATCGCTGCCCGGCCCAATTGTCGGACTAGATTGCGGCGGAAGCTTTCGGTGGCATGCAGATCATCGCGCGCGTCAAGCTCCCAGGCAAATGCGTCGAGCGCGTCGTCGATCGCGGTGCCGTTGAGATCGGGATAGTCGCGGACGGCGGGGCAATCGGCAACGCCGCCGATCGCAAGCCGTACGCCGTCAGCATGTGCCACCGCCGCGCACGCGACGATTGCAAAATCGCCGTGCCGCCGGCCGAATTCACGGAACGCATAGCCGTGTCCGAGGGCGCGGCACGGGACCTCAATGGTCTCGATCAGCTCGTCATCGTTGCGCGCGGTTGACATCAGCCCGGTGAAGAAATCCATGGCCGAAACCCGCCGCCGTTTTTGCTGCGACGACAAATGGATGGCGCCGTTGATAGCCAGCAGGGCGAGCGGAATTTCGGCACTCGGGTCGGCATGGGCAACGGAGCCGCAGATTGTCCCGCGGCTGCGGGTTTGCGCGTGCCCGACCCAAGGCAGTGCGGCGGCCAAGAGTGGCTGGTGTTCGGTAAGCTCTGGCCAGGCCAAAAGCTCCGCCTGCCGTACGCCGGCGCCGATGTGGAGAGTCTTTCCGTCAGTTTCGATTTTCGCCAATTCCGGCAGATGCATAATGTCGATGAGGATTTTTGGGCGTGCCAGCCGCATCGAGAGCATCGGCACCAGGCTCTGTCCGCCGGCGATGATGCGGGCATCCTCGCCCTCGGCGGCGAGCATGGCGTGCGCCTCCGCCAGTGTCCCCGCGCGCAGATAATCGAAACGTGCGGGCTTCACGATTGTCCTCGTGCGCCGGCCGGCTTGTGTTCGGCCGGATGAATATGAACGGCTAGCTTTGCCGGCGTCATAGGCAGGTCTATTGCCGCAAGTCCAAGTGCATCGGCCACGGCGTTTGCTAGGCACACCGGCGTGCTCATGCAATTGCCTTCACCAACACCCTTGGCGCCGAGCGGCGTGAACGGCGATGGCGTCTCGACGTGCAAGATGACAGGGGTGGGGACCTCGGTAGTCGTCGGCAGGAGATAGTCGGCGAAGGTGCCGGTCAAAAAGGCGCCGTCCGGGGAGTAGGCAAATTCTTCGTAAAGCGCGGCGCCCACCCCCTGCGCGAAGCCGCCGGTGATCTGGCCCGCGACCATGCCAGGATGCAGCACGCGCCCGCAGTCGTGCATGGTGACATATTTGTCGATGCGCACTGAGCCGGTGATGCGGTCGATCTCGACACCGCAAAAGTCAAAAATAAATCCGTGGCAAAGCGACGAATTGACCTCGTCGGCTTCGGTCGGTGGGGTGAGCTCTGGCGGCGTCCAAAACACCGTCTCGCGCAATGCGTGATCGCCGTCGGCTACCGCGCCTGGTGACCAATGGCTGCTGGCTGCAAGCCGCGCGAACGGCACGCTGTTATCGGGATTGCCGCGCGCGCGCACGCGTCCGCCGACGAATTCGATCTCGTGCAAGGGCACATTGAGTTGTGCTGCGGCGGTGCGTGCCAGTTTTTCCTTGAGCCGGGTGGCCGCGAGATGCGTGGCGCCGCCGACCGCAGCTGCGAACCGGCTCGAGTAATTGCCAGAAGCGATCGACCAGGCATCACGTGCGGTATCAATTTCGGTGACGACGCGAATGCCATGCGGAGTAAGTCCGAACGCGTCGGCAACAATTTGTGCCAGCACGGTGCGGTGGCCTTGCCCTTGCGGCGCGGATGCCACGTGAACACTTACCGATCCAACAGGATCGAATGCCACCGTCGCGGTCGCTTGCGCGCCGTTTTTCGCTCCCGCGCGTCGGCGTTCTTCCGCGGTCAGCACCGTCGTAATGTAACCCATATTCGAGACGCTGGGCTCAACCACGGCGGTACAGCCGATGCCGTAAATGCGCCCCTGCGCGCGCGCCGTGTTCTGGCGCTCTTTCAGTTCCGCGAATCCGCCGTCAGCCAGCGCAACGTCCAGCGCATGCGAATAGTCACCGGAATCAAGCAGCGCGCCGCTCGCAGTGCGGTAAGGAAATGCTTTGGTCGGCACTAGATTGCGGCGGATTACCTCGACTGGATCGAGTTCAAGCTCGACGGCGATCCGCTGCATTAATCGTTCGAGCGCGTAATACATTTGCGGGCCGCCGAAGCCACGATTCAGCCCCGACGGAGTTTTGTTGGTCAGGACCACGCGGTTACGCACCGCGACGTTCCGGATGTCGTAGGCGCCGGTAAGATTGCCGTGCATGCGGTAGAGCGTTGCCGGTTCCGGCGCGCGGATATGGGCGCCGACGTCGTCGATCTGGTCCCAGGCAAGCGCGTGCACGCGACCGTCGGCGTCGACCGCCGCGTCAAGTTGCGTCACGCGGTTTGTCGCCGATACCGATGCACAAAGATGCTCGAGCCGGTCCTCTATCCATTTCACCGGCCGGCCTGCGACGCGTGCGGCGACGGCGAGAAGGACAATATAAGGAAAGACGCCCTGTTTTATGCCGAAGCTTCCTCCGGAATCGGGGGGTGTGCGCAGGCGCAGGCGATTGCCTGGCACCTTGAGCGACCGCGCCATTACCGGATGAAGACTGAACGGCCCCTGGAAGTTGGCAAGAATGTCGTAGGCGTCCTCGCCTGCGTCGTAGTCGGCGACGATGCCGTAGGTTTCGATCGGCGTGCAGGAATTGCGCGGATAGCGGATAGCGACCGACACCCGTCGCGCCGCTTCGGCAAAAGCACGCTCGGGATCGCCGTAGCGGAATGAGCGGTCGCTAGCGACGTTCGAGCCGAGCCCGCCGTGCAGCGGCGGCAGCTCCGAGTCGAGCGCGGCTAGCGGATCGACGATCGTGGGCAGTGGCTCATAATTGACGTCGATCAGCTCAAGCGCGTCCTCCGCGAGATAGCGGTCGCTAGCGATCACGACCGCCACCGGTTCGCCGACATAGCGTACGCGACCGGCGGCGATCGGCCAGCATTCGATCGGCGCCCTGACACCAACCACAAGCGAAGCCGACAACTTCGTCACCTCGGCGGCGGTAACAACGGCGGTGACACCACTTGCGCGCCGGGCCGCGTCCGTATTGATCGTGCAGATTTCGGCGTGCGCGTGCGGCGAGCGCAGGATCGCGGCATGCAGTGTGCCGGGTGGAACGCCGATGTCGTCGATATAGCGTCCACGTCCGGCGAGAAGCGTGAGGTCCTCGAATCGTTCGATGGATTGCCCGACCCAGGCTTTGTCGTCAGGCTTTTTGCTCACTTTGGACAATACGTAACGCCTCCCGGTATAGCCCGACTTTACGCGCACTAAGGCACGATCCGCTCCTCACGAAAGCGGCGGAGGAGGCGCACGAACATCGCCTCGCTATCGACCACATCGTGGAAGCCGTAGAGCCGAGACTTGGTCACGTCCGACATTATGTCCCAGTCAGCGCTGAATACATAATCTGCGAATGGCCAAGCGACGAGATCCGTGTAACGGACGCGCTTGAGCTTATACTTGTCCGTAATTTCCTCCCAGAGTGGACCCTTCTCGGCCATTTGCTGCGTGAGGCAAATTGTCTCCGGATCGGCAATTGGCATTTCGAAAACAGCTGCGATCTTGGGCCAGAGGTTCCGCCATCGGAAATAGTCGCCATTGGTAATATTGAAGGCTTGGTTCCCGCATCTCTGCTCCGTTGCAGCCCACAGCGCTGCACTCGCAAAATGCGATGACTCAGTAACCTGGTAGACCGCGTCATAGGCACCAGGCTTGCCTGGAAAGCGCAGCGGCAGCCCGAGTTCCTTTGATATCGCAGCATATACCGCAATTGCCGGAAGGATGCTCATAGGCGCGCCCGGTGAGAATCCGCAGAGCGTCTGGGGGCGGAGCTCCGTCCAATCCCACGCCTTTCCTCGTTGGTAGGCCGCGAGCCAGTCAATCTGGTCGAAGTAATAATTGGGCGGCATGTGACGCGGATCGGTTTCCCGCATCGGTGTCTTCAGTGGACCGAGGTGCACGCCGTAGTATTTGGTGCCAGTGACAAGCACGACTCGTTTCAGATGACGTGCGGTGCGATCGATAGTAGTGACCGAGTTCACCAACATCTCGCGATTTGGACCCGTATTAGCGGCGTAATTGGACGCGTTTCCGGAAGTACCTTGGAATGCCGCATAGAAGAGGTGTGTGACGTCCGTCAAGTCGACGAGTTTCCGTTCCGTATCTTCGGCATCAAGCAGATCGAGGCAAACGTGCCGGTAGCGCGGCCTGTTCGGCTCGCCTCGTCGCGACAGACCGATCACGTCCCAATCGCGTTTCTCGACGAGCCTCTCAACGATGTAACGGCCAATGACACCGAGCGCACCAACAACGACCGCCTTATTCTTCATCGTTTGCCTCAAGCGCGGGGCCTGGACGAGTCCAGGCCCCCTCTCGAAAAACGACATTCTCGGCGATGGATCAGTCGTCGTATTCTGCTGAGATGTCCTTGCCGGTGTAGTCGGGCATGAACGCCGTCGATACTAGACTCACCACCGCGCAAGCCGCGATGTAAATCGAAATCGCGTAGCCGGAATGATAGGCGGCGAACAGAGCGGTGGCGATAAGAGGCGCCGGCCCGCCAGCGATGATCGACGCAAGTTGATAACCGAGCGAGGAGCCACTATAGCGCAATCGTGGCGTAAAGGACTCGGCAATGAGCGCAGCCTGCGGCCCATACTGCATGTCGTGCGGGATCAACGACAGCACGATCGCGATGAACACGGCGGACGGGATCGCAGTGTCCACCATACCGAAAAACACGAAGCCGTACACGCCCATCGTTGCGGCGCCGATCAGATACATCTTCTTGCGCCCGATTCGATCGGAGATGTGTCCCGACAACGGAATGGTAATGAACGACACACAAGCGGCGGCGAGAACCGCCATCAGGATCAAGTTGCGTGACATATGCAGCGTGCCGACCGCATAAGCGAAGATGAAGGCGGTGAAAATATAGAACGGGGCTTGCTCGGACATCCGCAGCAACGCCGAGAGGATGATTTCTCGCGGTTGCTTCTTGATCACTTCGAGGATGGGCGCCTTCTCGATTTTCTTGTTGTTCAGGAGCTGCTGGAACACCGGTGTTTCAAGGATGCCGAGACGAATCCACAGCCCGATGCCGACGAGAATGATCGACAGCGCGAAGGGAATACGCCAGCCCCAGGTCGCGAACTGATCGCCAGACCATGCGCTAAAGCCCAACACCGCCAGGTTCGACAGGAACAGTCCGCACGGCACGCCAAATTGCGGCCATGAGGCAACCAACCCTCGTTGACCGTGGGTGCGTGACCATTCCATCGCTAGCAGCACCGAACCGCCCCATTCGCCGCCCACGCCGATGCCTTGAAGCATCCGCAGAACCGTCAGCAATACCGCGCCCCAGATGCCGATCGACTCGTAAGTCGGCACGAAGGCAATCAGGAAGGTCGCTATGCCCATGCACAGTAGCGTAGCTATGAGCGTCGCTTTGCGGCCGATGCGATCGCCGTAATGGCCGAAGATCGCGGCACCGATCGGTCGCCCGATGAAACCGATGAAGTAGGTTCCGAAAGCCGCGAGCGTCGCCGTTAACGGATCCGAGTTGGGAAAATAGAGCTTGCCGAAGATCAATCCTGCGGCGGTGCCGTAGAGAAAAAAGTCATACCATTCGATTGTCGTGCCGATTGTCGCGGCAATGACCGCTTTGCGCAGCTGCGCGCTGTGATCGGACGCCGATATCGCGCCGTATGTGGCCGCTGTAGCCATTGGTAGTCTCCCCGTTGTGTTCATCCCATTCGGAGCGGATTCTAATCGTCCGTTTCCGAGAAAAAGGTAGCTGAAACCGGATACTGTTCCTAGGGGTTTGGACTCAATTTCACAGCTGATGGCTACAGAAGATTTTTGCGAATGTGGCCTTTGAGCCGGGACCTTATCCACGGGAGTGACCTTGGCCTAACGGCTTTTTGATGTGGCAGCGGACTTCGCCGTGCTATGTGCCAACTGCCATCGCATGATCCATCGCAGCGACGATCCCAGCGATTTGAACAAGTTTCGCGCCATTAATCAGTCAAACAAACTTTGAATCGACAAACCCTTCCCCCGCCTTGGCAATTGTCTGGGTTGTGGATTCGCATATCGGCAGATTACGGAACATTTCGTGCTGAAAATAACGCTCGTTTCGTCTCACTGAGGCCGTGCGCGTCGGTCCCCAATTTCCCCAATAGAATACCTGGATTATGAGTCGGCTACTTTTGACGTTAACGAAATTTCGTCGATGCGATGGCAGGCGGCCCATCGACCGGACGTAACTTCGCGCAAGACGGGTCTTTCAATTCGACAGCGATCGACGATATAAGGGCAACGCGTATGAAATACGCAACCGGACGGCGGATCGAGCGGCGACGGAATTTCCCCGGCAATCGGTTTAAAAGTGGCTGCGCCATCGCCGATTTTCGGAACCGCGTCGATCAGCGCCTTCGAGTATGGATGGAGTGGCTTGCTGTAGACATCAGCAGTTGGGCCGCTTTCGACGATACCGCCGAGATACATGACCGCAACGCTCTCGCAGAGATGTCGGATGACGCCGAGATCGTGCGAAATAAACAATGTCGTCAGATTAAGCTCTCGGGTTAGGCGCGCGAAGAGATTAATGATTTGCGCTTGAATGGACACGTCCAAAGAGGCCACCGGTTCGTCGCACACCAGGACATCGGGCGCCATGGCGAGCGCACGGGCGATGGCGATGCGTTGGCGTTGTCCACCGGAGAACTGGTGCGGATAACGATCGGCATAACTTGGATCGAGCCCGACAGTTTCGAGCCATCGCGTGACAAATTGTCTGGCCGCAGCTTTCGTCACGCGGCGATGTGCAATGGGGCCTTCCGCAACAATTTGACCCACTCGCATCCGGGCATCGAGCGAGGCGAAGGGGTCCTGAAAAACGGTCTGGATGCGGGTGGTGACTTTGCGTTTACCCACCATGATCGGTTTGCCGTCAAGCAGCACCGACCCAGACGTCGGCGACAATATGCCAGCAATCATCCGGCCAAGGGTAGACTTTCCGCAGCCGGATTCTCCGACGAGGCCTAACATCCGCCCGCGGTAGAGGGCGAGCGACACATCCGCAACCGCCAGCAGTGACCGCTTCTTGGGTCGGCCACCCATTCGTCGCACGATACGATCCACCAGTGTCGTCTTACCGAAAAACGTCATCGTGACGTGGTCAGCTTTGAGTAAAATATCGCTCATACGCTATCCGACGCAGCAAACAACAAAGGATTGTGGCAGCGGACAGGGTGCTGGGTGTCGCCTAGCAAAGGAGGCACTGTGGTGCAGATGCTGGTAGCCATCGAACAGCGCGGTTGAAATGGGCAGCCCTTCGATACATTGAGCGCAGACGGTGCCGACCCTGGTATAGGCTTGAGTTCGGTCCCTGGCGGCGCCCGTGACGGCAAGGAATTAAGTAGCCCAAGTGTATAGGGATGGCGTGGGCTCGTCAGAACGTCGGAGGTCGCACCCACCTCGACAATGCTGCCGGCATACATGACGGCGATGCGCATGGAGAGTGCGGCGACGACGGCCAGATCGTGCGTGATCCAGATCATCGATGTGCCGAGTTCCGCCACGATCGATTTCATCTCCGCCAAGATCTGTGCTTGCACCGAAACGTCAAGCGCCGTGGTTGGCTCGTCGGCAATGATAATCGATGGCTGGTGCAGAAGTGCGATCGCAATCGCTACGCGTTGGCGCATGCCACCAGAATATTGGTGGGGGTATGTGTCCAACCGATTCGCCGCGTCGGAAATTCCCACCCGCGTCAGTAATTCTGCTGAGCGCGCCCGTGCGGCTCGTTTTGACACCGATTTATGCGCGCGCATTGCCAGTCGCATCTGTGTTCCAATGCTGAGCACGGGATTGAGCGTCATCATCGGATCTTGAAAAATCATCGCGATCCGGCGGCCGCGAATTTCCCGCAATTTGTTATCACCAAGCCCGACCAATTCCTGGCCCGCGAGCTGAACTGATCCGGAAACGATGCGTCCCGGAGGGTCGACCAGGCCCAGAATTGAGAATCCAGTGACGCTCTTGCCCGATCCAGATTCTCCGACGAGACCTAGAATTTCGCCGCGCGCAAGCGAGAAAGAAACGTCGTTAACCGCGCGTACGACGCCGAGTTTGGTAAAGAAATGGGTCGTTAAATTTTTGACCTCGAGAAGCGCGGTCATCGCCTCAGTCTCGGATTGAGCTGATCGCGCAATTGATCGCCGACGAGGTTTATGGCCGTGATCAAAATGATCAGCGCAATGCCTGGATAGATCGCCATCCAGGTGCGGCCACTGAGCATATACTCAAAGCCATTGGCGATAAGAGAGCCAAGCGAAGGTTGAGTGACCGGAAGGCCTACACCAAGAAACGAAAGTGTTGCCTCAAGTGAAATAGCGGCCGCGATCTGCACTGTTGCGACCACGATCAAGGGGGGCATCGAGTTGGGCAGCAAATGTCGCAGCACAATGCGCCCCGCGCTCAGCGGTGTCGCAGCGGCGGCTTCAATGTATTCTTTCTGACGTTCAACGGCGGCAGTGCCGAAAGCTGTGCGGGCATAGTAAGCGTATTGTGCGGCGACGAGCGCCACAATGAGTTGAGTTTTCCCTGGGCCCAATATAGCCGCTAGAATCAGTGCCAATAAAATGGCTGGAAAGGAAAGCTGCAGATCGATTGCCCGCATAATGACGTTCTCCAGCCGGCCTCCGACATAAGCCGCAACAATTCCCAGTGTCGTTCCAATTGCGAGGGCGACCGCGCCTGAAATCACACCCATCTCAAGCGAAATCCGCAGACCGAACAGGATTGCCGAATACAGATCCCGGCCCTGCGAATCCGTTCCGAGAATGTGGACGTAGCCTTGAGAACCGACGAAGCCCGGGGGCTGGCGAGCATCAGCGAGATTTAGGTTTGCAATGTCGTAAGGGTTTTGTGGCGTTATCCAAGGGGCGAAACATGCGGCGAGTATAATGACCACGACAACGATGGCAGCGACCACGGCGACGTAGTTTTCGTGAAAGTCGGACCAGAAATCAGAGATGGCGGCGGCGCGCATCAGGATATTCCTCGCCGCCGAAGCCGGGGATCGAGGAACAAATAAATAATATCAACGCTGAAATTGATCGCGATAAAAAGAATAGCAATGAGAATTAGATAGGCGACCATGACCGGGCGATCCAGCGATGTGATCGAGTCGAGGATGAGTTTTCCAACGCCCGGCCAGGAAAAAATCGTTTCGGTCACAATTGCATAGGCCAGGGTCGACCCGAACTCTAAGCCAAATACGGTGACGATCGGCACCGAAATGAGCTTAAGAACGTGGCGGCGCAAAATCGTTTGCTCAGTTAGTCCGGCCGCGCGTGCGAACTTGATGACATCGGTGAGCATGGTTTCGCGCGTGCCGGCGCGGGCCAGTCGAATCATGAGCGCTAGTTTGAAAAACGCCAAGTTCAGCGTTGGCAAAAACAGGTGTTTCAAGCCGTCGATCGTCAGAAAGCTCCATTGAACGCCAAACACAGATACGGTCTCGCCACGACCGCCGGCCGGGAGCCAACCCAGATTGACTGCAAAAGTCAGAATCAAAATAATGCCGATCCAAAAGGTCGGCACGGAAAAGCCGAGTACCGAAATGGCCATGATCACACGAGACCCCAGAGCGTTAGGTCGCGTGCCTGCGTAAATCCCCAGCGGAACGCCGACAACGGTAGCAATCAGCATGGCCGCAAGCGTTAATTCCAGCGTTGCCGGCAACCTCGATAGAATGAGGGGCAGCACCGGCACGCCAAAAACAAGCGACCGTCCCAGATTTCCGCCGAGCATGTTTCTGACGAAAACTAGATACTGTATGTAAAGTGGTTGATCGAGCCCGTAGTTGGCGATCGTTTGTTCGCGCATCTGCTGGGTGGCGTCGGGAGAGATAAGCACGTCAATGGGATTGCCGACGGCATAGACGCCCACGAAAACCAGTGCGGAAATAACCGCTACTACCAGGATCGCTTGAATTGCGCGCTGGACGATATACTGGACCATCCGCCGAAGCCGCCGGTTAGAGGAGCCGATTCGTTCTGGCGACAGTCACGAAGGTGCGAGCGCTTCTAGTCTCAGCGCTCGGGCCACGGCCCTTCAATAACTTCGCGGGTTTCCTCAACTCCGACCGACCAGAGCATGTGCATGATCTCATCAGATTTCTGGTACTCACCGCCGAAGCAGCCATCGCCGAGAATTTTGCGAACTTCCTTTGGTGACGATGCGCGCATCACTTCTCGATCGAAGCCAGGTTTTATGCCGCGCGGCGCAGCGATATTTGGCAGCCTGGTCCACGGGAAGTTTTCCCACCAGTTTGCGTGGGTCCCGTTAGGGTCAACCTCTTGGACCTTTGCCATCATCTTCGGTGCCATCCACCAATTGTGGAACTTGATTGAGATGTCTGGCCGTTCAGCGATCAATTCGAGCGCCAGCGGTCCCACCGGTGCGTTACCGCCGTGCCCGTTGACAATCAGTATGCGACGGAAACCAGTTACATAGAGAGACGATACGATGTCTCTGACGACGGCGAGAAGCGTTTCCACCTTAAGTGACACGGTGCCCGGATAGCCCAAAAAATAAGGGGCAAGACCGTACGGCATAGTTGGAAAGACCGGGACGGCGAGTGGGCCGGCGGCTTCGACGGAAACCCGCTCCGCAAGGATTGTGTCGACCGCGAGGGACAATTGCGCATGCTGCTCGGTTGAGCCGATCGGCACCACGCACCGATCGTCGGACTTGAGATAGGACTCCACCTGCATCCACGTCATATCAGCAATTCGCATGGTCACGTCCCTTTGCATGGCCGACAATCTGTCGACCTTTCAAGAAAGCACACTTCAAGCTCGCTTTGAACGTCGTCTTGGCCGCGCGGCGAGCTATTTCTTCGCTGGCACGATATCGTATGCCAAGGTGTCCTCGTCCTCACGCGGCTTCGGCAGATCGACTTTGTCCTTCTGCATAGCCCACGCCGAAGAGATGACGACCAGCGGCAAAAACACACGTTCTTTGTTAATCAATCGGCCGGCTTGCTGCAGGGTAGCTAACCGCTTGTTTTGATCGAGTTCGATCGCTGCCGCATCGATGAGACCATCCAATTGGGGGTTCGAATAGCGGTACCAATTGAATGAGCCTGCGCCTTTTTCAGCGTTGTAAGTATGTGCCAAGACTTCGTACGTGTAATTGGCCTCGCCAGTCAGGGTCGCCCATCCTGTCATTGTCAGAGAGACATCGCCGCGTGCGCGGGCAGGATAGAGCACCGCCGCCGGCTGACCCTTTGCTTCAACGTCCAGCCCGATCTGAGCGAGCATTTGTGCTACTGACGTTCCGACCGCTCGGTCGCCTGGCAGCCGGTCATTGGTGAAATTCAGAACGATCTTAAATCCATCCGGATAGCCGGCCTCTTTCAAGAGCTCGCGCGCCTGTTTCACATTGGGCTTTGCAATCGGCATGTTTGGAACATAACCGAAGATTCCGGACGTGATGATCTGGCTAGCAGGTGTGCCCATTTCTTCCATGGAAATCTGAGCAAGTGCAGATCGGTCGATGGCCAAATCCATAGCTTCGCGCACGCGCGAGTCCCGCAATGGATTTTTGGCTAATTCTGACCCGTCCTTTGCCCGGATTTGCGGCGTCTTTTCGCGGAAATCGAAGGATAGAGCGAAGACATAAATTGTCTTGTTTTTGACGACTAGAATCTTTGGGTCGCGTTGCAACGTCGGGATGTCGGAGGCCGGCGCACGGACGATGATATCGATCTGGCCTGAGCGCAACTGCGCGACTCTTGCGGCGTCATTCGGAATCTCTTTGCGAATGACTTGCTTCCAATACGACGGTCCGCGCCAGTATTGATCAAATCGCTCCAAGACAAGCTGATCCTTCGGGGTCCATGAGACAAATTTAAACGGACCGGTTCCGATCGCCGCTTTCCCCGAATTAAATACCTCGTTGTGATTTTCTTTGGTCAATCCGGCAGCCGCAGTATGCGACACGATAAAAAGGCGGACGAAATCGTTAGGCAGTGTCGGCGCAGGGCCATCCGTGATGATGTCGATCGTGTACGGATCTATTATTTTAATGCCCTTGACGCGCTTTACGTAGACTGTCGTTGCATTGGGACCCGAGGCCATCGGGATACGCTCGATTGAGAATTTGACATCCTCGGCGGTGAAATCGGTCCCGTCATGAAATTTCACGTTCTGGCGTAATTTGAATTCCCAAGTCGTGTTGTCGATGGGCCTCCATGATGTGGCAAGGCCTGGTTCGAGCTGTAGCTGATCGCCAGCCCAAACCAGCGTCTCAAAAATGTGTTTCATCGCCTCAGCGTGAGTCCCAACTCCCGTATAATCCGGGTCTAACGACTCCGGACCGGCTCGTACTCCGATAGTTAGAGTTTGAGCATCAGCTCTGGAAGCCAGCGACGCAAAAACCAACGCTGCGACTAGGAACTTAGCGGCGTGGCGAAAATGCATAGGAACGTCCTTTTTGTATGAAGCACATCGGTTTTAGTTCTGGGCGAACAGGCGCTCCTTCGCGCTCGCGAAAATCGCGCTCAGCGCAAGGGGTGTGCATCGGAGAAGCTCCGGATTTTTTCAGCCGATTGATCGACTGACAAAAGCGTAGCGCGGGTTCACAAATTCAGCAATTGAAATATGTCGTCTTATCTGGCAGCCACTGTACAAAAGGTCATAAATTGCCGTTGAAGAAGTATCCAAGAAATTTGGCGCCGACAGAATTCAAATTCAGGCGCTAAAGAATATCGATCTGGTTGTAAGTTGTTGGGCCTCAAGACCAGCCCGCATGCTAATTTTTCGCTAGCGTCATCGATTATGTATGCGACGAAGGTCTGCACGAAAGCTATTTAAGCTTGCCGAAGTCGCAGAAGGCAGATTACGGAATAATATGAGGTTGCGTTAAAACACCGAGAGAAAAAAAGTTAAGGTAATATCGAAAATGCACCTGACCCGATCATACTCGCATTTAGAGTCGGCAGCCAATTTTGCTGAATTGCTAGTGCCAATATTACGTACGCCAGAGCTGCTAGTGCGTCCTGCCAGCCAATATTGCTTAGGAGTTTAGGCATCTCGGGACCGATATCATGCGGATGCGTCATCAATTATGTTAGAGCGTTGGGCTAGGACCCATTTTGGCTATTCCAAGTGGCTTAGTTTGGGTTCAAAATACGCCAGATGACGTAATTTTAGCGACAGCATGTAATAGCCTAAAATTGATGCCTCTGGAAAACAATATCCCTACGCAGCTAATTTGTGGCAAAACACGAGGTGCGAGTTCGATTGGAGCTGCGTCCGCCGTCAGCGCTTCCAGGTCCCAGCGGCGAGGATACTTTGCTAGCCGTTCCAGGCGGCTAATGGCATTGTGTGACGACAAAATCATCAAAAGGCGGGGGAGGCTTTCAGACATGGAAAAAATATTCGTAAGAGGAGCGGAGCAGGAGAAGCGAGCATATTCACCCGCTGTGATCACGAAAGGCGATCAGACGATCGTCTGGGTCGCGGGCCATACTGGCCGGTCCGACAACGATGGCCGGTCGCTTGCGGGCGATTTCGATGCGCAGTTTCGACAGACATTCAGCAATATCGGAAAGACGCTTGCCGAAGCCGGCTGCAAACTGAGTGATATCGTCACAATGACGGTGTTCTTGATCGATGCCCGATACACTACACGGATGACGGAATTGCGCGTGCAATTGTTTGGCAAGGATTTTCCGGCCAGCGCGGCTATCACCGTATCCGGTTTCGCGGATCCTACGATCATGTTGGAAGTGCAGTGCGCTGCGGTTTGCCAATGATCTTTTTGCGAATCTCCTTCATGCCACGTTGGTGCTTTCGCGGCCGGGGTATTGCCGGCACTGCCTCGTGAAAAAGGTCGCCGCCGCAAGGCACTCCTCGCGGAGCGCCTTGCGGGAACGCATCAGCGGGTGGCGATCAGATCGATCTCGACCAGTGCATCCTTCACCAACAAGCCGCTGGTTCCAACCGTCGTGCGCGGCGGCGGAACTTTGAAAACTTCCTTCCAGACCTCGTCAAATCCGGAAAAGTTTTTCAAATCAGTCATGAACACCTGCGCCTTCACGACGTTGTCAAGGGAACTGCCCGCCGCCTCGAAAGTCTGTTTCAGATTATTGAGGATATAGGCGGTTTGAAGCTTGATGTCCGAACCGTAGAACGGAAAGTTTTGGTGTTTGCGTGCTTCGGCTGGCACGCCAGTCTTGTAGTCGCTGGCGATTTGACCTGCGGCGAAAACGAAGTCGCCGAGAGTGACTGCCTCGGAGTAGTTCGCGAGCGGCCGGGGCGCCCCGGATTTGATGACGTCGTGCTTTAGCCCAGAGCGCGGCACGTAGCCAATCAGGTCAATTTCGACCAGCGTTTCCCGGACAAGCAGGCCGGTGGTTCCGACCGTCGTGCGGGGCGGCGGTATCTTGAAATGTCGCTTCCAGACCTGGTCGAAACCCGAAAAATCGTCGAGGTTGGTCATGAACACTTGCGCTTTTACGACATGATCCAACGAACTCCCGGCCGCCTCGAATGTCTGCTTGAGATTTTGCAGGACGAATTCCGTCTGGAGCTGGATGTCCGATCCGTAAAACGGAAAGTTCTCGCCTCGCTTGGCCGTCGCGGGAACCCCGGCCTTGAAATCGCTGGCAAGCTGACCGGCGGCGAAGACTAAGTCGCCGACGCGAACCGCTTCGGCATAATGCGCCAGTGGTTTCGGGGCACCAGACTTGATCACGTCAATCGTCTTTCCAGGGAGTGCGGCGATTAAGTCGATTTCAACCAGTGTGTCCTTAACGAGAAGGCCGGTTGTGCCGACGGTCGTCCTCGGCGGAGGCGACTTGAAGTAAGTCCGCCATACTTCGTCGAAGGCAGCGAAGTCGTTGAGGTCCGTCAAGAAGACTTGGGCTTTAAAGACGCTATCCAGGGAGACACCGGCGGCCTTGAAGGTCTCCACGAGATTCTTCAGGACGTAGTCGGTCTGTAGTTTGATATCCGAACCGTAGAACGGAAAGTTTGGATGCTTGCGCGCCTCCGTAGGTACGCCATTTTTCCAGTCACTTGCGAGCTGACCAGCTGCGAAAACCAAGCCGCCGCCTTCAGACGCTTCGGCATAGTTTGCGAGCGGCTGCGGAATTCCTGATTTGATAACCTTGATACTCATAACGGTCCTCTTCTGACGTTGGGTTATTGCACGCACCTGAAATCAGGTGCGTGCAAGTTTTCGTGGATGTCTAGTTACTTTTGGACGGGAATATCTCGACCGTTTGTTTCCTTGCCGTTGACGATTTTAACAACGTGGGTCAACAGCAGCGGGTCGCCTTTTTCGTCGAACTTGAACGGGCCGCGTACGCTTTCAAAGTTCGTTTTGCTCAGCGCGTCACGAATGGCCGTCCTGTCCTCGCTGCCGGCTTTTTCAATCGCAAGGAGCGCCATTGTGATCGCGTCGTAGGCTTCGGCGTGATAGGCGTCGGGCGTTTTGCCGTAAGCCTTCTTGATCTTCGCGATGAAGGTTTGAGCGGCGGGGATATTCGCAGTGGTCGCACTGCTGTAATGGGTCATGTAGAACACCCCGTTGACCGCGTCGCCGCCGAGTTCAATGTATTTCGGTATCGCGACGCCGTCACAGCCGAATCGCGGCAACGTCATGTTCATTTGGACGAATTGCTTAGCGACCAGCGCACCCTCGGTGTAGCGAGACCACTCGACCAGAACCTGCGCGGGGCTGGCCTTGATGCGGCCGAGTTGCGCGGTGAAGTCAAAATCGCCACGTGCGTAGCGTTCTTCTGCGACGATTTCCAAGCCGTACTTTTGTGCGCCCAACTTAAACGACTCGAAGCCGCCGCGTCCGAAGTCATCGTTCACATAGAGGAAAGCGACCCTTTTGACGTTGGGAAACTTCTCATGGATGAAGGTGGCGAGGTCGCCGGCGAGTTTGGTGTCAGGCACGGGTGAGCGAAACACCCACTTATTGCCTTGCGTGGTGATCTTTTGGGCGGTTCCGGATACTACAATTTGCGCCGTTTGCGACTGTGCGGCGATCTGGGAGGCGGCAAGGCTGGCCGGACTGCTGATGCTTCCGATCATCAACACAACGTTATCGCGGGCGGTCAACCGTTTGGCGACGTTGACAGCTTCTTCTGGCTTGCCAGCGTCGTCGGCGTAAACGGCCTCGACTTGCTTGCCGCGGATGCCACCGGCGGCGTTCTTTTCCTTGATGGCGAGGTCAACGGCTTCTTTTTCCGCGGCTCCGGTAGCGGCAGCATCGCCGGTGAACGGGCCGAAGACCCCGATCTTTATCGTATCGGCCGAGGCTATAACCGCGGATCCGATCATCAAAGCGGAGGCGAGAAGTCCAGCACGTAAATAGCGGCTTTTTAGTCCAGTCATGTCCGTCCTCCCGTTGGTTTCAACACATCTAGTCCGTAGCTGCAGGCGCGCGGCGCTCGTCGCCGGTCGTCGTCTCCCAATCCTCCTGGCCGACGTAGCTCGCCCAGACTTTGGGATTTTTCAAAAGATTTGTGCCTGAATCGCTCAGGGCGATTCTTCCGGTCTCGATCACATAGCCCCGCGATGCGAGACCGAGCGCAAGCTCGGCGTTTTGTTCCACGAGAAGGATAGTTGCGCCGTCTTCATGGAAGCGATCGATCGCGCGCGCTACTTCCTCGACCATGAGCGGGGCCAGCCCGAGCGAGGGTTCATCGAGCAGCAAAAGCACGGGCTGTGCCATCACCGCTCGTCCAAATGCCAGCATTTGCTGTTCGCCGCCGCTGAGCGATCCGCCAGCTTGGCGACGGCGTTCGGCAAGACGGGGAAACAATGTGTAGACGCGTTCGCGCGCCTGCTGCTCACCGGCGCGGGCCCGGGACGCGAAAGCGCCAACCCGAAGATTCTCCTCAACAGTCAATCGTGGAAATATTCGCCGGCCTTCGGGCACGTGAATGATACCGCGCTCGACGAGTTGTTCGGGCGCAAGCCCGGTCACCGACTCTCCGTTGAATTTGATCGTACCCGCGGACGGAGATACCAAACCGGAGATGGCTTTCAGCGTCGTAGATTTACCAGCGCCATTCGCACCGATTAGAGCGACGATTTCGCCGGCATTGACGTCCACGTTGACCCCGCGCAAGGCCGGGATTTGTGCATAGTTTACGTGCAGATTGCTAAGGCGCAGCATGGCGAGCCTCCGGAGTCGTATGACGCTCGGAGCGCGTGTAGACAGGCTTTGTGCCGAGGTAAGCTTCAATGACGCCGGAATGATCTCGGATATCGGCAGGACTGCCGTCGGCCAATTTTTTTCCGTAATTAAGGACGGTAATTCGGTCGCAGGCGCGCATCACGACCTGCATGTGATGCTCGACGAGCATCACGCTGACGCCGGCCTTCTGAATTCGACGGATCACGCCAACCAGCCGGCTGGCTTCGGCTCCGTTCAAGCCGGCGGCCGGTTCATCCGCCAAGATAAGCCTCGGCTTGCCGACAAAGGCACGCGCAATTTCAAGCAGCCGTTGATGGCCATAGGGAAGGCTTCCGGCGACCACATCCGCCGACCCCAGCAGGCCCACGAAATCCAGTGCTTCGCGGGCGCGATCCGCAATCTCTCGCTCTTCCTGTCTTTGCCGCCTTGTGCGCAGTAACGAATGGAATACTTCGCTTTGTGTATTGGCATGCAAGCCCACCTTCACATTCTCGATCGCAGTAATCTCGCGGAAGAGGCGAAGGTTCTGGAAGGTTCGGCGAATCCCAACGGTGGCGCGTTTATCCGGCGCCATGGCGCTGATATCGCTGCCGTCGAAGAAGATTTTGCCGCTGGTTTGGCGGATATGACCAGAAATCAGGTTTATAAAAGTCGTCTTACCAGCGCCATTAGGCCCGATGAGGCCATGCACATCGCCGGCTTTCAACGTCAGATCCACTCCGCCGACCGCCACCAACCCGCCAAACTGGCACGTTAACTGGTCTGTCTGCAGGAGCGCCGTCATCAGATTATCTCCCCGGAACTGGATGCCTTTGGCCGGCGGGACAATCGATACCGCGTTGCGCGTTGGAACAGCATGGGTGCGATTCCAGCTATGCCGCCGCGGCTGAAGCCCATTAACACCACGACGAGTGCGCCGAAAAGAATAAGCCGGAACTCACCCGCCGACCGCAAATACTCTGGCGCGAGAACGACGACGACCGCTCCGATAACGGCGCCTGGCAGGCTGCCGAGGCCGCCGACAACCACCATGATCAGAATTTCGATCGACTTGTTGAAGGTAAAATCATTAGGATTTAGATAGCGCGCGTGATGGGCATAGAGGGAACCTGCAATACCAGCGGTAAACGCAGCGACCAGGAAACATTTGCTCTTGTACCGATTGATCGAAATTCCGCACGAAAGTGCGGCATCCTCATCTTGTGAAATTGCTTTTAGCGCACGGCCGAAACGAGAATTAACAAGGCGATCCAGCGCCAGATAAATTACTGCAGCGACGAGCAAGCAAAAGAAATACATGCTTCGTTCGCTAGTCAGTTCGTATCCGAAAATGCGGGGCGCCGGCACATTCAGCAGGCCATAGCTGCCGCCCGTCGCCCAATCCTCATTGAGGAGAACCAGATAAATAATAATATTGAATCCCAGCGTCGCGACCGCGAGGCTGGAGCCTTGTAACTTTACAATCGGGACCAGCAATAAGCTGCTGAGCGCTGCGACGATCCCGGCGAGCAAAAACGCGATGGGGAAGGGCACGCCAAAACGCAGCGTTGCGACTGCGGAAACGTAAGCGCCGATTCCGTAAAATGCCGCTTGTCCCAACGACAGCAGCCCCGCCATGCCGACGAGTAGCTGGAGCCCAAGGGCAAGAATCGCTCCAATGAGCGCAACGCCGAATATGTGCAGCCAGTAGCTATTGGTCTCAATAAAGGGCGCCGCCACCAAGGCGCCGAAAACAAGCATTCTCACCGTGGTGGTTTTCATAAGCTCGACTCAGATTCTACGCCCGGTGCGTATGAATATTCCAGTTGGAGCCAGCAGTAGAATGGCTATCAATACGACCATTCCGACCGCATCTTTGTAGGCAGTCGAAATCAGCACGCCAGCAAAAGTTTCGATGAGGCCGAATGCAAGTCCTCCCAGCATCGCGCCGGTTAGACTGCCTAAGCCGCCAAGCGTTGCGGCCACGAACGCTTTAATGCCGAAGAGAAAGCCCATATTGAACGATGCAAAAAACAAGGATCCCAGCAATACGCCAGCCGCGCCCGCTATTACGCCGGCCACCAGGAAGGTGTAGGTGGTGGTTCTCTTGACGCTGATCCCCATTAATTGGGCGGTTTCCGGGTCCTGCGCGGCGGCCTGCATCGCGACCCCGAGCCTCGTAAAACGAAAAAACAATTGTAGGAGTGCCATCATGACAAATCCAAGCACGACGATCCAAATGAGCTGCGGCGAAATCGCGAACCCACCGATGTCAATGCCTCGAGACCTGAACAGAGCAGGGTAGCGCAGCGGCTCCGACCCCCAGACCAGGCGAGCCACATTTTGTAGAATGAGCGAAACGCCCAGTGTCGACACGACAATATTGATGAGCGGAACACGCAAGGTACGCAGCGTTCTATAGATCGAGAGCTCGATCAACATCGCGGCCACGCCGCCGCCGATCATTCCGATCACCAGCACAACTACAAACGGCAGGTCGACCATCCACAGGGCGGAAAGTCCCGCCATCGAACCGATCATCATCAACTCGCCTTGAGCGAAATGAAGTATTTCGGTTGCCCGGATGATCATCGTAATGCCCAGGGCGATTAAGCTGTAAATGCAACCAATCGCGAGGCCGCCGATAATGCCCTGAATGAATTGTTCTTCGGACATGCCATTTCCCACGGGCCTGCGACAAGAGTACAGCACGCAATTACAGCTCTCGCAAGGAAATTGCATTCGTATGCAATACAGCGACGTCGCAATGGGTTGCGGCAGTCTATGCGAAAGTTGGAGCTTTTCACCGGGATACAGCTCAGCACGTTGCGAAATAGCGGCATTCGTTGCGACTGGAGGTTCAGGGCAAAACCAAGACCAAGCTGTGCGGCCGATACATTCTACTAGAGGTCGTTCGCGGGATAGCGTGCGTGGGACGCGGAAGGTTCGTCAGACAATGCCGCCGTTGACTCCGATAATCTGCCCGGTCACCCATCGGGCGTCGTCCGAAACGAGAAACGCAATCACGTCCGCGATGTCGCGCGTTCGGCCGAGCCGGCCAAGGGGCGTGATGCTGGGAGCCGTGTCGCGGGAGAGTTGCGAGACCATTGCGGTATCCGTAGGGCCGGGCGCAATGGCGTTTACCGTGACGTTGCGCGGACCAAGTTCCTTGGCGAGAATCTTGACGAATTGTTCGACCGCGGCCTTGCTCGCTGCGTACAACGCAACGCCAGGGCGTCCTTGCAAAGTCATGTTGCTGGAAATGCCCACGATGCGTCCGCTATCGCGAATTTTCCGAGCGGCTTCCTGAAATACGAAAAATGTACCTCGGATATTGACTGAAAAAATCCGTTCGAAGTCCTCTTCTGTCGTGTCAACGACGGGCTTGTTCACGTTGACGCCTGCGTTCGCGACAACGATATCAAGGCCTCCGAACCGATCAGTGGCTTCTTCAAATAGACGCTTTACGAAGTCGACCCGGCGAAGATCGCCCGCAACCGCCAGTGCGCGCTCGCTATTGGCCCCAATCTCCTGAATCACTTCGCTAGTGCCATGTTCAGGCAAATAGCTCAGGACAACATTCGCGCCGTCCGCGTACAAGCGCGTTGCGATTGCGCGCCCGATCCCCTGGGAAGCGCCAGTCACAATTGCGACTTTTCCGGTCAGATTTTGCATGCAGACACCCCAAAACCCGATTGCGTTGGTTCGATGATGGCCGGCCCGCCAGGCAGGCGAAACTTTCCGTCAGCATCGGCCTTTCCCACCATAGCCACGCCGCCGGCGCAGCTTTTCGACCCGATTGTACCCACTTTATTTCGCACGCCGGCATGTACCAGCCATCATAAACTGCATGCGCATGCAACAAAATTCCAGAGTTGTTGTTGGAATTTTAGAATCGCAATTGTAAAGAGTGGCTGTCGGAAAATTGTATTTCTGCTACCGTCATACCACATTGCTCTCTTAAAGCACTTCAAATGGCAAAAAGACGCAGAAGGCCAAAACCAATTGTCCGCGGGTTGACGGCGCAGCAGCTCGCCAAAAAGCTCGGGCTTTCACAATCCACGGTGTCACGGGCATTTACGGAATCCGCGAGCGTTCGTCCTAAAACGCGCGAACGGGTATTGAAGGCCGCGAATTCGCTTGGATACCAGCCAAACATCATCGCGCGTAGTCTGATCACGCGGCGCACCAACATCATCGCCGTCGTAATGGCAAATCTGACGGACCCGTTTTATCCTTTGGTTCTCGATCAACTTGCTCATCGGATTCAGTCGAGCGGTCGACAATTGCTGCTCTTTGTCATTCCGACCGGAAAACACGTCGACGATGTGGTTCCGGCCTTATTGCAGTACAAAGTCGACGCAATTCTTATTACGTCCGCGACGGTATCTTCCCGCATGGCGACGGTGTGCTCGTCGCGGGGCACCCCGGTCGTCATGTTCAACCGCTACGTTCCCGGGCTGAAAGTGGCCGCAGTCTGCTGCGATAACGTAGCCGGCAGTCGTGCTGTGGCGGATTACATCTTTAGTAGCGGCCATGTGCGCCCCGCATACGTAGCAGGCGAAAGTGACGCTACTACCAACCTCGATCGTGCCCGCGGATTTTCAACGCGGTTGCAAGAGCTGGGTATCAAGCTGCACACCCATGAGATTGGCGGCAGCTTTAGCTATGAGGCCGGATATGATGCAGCCCGTCGGCTCATCAGCCTCCGACAGATGCCCGACAGCATATTTTTCGCCAGCGACGTGATGGCGATCGGCGGCATCGACGCCATCCGCGAGGCGAAACTGCGGGTACCGGAAGATATTTCCGTAATCGGATTTGACGACGTCCCCGTCGCTCGCTGGCCTTCTTATGAATTGACCACCATTCGTCAGCCGATCGCGCAAATGGTGGACGTTACTGCAGAAATTTTGGGGCTCGATACACCGGTCGTGAAGCTGCCGGCGCATAAGATATCCTTTATGAAGGGCACGTTGATCGAAAGAAAAACAGTTATGAAAAGACTCCGCGATTCGCGAATCGCTTAGTCGGAATAGGTTTGAGCCGACTGAACCAGCTTCTGGCACCGCGCGAAGATAAGCAGTCGTGCGTGTGTGGCCCTCCACGGCCACGCGTTCGCGTACGTTACGAACCGCATCTGCCAGCAAGGTCCGTCGGGAGCAGGCTTCGCCGTCAAGCCCGACCAAATCTCCGATCTCCAAGTGCACGGATGTGTTCGGGCGGGTGAGTTGCGATATACAATTTTTATTTTATCGTATACTAAACAAACATGATCGGGTCTCGGACACTTCGTGTCGAAGACATGCGCTTTCTTCGCGGCGAAGGGTGCTATGTCGCCGACCGTCAACTGCCGTTCATGGCAGAGGCGATGATTGTCAGGAGCCCTCATGCTCATGCGCACATCGTCAAGATTGACCTGACGAAAGCGCTGGCGATGCCCGGTGTGCTTGCGGCCGTCGCGGCGCGAGACTTGCCGGCTTCCGTTAAACCGATCCCATGCAGAATTCCAACGCACGGCGATGTTACACCTTTCCTGCAGCCGATACTGGCGCATGACGTGGTTCGCTATGTCGGCGAGCCCGTCGCCGTCGTGGTCGCAGCGACACGGGCCCTGGCTGAGGATGCCGCTGAGCTAGTTGACATCGAATGGGACACGTTACCGCAGATCACGACCGTGCAAGACGCAGCTCGCGCGGACACGGTTCGGATTCATGAAAGGGGTAATGTCGCGACGGCCTGGTCGATCGACATCGGTGATGTTGATGTTGCTTTCGAAGCCGCGAGCGTCAAGATCACCCACAAATTCAAGACAGGACGGCAGACCGGTCTTCCTCTCGAAACTAGGGGCATTCTGGCCAGCTACGATTCCGGCCGCCGCTATCTCGAAGTATTTGGGCCGACGAAAATCCCGCACATCAACCGCCGAATGCTGGCGGCCATGCTCGATATTCCGGAGGGATCGATACGCTTTGTCGAGCCGGATGTCGGCGGCAGCTTTGGCGTGCGCGGCGAGTTCTATCCGGAAGACTTTCTGGTGCCGTGGCTTTCGATGCGGCTGCGCACGCCCATTCGTTGGATCGAAGATCGCTTCGAACACTTTGCGGCGATCAATCACAGCCGGCAGGCTGAGTTTGAGGTCACGGCTTCGGCCGATGCGGACGGACGCCTCACCGCCTTCGAGTTGCACCTGATGTCGGACATGGGCGCCTACATGCGCACGCATGGCGACGTGGTCCCGTCTTATATTGCCGCGGGCTTTACCGGGCCTTATCGCGTGCGGAACTACCGCGCGAAGGCCAGCGCGCTCCTGACCAACAAATCACCGACCGGCACCATTCGCTCGCCGGGAACCTTCGAGGCGAACTTCGCGCGCGAGCGGATGGTGGACATGCTGGCGGAAAAGCTGGGCATGGACAGTGTCGAGTTACGCCGGAAAAATCTGATCCGGCCGACGGAATTGCCTTGGAAAGTGGGAACAATTGGGGGGGGACATCCGACTGTCTACGACAGTGGCGACTTTCCCGCGATCTTCGAGCGTGCGCTGACGGAATTCGGATGGACTACGGCGCCGGCATGCGCGGATGGACGAACGGGGCGCGGCATTTCCGTTTCCGTGGAGCCTTCGGCGCTCGGTGTTTTTGAGAGCGCACGGATCGACATTGGGGTCGATGGCTTTGTTCGTGTCGTCACGGGCTGCACGTCCCAAGGGCAAGGTCAGGAAACGATCCTGGCACAAGTTGCCGCCGAAACGCTCACCGTCCCCATCGATCGCATCGCAGTGATCCACGGCGATACGGGTGAGATTGCCTTTGGCGGCGGCACGAATGCGAGCCGCGCCGCCGTCATGGCGGGCAACGCCGTTCACGCCGCGGCAGTCAGTGTGAAAGAGAAGGCTTTGCGTGCAGTGGCCATCAAGCTCGAATGCGTGGAGACCGACTTGGTATTGCAGAACGGACGCGTGGAGATCGCGGGGGCGCCCGGGTCCGGCCTTGCATTGGGCGAAGTCGCGCGACTTCTGTTGCCTGGCGATCCGCAGCTTCTTCCTTCATCCGAAGCGAGGGTTCAGCCAGATCACGGCGGTCTGACGGCGACAAATATGGTGAGGGGCGTTCCAAGCGGAACGAGCGTATTCGCGGTGCATCTCGCCGAGGTCGAGGTCGATCGCGAGCTCGGTCTGATCAGAGTCAAACGATTGCTCGTCGCATGCGATATCGGCCGCGCCATCAATCCAATGATCGTTGAAGGGCAGGTCGTCGGTGGGGCCATACAGGGATTGGGTTGCGCGCTCCTCGAAGAAATCACGCATGACGAGCAAGGCCAACTCCAGACGGCCACACTCGCTGACTATCTTGTTCCAAACTCCTATGACGCGCCGACGGTCAAGGCGGTGATCATCGAGCAGGCCCTTTCACCGTCCAATCCTCTTGGGGTCAAAGGCGTAGGCGAGGTCGGGCCGACGGGAGTGGGGGCTGCCATCGGAAACGCGATCGCCGACGCGCTGCAGGTTCAGGATTGCATCGATGAACTGCCAATTTCGCCAGAACGCTTGCTGCGTGCGATGGGAGGGCTCGCTGCATGAAGCCTGCGGCCTTCGAATATTTCGCTCCAAAAAGCGTCGAGGAGGCGATCCTTCTATTGGCTGCCGACGATCAGGCTTGTCCATTGGCCGGAGGACAAAGTCTTGCCCCCATGATGAACCTTCGATTAGCGCGACCGTCAGCGCTCATCGATCTCAATCGTATAGTGGATTTGGCCGGCGTCACAGAACGCGAAGATCGTTTGCTTATCGGCGCGATGACGAGGCAGGCAGAACTGTTGCGAAACCCTCTCGTCACCCGCCGCGCCCCGCTGGTCGCACAAGCATTGGCCCTCGTTGGCCATCCGGCCACGCGTGCACGCGGCACCATGGGGGGCAGCCTTTCCAATGCCGACCCAGCGGCGGAATTGCCAGTCGTCATGTTGGCGCTGGATGCCGAATTCATCCTACGAGGTCCGTCGGGCGAGCGTCGCATAAAGGTGGAGGATTTTCTTATCGGAATGTTCGAGACCGCGATCGGGCCAGGCGAACTTCTGATCGCAATCGACATTCCTTCAGCCCGAAGCGACGACGTGAGTGTGTTCCTTGAGATTTCGCGGCGACACGGCGATTTTGCCGTTGTCTCCGTCGCGGCAAATCTATCGCTTGCGGACGGGCTGATCTGCACGTCGGCGCGGCTGGCGCTGGGCGGCACGGCGCCGGCACCGCTACGTTGCAAGACCGCAGAAGCGGTGCTCGTCGGTCAGGAATTGTCCGACCGCGTCATCTCGGACTGTGTTGATGCAATTGATCCCGCCACCATCGAGATGGAAAGTCACGGCGCCAGCAAAGCCTACAGGCTTCAAGCCACCCGTGTCTTGACACGGCGGGCGCTCCAAGCCGCTCGCCTGCGCAGCGGGGCTGCCGCATGAAGAAGGCGGTGAAGTTCGTTGTGAATGGACGTGAGGTCGAGGTTCAGGTCGAGCCAAGAACGTCGCTCGGCGATTGTCTGCGCTCGGAGCTTGGTCTGACGGGGACGCATTTTGGCTGTGAACAGGGCGTCTGCGGTGCCTGCACCGTGCTTGTCGAGGGGGAAGCGATACGTTCCTGCCTCATGTTCGCGGTTCAACTTGAAGGAATGACCGTTCAAACGGTGGAGGGTCTTTGCGCGCCCACCGGATTGACGTCGCTCCAGCAAAAGCTTCACGAGCATCACGCGCTTCAATGCGGATACTGCACGCCCGGAATTGTGGTGACGTTGCACCATCTATTTGTGAATAATCCGACGCCCGATGAGGATGAAATCCGCGACGCGATCTCGGGCAACATCTGCCGTTGCACCGGCTACCAGCCTATCATTGCCGCAGCCATGGCTCTGGCGCGCGACAACCGCAAGGCGTCGACCTGAACGGGATGCCTTCTATGTCAGGTGGCCGCTAACGATATGGCCTCCCATCATCACGACGCGATTGAGGGCGCCACTTGCGACCAGGTCTTCGTGGTCTTCACCGTCCGTAATCAATAAATCGGCACGAGAGCCGGCGTGGATCCCCCAGTCTTTCTCGAGCCCCATGATTGCGGCGGGTGAACTGCTGACAAGATCGAAGGCCTTGCCGACATCGGTCAAGCCCAGATGGCCGGCTAGCAGCGTCCATCGCGCGATTTCGAGCATGTCGCCGCTGCCGGTCGGAACAAAAGGATCTTGGATATTGTCGGACGCCGCAGCGACGCGAACGCCGCCAGCAATAAGATCGGCAACCCGAGTGACGCCGCGGGGAGGAAGGATGGCGGCATCCCGGCCTTGGAGGAAAAGGTTCGCCGCAGGCAACGTCACGACGCCGATCTTCGCCCGGGCCAGCTTTTCGATAATGCGGCCGGCCGTCGAGGCGTCGACAGCGCTGAGCACGGACGAGTGGCTTGCGACAACTCGCCCCTGCAGTCCCAGCGCTTCGGTCCGTTCGACCAGTGGTTCGAACAGCAGTTTGCTGGCATCGAGGTGCTCATCGATGTGCAGGTCAAGAGGTAGTCCGCTTTTCACAGCGAGATCGAACATCATATCGAGAAAGGCTATCGGATCATCCGAGATGCAAGGAACGCCGCCTAACACGTCCACGCCGAGGTCGATCGCCTGCAAAAGCCAGCGTCTCGCCTCTGTGCGGGTGCGCGTGGCGCCAGACGTTACGTGCGCGACAATTTGGACACGCATGCGATCGGCATGCTTGTCGCGAAATTCGACCATGGCCTCGACGCCACGGGTCCTGGTATCGGGATCGATATTGGTGTGACTGCGGATCGCAACCGTACCCCGGGACAGACACGCTTCCAGCGTCTGAGCGGCGCGCGACAAAATGCCGTCTTTAGTGACCGTCTTCGCAAACTCCTGATAGCCGGCGAGGGCGCCGGGCACGTCGCCGGTTGGGTTCTTGACCAGGCGGCGCGTGCGCGACTTGTCGAGGTGCTGATGCATGTCGATCAATCCAGGCACAACCAAACGGTTGCGGAGATCGATCGAGCGGTGCTGCTCGCTTTTTGGCAGGCCGGGGCCAACGGCCGTGATGCGGCCGTTCGTGCCGATCTCGATGTCGAGGTTTCTCGGGGTCTTGGAACCGGGCTCGATTACCCGCCCTCCGCCAAGCATCAAAGGACGATCGAGCGCCACTATGTCGTCTCCAAATTCAACATTGACTGTATTGCATATTTTTTGAGGTCACTTGTATACTTTAATTTCGGTAGCCGGTCATCCAGTAAGGGACATGCGATGCGCACAAAATTCATGAAGGTCGGTCGGCGGGCTGTCATCAAATCGATAGCGACTGGTCTGGCGACAAGCACCTTTGGCGTCTTTCCCCGCTTAGCGTTTGCGGACGAGCGGCAAGGTGTAACGGATACGGAAATCCTGATTGGCGGCCTCGGTCCGATCACCGGTCCTACCGCCTTCATTGGCGCTCCTGGGCGTGACGGCATTCAGTTGGCGATCGAAAAGATCAATGAAACCGGTCCGATCAACGGCCGCAAACTCCGCCTGACGTATGAGCATGCGGCGACGCCGGCCGAGAGCGTGGCGGCGGCGAAAAAGCTTACGGAAAACGACAAGGTTTTTGTCCTTGTCCTCGCGTCAGGCAGCACCGGCGCCGCGGCGGCAGCGGATTACGTTAGGTCGGCTAAAATCCCGACCTACAATATCTTCGGCGCCACCCCGATCATCCGCGAGCCGTTTGCGCGCAACATCTTCCACGGTTCGATGCCGGATCCGGTCGTGACCGGCAGCGAGATGGTCAATGAGATTTTTAAGGCGGTGCCGAATGCGAAGAAGGTCGGCGTCCTCGCCGGCACGTACGCATTCCCGCAGGCCAATCTGAAGGCCATGACGCCCATCCTCCAGAAGCGAGGCTTGGAGGTCGTGCTGGAACAATTCGACGCCAACGCAAACGACTATACGGCGCAATTGGTTGCTTTCGCGCGGCAACGCGTGGAAGTGATCCTTGTTCTCGGGAGCTACACGGAAGCAGGCTTCGCCATCAAACAGGCGCCGGACAAGGGAGTGGGCGATGTCGCGTGGGTGCTCGATGGCTCGGGCACTAACGACGCGATCGTGTCCATCATCGGCAAGGAAAACTCCAAGAACCTGTGGGGTTACTACAACGCGCCGTATTTCCCGTCGCAGTCCGAGGGCCCGATTGTAAACTTCGTCAAGATCTGGACCGCAAAGTACGGGCAGCCGCCTCAGGGGCGTCCCAGCCTCTATGACATTGTGTCGTATGGCTGCACCTATGTGATGGCTCAAGCGATCAAAAATGCGGGCCGTGACTTGACATGGAGTTCGCTGATGGACAGCTGGGAAAAACTGCACAACGCGAAGCCGTCCGACTTGGGCGGTTACGACGTCATTTTCCCGGAGACGGTTTCGGCGGCGGACCATCAGGGCAACAAATTGGTGGGGCCATCGCGCATTGTCGACGGCAAGTGGAAAGTCATCCCCTAGCCTGAGTGAGTTCACCGCTGATGATTTCCGAATTTGTGATGATCGTTGTCGGTGGACTCAAGATGGGGGCGATCTATTCGCTGACCGCGATCGGAATCGTCGTCATTCACAAAGCGACACGCACCGTGAATTTCGCTCATGGTGCGTTTGTCCTTTGTGGCGCCTATGTCACCTACGGTGTCGTCGAGGTGCTGCATATCGGCTACTGGGCGGCGTTCATCCTCGCGTCTCTCGCCGCCGGTTTGCTAGCGACGGTTCTCGAGTTCGGAATTCTCCGCCCGATCCGTCAGGCGGATTCGTTCGCCGTCATCACCGCCACGATTTTCATAGGCATCGGCCTCGCTGAGATCTATCGTCTCGTCGAGAACACGGAAATGCTCGCGGTCGGCGGGATGATCGGAGGGTGGCCGCTCTTTATCGGCGACGCCATGATCACGCGCGAACAGATCGCTGTGGTCGTCGGTGCAACGATCGCCGCCACTTTCGGGATCGCGATATTCGCCTATGCGAGGTTCGGGCGCGGCATGCGCGCCATGGCGTCCAATCCTCGCGGCGCTGTCATTTGCGGATATTCATCCGATGCGATGAACGCGCTGGCCTGGTTCGTCGGTGGCGCCATGGCGGGGCTGGCGGGCGCGTTTGCGGCGCCCAGCACTGGCGTGTCGGCGGAACTCTCGATCCTGATGGTCACGGCCGGGTTTGCCGCCGCGGTGATCGGTGGCTTCGATTCCCTGAAAGGCGCGCTGCTGGGGGGCCTGATCCTCGGCGTCGCCGAGACACTTGCCGCGGGCTACGTCTCTAGCGCAATGAAGAATGCCGTCAGTTTCCTGCTGATCTTCGTGGTCTTGCTCTGTCGCCCTCAGGGTCTATTTCCCGAGGCAAAAATTCGAAATGTTTAGCGGTCCCCTCGTTCGAGTTCTTGCGCCCAGTTTGTTCCTGTTGGCCCTTTCGGTTGCGGGTCTAGGCCTTCCTAGTTACTGGCAATACGTCCTCGCGCTCTCGGTTTCGGCCGCTGTGATTGGGTCAGCTTTGGCGATGCTAGTTGGGTATGCGCGCTGCATTACGATTGCCACGGGCGCAATGCTGGCGATCGGCGCGTACAGTGGGACTCTAGCCGTGCTGCGCTTCGACGTGCCTTTTCTTGCCGCGCTACTGATCGCAAGCGTATTCGGCGCCGTTGCCGGATTTGTCCTCGCCGTCCCTGGCGTACGCTTTCGAAGCCATAACATGGCGATGGTCACATTCGTCTTTCAAGCTGTCGTCATCATCGTGCTACGTCAGAGCAAAAGTCTGACAGGAGGCGCCGAAGGCCTGCAGGTTCCGGTGCCTCATATTTTAGGGTTTAGCTTCAGCGACGACGGGCATTTTCTTGTGTTGTGTGGGGTTCTTTCGGCTCTTTCGATCTTGCCGTTGGTACTGTTGCTTGAAGGAGCGTTCGGAAAAAATCTTCGCGCCGTTGCTTCAAATGAAAACGCAGCGCGTGCCTTTGGCATCAACGTCAATCTGCATCTCGTCACCGCGTTCGTTTGGAGTTCAGCGGTCATCGCCTGCGCGGGCGCGATCATGGCCCCGCGGTTTCGCATCATCGATCCTGACAGCTACGGCATTTTGGCGTCGATCTTCGCCCTGACATACCCGATCGTCGGTGGCATGAGCTCCATCTGGGGCGGGCTGATGGGTGGCATTGTGCTGCGGGCGCTGCCTGAGGTGCTGCGCCCGGTCGCGGACTATCTCGAACTGATCTTCTGCGTTCTGGTGGTTCTGACCATCCTGTTTTTCCCTCAAGGGTTTGCATCGATGGTGCCCGGCTTTGCCCGGCGCAAAGCCGCCAAGAACGTCGGCGCCGGCGAGCCGACGTTCCCGCGCAACGTGATAGAAGACAAGAATATGATCGAGCGGCTGGCGGCGCCTGCGACATCGCCGGAACCCCTCGGCCGGCCGCTGCTACGCATCACGGGTGTGTCGAAGTCATACGGAGCGCTTCGCGCTGTAGCCGATGTTTCCTTCGATGTGCCGCATCACGCCATTCACGGGCTTATGGGTCCGAATGGTGCCGGTAAGACCACCCTGTTCAATATGGTTTCCGGGCTAACGTTGCACGATCAGGGCGAGGTCTTCTTCGACGGCATGCCTCTCTCGACGGTGCCTGTCGAGGCCCGCATCGGCCTCGGCATGACGCGGACTTTTCAGCACGCCGCGGTTTTCGACAAGCTGACGTGCCTCGACAATGCGCGCATCGGGATTGGCCGCAACGGCATCTGGCAATCAACGATACGCAGCGCGCAATGGGCTCTCAGTCTCCGGCAGGCGAGCGCGGAATATAAAGCGGCTATGGGTGCCCTCGATGCTGTCGGTCTCGCCGCGCGTGCCCATGCGCTCGCTGGGTCTTTATCTTTGGGCGATCAACGCCGGCTTGAGATCGCGCGTGCCATCATTTCGCAGCCCAAGGTCATCTTGCTCGATGAACCGGTTTCGGGCGTTTCGATCGATGAAGCGGAAAGTCTTCGCCTGCTGCTTATCACGATCAATCGCGAGCTCGGCACCGGTATTGTCATCATCGAGCACAACATCGGGTTCCTGGTTTCGCTCTGCATGCGCATCTCGGTGATGAGCGAAGGCCGTGTCATCGCGGACGACGACGCTAAAGTCGTCGTCAACGACGCACACGTCCGCCGAGCTTATTTTGGCGAGCGGGAGACGGCGGCGTGATGCTCGAAGTCTCAAATCTTCGCGTCACCGCCGGCCAGATGATACGGCTTGAGAAGCTTGATTTTGTGCTGGACGCCGGCAGCTGCCTCGCCCTGCTTGGGCCCAATGGTGCCGGAAAGACCGCGAGCGTCGAATCGATCATAGGCCTCATTCCCAAGTCGTCAGGTCGCGTCGTCTTTGACGGCGAGGATATTTCGAATTTGCCGGCCAGCGCGGTGGTACGCCGTGGCCTGACATTGGTGCCTCAGTTGCGCGAGCTTTTTCCGGGCTTCACGGCCGACGAGACTCTTCTCGCGGGGGCCAATGCGGTTGACTGCCGTCCGACAGTATCGCCCGACCGGATCTACGAATTATTTCCGCGGCTGAAAGAGCGGCGTCATCAGTTCGCCGGTTCTCTGTCGGGCGGCGAACAGCAGATGCTGGCGATCGGCCGCGCGTTGATGAGCAATCCGAAGATGATCCTGCTTGACGAGCCGTCCGCGGGTCTCGCCGTCGGCATCGTGCGTTCTTTTATCGATGTGGTGAAGAAGATTCGGGATGGTGGGGTAGGGGTCGTTCTCGTCGAGCAAAATCTAGAAATCGCATCGGCGCTGGCCGAAACCTGCATCGTATTGGCGGCCGGGCGCGTCGCGTGGCGTGGCGCGGCGGCCGATGCGCTCAAGAATGAGGATATACGAAAGGCTTATTTTTCTTGACATGCGATTTCCTGCCGGGTTCAAATCTGCCGTTCGGTCAGATGCAGCGCGGACAGAAGGTCGGCGAAAAGTTCGTTGTTGAGGCTGACGTGATCCACGAGCAGCCGAAATGCCTTTTCGCCGTCGCCTCCGACAATCGCATTGATGATTTCCTGATGCTCCTCCAACGCCAGGCGCAATGCGTCCGGCCGGCGCAACTGAAACGCGCGGTAGGGCGCGATGCGATCATAAAGAGAGCTGGCTTGATCGTTTAGATACTGATTGTGAGCGCCGGCGTAGATCAAACGATGAAACGCCTTGTTCATCGCGTGATAGCCCTCCTTGTTGCCGGACTTCACATAAGGCTCGAATTTCTTGTGAGCCGCGAGCAGCTCGGCATGCTCGGCGGGACTCATGCGGCGCGCAGACAATCGCCCGCAAAACCCTTCGAGTTCGGCCATCATCTCGAACATCTCCACCATCTTTGATGGCGTAATCTGCGCGACGATGGCGCTTTGGTGCGGCCGCCATTCGATCATCTCGCTGGCCGCCAGCTGGCGCAGGGCCTCGCGGACGGGGGTGCGAGAAACGCCAAATGTGTCGGCTAGCCGCTTTTCATCCAGCTCTTCGCCAGGGCGCAATTCGCCGGAAATGATCTTGTCCGCGATTTGACGGCGGACGTGATCGGAGCGCGTCAGACGCGCGTCCTTGTCCGGTTCGCGGGGGACCACTGTTAAGGATTTTCTAGCCGCCCTGCCACTTGCCATTTGAATCCCTTGCCTGAACTCTCATCGTCAATGTCTAAAATAAATGCAACCTAATTTTGGTTGTATACTCTTAAACAGTTATTGTATATTTATGTTCAGGGGTCCCTGTCAGAAGAGGTTCAAAATGCCGGTTCGCGTTGCTCTCCTTCAGTTCGAATGCAATCGCTCGCGTCAAGACAATCTAGCCCGGGCCGAGAAGGCAATCCGAGAAGCGGCGGCCAAAGGCGCACAGGTTTTATTGCTGCCCGAGGTTTTCCACGAACTCTTTTTTATCACCGATCTCGACAACAAGTACTTCGAAACGTCTGAGCCCATTCCGGGCCCCATCACAAACATTATGTCGAAGCTTGCCGCCGAGCTTTCAGTTGTCATCGTTGCGCCAATCTACGAGTCGGTCGGGCGGAGCGTGTACTACAACTCCGCAGCTGTAATCGACGCCGACGGCAAGCTGCTCGGCGTTTACCGGAAAAATCACATCCCGCTCAACACGATCTTTTACGAGAAGCTTTATTTCAAGCCCGGCAATCTCGGCTATCCGGTGTTCGACACGCGTTACGGCAAGATCGGCGTGCTGATCTGCCACGATCGGCACTATCCGGAAGGCGCCCGCGCGCTCGCACTCAATGGCGCGGAGATCATGCTCGTGCCAAGCGCCACGCCCGACAAGAGCCTGTCCCGCAAGGTTTGGGAGAAGGAGCTGTGCGGGCACGCGATCTTCAATGAGATGTTCGTATGCGGCCTCAACCGCACCGGTCAAGAAGGCAAATATCTCTATTACGGGCACAGCGTCGCATTCGATCCCGCGGGCGAAATGCTGGGTCAGGCTGGGTCCGGGGAAGAAGTTTTTATAGTGGATTGTGATCTCGACCTCGTCACTCAACGTCGGCGCGCGTGGCAATTCTTCCGAGACCGCCGCCCGGATACCTATGGCATTCTCACCGCACTGGTGCCGTAGATCTCCGATACTCAACAGTGCATCCAGCGCGGGCAAATTGGAGATCAAGATGCGAAAGCTGAGAATAGTGTCGCTGCTCCTTGCAGCATTTGGGTTAGCCACCCAAGTGCACGCAGCGGAGACGGTTCGTTTCGCCTATGCCGTGCAGGTGCACCAAGCGAGCATGATGATCATTCAAGATTACGCCAAGAAATACGGCGTCAATCTTGAGGTCGTGCCGATGCGTCGTTACGCCGATTTGCAGTTGGCTCTGATGACCAACCAAGTCGATGTCGCGGTGATGGGCTACATCAATATCGGCCTAATGAAAGAAAACAACTTTGAAGATTATCGCGCGATTGCCGGCGTATTTAACGGCGGACAAAGCCTAACACTCGCCAAGGGCGTAAAAGCCAAGACCTGGAAAGATCTAGAGGGGATGACCCTGGGCACCGCTCCGAACAGCTACGCAGAATTGCTGTTCAAAACCAGTGCGACGTTGGGGGGGGCCGATATCTCGAAAATCAAGACCGTCAGCTTTGCTGCCGGCGGTCCTCCGATGCTGTCGGCGCTGAAAAATCGTGAGATCGACGGTTTTGTTTCATGGGAGCCGAACAACGCCGATGCGGCGCTCTCGGGCGACGGGTATTACAGCTCGCTTGATATCGGTGACAACCCGACCAAGCACATCAACGGCGTCCTCACCGTTAATCTGAACTTTCTCAAGGAACATCGCGCTGCCGTCCTTGGCGTCGTGAAGGCGCTCGTCGACGCGACGAACGATCTGAACAAAAATGAAGCCAAGTACGTGGAGGTCGCCGTCAAAGGCACCGGGTCCTCACCTGCGATCGTCAAAGAGGCCATTCCTCACGGCAGTCTGGACTACAAGCTTCACTACAAGGAAGCGAAGGCGCTTCTGCAACTGATTGCTCGAGCGAAGATGACCAAAACTGACACCTCGGGATCGGTCGACACTCAATTCGACTACTCTCTGCTGAGCGAAGCGACTGGCCTGCCGAAGAATCAGCTTGGCGGCCCGTAAAGCATGCAGATGGCGACTGGTCCGATTGTGAGCGACAAAAGGCGGAAGAGCTCGCGCATCATGCTGCGCGTGAATCCGTTTATTCGTCGCACGATCGGACCGCTTGCCGTCTTGCTGATTTGGCACGTCGCGTCGACGTATGGTTGGGTCGACGCGCGATTTGTCCCAGCGCCCCTCACAGTTCTCAAATCGCTAAATCAGTGGATGTTCGGACCACCAGGTGCCGGACCCTACTCCGGCACCTGGTTCATCCATGCTGGGTACAGCTCCTATCGGGTTTTTGGCGGCTTTCTCGTAGCCTCGGTTTTTGGCGTCGTCATTGGCTGTATTGTCGGGTGGTCGCGTCTAATGTCGGACCTGCTCGATCCGATCATTCAGATCGTCCGTCCCATTCCTATTACGGCATGGGTGCCATTCGCCGTTATTTTCTTCGGTATCAGGGATGCGTCGGCCTTCTTCCTCATCGCGCTCGGCGCATTCTTTCCCATTGCGATCAACACCGCCGCCGGCGTTGCGGGAACCCCAGCACTTCTGGTCCGCGCCGCGCGGATGCTGGGCATTCGTCCGCATAACATTCTGCTGCGCGTCGTGTTGCCATCGGCAATGCCATTTATTTTCACCGGTCTGCGTCTCGGTATTGGTCTGGCATGGGTACTCGTCATCGTGGCCGAGATGATGGCAGTGAAGTCGGGTCTCGGCTTCGCCATGTGGGATGCCTACTACTTCCTCAGGATGGACATCATTATTGCCGCGATGCTCAGCGTCGGTATGCTTGGCTTTCTCAGCGATCTGTTCATCAAGGCAATTTCGAACCACGTCCTACGATGGAGTCGGGGGCTGTGAACACAAGAAACAGCGGATCACCCCCCCAAGGGCGTGCACGTATTGTCGCTCGCGGCTTGCGGAAGATTTTTCTGGATATTTCGCGTCAGGAGGAAGTTATCGCACTCGATAACTTCGATCTTGAGATCGGCGAAGATGAATTTCTGACGATCCTCGGACCCAGCGGCTGCGGAAAATCAACGCTGCTCAACCTCATTGCAGGATTCGACAGTCCGACTGACGGCGAAATCCGGTTGGACGGAAAGATTATCAACAAGCCTGGTCCAGATCGCGGCGTTGTGTTCCAGGAGTATGCGCTGTTTCCCTGGCTAAACGCGTCGCAGAACATCGAGTTCGGACTGCGGGAGCGGGGCGTTCCCAAGGCTGAGCGCAAACTCCGCGTTCAAGAACAGATTGCGTCCGTCGGGCTGCGCGGATTCGAGAACCGTTTTCCGCATGAGTTGTCAGGTGGCATGCGTCAGCGCGTCGCTCTGGCACGCGTTCTCGTGAACGATCCCAAGATGCTCCTGATGGATGAGCCATTCGCCGCGCTGGACGCACAGACGCGCACAATCATGCAAAACGAACTGCTGCGGGTGTGGAGCGCCGAGCGACGAACCGCTTTGTTCATCACGCATAACATCGAAGAGGCCGTGCTGTTGGGAGATCGGGTCGTCGTGATGACGGCGCGCCCCGGACGCATCAAGGACATCGTGCCCGTTACCTTGGCTCGTCCAAGAGACGTTACATCCGCCGAATTCAATGAAACGCGCCGATATGTATCGTCCTTGCTTGAAAGCGAGGTTCAGGCGGCATTTGCTGCGATGCAGGCATCAGCCGATGCAGCGTCGTAATGTGCCAAGGAAGAAGTTTAGCGCCGGAGGGGCTTTAGACTTTTCGGACCGGAAGGTAGCGCTCGTGACCGGCGCAAGCCGCGGCATTGGCCGCGCGATTGCCGAGGCGCTGGCGCGGGACGGCATCTACGTTTTTGTTAGTTTCAATTTGAGGGCAAAAGAAGCAGCTAAATGTGTCGATGCAATCCGACGCGCGGGCGGCGCTGGTGAAGTCATTCGCGCCGATGTTTCGCGCGAAAACCAGGTCCATCGGATGTTCAGAGTGATTGCGCAGCGGACGGGCCGGCTCGATATCTTAGTTAGCAACGCCGGCATCGCGCCGGTTGTGCGAGACCTTGAGCGGCTCACGCAGAAAACCTGGACCGAGACATTCGCCGTGAACGTCATGGGCGCATTTCTGTGCGCAAGGGGTGCATTGCCGCTGCTGAAGCGCTCTTCGGCTGGACGCATCATCTTTATAGGTTCTGCTGCGGCTCGACTGGGCGGCAACATTGGGGCCCATTACTCAGCGTCCAAAGCGGCGCTCGCTGGCTTTGTTGAATACCTCAGCCGTGCCGTCGGCCAGCATCGCATCACCGTCAACATCGTTGAGCCTGGGTTTGTGCAGACTGAATTGTCCGCGAGTCTGCACCGGACGAAGGCGGACATTCGCGCAATGTGCCGGAACGTTCCGCTCAAGCGCGTTGGGACCGTCAAAGATATTGCCAATGGGGTCGCGTTTCTCGCCGGGGACGCGGCCGCTTACATCACGCGCCACAAGCTGGCGGTCACCGGCGGACGCTGACTGCACCTGGAAGCTAAACGAATGGATACAGAACTTCTGATTGAACGGCGTGGAGCGGTCGTTTCGCTCACGATCAATCGCCCGGAAGTCCGCAATGCGCTCGGGCTCGCCATCATCAAAAATATCGTCGATACGCTGCGCAACTTGTCAAAGGACAAGGCGGTGCGCGTTTTCGTTATCACCGGGGCGGGGGATCGCGTGTTCGTCTCCGGTGCCGATGTTCGCGAATTCAAGGAACACCTCGCGACGCCCGATACTGCATTGCATTACGATGCCGCTGCCGAAGAACTGCAGTCGGCGCTGCGAACCATCTCGCAACCGGTGATCGCCCGGATCAATGGCCACGCCGTTGGCAGCGGAACAATCGTTGCTGCCTCCTGCGATTTCCGTATCGCCGTGCGCACCGCGAAGTTCGGGATACCCGTGGCCAAATTCGGGTTCATTGCTTCGCTGCCGGACACATTGCGCCTTGTCCAGCTCATCGGACCTGCCAATACCAAGATGCTGTTGATGACCGGGAGGCTCATCGATGCGCCGCGAGCGCAGGAGATAGGGCTCATCGATCAGGTTGTCGAACCGGAAAACCTCGACGCCGCTGTGGAGGAGTTTGCGGGCGTTTTGGCGTCCAACGCGCCGCTGACGCTTAAAGCGACCAAACGCATGGTCGAGCAATTCACTGCTCCTTCCTCCGACGTGCTGGCGGGCGCAGCTTGGTATCAGGAGATTTTCGGTAGCAAGGATTTCAAGGAAGGTCTCGACGCCTTTTTGACAAAGCGCAAGCCGGAATTCAGCGGTGAGTAAGCGCCAATCCACATCGGGGCGCAGCGCTCCTCAGCCATCTGCCGCTGAGCGTCGTGCAGGTCCGCTCGCGGGCATCAAGGTGCTGGACATGACGCACATGCTGGCCGGCCCTTATTGCACGTGGGTTCTGGGCGCCTTGGGAGCCGATGTGATCAAAGTCGAAATGCCCGGTCGGGGCGACTTTACCCGTTCAGTGGCCCCCTTTGCCGACGAACAAAGCGTCTATTTCTCAAGCGTGAATCGCAACAAGCGTAGCATCACACTCAATCTCAAAAGTCCGCTGGGCTCCTTGGCTTTTCTCAAACTCGCCGAACGAGCCGACGTGCTCGTTGAAAACAACCGCCCCGGCGTCATGCGGCGGCTGAGATTGGACTATGCGTCGATCGCCGCTATCAATCCAGGAATTGTCTACGCATCGATCTCTGGGTTCGGGCAAACGGGGCCGTATAGCGAGCGCCCCGCCTTCGATGCGGTGGTCCAGGCCATGTCGGGAATCATGAGCATCACGGGCCAGGAGAACGGGCCACCGGCGCGAGTCGGTACCTCGATCGGTGATATCGGCGCAAGCCTGTTCGGAACCATCGGCATTTTGGCGGCGCTCAATGACCGAGCGATCACGCAACGCGGATGTCAGGTCGACGTCGCAATGTTCGATGCCCAGGTCGCCATCCTGGAAAACGCGGTGGCGCGCTATATCAACGTTGGCGACGTCCCGCGACGGTTGGGTTCACGACATCCATTGATTGCCCCCTTCCAAGCATTTCCGACCAGGGACGATCCGATCGTCGTTTGCGTGGACACGGAAACGCAATGGGAGCGCTTCTGCACCGCGATCGATCGCAATGGTCTTATTAAAAATCCGCTATTCACCAGCGGCCCCTTGCGCGCACAAAATCACGACAAGCTTGAGCCCGAATTGATTGAGGCCATGCAAAAGCGTTCGCGTGCCGATTGGCTGTCGATTTTCGAAGCTGCGGACGTACCGAACGGGCCCATCAACGATATCCCGACCGTCGTGAATGACCCGCAAATTCGCGCGCGCGGGATGATCGTGCCATCCGGCAAAGGCGGCTTCGTGAACCAACCGATTCATTTCTCGGACTACCCTGACATGCAGAGCAGGAATGCGCCCAAACTTGGCGCCGACACGGAATCGGTGCTCGTCGAGTGCGGGTTTAGTGCCGATGAGATTTCTAGAATGAGAGCCGACAACGCTATCTAGTGGAATTGAATCCGACAGACTTTAGAGGAGAGCCACGATGCCCTATTTGACAACTAATGACGGAGTTAAGCTTTATTATGAAGAGACAGGATCGGGTCGACCCATCCTGTTCATTCACGAATTCTCGGGCGACTTCCGGGCTTGGGAACTGCAGGTCCGTTTTTTCTCACGCCGATACCGCTGCATCACCTTCAATGCGCGCGGCTATCCCCCGTCTGAAGTGCCAAAGGGCGTTGAGAAGTACTCACAACGTCGCGCTGTCGATGACGCGGTCGATCTGCTCAATCACTTGAAGATCGAAAAGGCCCACATTGTTGGCCTTTCGATGGGTGGATTTGCGGCGCTCAATTACGGGGTTCACTACCCGGACCGCGCTTTGTCATTGACGGTCGGTGCCGCCGGCATGGGCGCGGAGCCGGACAAGACCGAACAGTTCAAAAAAGAGGTCGAGATCGTTGCTCAGCGATGGGAATCGGAAGGTCCAGCCAAGTTCGCTCCCGTTTATGGATCGGGGCCGGGCCGGGAGCAGCTCGAGCTTAAGGATCCTCGTGGCTTCCAGGAGTTCATCGCGCAACTGAGCGAACATTCTCCAGAAGGCGCGGCGCTGACATTGCGCGGCGTTCAGATGCGGCGTCCCTCGCCGTTCGATCTAAAGAGCGAACTGGAAAAGATGACGGTACCGACATTGATTATCCACGGCGACGAGGATCGTTCCTGTCTGGGCACGGGTGCCTTCATGAAAAAAACAATTCCCTCGGCCGGACTGATGGTTTTTCCAAAGACCGGTCACACGATAAATCTCGAAGAACCGGCGCTCTTCAATTTCGCTCTGCAGGAGTTCTTCACTCAGGTCGAAAGCGGCCGCTGGCTCATGCGCGACAAGCGCACGGAAACGGCGGCGGTTTTGCTCGACAACAAGAAGTAATTTACAGACTGAACCGGTGCCGGAGTTCAGAAAAGCTCCGGCACGTCGTTAAGGCCGCGCGCGGCTTCAATCGCCGCCGGCAGATAATCGCAGAACGCATCGATCCATTCAGTCGGCACAGTGGTGCTGACCTTGATAAATCGCGATCCAAAGCGTGGTGTGTGATAGGATCCCTGACGGATCATGATCCCGCGCTCGGCAAACACCGCGACAAGAGATTCGGGCCGGATGCCTAGGTCGGCACACTCGATCACAAGAAAATTACCATCCGACGGATAGACAGGAATGCTCATTCTCGGAATTTTGTCGACCGCAGACTTGATCGCAGCTTGATTGCGGCGCTGCAGGTTTTGAACAAATGGCATCCATTCGGACTTCACTGCTAAGCCAGCCTGTGCTGCACGCTGGGCGATAACGCTGCAGCCGAGGGTGGCCGTCGATTTCGCCGCCAGTTTGCCGATCAAATCCTTGTTGGCCACGACAGCGCCAACGCGCAAACCCGCCAGACCGAGCCACTTTGAGAAGCTGTAGATGGTGAGTGATCGTTCGGGATAGATCGTTGCGGCGAGGGTGTGCTTGGCAGCAAAGTCCCGATAAGTGCAATCGTGCAGAATATAAGCGCCGGTCTTCTTTGCGATCGCGCAGAACGTGTCGATTTCTTCGGCCGTATAGCAAATTCCAAGCGGATTATTGGGATCGACCAAATAGATAATGCGGGTTTTATCGTCGACAACAGCGGACAATTGTGCGGCCGACAGGCGGAAATTATGTTCCGGACCGTAAATCGGAATTTCGCGCACCTCGGCGCCTCGATCACGAGCAAATTGTAGTGGCCACTTCCAGCCCGGATCCGTAGTGACGAAATTGGTCCCGGCTTCGCAAAGTGCATGGCACACTGTGGCCAGAGCTGCCACTGCCCCATCCGTGATGAGTGCGGACGTCAGCTGCCTTGGCAGGCCAAGCTCGTCAACGATCGCTTCGATCAGATCAACAAAGCCGCCCGGCGGCGCGTAGGCGTGGAATTCCTCCGAATTGATGGAGTCTAGCAATGCCTGACGCACGCGCGGGTGCATCGGTATGTGATTAGTATTCTGGCCGAGCCAGAAGAGATTTGGTGTAGCAAAGAGACGATCGAAATGAGCGTTTCTTCGCTCAAAGCCGCTCATGATCTTTTGGGTCTGGTTTTGATGATCGACCCGTAACCTGCGATGCCCCCGTCAATTGTGACAATCGTTCCGGTGATATAACCGGCAAGGGGCGATGCGAGGAATGTTACGAGGTCGGCGACTTCTTGGTCCGTGCCCATCCGGCCACCCGGATAGTCCTTCAAATATTCCTCCCAGCGGCCTTCGTCGCCAAGATTTTCCTTTGCACGCAGTTTCATCATACGTGTCATGCGATTCGTAGCGATGGGCCCAGGACTCACTCCGACGACTCGCACACCGAAGTCGAGGCTGACGCCGCCAATCGCTTTGGTGAGCGACATGATGGCGGCATTACCCGTGCTGCCTGCAACGTAGTTGTAATCCCAGTTTTCGCCGGAATTGCCGATGTCGTTGACGATCACTCCGGAGCCGCGCTTTTTCATCCGGCTATAGATTTCGCGGGTGAGGTTGATGTAGCCGAAGACCTTCAGATCAAAGCCGCGTCGCCAGTCTGCGTCGGTAAGCATCTCAATCGTTCCGCCGGGAATGTCGCCGGCGTTATTGAAAAGGATGTCCACATCGCCAGCCCACTTGGCCAGGTCAACCATGCTCTGAGTGGTCGACAGGTCGCCTGCTTTGATTTCAGCTTTGACCTTATGCTTGCTCAGGATTTCCTTTTGAAGCGTCTCAAGTTCATCCTTTGAACGGGCCGCGAGATGGAGGGACACGCCTTCTGCAGCCATCGTCAAAGCGGTAGCGCGTCCAATACCTTTCGAAGCGCCCGTAATGAGGGCCGTTTTACCGTTCAACTTGAGATCCACGCTAACCTCCGGGTTGCTCTGATTATAACACTGTATACAGCAAACGACGAACGGAATACAAGATGGCGGAACGCATTGCAGGTGAATTGAGCCCATGAAAGGGGTTTCAAAGCTCGTAGATGGAGACCGCCTGTGGGGGCGGCTCATGTCGCTTGCAGCGCATGGCGCGCTGCCAGGCGGCGGTGTGAACCGTCAAGCTTTGTCACAAGAAGAAGCAATGGCGCGCGCGTCGATCATGCGTTGGGCCCGTGCAATTGGCCTTCAGCCCGCCACGGATGCCGCCGCGAACCTGTTCTTGCGGCTTCCTGGCAGTGAAGAAAACCTGGCCGCCGTTTTCGTCGGCTCTCATATCGACAGTCAGCCGATAGGTGGAAAATTCGACGGTGCGTTCGGATTCCTGGCTGCGCTCGAAGCAGTCGAAGCGATTGTCGCGACTAAAAAACGTCCGCGGCGCAGCATCGATGTTGTCGCCTGGATGAACGAGGAAGGGTCCCGCTTTGCGCCGGGGATGATGGGCTCCGCCGTATTTTCAGCGGCTCGCAACATCGAGGATATTCTGGGAATCAAAGATCGTGCGGGCACGACGGTCAAATCTGCGCTCGATTATCTGCTTGGTGCGGAAAGTGGAATTCCATTGCGGGCGGTTGGTTACAAGCCTTTCGCTTTTTTAGAAGCCCACATCGAACAAGGGCCAATCTTGGAGATTGAGAAGAAGACGATCGGTGTCGTTTCAGGAATTCAGGGCAAACGCACATTCAGGGTGCACGTCACCGGCGAGGAAAATCACGCGGGCACCTCGCCGCGTGCCACACGCCGCGACGCACTTGTATCGGCGGTCAATATCGTCGCGGCACTGCAGGGTCGACTATGGGATCGGCAAGACGTCGTACGATTTACCGTGGGCATGTTTACCGTTTCTCCAAACGCTCCATCCGTCGTTCCGGCTCAAGTCACGTTTTCAATCGATCTGCGTCACCCGAACACAACCGCACTGGTTCAACTCGGCGATTTGATTGAGCCGACGTGCCGCGAACATCGGTTGAATTGCGACGTCGCGGTTAAGGAGTTACTCCACGATCCACCGCTGGAGTTTCCACTGACGCTACGCACTCAACTCACGCGAATCGCAAATGATCTGGACATTTCGAACATGACGATATCGTCAGGCGCAGGCCACGATGCCCGCTATCTTCACTACATCTGTCCGACGGCCATGATTTTTATCCCTTGCAAGGGCGGGATCAGCCACAATGAAGCCGAGAGCGCCACGAAAGAAGACGTAGTCGCCGGCGCGCGGGTGCTGGCCGAAGCTGTTGCGGAGCTCGCAGATGCGGACTGAGCCATCAGCGCTGGAGATCGGACCGAAGGTTGCGGGTGGAGCGGCCTTGCAACCCAACCCGGTGACGTTACGGGGCCGGTATGTTACCGTCAGGCCCCTGATGCCCGTAAACGATGCCCAGAGTCTTTTCGAGGGCACGCATGCGCATAACAGCCAAGATTTCTGGCTTTATATGTCGAACGGTCCTTTCGCGACCGTCGATGTATTTCGTGAGTATCTCAACAAACTCAGCAGTTCTACTGATCCTCTGTCCTTCGTCATCGCAGATGCCGTGACCGATCGCGCAGTTGGCCATGCCTCGTACATGCGCATATCGCCCGAACATCGCGTCGTTGAGGTTGGCAACATCTTCTTGACGCACTGGCTTGCGCGCACACGCGGCGCGACGGAGGCGATGTATCTCATGGCCCGCCATGTGTTTGAGGACCTGGGGTACCGCCGTTACGAATGGAAATGCAATTCACTCAATCTACCCTCGCGGCGCGCGGCAGCGCGTCTTGGGTTCGCTTTTGAGGGCACTTTCAAGAAACACATGATTCAAAAGGGTCGCAACCGGGACACCGCCTGGTTTTCGATGCTGGATTCCGAGTGGCCCATCTACAAGGCAGCTTACGAGAAATGGCTGTCGCTGGAGAATTTCGACGTCGCCGGTAAAGAGAAAACTCGGTTGGCAGTCTATTTGCGTCCTATCCGCGCATGACGAGCCGTTTTTCTTTTCCAAATTACCCCGCACCGTCTTGTGACAGTGGCGACACAGCGCGATCCGGCGCAGCTCAAACTAAAACGCCGGGATTGCTCCCGGCGTTTTCGATAGGACGGTGTCATGGCCTCCCTACTTGAGGTCGCCTAAGCGGATGAACTTGTCTTTGATGTTCATTGCAGCTGGAATGACCTTTTCGTTATAAAGCATGTCGAGCACGTTCTGCTCAGACTTCAAATCCTTGTCGTCGACGTCGCGCTCATTGCGGAACACGAGCTTCTTTACCACCGGCAATGACGCTTCGGGCACGCCAACGTATTTCGCCAGCAGCGGTCGATATTTGTCGAAGTTAGCCTGAATTTTGTCGGTCGCCTCGCGTAGCACTATCATCACCTTCCGGGCAACCTGCGGACGCTCTTTGATGAATTTTGTGGTCATCACCGCGCCGCCGCCGAACCACGGATTGGTAACATATTTCGCGCCGACATTGAGCACGATTGGCTCGACGTCACCTTTGGCGACCGCCATCGAGCCCATCGGCTCGATAGTTATCAATGCATCGACCGCGCCGGACACCAAGGCCGGCACCTGAACATTCAGCGCAAGCTCGGTAAGAATGACGTCCTTGTCGGGGTTAATACCGGCATTCCGCAGGATGTATTTCGTATTCGTGCGCCACTGGATCCCGGGCATGTGCCCAATCTTCTTGCCTTTCAAGTCGCCAATGTTGCGGATCGAGCTACCGGTCTTCACTAGCAGCGAGCTGTTGATGTAGTCGGTGCCAGCAATGCCACCCGAGAAGCCAAAGAGTTTTAGCGTACCCGGGTTCTGTGCTTCTGCCGCAAGGGCGATGCCGGGTGCGGTACCGTAAGGTCCAACTTCGATCTGATTGCTGACAAAGGCGTCGACCAGGGCGGTTGGAGAGGTAAATCTGTGATCGACAACTTCGATGCCGGCTTTTTCAAAGAGTTTTTCTTCAAGAGCAACGAAGTAGGGCAGGGCATCCGTTGCGGGCAGCCATCCCATTTCGACTTTGTCAGCAGCGACAGCGGGCATCGAAGCAAAAACACTGCCCACCATCGCAAGCGCGGCGAACACTGACAGCCCTCGCCGAGCGCGAGAATCTCTCATCCGTTGACGCATTTCGACATCTCCTCTGGGTTACGTTTGCATTTGGCAGCTATGAGATCGTGCATTGCAGACTCTAAAGTGATCGCTTGACGGCGAGTCGCGCGTTGCCTAGAGGCAAGGGCGAACGCGTGAGACAAAACCGATGAAGACAAAGGCAGCGCCGAAGACATTCCAGGAGACGCAGCGCATCCCGATGGGTGAAATTAAGGGCGCGCTCGGTTTTGCCATTCGTACGCAGCGTAAGAAGGTAGGGATGACGCTGCTCGACCTTGCCAAAAAAGCAGACTTCTCGATCAGTTATCTCAGTCAGATCGAACGTAGCCTGCTGACACCGTCGATCGCAACGCTGCGGACACTCGCCGAGGCACTCAGCATTCCGGCCGGCCAACTGATGCTGCGCGACGGTGGACATGCCAACGCGCCGGTGGCAGTCGTTCGGCGCAAGGAACGAAAACATTTGGCCTTTCCGGGATCCGACATTCGCTACGAGTTGCTGACGCCGGACATGCGTCGTCGCGCCTCGTTGTTGTCGGTCGAGGCGCCGCCGGGCTCTGAAAGCGGGCCGCTGTTCTCCCACGAAGGCGAGGACGGCGTGGTGGTGCTCAAAGGCAAGATCGACGTCGAGGTGGGCGGCGTCTGGCATTATCTCGAAGCCGGCGACAGCATATACTTTAATGCCGGTATTCCGCATCGCTGGCGCAATAGTAGCACGACGACCGCCGAAGCCATTTGGTTGAGCACTCCGCCCTCGTTCTAAGCGGGAAAGCCTTTTCAAATCAGCTCTCCGGGCTCGGTCCGATTTCGATCGCCGCTCTTGCGCGCGACTTCCCGGCTGAACACCTGCAGACAGTGGCTTTTAACTGCGACGAAGTCGGGGCTGGTAAGTGATTTGGCGTCCCGCGGATAAACAACGTCAACTGTAACTATTTCTGCTATCCGGGTCGGACGCCGTGTCAGCAAGATGACCCTGTTTGCCAGCTGCACGGCTTCCTCAAGGTCGTGTGACACTAGGATCATGGTGTTGCGGCGCTTTAGGAAGACATTTTGCAAACGCTCGCGCATGAAAAGTGTCATTTCATAATCAAGCGCCGAGAATGGCTCGTCGAGGAAAAGCACTTCAGGATCCGTGATCAGAGCGCGCAGGATGGAAATGGTCTGCTGCTGTCCGCCAGATAGCTCATAAGGATAACGGTTGAGATCGATCTGGATATCGAACTCGGACAGCAGCTCCTCGACTCGGCGAATGCGGGTGCGCTTATCCAGGCCAAGGATTTTTAGCGGGTATTGAATGTTGCCGATCGCGCGCATCCACGGAAAGAGCGCGTCCCGATAGTTTTGGAAGACGTAGGAGAGGCGGGTCTGGCCGATAGTCTTGCCGTCATAAAGAACGGAGCCCGCGTCCATCGGGATCATGCCGGAGATCAAGTTGATGAAAGTGCTCTTGCCGCAGCCGTTCGGTCCGAAGATAGAAATGAACTCACCTTCCCGAAGCTCGAGGTTGAAATTGCGGTAGACATCGGCGCCAGCGAATTGCTTCGTGAGACCACAAATTTCGATCAAGCCGCGTGAACGGTCCGAGATACGATCGGACAACGGTGGACGTTGTACGATCGTCATCCGCTGACCCTCTTCTTGATCGGGGTCATGTCAACGCCCTGCCCAGTGCACAAAATGCTTTTCTATTAGCAGGAAGACGTAGTTCAGGCAGTAGCCGAGCGCACCCGAGAGCAACAATGCGCCATACATGTCCCTAAGGTTGTAGGACATCTGATCGTCCATGATGCGGTGACCGACGCCATCCATGCCACCGATGAACATTTCGGCGACGACTATGACAACCAGCGCCAGCGACACACCGGCTCGCAGACCGACGAATGTCTGCGGTAAAGTCTCAAGAAAAATGACGTCGGCAAAGATGCGAGCACGTCCTGCGCCCATCGAGCGCGCCGCAAGGATGCGGGTCTTGCGGGCGTTCAGCACGCCATACGCGACGTTGAACACAATGATGAGGAATGCGGAAAAGGCCGCGAGTGCGATTTTGCCACGATCTTCGAGACCGAAGATGAGCATGAACAGCGGAAACATCGCAGTCGCAGGCATTGATCGGAAGAAGTCAATTAGGAATTCGAGGCTGCGATAGACCCGCTCATTGGCTCCGATTATGACGCCTATCGGTACGCCAAACGCCGCTGCCAGAGCGAAGGCGATTAGGACGCGGGTCAGCGTCCGCGTCAGATCGTAAAGCATCGTGCCGTGCGTCAGGGCGATCCATGTGGTCTCAATCGTCGCGGTTGGCGGTGGGATGAGCCGTGTATTCAGAACCCCGAGTATACCGGCGAGATACCACAGACCGAACAACAAGGCGGGGCCTGTGACGATCACGAGGAACCGTCGCCAAGGAGAGGGCCGCGGCGGCCGCTCAGCGTCGGCGACACTTTCCGGCAAAGGCATCGCATCCGGCGGCGCCACTTGGCCGCCGGCTTCCGTCAGGCGTGCGGGTGATGACTGCGTCATCGTGCTTTTTGATCCTCGTTATGCGTTGGCGACCGGGTTCTCCAGTGCACCTACTCCTTGCAATTCGACACGAACCACGTCGCCCGCCGTCAGAAAAATTTCACGGAAGCCGCCAACGCCGAATGGTGTTCCGGTGGCAATGATGTCGCCGGCACGCAACGTGCCGTGCCTCGAAATGAATTCGATCAACTGCCACGTATCGTAGACCATTAGCCCTGTGTGGGCGTCCTGCATCACCTTTCCGTTGAGCGTGGTCTTTAACTTCATCTTGTGAATGTCCGGGATTGCCTTGACGCTCGTCAGACTAGGACCGACAGGGGAAGTCCGGTCGAGCGCTTTCGACGCGAACCAGTCGACGATTCGGTGCTTGCCCAAATCCACCCACTGCAAGTCTCGTGCGGTTGTGTCGTTGACGATGGTAACCGCGCTAACGTATTTCGGCGCATCCGCACGCGATACTTTCGTTGCATCACGTCCGATGACCACCGCCATCTCACCTTCATAATCGAGCTTCGATGAGACCGACGGGATGACGATTGACTCGCCCGGGCCGACCAACGCTGGATAAGGCTTGAAGAAAATCACTGGCGTCTTCGGCACGCCAAGGCCGGCTTCTTCGGCGTGTTGACGATAGTTTGCACCCACGGCGAAGATCGTGCGGCTCGGATCGATAGGCGGTCCGAGAGTCACGTCGTCGCCGCGGAACGACGGCGCACCATCCGGTGTCGACAGATTGGGATCCCAGCCGTTCGGATGTTGTATGAAGAAATCATTGAGGCTTGGATAGCGCGCGCTGATGTCAAAGACTTTGTCGCCGACCGCGAGGCCCGGACGAAAATCTTCGCTACCACTTTTCTGTTTGAAGCGAACCAGCGTTGTACCCATCGCGCGCTCCGAGTTTCAGCTGACGTTCGGCAAGGCGAAGCTCGCTGGTGCGCCAGCAAGATTGACCTGCACCTCGGCAAGGCCGCCGCAGTTCATGCAAATGAAGTGCCGCAACTTGAATCGTCCCCGTTCATACGCTTCGCCGCGGACCGGCCCCGCTGCGCTCGGTGCCGTTTCGATGAGACCGAGGTGGTCGAGCAGGTTGTCATCCGGGCCGCAGTGACGATGGCCGCACTGGCCGCAGCTGACCGAATTGGTATCGGTGTCGATGGTCAAGGCCTCGGCAATTTGGATAAGACCCTTGCCTTTGTACGACCAATTCAGCCCTTTGATGCTCGCCTTCTTCGCTGCGGACTTTCGCGACATGCGCAGCTGTTCTCGCTTGGCTTTAGTGGCCTTTTCATCGGCGCTTCCATTCGCCTCTAGCACCACACCGTAGACATTCTCGCACACGCCCTGGGAAACCGCGTTTCGTGCCACATCGGTTGCCACCCGCGCCGGCTCGCGCAAGATCGGATCGCCGTAGCCGCCCCCTCCTTGCCAGCTATGGTACCAAACGTCGCCGGTATTGATCGGGCTGCGAACGTGCTTGCAAATTAGCCATTCGAGCTCGCCCTCGATCGACTTGAGACGGTCGGGGAGTGCCCTGTTCGCGTCGATCCGGGCCTTGATATCGGTTTTGACGACTCGGGCGATGGAGATCGCCGATCCAGGCAGGCCCCCTGCGATCCCGATCGCGTTGGGCATTTCCGCGCCAGTGCCCGCGAACAGGCCCTCAAGCTGGCCAGTCGGCGCATCGTAGATCGTGTAGGCCAATTCACCGGAACGTCCACCGCGGAACTTGCCCGGACCGCCGGAATCCTGCAGATGGCGGCGGAATAGGTAAAGCACCGGATATTCCGATTCCTGGTCCTCGATGTTTGGCATGTTCGGCGTCGTGTTGAACACGATGCCGGCGGTATCTACGCCGTCATGTTCGGAGCATCCGCCGCCCCCTCCGCCAAAGTGGCTCATCTCGGTCGCAGCGAACTGGAAGCCGTGCTGGCTGGTGCCGGCGAATATCGGCGCCATCGAGGTGCCGGACCACACCGCCATCGCTTCGCGCTTATAGTCTTTGCTGGCGAGTAGCATCTGCGATAGGCAGCGCCAGGCGGAGTCGACGGTGACAATGACGGCCGAAATGGTCGCCATCGCGCACGGTGCCGGATAGGAGCAGTTATTCACGGTGCCAGCTTCACTGACGATGTCCATGCAATCGCGCACGCCGCGGTTCCAAGGAATATCCCAGCACAGGTTGATGTAAGTCGCGGTGAGGCAGGCTGCTTGCAGGCCGGCGTAGGTGCAGTTTATTAGGCCGCGTGCATTCGGGCTCGTGCCGGTGAAGTTGAATTCAAGCCGGCTGCCCGTTTTCGTCATCGTGCAGATGATCTTGTAAATTTCAGGGTTGTGGCCGTCGTGGTCAATGTACTGAACCTCGCGCCACTGCCCGTCCGGCAATTCGGCGAGACGCGCTTCGAGTTTCTCGCGCGAGTGCGCAATGCTCTGTTCCATCGCCGCCTGTACTGTATCCTCGCCCCAGCGCTCGAACAGCTCCAGAACGCGCTGGCGACCACTGTTCAGCGATGCGATCTGGCCTTTGATATCGAGCGCGACCAGCGGATCGCGGACCTGATTCCGGATCCAGCGCAACACATCCTCGCGCACCGCTCCGCGCGAAGCGATCTTGACCGGCGGCATGCGCAGTCCTTCTTGATGCGTATCGACTGCCTTGATCGAGAAGCCGCCTGGATCCATGCCGCCATTGTCAAGCTGGTGACCGGATGCGCCAACCCATGCAACCAGTTTTCCCTTCCAGAAGATCGGGGCGACAGTGGCAATGTCGGGATGGTGGATGGCTCCGAGATACGGGTCGTTGCAGATGAAGATGTCGCCATCCTCGATCACCTCGCCAGGGCCAAGGGTCTTCATCGTGCTGTCCACGATCAGCGGCAGCACGTTGCCTTGGGTTACAATGTAAGGGCCAACCGAAACCAGCGAGCCGTCCGCCAGCATCACAGCGGCAGCGGCATCATTGCCGGTGATTAGAACGTTTGAGCCGGAGCAACGCATGTACTGGATGCCCATCTCATCGCTGATCGTCATGAAGCGATGATTGAGGACCTCAAATGTGACGGGGTCGATGCAGCGAGCCTGTGAGGGATTGAGCATGTGAGAACCCTAATGACCTAAGGCAATGTGCGTGTTGCCAAACTCGTCGATACGGCCCCGGTGGCCGGTGTGCAATACGATCGTCGTGCCGGGATGTTCGATGACGGCGGGGCCAGAGATTGTCGTTCCGGCCTTCAACGTAGCGCCGTCGTAAATCGCCGTGTCGACCATCCCACCGATAACTGGACAGAATGCCTTGCGATGCACCCGCGGTTCCCCGCCAGAGCCGGTATCGTGCTTGGTTGCGGCCGGCTTCGAGACGATCCCAACGGCATCGACGCCGTAGTCGACCAGTTCGATACCCGCGTCCTTGAGCGCCGATCCGGGCCCAAACAATCGCTCGTATTCGGCCTCGAACGCCTTGGCGACCTCGTTGACCGCGTCCGCCGAGGCGATCTTGTTCGGAACGCGCACACGGACAGTGTGCACTTGCCGGCGGAACCGGGCTTCGACCCAACGCTCGAAGCGGCGGTTTTTGCCATCGATGTCGGCGTCGGCCAGCAGCTTGTCGCCGTCGCGCTCCATTGGCGTGTAGATTCCTTCGAGCTTCGACGGTTCGACGGGCAGTGTCAGCGGATCGGAATAGCGCAAGCTGAAGCGCACATCTGAGAGGGCGCCGCCGTAAGCGGAGTGCACTGGCGCATTGAGCGGGACGATAATTTCCGAGATGCCGAGGTCAGCGCCGTATGATGCGGCATGGACCGGGCCCGAGCCGCCGTAAGCCATCAGGGCGAAGCGGCGCGGATCGTAGCCGCGCTGCAGTGTGGTTTTACGGATCAGGTCAGCCATCTGCGCATCGACAATGCGGCGGATGCCAGCCGCCGCTGCGATCACGTCACCGTCGAACAGCGGGTCGGCAACTTGCTTTTTGATAGCACTTGCCGCGGCGTCATAACTCAGGGCCATGCGGCCGCCGAGGAAGCGATCCGGCGAGATATGGCCGAGGACAAGGTCAGAATCGGTGACGGTCGGCTGCTGGCCCCCAAAGCCATAACAGGCTGGCCCCGGATCGGCCGATGCGCTCATCGGACCTATCCTAAGCCGCCCATTGTCGACCCAAGCGATCGAGCCGCCGCCGGCGCCGATCGACACCACGTCGATCATTGGCAAACGGAGTTGATACTGATTGAGGATCGTCTCCTTGGAGTATGACCATTTGCCACCCTCGATGACCGAAACCTTGAAGGTGGTGCCGCCAACGTCGGTGGCGATGACATTCTGAACGCCCAGTTGCTCCGCGACGTAGGCACTGCCGACAACACCGGCGGCCGGGCCGGATTCGACCGTGAAGATCGGGATGGTCTGCGACGGAGTTGCAAGCCCGCCGTTAGCTTGGGCGATTAAAGGCTGGCGCTTGAGGCCAGCTTTGCCAAGCTGGTCGACTAATCCGTCGAGGTAATTCTCGATAACCGGGCCGACATAGGCGTTGAATAGCGCGGTCGCGCTACGTTCGTACTCTCCCAGCACCGGCGCGACTTCGCTCGACAGCGAGAAATAGACGCCGGGCAGCTCGTCGGCGAGGATCTCCTTAGCTTGACGTTCGTGCGTGTCGTTCTTGTGCGAGAAGAGGAACGCGATTGCGACGGCCTGATAACCGCGCGATTTGAGCGTCTTGCCGATTTCGCGAAGCCCGACTTCGTCGAGTGTGGTGACGGCCCGGCCCGCATAATCCGTCCGCTCTGCGACCTCGAAGATATCGCGCTCGTCCGCTAGCAGTCGCGGCTTTACGGTCGCGCGATAGTGATAGCGTTCGAACACGCTCAAGCCGGCGACACGTCCAGTCGCACGCATAATCGTGAGCGTGTCGCCAAAACCGCGTGTTGTGACCACCGCTGTCTTGGCGCCAGAGAAGGCGAAGATCGCATTGCTCGATTGCGTGGTCGCATGAACGAAGCGATGCGCTTCGGCAAGCACGTTCTGCAGCGGCACACCGATGTCTTCCGCTACCTGCTCAAGGCCTTTGAAGACGCCTTGGCGCAGGTCTGAGGGGGTCGTTAGCGCCTTGCCGGTGACGGTGCGGCCGTTGGCTTCGTCGAACACGACAATGTCAGTAAAGGTGCCGCCAATATCGACACAGAGTGTGTACATAGGCCCATCCAAATTTCAGTTAAATTACTGAAATCGAATTGCGTCAGTTCGTCAAGCTGAACTTCGTTTGGCCATGACGCCGCCATCCGACTTCCACAGCTTGCACCCTAGACGACGGGAGTCGAGATGTCCTTATTTCAAAGATGTTTTCCGTCTAGAGAAATGTAAGTGGTGCCAAAACCGAAGTAACGGGCTTATTTGACAGCCCAGGCAGCCCCTCTTACGCTTTTACTGAAATGGCTGAAAACAACTTCAGATCGAACCGGGATTTGACGCCTGTCAAACTGGTAGTGTTTCCGGGCGCGTTCAACTGGCCAGTCTGGGTCGCCGAAGAGCGTGGGCTATTCGCGTCCAACGGAATTTCGGTCGACATCATCGGAATTCCCGGCTCGGTGGCGCAGTGGACGGAGTTGTCTGAGGGCAGCGCGGACGTCGCCATTACGCTGATGGACAACGTCGTGGCGTACCGCGAGGGGCAGGGCGAAGCACCGGTGACAGTGCCGGACGCAATTGCGGTGATGGCGTTGGACGCGCGCTTGATGCCGGCGCTGATGGTGCGACCCGATGTCACGTCTTACGCAGCTCTAAGGGGCCAGACGCTGTCAGTCGACGCAGTCGCAACTGGTCTTGCCCTTATCCTATTTGCGCTTTTGGAACACGGTGGGCTCGACAATAACGACTATAAAGTCGTGCGAACAGGCGGCGTGCTGCAACGCTACGCGGGTTTGAAGCGTCACGAGTTCGCCGGGGCGTTATTCAATACACCGTTTTCATCGGAGCTTGAGGAGCTTGGCTTTCGCCGTCTCGATTCCGCCGAGAGCGTGATGTCGCGTTATCAAGGCCATGTCGTTGCAGTTCGAAAAAGCTGGGCCAATACAAATCACGCGGCGCTTGTGGGCTTTCTTCGCGCTCTCTGTGATGCGGTCGAGTGGCTTTATCAGGACAACAATCGAGCCGCAGCTTTTGACATCTTCAAAAAATTCATGCCGGTCGCTGGCGAGACCGCCGCGCGTGTGGCCTATTCGGTGCTCTTCGATCCCGAAAAGGGCTTCAGCAGGATGGGTACGGTCGACCGCGAGGGCATCGCTGCAGTTCTGGCGCTCCGCGCACGGTTCGGCACGCCAAAGAAGCCATTGGGATCGCCGGACGTCTACTTCGATCCGCACTACCTGAAGGAGGCACTCAAGGCGTAGTTATGGATCATCCGACGCTGCAGGATACGAAAATCCAGGCTATTCTTGCGCAGCCGTTCGGCCGCTTCTCCGATCAGGAGTTTGCGCGCCGCCGTAAAGCGCTGGCTGAGGCGGCAGCCAAGCAAGGTTGCGATGCCATTCTGATCTGCGGCGAGGAGCGCACTGGCACCGGGGTTGCATGGCTCACGGGATGGCCGACCTCGGCACGCGCTTTCGTCGTTTTTCAGCCCAAAGAGCGGGACCTTCTATTCGTCGAGCACGTCAATCACGTGCCGAATGCCCGACAGATCGCCCGCGATGCGGACGTGCGTTGGGCTCAGCGTCGCGGTGCCGGCGCGGTCGCCGAGGAAATATCGCGGCGCGGCATCAAGCGCGTTGGCATTATCGGTGTCTTGACTTGGCTGGCGTCGCAGCAACTTGGGGCCTTTGATCTTGTAGACCTCAGCGAAGACTACCGTTGGCTGCGGATGCGAAAATCCGATGAAGAAATCACTTGGATGCGGATTGGCGCGGCGTTCAGCGATCTCGGCCTTGCTGCGCTGCTGCGCGAAGGCAAGTCGGGCATGACTGAGCGCGAACTCGGCGCGCTGGTTGAGCGCGACTATCACGCCCTCGGTGGCTCGACCGTCATTCACTTCATCGGCCGGAACGATATGACGCATCCAACCTGTTGCGTTCCACCACAGCATCATTCGTCGGCGCGGCTGAAAAGCGGCGACATGATGTTCATCGAATTTACCGGCACTTTCTGGGATTATCCAGGGCAGGTGCTGCGCACAATCGCGGTCGAGGCAGAGCCGACAGCACTTTTCCAGAAGCTCTATGATGTTGCAGAAGAGGCTTTCAACGCGATTACCGGCGTCCTCAAGGCCGGCGTAACGGCGCAGGAAATCTTCGCCGCCACGGCCCTAATCGAGGATGCAGGCTTTTCGATTTATGACGACATTGTCCACGGCTTTGGAGGAGGTTATCTGCCTCCGGTGCTGGGCACCAAGAGCCGCCCCGCCGGGGCAATTCCGGACATGCGGCTTGAACACAACATGACGATTGTCGTGCAGCCTAATGTCATAACTACCGATCAGAAAGCGGGCGTGCAACTCGGTGAGATGGTGAGGATTACGCACGGCGGGTTTGAGCGGATGCATGCGGCGCCGTGGGGCTTTTTGCGGATGAGCTAGACGGCACGACAACGGAGCAAGTGATGTCATCGCAGAAAAAGCTAGTGCGTCTTGCGGCGGTCCAGGCCTCGCCGGCTTTTCTTGACCTCAACGGATCAATCACCAAATCGGTGGCCTTGATCGCCGAAGCAGGGAGCAAGGGCGCAGACATCGTTGGCTTCCCGGAAGGGTTCATCCCGACACATCCACTCTGGTATCACTTTCATCCCGCGAGTAGCCCGGAAGCGCAGGCTTTTTCGAAACGGCTTGCACTTAACAGCATCGAGGTGCCCAGCGTCGAACTGGACGTCCTTTGTCGCGCCGCCCGTGACGCCGGCACCTTTGTCGTTATTGGCTGTTGCGAACGCGAGGTCGGCCGGCTTGGTACGCTCTACAACACACTGCTATTCATTGATGCGAACGGTCATTTGGTAGGTCGTCATCGCAAGCTCGTACCGACACTGGGTGAGCGCCTCGTTCATGCGCGCGGTGATGCCGAAGGCCTTCGAACTTATCGCTCGAGCGCGGGCGTCAACGTATCCGGCCTGATGTGCGGCGAGAATTCCAACGCGCTTGCGACTTACGCGCTCGACGCACAAGGCACGAACGTTCATATCGCATCTTGGCCGTCACACTTTCAGCTTGGCGCGAACATTTCCGAGATTGTGCAGATGGTGACGCGCGCTCTCGCCTATCAGATGAAGGCTTTCGTTATCAATGCGGTCAGCGTCATCAACGAACAGATGTTAAGCGAACTGCCGCAGTCAAAACAGCACCGGGACTATATGGCTCAGCAGGGTCGCGGATCGTCGATCATCGGCCCATCTGGGGAATTTCTGGCCGGCCCGATGGGACCGGAAGAAGGCATTCTCTACGCCGACATTGACCGCGACGCCCTTGTCTCTCCGAAAATCGTCCAGGATTTTGCTGGCCACTACAATCGTTTCGATCTGCTTGACTTGTCGATTACACGAAGCGTTCCGCGCTCTTTTCGCGAAGGTTTAAGTTTTTCGAACGGGCCGGAGGCGCAGGTCGCAATTGCGTCGGAGTTTGTGAACCTCGGAATTGACGAGGCCGTTTCGAGCCCCCTCCAAATCGATGGGCCAAATCAGAGGGAAATCCGCGACAAATAATGCCAGCCAGAGGTTCCCGCGTTGTAACGTGGGTCCGAGAAAGAGTAGGACGGACATTGCTTTGATGATGGCATCGTATAGTTCGAATTTCCGCTCATATATTTCCCTGTTTCTGGGTCAGGTTTCCCTGTTCGACCAAATTAATTCCCTGTTACGTCCACTAGGGAAATGGCATCAAAACCGCTGCAAACACGTCATTAGTTGCAGTCTTGAGTGCGCCCAACGTCGAGATTTTGCGAAATTCCCTGCTCTTTTCCCTGTTAGCAGGGAATTTAGCGGTGGAGACGGGTTCGAATGCGACTGCGTCCGCCGCCAGTCCTTAAGAGATTGGGCTAGCTCCAATATGGCTCTTGGTAGAAATGACGATCGATTTTGCCCCGACCTGATCTTCGTCCTTACTGAAATGACGCGGCTCAAAAAATTAAAGTCGTTTGTCCGCGTACCGCGTGAAAAATGCCAACCGATGAAGCACGTTACGACGCGATTGAAGACGTACTCTACATCCGAGATAACGTTTTCGGCGCGCTTGACCATGCGTACAGCGAAGGAAAACAAGCTCGGAGACGAGATCGGTTTACAATTGCACACGAACTTGGGCACGTTGCGCAAAATCATAGCGGTGTGCGTTTTCGCGGCGCCAGTGGGGCGCTGGCGCAAAAGGTCGATCGGGCTACACGCCATGATGAAAATGAGGCGCAGAGATTTGCAGCAGCATTTCTTATTCCGTTCCATCTAGCCGACGCTTATCGCAGCGCTGAAGACATCGCCGATCTATTTGATGTGAATATCTCTGCCGCGGATATACGGCAGAAAGCGCTTCAGAAATTGGACCGCTACTCTCGTGGCGCTACCAGAGCGCTGCCATCGAGCATCGTGGATTTTCTTCAGGCCGCAAAACAGAAAGGATTCAAGGTTACGAGCCTTGACGAAGAGGAGCGTCGTCGCGCCGAAGCAGTCGGGAAAGGATTTGAAGGAAGAAGGTGCAGCGGATGTGGAAACTTCACCCTGAGGCAGAAAGATGATGGCATCGAGTGTGATACCTGCAAGAAAACGGAAGACTAAACGAGTGTCTCGATAATCTCACAAAAAGTGATCGAGCCGCGCCTTTCCTGACATTTTCAGCGGCCTATTAAATGCGCTAATACGCAACAAGGCTGCTGAATCTTCCGCTTCCGCGAAAACATTCCATAAAGCCGGTTCTGCGATAGTGGCGCGGTTTCTAAGCCAAGTGGTGGGTCGGCATTTGGTTGACCCAAAGCTCCTTGATCCCTGGTGGCAGGGAACTCTGCGACCTCTATAGTGTTTGTTTGGGGGGCCGACGGGCCTCAGACGACAACGGGGCTGACGGGCCTCGCGCGAGACCTTCCGATGAGCGGCCGCAGGTTGATCACCGCGCTATTCGTCGTTGTGGCGGTGGTCGTAATTGCCGGCGCTTTGCTGGTGTGGAAGCCGCAAATCGACCCCATCGAGCCTGTCAAGGCGTCTACCGTTAATGCAGGCTTGGTAGTGAAAGGCGCTGCGCTTGCCGCGATCGGCAATTGCGCGGTCTGCCATACCGTACCCGGTGGCAGAGCCTATGCCGGGTCACGCGCGCTGCCGACGCCGTTTGGCACAATTTATTCAAGCAACATAACGCCCGATCCAGACACGGGGCTTGGCCGCTGGTCGGAGGAAGCTTTCCGACGAGCGTTACGTGAAGGCGTTGACCGCGAAGGGCGCCATCTCTATCCGGCATTTCCCTACGACCATTTTACGCATCTTACCGACGATGACATTGGCGCAATCTATGCCTTCGTCATGACGCGAACTCCTGTTCGCAGCGTGCCGCCGGAAAACAAACTGCCTTTTCCCTTCAACATCCGTCCTTTGCTAGCCGGTTGGAAGCTCTTGTTCCTCAGCCGTGGCCCGCGCGAGGCAGACATGGGCCAAAGCGCGGAGTGGAACAGAGGCGCCTATCTGGCAGAAGGCGCCGGCCATTGTGGCGCGTGCCATACACCGCGCAATTCGCTGGGAGCCGAACAGAAGGCGCATGCCTATGCCGGCGGTGTGTCGGAAGGCTGGGATGCGCCCGCGCTCGATGCCGGTTCACCGGCGCCGGTTGCCTGGACGGCCGACCAGCTCACTACCTTCTTGGCCAATGGTTGGCAGGCGCAACACGGGGCCTCGGCCGGACCGATGGCGCCCGTGACGGAAAACCTTGCCGATGTGCCGGAAAAGGATATTCGGGCGATTGCGGTCTATATCGCGAGCCTATCCAAGGGCCGACCCGCTACACCGCCGCCATCTCGAACCGCCGACACTTCTTCCGCCGCAGCGATAATCTATGCGGGCGCTTGCGGCGTTTGCCATGACAGACCAGCGGGTGCCGCATCGCAAGGTCTGCCGCTGTCGTTCAGCTCATCATTGCGCGAAGCGCGGCCGCGCAATGCGCTCAATGTCATCATGCACGGTATTGCTCGCCGTCCAGGAGAGGTTGGGCCGTTCATGCCGGCTTTTGACGGCTTGTTGACCGATGCGCAAATCGTGGACCTTGCCGCCTATATCCGAGATCGTTTTGCTGATGCGCCGGCATGGAGCAATATTGGCGACGAAATGAGCAAGATCAGGAAGGGCGATCCATCATGACAGTCAGTCTGAATGTGAACGGCCAGGAACGCGCGATCGACGTCGATCCGTCAACGCCACTGCTTTATGTCTTGCGCGAAGATCTCCAACTCAATGCCGCCAAGTTCGGCTGCGGCTTAGGGCAATGTGGCGCCTGCACGGTCATGGTGGACGGCCGGGCGGTGTTTTCCTGTTTGCTGCCGGTTGCCGCCCTCGCAGGCCGTAAGGTGGTGACGGTCGAGGGGCTGGGCAGCGCTGAAAAGCCCAGCGCGGTCCAACAGGCCTTTATAGATGAACAGGCTGCACAATGCGGCTACTGCATCGCTGGCATGATCATGCGTGCGCAGGCGCTGCTGCAGGCAAACTCCAATCCAAGCGACGATGAAATCCGCTCGCATATGCAGACCAATCTATGCCGTTGCGGCACACATATGCGCATCCTGCGCGCAGTACGTCGCGCTGCCAATGCGATGAAATCGGCACAAGTCGGCGGTAAAGCCGCCAGCCTTGAAGGAGCCGTGCGATGACCGCGCATCCCCTCGACCTTTCTCGGCGTACGCTGCTTGCTGGTGGTGGCGCGCTCATTCTGAGTTTTTCGCTCTCGCGGGCTCTGGCTCAAGATGCACCGAAGCCGCCATTGCCAGGCGACCTGAAGAAGGCGCCGTACCTTGATTCCTGGATTCGCATTGGGTCGGACGGAAAGGTGACCGTTTTCACAGGCAAGTCTGAGCTCGGCCAAGGAATTAAGACCGCGCTGCGGCAGGTAGCTGCCGAAGAACTGTCAGTAAAATTCGAAGAGGTCGATCTCATCACGTCCGACACCACGCAAACTCCGAACGAGGGTTTCACGTCGGGCAGCCAGTCAATGTCCGATGGAGGCACGGCGATTCTCCATGCTGCGGCGCAGGTGCGCGAGTTGCTGATCGGGTTCGCCGCCACAAAATTAGGTGTCGATGCCGACACGCTGAAGGCTGAAGGCGGCAAGATCGTCGCCGTGGATGGCCGTTCTGTCGGTTATGGGGATTTGGTTGCCGGCGATGTACTGCATGTGCAGGCAGAGCCGCAATCGAAACGTAAAGACCCGAAGACGTTTTCTATCGTCGGACAACCGATCGCACGCGTGGATATTCCTGCGAAGGTGACGGGTGGCGTCGCATACGTTCAGGATATGCGCATACCCGGCATGGTGCATGCGCGAATCGTCGTGCCTCCGAGCCCGAAAGCAACCATCAGCGCAGTTGATGCCGCCAAGGTCGAAAAACTGCCCGGTGTTTTAAAGATACACCGCGACGGCAATTTTCTGGCCGTTATTGCCGAGCGTGAATATCAGGCAGTGGTTGCAATGAACGCATTGGCTGCGGCGACCACATGGGTTGAGAGCGAAACGCTGCCCGACTCAAAAACAATCTACGATTATCTCAAATCTCTTCCATCCAAAAACGATGTCATCCTCAACCGTACGGCGGCGGTGCCGCCCGGCGGCAAAATCTTATCTGCGACGTTCAAGCGGCCTTATCAGATGCATGGGTCGATTGGCCCGTCTTGCGCTATCGCGTTGTTCAAGGATGACGCGCTCACGGTGTGGTCGCACGGGCAGGGCATGTTCCCGTTGCAGGCATCAGTTGCTGAACTTCTCCGTATGCCCAAGGAGAAAGTTCGCTGCATTCACGTCGAGGGCTCCGGCTGTTACGGCCATAACGGTGCCGACGACGCAGGCGCGGACGCCGCACTGCTGGCGGTGGCGTTTCCGGGACGCCCGGTCCGGCTACAGTGGATGCGTGATCAGGAGCACACCTGGGAGCCTTATGGCCCCGCGATGGTCTCGGAAATTAGCGGTACTCTTGATGCTGCCGGCAATGTAATTGACTTCAGTTACGATGTTTGGAGCAATACCCATTCGACTCGGCCTGAAAGTGCCGGCAACACGATGGTCGGCTGGCTGGTGTCGCAGCCATTCGCTCAACCGACCCCGCAACCGATTCCGCAGCCGGCGGGTGGTGGCGATCGCAACGCCATTCCGCTTTATCAATTTCCAAGCGCGAAGGTGACGCACCACTTTATCCCACAGATGCCGGTGCGCGTTTCCGCGTTGCGTGCGCTCGGCGCTTATATGAACGTCTTCTCGATTGAGAGCTTCATCGATGAGCTGGCAGCCGCGGCAAATGCCGATCCAATCGAATTCCGCCTTAAACATCTCGAGGATCAGCGCGCTAAGGACGTCATTGCGACCGTCGCGGATCGTTTTGACTGGAAAAACTGGCGCAAGACCGGGCCCTATCATGGTCGCGGCTTCGCGTTCGCCAAATACAAAAACTTAGCTGCCTATGTCGCCATCGCGCTGGATCTCGAGGTTGATCGAGACTCAGGGCACATTCGTCTAGGCCGCGCGGTGGCCGCTGACGATAGTGGGCAGGCAGTCAATCCGGACGGCATCAAAAACCAGGTCGAAGGCGCAATCGTGCAGGCTGCGAGCTGGACCTTGCACGAGCAGGTCGCCTTCGACCGCATGCGGATCAAGAGTCGTGACTGGGCTAGCTATCCGATCCTGCGGTTCGAGGAGGTTTTCCGTAGCGTCGAAGTGCACGTCATTGACCGGCCAGGACAGCCCTATCTAGGAACTGGCGAGGGCGGGCAAGGCCCGACCGCGGCGGCCATCGCAAATGCTGTGGCAAATGCGACGGGGCGGCGTATCCGCGAATTGCCGTTCACAGCCGAGCGCGTGAAGGCGGCGCTCTTTCAAAGCGCATAAGCGATGCGTTGCCGTCGGCTCAAGTTTGGCTCCAGGCTCGCTGTCAGTATCATCGCGGGCATTTTGGCGCTGCGATGTGGCAAAATCGTACCCGATCGGCGGCCTTCGCAAAGTGCTTAACAAGCTATTAACCGCACGGGGCCAGACTCGCGCGGGGCAGTGAACGCAGCGAATCGACCATAAAATTAAACGCATGAGCCGCGATCGCTTCGTTTGGCTCAGGAAGACGCCGATGAAGAGCCTGGCCACACGCAGCCTCATAGCATCGGCGCTCTTTGTCATGTTTGGCAGTGTCGGTGCGACGGCCGACGACGGAGTCGTCACGGACAGAATTCTTTTTGGTCAGGTCGCAGCCCTCAGTGGCCCTGCCCGGGCATTGGGCCAAGGCATGCGCGAGGGTTTGCTTGCGGCCTTCGATGAGGCCAACCGCGCCGGCGGAATTGGTGGGCGCAAGCTCACCTTAAAATCTGTCGATGACGGCTACGAACCAGAAAAAACCATCGAAGCCACCAAAAAGATCATCACAGAAGACAAGATTTTTGCGCTGGTCGGCCCGGTAGGCACGCCGACCTCAAAGGCCGGCCAGCCGATTGCAAGCGCGGCCAAGATCCCGTTCATCGGCCCCTTCACCGGCGCCGAGTTCCTACGCGATCCCTATAATCGCTACGTCGTCAATATTCGTAGTTCGTATTTTCAAGAAACCGAGGCCTGGATCGAGCACCTGACCAAAGACCTCGGTATTACGAAAATCGCCATTCTTTATCAGGACGACGCTTTTGGACTGGCCGGCCTCGAAGGCGTCAATCGCGCGATGGCCAAGCGCAATATGACGCTCGTTGCCAGCGGCTCATTTCGACGCAATACGGAAGCGGTAAAATCGGCGCTGCTCGATATCATGAAGGCGGCGCCGGAGGCAGTAGTCACCGTCGCCCCCTACAAACCGGTCGCCAAGTTTATCAAACTGGCGCGCCAAGTGAATTTGAACGCGGTGTTCGTGGCGATTTCCTTTGTCGGCCCGGACGCCTTGGCGAAAGAATTAGCCGGCGAGGGCGCCGGCGTCATAGTCAGTCAGGTCGTGCCGTTTCCGCGCGATCCGTCGTTGCCGGTGGTGGCGTCCTATCAGGCGGCGCTTTTGGCACTCGACAGCAAGGCCAAGCCGAATTTTGTTTCGTTGGAGGGCTATCTGGTCGGTCGCCTAGTAGTCGAGACGCTCAAGCGACTACCGGGAGAGCCGACGCGTGAGGGTTTTCTTGACGCCATCGCCACGGCGCCGTTCGACTTTGGTGGCGTGACGCTTAGCTATGGGCCGACGAAAAACCAAGGCTCGGATCAAGTCTATTTTACCGTGCTGCAGGCCGATGGTTCGTTCAAACCGATCGCGCGGTTCGTTCGATGATGGTGTGACGGCAGCGCGTCTCTGATGGTATTTGATTGCAAAGGCAGGAATTAAAAATGGGCCGGTTGGGATCGCATTGATGAAAACCCTCGGGACAAAACCGGCCGGCGGTTTGGGCTGGCTCAACACAATCCGTGCGCGGCTTTATATGGCATTCGGGTTTGCTGCTTTGCTGACAGTGGTCTGTTCACTGGTCGCGCTGATAGCCTTCACTATCATCGGACGCACGACGACCGAAATCGTCACACGGACCATGCCGGCGACGGTCGAATCGCTGCGCCTGGCGGACCAAGTCAGCCGTCTGATTGCCTCTGTTCCTGGGTTGCTGACGGCGCAGGATGAGCATGACCGCAAGGTGGTTGCTGACGACATCGCCCAGCAGCAGAAAGCGCTTGAGTCGCAGATCGACAGCCTGCTGGCGCTGGACGAAAGCAAGAGCAAAGACATCAATGAAGCTGAAATCGTGATGACCGAGCGGCTGGGCGCTCTTGGCCGATCGGTCAATGAACGGATTATCGTGGCGCACGAGCGGCAGGAACTGATGGTTTCGGCACGTGCAGCGCACGAAAATCTGCTTGAGGCCATTATTCCGGCCATTGACGACGCCAATTTCGACCTGATGATGAAAACCAAGTCTGTTGCCAACCCGGCCGCGCTTGGCGATCTCATCGAGTCACTTCGTCGCCTGCTTGAGATCGAGGCTGAATCTAATCTACTTGCCGGTTCGTTGACCGAGGCTTCGCTGGTCAGCGAAAGCGCGCGTTTGCAGCCACTGCGCGATATCATCGGCGCCTCGCGCCGCAAGGCCGAATCCAATCTCAAGGCGCTTACTAATTCTACGTTGCGTGAAAAACTGTCGAAACTTTATAAGCAACTTTCCGACGTCGGTGGCGAGGACGGAATCCTCGGCCTGCGGGCTTTCGAATTGAGCCGGCAACAGGATGCGCAGGCCGCATTTACGGCAACGCAGTCGGAAGCGGCAAAGCTGCAAAAAGCGGTCGATGGCTTGGTTGATCGGGATGGCCAGCGCGCCCAAGCGATATCGGAGATGGCGGCGAGGCAAATCTATGTCGGGCGTATCGTGCTCGTCGGGCTGGCGGTTACGGCATTATTCGTCGCTGGTCTAATAGCCTGGTTCTATGTCGGTCGTCATATTGCTGACCGCCTGGGCGTATTGAGCCAGACGATGCAAAAAATTGCTGGTGGCGACATGACTGCGACTATTCCAGACCAAGGTCAGGACGAAATCGCGGAAATGGCACGGGCTCTCTTAATCTTCCGCCAGTCCGCAGTCGATATAACCGTTGCGCGTGAAAAGGACGTGCAGCGCGCTCAGACGTCCGAGCTTCGCCGGCTGCAGATTGAGCAATCGACCAAAGCCTTTGAACGAACCGTATCCAACGTCGTACGTGCCCTCGATGGTGCTTCCATCGATATGGATCGTGCGGCGCGCGCCATGGCTGATAGCGCCGACCACAACCAAGAACAAGCAATAGCCACGGCGGCGGCGTCCGAACAGGCGACGGCGAACGTCGGAACCGTCGCCATGGCGGCAGAGGAAATCGCCAAGTCGGTCGAGCATATTTCAAACGAGGTGGGCAATTCCGCGACCATCGCCCGTCAGGCGGCCGGCCAGGCGGAAGCAATCACCGACGCCGTTGAAGCCCTCGCCGCATCAATCGGAAAAATTTCAGATGTCAGCAAGCTCATCAGCAATATCGCATCGCAAACAAATCTACTTGCGCTCAACGCGACCATTGAAGCGGCGCGCGCAGGGGAGGCGGGCCGCGGATTTGCAGTGGTTGCGCAGGAAGTAAAGAGCCTAGCCACTCAGACGGGAAAGGCGACCGAGAGCATTACCCAGCAGATTTCATCGATCGAAGGGACCGCTGCTCACGCGGTTCACACAATGAGAGCGATCGCATCAACCATTGCCCGGCTCGATCAAATTGCAGATGAGGTAGCTGTCGCAATCAGCCAGCAGGGTTCAGTGACGCACGACATCGCCCAGAGCGCCAACGCGGCCGCCGAAGGTACCCGCAACGTTTCGGAAAATATCAGCCAGGTATCAAAGACTGCGATGGAGACCCGCCAAATAGCGAACAGCGTCTTAAGCGCCGCGGGCGAACTGGCGACACAATCCACAATGCTAAGAGGCCAAGTTGAGCAGTTCTTGGCCGAAGTTCGTGTCGCTTAGTCGCGCCAGTCAGGCTGTTTTAGGCTTTGTAGCCTCAATATTGTCCGAGTTAGAGAGCACTTTGGCGATCAGGGGCGGCGTCGGAACCGAGTAACGGGCAAGAGGCGCCTATGGCCCTCGATCCAAAGACATTGGCCGCCACAGCGCTGCATCGTTTTGGCTTTGGCCCGCGTGCCGGTTCGATTGCTTCGGTCGCTGCCGATCCACGCGGCGCAGTGCTTGCCGAACTCGATCGTCTTGGCGCCGGCCGCATCGCAGATTCCGACCTGCTGACTACCGGTGAAGCTGCACGCGCCGCTTTCGACTTCCGGCAAGAACGGAAGGCCGCCCGGCTTGCCCTGCGCTCGGAGCAGGAAGCAACGCAGCAGGCAGCAAAGAAAGCTGCCGATGACGCAAAGGCCGCCGGCAAAGCCGAGATGGCACAAGCCGAGATGAATCGGGGGGACGGCACCCAGTCTGAAGTCATGCAAGCGACTCCGGCGAAAGCCAATCCTGGTCCCGGGATTCCGCAGCAGATTTATCTCGAAGAGGCAAAAGTGCGCTTCGATTCCGCGCTCAACGCCGAAATCGGTCTGATCGACCGGTTGACATGGTTCTGGTCAAACCATTTTTGCGTCTCCGCCGATAAGGGACAGGTACGCCCGCTCTGCGGCGCATACGAGCGCGAAGCGATCCGCGCCAATGTGCTCAGAAAATTCTCAGACATGTTACTGGCTGTCGAATCTCATCCAGCAATGCTGCTGTACCTCGACAATGCTGGATCGATTGGTCCGAATTCAATCGCAGGGCAACGGCGTGGCGAGGGGATCAATGAGAATCTCGCCCGCGAAATTATGGAACTGCACACACTTGGCGTTAAGGGTGGCTATTCGCAAGAAGATGTCACCAATTTTTCCAAAGTCATCACTGGTTGGACCTTTAATCCGCTAAGGCAGGACCCGCAGCACGGTGGTGAGTTCTTTTTCAACGAAAGGATGCACGAGCCAGGCGCCAAAGTTGTGCTTGGTCGCAACTATGGCGAAAGCGGATACGAGCAGGGTCGGGCAGTCCTGTTGATGCTGGCGCACCACCCGGCGACCGCAAAGCATATCTCTAATAAGATTGTTCGACATTTCATTGCCGATGATCCGCCGCCCGCGCTCGTGGACCGGCTGACGAAGAGATTTCTCGACACCGGCGGTGATCTTAAGGAGGTAACGAAGACCCTGGTGTCCGCGCCGGAATCCTGGGATGCGCCCCGCTCGAAACTCAAGCGGCCGGGCGAATGGATCGTGTCGTCGATGCGCGCGTGCGGCATGATGATTCCCGACGTTCGGCGAGTAATCAACACTCTCAACTTGCTGGGCGAACCGTTGTGGCGTCCAGCGGCGCCGAAGGGTTTTCCCGACGAAAGCGCTGATTGGCTCGATGGGCTGACGCAACGGCTGGACATCGCCAACGAGATTGCGCGCCGGATCGGCGGCATGACGGATCCAGATGCCGTGGCTGACGATGCACTCGGTCCACTCGCATCTACTGAAACGCGCCAGACGATCGCTCGTGCCGAAAGCCGGCAACAGGCGCTGGCGTTGCTTCTGATGTCGCCTGAGTTTCAACGGAGATGATGCAATGACGTGCTCCTTTCATGCCCCGTCTCGGCGCGAATTGTTGCTCGGTTCCGGCGCGCTCTTCGCATGGGTCTATCTACCGAAGGTCGCGCTCGCCGAGGGCCGCGACCCGCGCCTGCTGGTGATCGTGTTACGCGGCGCGCTCGACGGACTGGCGACCGTTGCGCCGGTCGGTGATCCTGATTGGGCGAGGCTGCGTGGCGACAAAGCGTTGTTGCTCGATGGCGCTTCGCCGGCGTTGGCACTTAACTCGTTCTTTGCGCTCAACCCGGCAATGCCTAACTTGTACAGGTTATATCAGGCTAAGCAGGCCGCGGTCGTGCATGCAGTCGCGACGCCTTATCGCGAGCGTTCGCATTTCGACGGTCAGGACGTGCTGGAAAGCGGGCTGGCAAAACCAGGCGCCACCGACAGCGGCTGGCTCAATCGCGCGCTGGCGACGCTTGAGCCCGCGGGTCGCGCAGAGGCAAAACCGCAGAATGCCTTTGCGGTCGGCCCTGTGACGCCATTGGTGGTACGCGGCCCTGCGCCGGTATTATCATGGACGCCACCCAAGCTGCCGCCGGCAACCGACGACACCGTCATGCGGCTGCTCGATCTTTATCGTCACACCGACCCTGCGCTCGCACGTGTGATGGAAGAGCGCATGGGCCTTGCCGCCATCGCCAGGGTGGGCGGCATGGATCAGCCAACCAAGAGAGGCCAGCCCGCGCCCGGCGGTGCTGCGCGTGTGCGCGCCTATTTCGCGGAAGCAACCGGCGCCGCGGCGAAGTTCATGGCGCGGTCCGACGGCCCGCGTATCGGCGCGCTCGCATTCGACGGTTGGGATACCCATGCTGCCGAAGGAGCGACGGGCGGACGGCTCGCTGACCTGCTTGGAGCGCTTGACGGCGCGATCGCCGCTGTCGAAACCGGCATGGGCGAGGCGTGGAAGGAAACCATTGTTGCGGTGATCACCGAATTTGGACGCACCGCCCACATCAACGGCACCGACGGAACCGATCACGGTACGGCAACGGTCGCATTGCTGGCGGGTGGGGCACTCAACGGCGGTCGCGTAATCGCGGACTGGCCGGGCGTCAACGAGGTGGCACTTTATGAAAAGCGCGATCTAAAGGCCACGACCGATCTACGAGCGGTGCTCAAAGGTTTGCTGAAGGATCATGTGCGGGTGAGCGAAAAGGCGTTGGCGGCGTCGATATTCCCCGGCAGCGCGGATGTGAGGCCGATGGCGGGATTGACTGCTTAGTGTGACGGGGTTGCCAATCTGCCTGCCGCCCTGCACCTCGTTGTCTGTTGTCATTTTGGAGACGACCTAATAATGATGAATACTGGACGCAGTGTCGCACTTTTTAACCAAGCTTATCACCTAGCTTGGCCTCATGTATCCGAACAAAAGATCCGAAGGGCTGATGTCTCCGCGTTGCTCGGCGATGCAATTCAGCGTCGGTTAAAGGTCGGCGAAACTGATCCTGTTAAAGTCGCCGCTGAGGCAGTTACTGAGCCGTAGGAGAGGTATCGAGACTAGCTTTCGCGCTTAAATTATACCGGACGCATTTCCCGTCACTCCAAGTGGGTTGCCGACGTGGCACGGCGTGGATTTGCCAACTCCGCAGAGCGGCGCGGGTTTTATTTGAACTTGGGCAGCGCAGCAGCGAAATCGGCCGCCCCACCACGTGCGGGCGCATCCAATGCCAGATTTGGGCGTAGAATTCAGCGAGGTCGCGCTTGGTAACGCCGGCGTCTTGCCAATAGACGCGGTCGGGATGCGACAACGCGATGCCGCTGACTTCTGCCTTCGCATTGTGTGTCAGCGCGCCGTGTTTGGCCGCCGTCTTGCCCGCCGTCCTCACCCTGGCCTTGACCTCGCGCACGACCTGCTTAGCCGGTTTGTCCTCGCGCAACCCTGGAACGAGGCCGCCTGCGACGTTTGGACCCTTGGGCCGTTGGCAGGTTCGGCAGCCTGCCGGGAACCATTTTGAGTGAATAAACGTTTGATTCGGTTGCCCGCCTTGTTCTGTACGACGGGTCGTGGGGTGGGGGAGTGATGAAACAATCCGATCGCCTCGAAGCATCTTTGTCAGATGACGGGCGCTACCGCCTCCTTGTCGAGGCGGTGACCGATTATGCCATCTACATGCTCGATCCCACCGGCATCGTAAGCAGTTGGAATCCGGGCGCCCAGCGTTTCAAGGGCTACACGCCTGACGAAATCATCGGTCAGCACTTTTCGCGGTTCTACAGTGAGCAGGATCAAAAATCCGGCCTGCCGGCCAAGGCGCTGGAGACGGCCGCTCGCGAAGGTAAATTCGAGAACGAAGGCTGGCGCATTCGCAAGGACGGCACGCGGTTTTGGGCCTATGTCGTCATCGACCCGATCCGCAGTAAGTCCGGCGAGATGCTCGGCTTTGCCAAGATTACGCGCGACCTGACCGAGCGCAGGGCCGCCGAAGAGAGCCTCAGGCGGAGCCAAGAGCAGTTCAGGCTGCTGGTACAGGGCGTCACTGATTACGCCATTTATCTGCTTGACGCTGAAGGCCGCGTGACCAACTGGAATCCTGGTGCACAGCGAATCAAAGGCTATCTGCCGCACGAAATTATCGGACAGCACTTCTCGCAATTCTATACAGAAGCAGACCGGCAAGCGGGCGAACCGCAACGGGCACTGGAAACCGCACAGCGCGAAGGACGATTTGAAAAGGAAGCCTGGCGCGTTCGCAAAGACGGCAGCCAATTCTGGGCGCATGTCGTCATCGACCCTATTCGCGGGAGAGACGGAGAGATCATTGGATACGCCAAGATCACACGCGACATTACCGAGCGTAAGGAAGCCCAAGAGAAACTCGAAAGAACGCGCGAGGCTTTGCTTCAATCGCAGAAGATGGAAGCAATCGGCCAACTCACCGGCGGCGTCGCGCACGATTTCAATAACCTACTGATGGCGGTTCTGGGCAGCCTCGAACTGCTGCGCAAACGGCTGCCCGACGATCCCAAAATGCTGGCGCTGCTTGAAAACGCGGTTCAGGGCGCCGAGCGGGGAGCGACGCTGACCAAGCGCATGCTCGCTTTCGCGCGTGTCCAGGAACTTAAGCAAGAAGCGATCGTGATTCCCGAACTCGTGCGCGGAATGACCGATCTGCTTCAGCGTTCACTTGGGCCCTCAGTCAGAATCGAGACCCGGTTCCCGCTTGTTCTTGCTCCGGCTCAGACAGACGCCAACCAGCTTGAGATGGCGCTGCTCAACCTCATGGTCAATGCCCGCGATGCCATGCCTGACGGCGGTGAAATTGTCGTGGCCAGCCGGGAGGAAAATGTTGCCGTTGGCCAGGGTATCGGATTGAGACCCGGTCGCTACATTTGTCTCAGCGTGTCGGATACCGGCGAAGGCATGGACAAGGAGACATTGCGTCGGGCGATGGAGCCGTTTTTCACGACCAAGGGACTTGGCAAAGGCACCGGTCTCGGTCTCTCAATGGTACACGGCTTTGCCGAGCAGTCCGGCGGGCGTTTCATTCTACACAGCCGGCAAGGCAAAGGGACCACCGCTGAGCTGTGGCTGCCGGTTGCGGCAACGACCGCGCCCAAGATCGATCCGGCCGATAAACGAAATGCGGTTCCGGCAAAGAGGACGCGTCCCCTTGTAGTCTTGGCCGTGGACGACGACGCACTTGTTCTCATGAATACGGTCGGCATGCTCGAAGATCTCGGGCACGTTGTTTTTCAAGCTTATTCCGGCACTGAGGCGCTCGACATCCTGCGGCGCGAAGCGTCTGTCGATGTGGTGATTACCGATCAGGCGATGCCGAAGATGACCGGCACGCAACTTGCCAAAGCTGTCAGAAAAGAATGGCCGGAGATGCAGGTGGTGCTCGCCACCGGCTATGCGGAAATTAAGCCGGAAGAAGAAATGGGTTTGCCGAAGCTATCGAAGCCTTTCTTCGAGGGTGACCTTGCGGCCGCGTTGACGAAGATTAAGGCGAAGCGCCGGGACTCCGCGCGTGTCGTCCAATTCCGGGCGCCCGAATAGGGCGCAGGCTGAACTATCACGCGGATGGTTTAAATTAGACGACCGGCGAGCCGCATGACCGATATGGCACTTAGATGGGGTACCGATTCCGAAGGGAAGCACGAGCCCGTGAGCGACATCGACACTGCACTGGTGGGTAGTCTGAAAAGCGCTTGACCCCAAAAGGCCGATTAGAGAAGCGGACAATCCGGCCACGCGTTTAGCCGGAACAACATCGGGCGCCTGCCGTTCTCTGGGCTGAAGCCGTGCGCGAGGCGCTCGGCAATGGAACCAAGGGTGCAATCATGAAACGCAATTCGATGCTCACCATCGGCCTTGCGGCCGCTATAGCAGTAGTGGCTTCGGCCGCGCAGGCGCAATCGGCCGACAAAGCCAGTCAGAAATTTATCAAGGCGGCGATCGAGGGCAATCTTGCAGAAATCGATGTCGGCAAGCTGGCTCAGGAGAAGGGTCAGAGCGACGCGGTGAAGTCTTACGGCCAGATGCTGGTCAACGATCATACCGTCAGCAATGAGAAGGCCATGCAGGTCGCGAACGAGCTCGGGTTAACGCCGCCGACCGGTTCCAGTATTGGAGAGAAGGCCACCTATCTGAAACTCAAGGTGCTGTCGGGCGCGAGCTTTGACCGCGCCTTTGCCAAGGCTATGGTTAAGGACCATCAGGATGACATCAAGGAATTCCAGAAGGAATCCCAGAAGGGCGACGCGGCCGGGCAATTCGCCAAGGATACGCTACCGACGCTGCAGAAACATCTGCAGACAGCCCAGCAACTGACGCAGCAGACCACTGGCAGCGGCCAGTAGCTCAGCCAGCCGAGAAGATAAATGCGCCGGTGCGCCGGCGCGAAGAATGACGCCCGTCGGCGCGAGACCGTGACGGGCGTCATTTTTTATACGAGCGCGGGCCTCAGGACCGCTGCAGCCTAACCTATTGAATCGTAATGCCAATTGATGCCGTCTTGACTCTTGGCGGCCTGGAGGAGTTATCTAGAACAGATCATGAACAAAGATTGCGCGGTGACCGCTGGAGCATCAGCCACCCTTGGCCGTCTACGCCAGGCGGTGGCGAAAATCGAAGGGCAGAAAACCGACCTCGGTATCGCCGCGCGCGTACGGACGTTTGGCGTGCCGGCCATCGATGCCAGCCTGCAAGGCGGCCTGGCGCCAGCAAACCTGCATGAGATTGCGCCGGCCTCGGCACGCGATCTGGGGGCGGCCCTGGGCTTTACCCTTGCCTTGGCGGCGCGCGCGCCCAATGGCCGCAGCATACTTTGGATTCAAACCGATTTCGCAGCGCTGGAGGCCGGTAATATCTACGGTTCCGGCTGCGATCTTTTCGGATTGCCGGCAAGCCGGCTGCTGATCGTCAAAGTCGCCCGTCCGCTCGATGCCTTGTGGGCGATGGAAGAAGCGCTCAAGTGCCGTGCGCTGGCTTGCGTCATCGCCGAGCTGCCGAAGGATGGCGCGATGGCCGATCTCACCGCCACACGTAGGCTTACGCTTGCTGCGCGCGAAGGCGGCGGCTTTGGTTTTCTTTTGCGCCATCGACCGTCGCCGCTCGCAAGCTCTACGGAAACGCGCTGGGAAGTCGCCGCCGCGCCGAGCAGGCCAGACGCCTTTGGCGGGTTGGGCCTTACCGCCTTCGCCCTTGCATTGACCAAGAACAGGCGCGGTCCGGCCGGGCTTTGGACCATCGCATGGGATCATCATGAGCGTAGCTTCCAGGCGCTATCTCTCAGTGTGGCTGGAACGGCTTTCGACCGACCGGATCGAATGCCGTTCGCCCGCGCCGTGTGACGCGCCGCTCGTCATTGTCGAGCCGGTCAAGTCGGCGTTGCGTATCTGCGCGTTAAACGACGCGGCGGCGGCGCTTGGGCTGAGGTTTGGGATGCCGCTCGCCGATGCGCGGGCGATGTATCCGTCGCTGACCGTGGCGGATGCCGATTCGCAGGCCGATCGCGCCTTGCTCGAGGCCGCGGCGGACTGGTGTGACCGCTATACCCCGCTGGTGGGCCTCGATCCACCCGACGGCTTGCTGCTCGATGTCAGCGGTTGCGCACATCTTTTCGGCGGCGAACGGGCGCTGGCCGACGATCTTTGCGCGCGATTTCAGCATCAGGGCTTTCGGGTCAAAGTTAGCATGGCCGATAGCGTCGGATGTGCCTGGGCGGCCGCGCGTTTTGGTGAAACACGGCTGGTGCCGAAGGGCGCTCTGCGTGATGTTCTGCTCCCGTTGCCGCTTGCGGCGCTCCGCCTCGATGACGAAATTGTTTCCGCGCTGGCACAGGCCGGGCTCAAACGCGGCGCCGATGTGATCGATCGTCCGCGCGCGCCACTGGCCGCGCGGTTCGGGCAGGAATTTCTTCGCCGGCTCGATCAGGCCTTGGGCCAGGAAGATGAATCGATCAAGCCGCGGCTGCCGCCGCCGTCTTATGTGGCAGAGCGGCGGTTCGCCGATCCCATCATGCTGGAAGCCGATGTGCTGGGCAGCATCGGACAGCTGGCGCGCGAACTCGGCATCATTATGGAACGGCGCGGGCAGGGTGCGCGGCTGTTACAGGCCGCGTTGTTTCGCACGGACGGCAAAGTCTATCGGCTCGACGCCGGAACCGGAGAGCCCTTGCGCGATTCCACCCGCATCCATCGCCTGTTTGCCGAGCGGCTGACGGCGATCGGCGACGCCTGCGATCCCGGGTTTGGCTATGATCTCATTCGGCTGTCGGCGCTCGTCACCGAACAAATGGATCCGACGCAAACGGGGCTCGCCGGCAACGACGCCAATGCCCAACTTACGCATCTGATCGACCGGTTGAGCGCGCGGTTCGGATCGCGGCGCGTGACGCGGCTGGTGCCGTGCGACAACCACATTCCCGAATACGCGACGGTCGCGATCCCGGCGCAGGCCATACGCGTGAGGTTTGCTCCAGCGCCGGTCGAGCAGGACACCTTAAGCCAGACACGGCCGCTTCGCCTGTTCGCGCAGCCGGAGCCGGTCGAAGCCGTCGCTGAAGTGCCGGATGGCCCGCCGGCGCGGTTTCGCTGGCGGCACATCCTGCATGAAGTGGTCGCGGCCGAAGGGCCGGAACGCATCGCGATGGAGTGGTGGCGCAATGCCGAAGGCGAGGCGTTGACCCGGGATTATTTTCGCGTCGAGAGCAAGCAGGGCGCCCGCGCCTGGCTTTATCGCGAAGGGCTTTATCAGCCTGAAACCGGCAGCCCGCGCTGGTTTTTGCACGGCCTGTTTGCATGAAGCCCGCCATGTCCGCCTATGCCGAACTGGCCGTGACCAGCAATTTCTCCTTCCTGCGCGGAGCCTCGAAACCTGAAGAGCTGGTGAAGCAGGCCTGTCTGCTTGGTTTGAAGGGTCTCGGCATCGCGGACAGGAACACTGTCGCTGGCGTGGTGCGCGTTCATGTCGCCGCCAAAGCGATGAAAGATGACGAGGGCATCAAGCCGTTTCTGACCGATTTCAGGATAGCGGTCGGCGCCCGTCTGGTATTCGACGACGGCGGCACGCCGGATATTCTCGCCTATCCGCGCGACCGCGCCGCCTGGGGCCGGCTCACCCGGCTCTTGTCGCTGGGCAAGCGGCGCGCCGGGAAAGGCGAATGTCTTCTCGGGTTGCCTGATCTCCTGGAATTCATCGAAGGCCTCAACCTGATCGTGATGCCGCCGGCGCGGATCGATGCCCGCGCGCTTGGCCTTTTGCTCGACCGGTTAAAGAGAGCCACGTCGCGGCATTCCATTTGGCTGGGGGCCGCCATGTTGTATCGCGGTGATGACGCACGGCGGATGGCCAAGCTGGCGGAAATCGCCCGCGATTCCTTCGTGCCATTAATCGCCGTTAACGACATACTCTATCACGCGCGCGAACGCCGAGAACTGCAGGACACCGTCACCTGCATCCGCGAGCACGTAACCATCGACAGCGCCGGGCGGCTGCTTGAAGCCAATGCCGAGCGGCATTTGAAATCTCCGGAAGAGATGATGCGGCTGTTCCGGAAATTCCCGGATGCCGTTGCGCAGACGTCTCGCTTCCTCGGGGAATGCCAATTCTCGCTCGAGGAATTGCGCGGCACCGAATATCCGAAAGAAACCCGCAAGGGTTTTGCCACGCCGCAGCAGGCGCTAGTCGCTTATGCCGAAGCGGGAGTTAGTAAGCGATTTCCGCAAGGCATGCCGGAAAACATCCGCAAGATTTTGAACGAAGAACTGAGAATTATCGGCGAGTTGAAGTATGCCCCATTCTTTCTAACCGTGTATGACATCGTAGAGTTCGCGCGGCGTCCCGACATCAACATTCTTTGCCAGGGTCGCGGCTCGGCCGCTAATTCGATCATTTGCTACTGTCTCGGCATCACTGAAGTGAGGCCGGACGGCAAGAACCTGCTGTTCGAACGGTTCGTCTCCGCAGAACGGCAGGAACCGCCCGATATCGACGTCGATTTCGAGCACGAGCGGCGCGAAGAGGTCATCCAGTACATTTATAAGAAATATTCACGCGAGCGCACTGGTCTTGCCGCGACCGTCATTTGTTATCGCGGCCGTAGCGCGATCCGCGATGTCGGCAAGGTGTTTGGCCTTTCCGGTGATACGCTTGATTATCTAGCCGGCACTATTTGGGGCCACTCGGATGAAGGCGTGAAAGACGAGCACGCCCAGCGCGCCGGCTTCGACACGTCGGATCCCCGCCTGGGGCGCGTCATGAAGCTGGCGGACGATCTTACCGATTTCCCCCGCCATCTCTCGCAACATGTGGGCGGCTTTGTCATGACTGAGAGCCGGCTCGACGAAGTGGTGCCGATCGAGAATGCGGCGATGGACAAACGCACCGTGATCGAGTGGGAAAAGGATGACCTTGAATCCCTCGGTCTGTTGAAAGTTGATGTGCTGGCACTCGGTATGCTGTCGTGCCTGCGGCGCGGCTTTGCGCTGCTACAATCGCATTATAGCGTAGCGCGCGATCTCTCGATGCAGAACGAGGACGAAGAAACCTACAAGATGATCCGCCGCGCCGACACTATCGGCGTCTTTCAGATCGAAAGCCGCGCGCAGATGTCGATGCTACCGCGCCTGCGGCCGGAGAGATTCTACGATCTCGTTATCGAGGTTGCGATCGTGCGGCCAGGTCCGATCCAGGGCAAGATGGTGCATCCTTATTTGCAGCGGCGGCAAAATCCGAAGCTTGTGAGCTATCCGTCGCCCTCGCCGGAATTCGGCAAGGCCAATGAGCTGGAAGAGGTACTGGGCCGAACGCTTGGCGTTCCTTTGTTTCAGGAACAGGCCATGCGTATCGCAATTGTTGCGGCACAATTCCCACCGGGTGAGGCGGACCGCTTCCGGCGCGCGATGGCGACTTTCAAGCGGGTCGGGACCATCAATTCCTTCGCTGAGCGGTTCATCGGCGGCATGACCGGACGGGGCTATGCGCTCGAATTTGCCCAGAGTTGCTTCCGGCAGATCCAGGGTTTCGGCGAATACGGCTTCCCCGAAAGCCATGCCGCGAGCTTCGCTAATCTGGTTTATGCCTCGGCGTGGCTGAAATGCCGCTATCCCGACGTGTTCGCCGCTGCTCTGCTGAATAGCCAGCCGATGGGTTTCTATGCTGCTGCGCAGATTGTGCGCGATGCGCAGGAGCACGGTGTTGAGGTGAGGGAGGTCGATATCAATGCGTCCAATTGGGATTGCACGCTCGAGCCAGACCGCAAAGGTGGCGAAAATCTCCATCCGCGCCATGCCGAGATGAAAGACGCCATCCGTTCAAATAATGCGCTGCGTCTCGGTTTCCGTCAGATTAGCGATTTTTCAAAGGACGATGGCGTGATCATCGAGAATGTACGCGGTGCCGGGTTCGATTCGGTGCGCGATCTCTGGCTTCGCACCCGACTGCAACCGGCAGCGCTCGAACGCTTAGCTGCCGCCGATGCGTATCACTCGCTGGGGCTCGACCGGCGCGAGGCCCTGTGGGCGATCCGCGCGCTCAGGCGCTCGGGCGACAAAGACGACCTGCCGTTGTTGGCGCGCGTGTCGATGCCGCAATTGGAGCCGGACGTCGATCTGCCCGCCATGCCGCCCGGCCAGCAGGTCGTGGAAGACTACCGGCATCTGCGTCTGTCACTGAAGGCGCATCCGGTATCATTTCTGCGCGCCGAACTCGAGACGCGCGGCATTCTCCGGCACGAGCTGCTGGCGCAACTTCCTTCCGGGCGGCGGGTTACGGTTGCCGGGTTGGTGCTGGTTCGTCAGCGGCCCGGCACCGCCAAAGGCGTCATTTTCGTGACACTTGAGGACGAAACCGGCATCGCCAATGTCATCGTCTGGCCGAAGATTTTTGAAGCTTTCCGCCCGATCGTACTAGGCGCGCGGCTGATCAGCGTGACGGGCAAGTTGCAGAACGCATCCAATATCGTTCACGTCGTGGCCGATGCGGTTGAGGATCTAACGCCATTGCTACGCCGTCTGTCGGAAGAAATCGTTCCGACCAGTGCGATGGCTTGCCCCGAGGAGTTCATGCCGAAAGGCCGAAATTTTCACTGATAGATTCAATGCAACCCTCAGATATGCCTTAGAATCGCATAATGGAACCCGCAACTACCTTTGATCGGACCGACGACGCGCCGCTCTTACCGGAGGTATTCTCCCGCTGGTTCGCCGGCCGCGGATGGGCGCCTCGCGCGCATCAGCTTGAGCTGCTGGCGAAGGCGCGGGAAGGCCGTTCCGTCCTGCTGATCGCGCCCACCGGCGGCGGCAAGACGCTGGCCGGCTTCCTCCCGACGCTGGTCGACTTGCACGAAACCATCGCCGCGCCGCGGGGGATGGTTTCGACCGGGCGCAATGTCCACAGTGGACAAGGTCTGCACACGCTTTACATTTCGCCGCTGAAAGCGTTGGCGGTCGATATAGCGCGTAATCTGGAAATTCCGGTCAAAGAAATGGGCCTGCCCATCCGGCTGGAAACCCGCACTGGCGACACGCCCGCTTCCAAGCGCCAGCGTCAGCGCCGCTATCCGCCCGACATTTTGCTCACTACGCCAGAGCAGCTCGCGCTGCTTCTGGCGTCGGCCGACGCGCCCTATCTCTTTGGCACCCTTAAGCGCGTGGTGCTCGACGAATTACACTCGCTGGTAACGTCAAAGCGCGGCGATCTTTTGTCGCTCGGCCTGGCGCGGCTGTTCACGCTGGCGCCACGGCTCACTACCGTCGGCCTGTCGGCCACGGTGGCCGAGCCAGATGATATTTGCCGATTTCTGGTACCGCAACCGTCCGAAGGCGCGGCGCGTGCGGATCTGGTGCTCGCGCAAGCCGGGGCGCAGCCGAACGTCACAATGCTCGACACTGATGAGCACTTGCCCTGGGCCGGTCATTCGGCGCGCCACGCGCTCGGCGAAATCTACGAGCTGATCAAGCGCCACAAGACCACGCTGATCTTCGTTAACACCCGCAGTCAGGCCGAATTTATGTTCCAGGAATTGTGGAGCGTAAACGACGACAATCTCGCCATTGCGCTGCATCACGGCTCGCTCGACGTCGCCCAGCGCCGCAAGGTCGAGGACGCCATGGTGGTGGGAAAATTGCGTGCAGTGGTGTGCACCTCGTCGCTCGATCTCGGCGTCGACTGGGGCGACGTCGATTTGGTCATCAATGTTGGCGCGCCCAAGGGCTGCTCCCGGCTGCTGCAAAGAATCGGCCGCTCCAACCACCGGCTCGATGAACCGTCGGAGGCCGTGCTGGTGCCGGCCAATCGCTTCGAGGTGCTGGAATGCCGAGCCGCCATCGACGCGGTGGCCGAGAACGCGCAAGACACGCCGCCTTTGCGCACGGGCGCGCTTGACGTTCTCTGTCAACATATTCTCGGCCGCGCAGTCGGCGAGCCGTTTCTGAGCGACGCGTTGTTCGCGGAGGTGCGTGCCGCCGCGCCCTATGCGGCGCTGGCGCGTTCCGATTTCGATGATGCGGCCGATTTCGTCGCCACTGGCGGCTATGCGCTGAAGGCGTACGAGCGCTTCGCCAAAATCCGTCAGGGTAAGGACGGCCGCTGGCGTATCACCCATCCGCGCGTCGCACAGCGCTACCGTATGAACGTCGGTACCATTGTCGAAGCAGACATGCTGAAGGTGCGGCTGGTACGCTCGCGCCGCTCAGGCCCCTTCATTCCGCGCGGCGGGCGGCTGCTGGGCCAAGTTGAGGAATATTTCATCGAGATGCTATCTGTTGGCGACACTTTCTTGTTCGCGGGGCAAATCCTGAAATATGAGGCGCTGGTCGAAGACGAAGTCTATGTCTCGCGCTCGACCGCCACCGATCCGAAAGTACCGTCTTACGAGGGCGGCAAGTTCCCGCTCTCGACTTATCTCGCCGCCCGCGTACGCGGCATTCTGGCTGAACCAAAAGCATGGAGTGCTTTGCCGGAGCAAGTACGCGAGTGGCTGGAGATCCAGCAGTGGCGCTCGTTGTTGCCGAAATCCGGCGATCTGCTGGTCGAGACCTTTCCGCGTGCGGCGAAATATTATCTGGTCTGTTATCCGTTCGAGGGCCGGCTCGCGCACCAGACGCTCGGCATGCTGCTGACGCGCCGGCTCGAGCGCGGCCGCATGAAACCGCTCGGTTTTGTAGCCAATGAATATGCCTTGGGTGTCTGGGGCTTGGGCGATCTCGGCCTGCGTATCCAGCGCGGCGATCTCTCGCTCGCCCAGTTGTTCGATCAGGACATGCTGGGAGACGATCTGGAGGCATGGCTAGCCGAATCCGCATTGATGAAGCGCACGTTCCGCTCCTGCGCCATCATCGCCGGGCTGATTGAGCGGCGTTTCCCCGGCGAGGAGAAATCGCGCCGCCAACTCACGATTTCGACTGATCTGGTCTACGACGTGCTGCGCAAACACCAGGGCGACCATATCTTGTTGCGGGCGGCACGCGCCGACGCCGCCACGGGTCTGCTGGACATCAAGCGGCTCGGCGAAATGCTCTCGCGCATTAAGGGCCGAATCGTTCATAAAGCGCTCGACTATGTCTCGCCGCTGGCGGTTCCAGTGATGCTGGAGATCGGTCGTGAGACGGTATATGGCGAGGCCTCGGACACGCTATTGGCCGAGGCGGCGGACGAATTGGTAAAGGAGGCGATGCGGTGAGCGTGGCGACGCAAAATAAGGCGCAGAGCATGGGCAATCTCATTGTCCTTGCCGGCGTTCCGTTGCTCGCGGATACCTCTGGCGCACTGTATTGGCCAGAGCATGGCCTACTGGCGGTCGCCGATCTGCACCTGGAAAAGGGGTCAAGCTTCGCCGCACGGGGCCAGTTGCTGCCGCCCTACGATACAGCGGTAACTTTGGCGCGACTGGGACGGCTCGTCGCGTGCTATGCTCCACGCATTGTGGTCGCAGTGGGCGACAGTTTTCATGATGGTGGCGGTCCGCAACGGCTCGTCCAAGACGATCGCGACAACTTACGCGGCCTTCAGCGCGGGCGCGATTGGATCTGGATAACCGGCAATCACGATCCCGAACCGGCTTCCAATATCGGTGGTACGTTCCGTGAGACTTTTACGGTCGGGCCATTGACCTTCCGCCATTTACCGACCGGCATCGCCGGTGAAATTTCCGGCCACCTGCATCCGGTAGCTCGTGTCGCCCATCGTGGCCGGGCTGCCAGCCGGCGCTGCTTCGCGGCCGATGCTAGTCGCATGGTGATGCCCGCCTTTGGCGCTTACACCGGCGGGCTCAATGTGCGCGACGCGGCATTTGCCGATCTGTTCGGCACGCTCAAGTTCACGGCGCATATGCTAGGCGAGGGCAGGCTTTATGCATTCGCCGCTAAACACTGCCTGCCGGATTAAAGAGCCGACCAATGTCGGCTTTGGTCCGATTCTGTTGAAAAAGTCGGAAGTTCAGTATCGTTGGAATTCTGTAGGGAACCTGGGAACCAGCCTTGACGTAGTCCCAGGGACGAATCGGCGGCGTGGATGGTGGCGGCGGTAGTTAATCCAAAAATCGTAATCTGACACTTGATCGAAGCGGGCGCGCACAGGCGTTTCAACCGGGGCATGGCATGGTAAATCGATTTACGACGGCGCGGTCTTCCGTGGCGATGGGGCTTTGGGGCCCTCCCGCCATTGTGACGCTCGCGGCGATGGTCGCGCTGACGGCGCTGACCGCTGACGCCACGGCAAGACAGGCGCGGCCCGCGAGCGCCACCGAGACGACGGCTCCGCGCGATGCAGGCGAGCCGATCATGGCGATCGTCTCGATCAAGTCACAGCGGGTCACTTTCTATGACGCCGACGGCTGGATCCTTCGCGCGCCGGTGTCGACCGGCACTACGGGACGCGAGACTCCAGCCGGCGTCTTCGCCGTCATCGAGAAGGACAAGGACCACCACTCGAGCATGTATGACGATGCCTGGATGCCGAACATGCAGCGCATCACCTGGAACGGCATCGCGCTGCACGGCGGGCCGCTGCCCGGATATGCGGCCTCGCACGGTTGTGTGCGGATGCCCTTTGGCTTTGCCGAGAAGCTGTTCGACAAGACGTGGATCGGGATGCGGGTGATCATCTCGCCGAACGACGCCGAGCCGGTCGAGTTCTCCCATCCGGCGCTGTTCGTGCCGAACCGGGAGACTATCGCAGCCGCGCCGGCCAAGGCCGAGATGCTCGCCCGCGAGGCGGCCGAGGCCGCCAAGATGGCCGGCGAGGCGAAGAAAGCAGCCGCGAAAGCGCCGCGCGAGATAGCATCGCTGACGTTATCGCTGCGCAAGCTGGAGGGGCTCAAGACTCGCGCCGACGCCGAGCTCGCCCACGCCGACCAGGTGCTCGTCGCGGCCAAGACGGACGAGGCCAAGGCGCGGGCCGAGGACCTTAGGCAGAAGGCCGACGCCAGGGCCGCGGGCCTGGGGACGCAGCTCGACGCCGCCAAGGGCGACGCGAAACCGAAACTCGACGCAGCCGCTGCCGCAAAGGACGCCGCCAAAGCGGCCGAGAAAAGGAAGGCCGACACCGCCAAGGCGGCGAACGAGGCGAAGCTCGCACTTGAACCGGTGTCGATCTTCATCAGCCGCGCGACGCAGAAGCTTTACGTGCGGCGCAACACGCATAAGCCGTGGCCGGACGGGGGCGAGGTGTTCGATGCGACCATTGAGGTCCCCGTCACGATCCGCAATCCCGACAAGCCGATCGGCACGCATGTGTTCACGGCGATGGCGCGCAACGAGGCCGGCCTGCGCTGGACCGCGGTCACGATCGACGAGGGGGACGACGCCAAGGACGCGCTCGACCGCATCACCATCCCGCAGGATTTGCTCGATCGCATCGGGCCGACTGTATTGCCGCGATCCTCGATCATCGTCTCGGACGAGCCGCTGAGCCGCGAGACCAACTACCGCACCGAGTTCGTTGCGGTGTTGAGCAGTCAGCCGCAAGGCGGTTTTATAACGCGCAAGCCTACGCTCGACGTCCGCGTTGCGAACGACAACGGATGGGGCGACGACTTATTCGGCTCTGGTTTTCGGCGCAATTCGAACTCCTCAACTGGAAATACGGGCCCGCGCGGCGACCAGTACTATCGTCAGGGGCGACCGGGCTGGTGGCGGTAAGGCGCGCATCAAGGAGTTGGTCGAGGACCTCTCCGATCTTTCCGTCCTAGTCGAACCGCTGCTTGTTGTTCGGCGGCGATCAATGCAACGAAAAAACAGAGGGCAATATCCGATAAATCATGTTCGCCCCCGGCGACACTAATGGTCATAAAATATATCAAGCCAGGGAGGTGTCAGCGGGCGTTGCCCGTTGTGGTGTGCGCTTAGACAATCACGCCATGTTGCGCGCTGCGATCTGCACGCGATGCCGCCGTACGCGGTCTTCATCGACATCGATGCCAAGTCCCGGACGATCGATGCTGTTGGCATGGCCGTGCGCGGTCGCGACCGGCTGCGTGGTGACGTCCTCGGCGAGCGCGAGGTGCGTGAGTGTGAGCCCCCAGGCGATATTGGGAATGACGGTGGCGGCGTGCAGCGCGGCCGCGCAAGCGATACTGGATTCGCCGGTCTTGCAGGAGATATTGACGCTCATGCCGAGGCTGTCGCACAGCTTTGCCGCGCTCACCACGGCCCTGACGCCGCCGAGCTTAATCGCCTTCAGGCTGCCGCCGCGCGCGGCCTTGGCGTCGTGATGGCGGCTGATGTCGGCCAGCGAATGGAGACCTTCGTCGGCGCCGACCGCAATCTCGGGCGCCGCCGCGGCCACCGCCGCCATGCCGACGAGATCGCCGGCCTCGACCGGCTGCTCGAAAAAGTCGAGGCCGCAGCCTTTGACCGCGCGCACGTATTCAATTGCCTGCGCGGTGCTGTAGCCCTGGTTGGCGTCTGAAGAAATCAGCAGGCCGGAGCCCAGTGTTTTGCAAATGGCGCGGGTGCGGGCGGCGTCATCGGCTGCGGCGCCAATGCCGACCTTGATCTTGTAGGCGGTGAAGCCCGCTGCCTTCCTTTTTTTGGCGTCGCGCAGATCGCCGTCGAGATCGCCGCTGCCGACCACGGCGAGCAGCGGCATGCGGCTGCGTTTCTTGTCACCCAGCAGCGCATGCACCGGCTTGCCAGCGGTGCGGCCGGCGAGATCGTGCAGCGCGATCTCGATCGCCGCCTTCGCGCCGTGATTGCCATACATGCGGCCGTCCATGGCGGCGAGCGCGCCGGCGATATCGGCGCAATCGCGCCCGCGCAGGGCAGGCTCGAGATGATGCACGGCGGACACGATGCTCTCGAGGGTGTCGCCGGTCATGATCGGGGCGGAGGCCGCTTCGCCCCAGCTGACGAGGCCGTCTTCGGCCTCGATCCGCACCAGCACATTGTCGGCGCGGTGGACTTCTTCGCCCGCCATGATGACGGGTTTGAGCATCGGCAGGCTGATGGCGATCGGCTCGATGCTCCGGATGCGCACGGATCAGTCCCTTAGAGTTTCTTCATGCCGGACTGGTCGATGATCTCCTTAAACATCGTGATTTCCTTGCTGACGCGCGCCCAGGCGTCGGCGGCACCTTTCGGGCGCACCTGGAAGCCGGCCTTAAACAACTTCTCTTTCATCGCCGGGGTGGAGAGCACCTTGAGCGTTTCGGCTTCGAGCCATTTGACAATTTCGGGCGGCGTCTTGGCCGGCGCCAGCAGCACGGTGTCGGTCGCGAATACGAAATCCTTGTAACCAGCCTCGACCATGGTGGGCACATCCGGCATATCGGGCCAGCGCGTATCGCCGGTGACGGCGAGGCAGCGCAGCGTGCCGGCCTTGATGTGCGGCGCTGCCGGCGGCAGCGAGCCGGAACTCAGTTGCGAGGTGCCGCTGAGCAGCGCTTGCAGCGCGTCGCCGCCGCCTTTGAACACGACGTCTTCGAGCTTCGGCAGCTTCTCGCGCAGTTTGAGAACTTCGAGTTGAATCTGCGGCGTTGTGCCGATCGGCGGCGTCGAGCAGTTGAATTTCTCCGGATTGGCGCGCGCCAGTTCGCAGAACTCCTTAATGGTCTTGGCCGGCAGCGCGGACTGAACCACGAATGTATTGGGCGAGGTCGCCAATTCGCTGACGCCGACGAAATCCTTGTAGGGGTCGTAAGGCAGCGAGGAGTAGAGCCCGACATTGACCGAATAGGCATTGGTCGCGAGCAGGATGGTATAGCCATCCGGCTCGGAATGCGCGGCATAGCCCATGCCGATATTGCCGCCGGCGCCGCCGCGGTTTTCGACGATGAAAGTCTTGCCGGTCGCCTGTTCGAGCGCGGCGGCGGTAATGCGGCCGACGATGTCGGACGGTCCGCCGGGCGTATTGGCGACCACGATCTTGACCGGGCGCTCCGGATAGGCGGCATAGGCCGAGCGGATGCGCAAGAATGACGTCGAAGCGATGCCTGCCGCCAAAACGCTGGCTGCCTTGATGACTCGCCGCCGCGACAGCGTCGAATTTCCTTGTGCTTTCTTCATGATCCTCCCCTTATCGGCCGGCTGCATTTTTTCTCGTTAGCGCCTCGGCCGATATTAGGGTAAGCTTTTGCGATCATTGGAGCAATGGCGTTGGAGATGGTTGCGTAATTCATGAATGACAAGCCAACGCGGGCTGCCTGGCACGAGATCGTGCAGGCCACGCTCAAGAGCAATGACGTCAAGCTCATCACTTACGTGCCGGACCGAGTGTTCACGCCGCTGATCAAGGCGTTGCACGCGGATTCTTATTTTACCACCTTCGCTTGCACGCGCGAGGAAGAAGCCGTCGGCATCGTGACCGGCGCCTGGATGGGGGGCTTGCGCGGCGCGGTGCTGATGCAGACTTCGGGCTTCGGCACCATTCCGAACGCGCTCGCCTCGCTGGTGGTGCCGTCGCAAATTCCGGCGCTGATCTTCGTGTCGGAACGCGGCACGCTTGGCGAGTTCAATCTCGGCCAGGCCATGGTGTGCAAGACCATGCGCCCGGTGCTCGATTCCCTTGGCGTCGAAACCCACACCATCACGCGCCACGACGAGCTCGCCTTTATCATCGACCGCTCGATCAAGCAGGCGGTAGCGACGCAAGCCGCGGTCGTGTTCATCCTGTCGCCGCTGCTGACGGGCGGCAAAGTGTTCGAGGCCTGACGCCATGACCGCCAAACAAACCGGCGCCGTCGGTGCGCACAATGCCAAGGTGATGAACCGTTTCGAGCTGACCAAACGGCTGGTCGGTCAACTCAAGCGCGACGAAGCCGTGGTCGGCGGCATCGGCAATGCCAATTTTGATTTGTGGGCGAGCGGTCAGCGGCCGCAGAATTTCTACATGCTGGGCAGCATGGGGCTGACGATCCCGATCGCCTTCGGCGTCGCCATCGCGCAGCCGCAGCGGCACGTCATCGCGCTCGAGGGCGATGGCTCGCTGTTGATGCAGCTCGGCTGTCTCTCGACTGTCGCGATGCGGGCACCGAACAATCTCACGATTGTTGTGTGGGATAACGGCATCTACCAGATCACCGGCGGACAGCCGACGACAAGTGCATCCGCTGCCGACTTGGTCGCCATTGCGCGCGGTTCGGGTCTCGCCAACAGCGCTTGGGCCGCCGACGAAGACGACTTCGATCGCCTGTTCGCGGAAGCGCTCAAGGGCGGGCCGAGCCTGATCGCCGTGCGTATCGATAACAAGCCCGGTGTCGGTGCCACCCACCGCGATCCGGTGCAGATCCGCGCGCGCTTCATGAACGGTCTCGGCGTGAAGAGATAAGAAGAGATAAAGAGAATCGTCGTCTCGTGAGACGCGATTCGGGGAGACGGCATGGAGACGGTTGGTCTCATCGGGTTGGGCAAAGTCGGCCTGCCGATCGCGGAAAACTTGATCAAAAGCGGCTATCGCGTGCTCGGCTATCGCCGCGGTTCGATGGCCGATTTCGAGAAAATCGGCGGCGTGCCGGCGCGCTCGCCGGCCGATGTCGGCGCGCAAGCCGACATCGTGCTCACCTGCCTGCCGTCGGCCGAGGCGCTCAACGAGGTGGTGCAGGGCAAGAGCGGCCTGGTGCAGTCGGCGCGGCCAGGGCAGATCATCATTGAACTCGGTTCGCATCTCGTGCCCGACAAGGAACGCCAGATCGCGCCGCTCGCCGCCAAGGGCGCGATCTTTCTCGACGGCGAAGTCGGCGGCACGCCCGGTATGGTCAGCGCGCGCAAGGCGGTGGTCTATCTCGCCGGCAGCGCCGAGGCCGCCAAGAAAGCCGAGCCGGTTGTGCGCGGCTTCACCGACATTTGCCATTACTTCGGCGCCTTCGGCGCCGCCAGCAAGGTCAAGCTGATCAACAATCTGCTGGTGACGATCAATCTCGCCGCCACCGGCGAGGCGATGGCGCTGGCGATGAAGACCGGCGTCGATATCGACCTGTTGATCAAGGCAGTAGCTAACGGCAGCGGCGGCTCGATGCAATTCGGCATTCGCGCGCCCTGGATGGCGCAGCGCCGTTTCCTGCCGGCGCAAGGTCACACCTACGGTCTGTCGCACTATTTCGAATTGATCGGCGATTTTGCCGACCGGATGGATGTCGCAACGCCGTTGTTCGATCGCGCTATCGAGGTTCATCAGCGCGTCATCGACCAAGGATTCGGGGAATACGATCACGCCGTCCTGGTCGATGTGATCGGCGCCATGCCGCGCAAGACGACAAAAGAGAAAAAGACGAAAAAGGACAAAAAGAAAATCGCCAAAAAGAAAATTGCGAAGAAATCAAAGCCAAGGAGAAAAAAATGATCCGCGTCCGCAAGATCGCCCATGCGAGCTACGAGATGCCCGATCTCGACAAGCAGACCGAATATTACACCGACATTCTCGGTCTCACGCTGACCGCCAAGGACAAGGACGCGGTCTATCTCGCCAACACCGTCGATCACCATTCGGTCGTGCTGCGCAAGGGCGCGGCCGCGCAATGCGTACGCGTCGGCTTCCAGATCGCGCCCGATGCCGATCTCAATGAATTCGAAAAGCAGACCAAGACGCATGGCGTGAAGACGTCGCGCAAGAAGGACCCCGAGCCGACAATCTCTGACATGCTGGTGTTCGAGGACCCCAAGGGCACGCAGATCGAGGTGTTCAAGCGCTCTAATTTCGCCCATCAGAAATTTTCAGGCAAGGGCGTGGTGCCGCACAAGCTCGGCCACGTCGCCTTCCATTGCGCCGATGTGAAGGCGGTCGCCAAGTTCTATGTCGACGTGCTGGGCTTTCGCGAATCCGACTGGATGGCGGATTTTTTCGTGTTCCTGCGTTGCGGGCCGGACCACCACACCATCAACTTGATGGGCACCGGCAGCAATCGGCACTTCCACACCGCCTTCGAGGTGCGCAATTGGGGCCAGCTGCAGGAGGCCTGTGATTTCCTCAGCCTTAACGGCTACAAGACCCTGTGGGGTCCCGGCCGTCACGGCATCGGCCATAATCTCTTCGCCTATCACCGCAGTCCGAACGGCTTGATCACCGAGTTGTTCGCTGAGCTCGATCAGATGAAGGACGAGGAGCTCGGCTATTTCGAACCGCGGCCCTGGCACCGCGAGAATCCGCAGCGCCCGAAAGTCTGGGCCAAGGATCCGTCCGCCTCAAATCTGTGGGGCCCCGGTCCGCCAGAAGAGATGATGAAGTGACTCGTTGAGTTAGCCGTACAGCACTTGCGGCAGCCACAGCGCGAGCTGGGGGAACAAAAACATGAAAATGATCAGGACCAGTGGCGCGAGCAGGAACGGCACGATGCCGCGATAGAGGGCCGCGATCTTGAGGTCCGGCGCATTGGCCTGGATGACGAACAAGTTCAGTCCCATCGGCGGATGAATGAGGCCGACCTCCACCACGATCACGACGATAATCCCGAACCAAACCGGATCGTAGCCGAACTGCTTGATGAGCGGCAGAAACACCGGAATCGTGATCAGCAGCATGCCGATCGCTTCCAGGAAACAGCCGAACACGATGTAAGCGAAAATCACCAGCATCATAACTTCGATGCCGGAAAGATTGAGCGCGTGGGCGCCTTCGGCCATCAGCCGCGGCAGCTGCGTTTGCACCATGAAAAACGAAAACAAATTGGCGCCGAACACGATCACGAACAGCATGCCGCAGACCGCGACCGTCGCCTCGATCGCGCTCAACAGCGAGCGGAACGTAAGCCGGCGCGCCAGCGTTCCGAGCAGAATGGCGCCAAAGGCGCCGATCGATCCGGCTTCTGTCGGGCTGAAAATGCCGGCGTAGATGCCGCCGATCGTCACCAGGAAAAGCGTTATGAACTGCCACGGACCCTTCATGGCGGCGAGCCGCTCGCGCATCGGCACGCCAGCGCCGGCCGGCGCGTAATCCTTGCGGAAATTGGCGACGGCAATCGCGACCGCCATGTAAAGCCCGGTCAGAATAAGGCCGGGGAAGAGACAGGCTGCGAACAGACGCGGCACCGATTGCTCGGCGATCGCGGCATAGAGCACCAAGATGATCGATGGCGGCACCAGGATTCCGATGCTGCCGCCGGCGGCCAGCGAACCGGCCGCGAGACCGGGGTCGTAGCCGGCCTTGCGCATTTCCGGCAGCGCGATCCGCGTCATGGTCGCGGCGGTGGCGACCGAGGAGCCGCACACGGCGCCGAAGCACGCCGAGGCACCCAGCGTTCCGACCGCCAGCCCGCCGCGCATGCCGGCGAAAATGATGCGCGCGGCCTTGAACAGGTCCGATGACAGCCCGGTCACCGAGGCAACCTCGCCCATGAGAATAAACAGCGGCAGCACCGACAGCGTGTAGGCCGAGCCGATGTCGAACGGCACCGTGCCGGCCAACGCAAACGTCGGCGCGAAACCTGACATGAGGATGTTGCCGACCAGTCCGACCAGCGTCAGCGCGATCCACACCGGCACGCGCAGCAGCAGCATCGCGAACAGCGACAGAACGCCGATGGCGCCGATGGTCGACGGGCTCATCAAACCGGCTCGTCGTGACGGCGGGCGCCGCCGATGAACAGTGCGCCGATCGCGCAGAGAATCGCGCCCGCAATTCCGGCCAGCGCGAAGGCCCACATGATCCAGATCGGCAGTTGCAGCTCAAGCTTGCGGTCGCCGTAGCTGAAAGCCTGCATCGCCGGCGTGATCATGGCGTAAGCGTAGATGCAGAGCGTGACGACCGCGAGCAGGTCCGCGACCCGGATCAGCACCGAGACAACCGCACGCGCCGCGAACGTATCGATGAGATCGATGACGATATTGCGGCGCTGCAGGAAGGCGGTCGACATGCCGTTGAAAACGAAAACCAGCAGCATCGTCTCGACTAGGTCGTAGGACGACCGGATCGGGCTGTTGAATACGTAACGCAAAAACACGTCGGTGACGGTGAGCGCCATCATCACGATCAACGCCAGCGCCGCCAGCCGAAGCTGCGCGACCCGCAACCGTTCAAGCAGCGCCAGGGAGCCGCCGCGGTTCACGCGCTTACTTGGTGTAGGCCGCGAAGAATTCGCGCGCCGGCTTGCCCGCTTTTTCCTGCTCGTCGAGTGCCTTTTCAATGATTGGTTTGGCCAATTCCTTCATCTTGGCGACGTCGGCGGGCGACAGCGTCGTGATCTTCAGGCCTTTCTTGATTTCGGTTTCGCGCGCGAACTTCTCGAAATCCTGCCACGCCTTGCCGAAGCTCATGGCGGCGGCGACGCCGGATTCCTTGTCAATGATGGCCCTCAAATCGGCGGGCAGCGAATTGTACTTCGCCGGGTTCATCACCATCGCGAAGGTCGCGGACGCCAGCGGCGGGTCGAGCGCATAAGGCGAGACCGAGACGAGGTCATAGGCAAAGCCCGCTTCGTGCGGGAAGCCGGCGCCGTCGACGACGCCTTTCGCCAGCGCGTCCTGCGATTCCTGCGGCGGCACCAGCATCGGCACCGCGCCCACCGATTCGAGCATGAACTTGTTGGTGATTGAGGCGTAGCGTATTTTCTTGCCCTTGAAGTCGTCCAGTGTCTTGATCGGCGTCTTGCTGTAGATCACCACCGGGTTCGCCATCTGCATCCAGAGGATGTGCAGGCCCTGGTGCTCGGCGGCGAGATATTTCGGCGCGAGCTCGGTCATGCGCTTGGCCATCTCCGGCAGATCCGCGCCGCTGGACGGCCAGGTGAAGGGCAGGTTGGCGAGCTCGGTCATCGGATAGCGGCCGGGCGTCACGCCATGCAGACAAAAGGCGATGTCGGTGATGCCGTTGCGCGCGGCGTCGAATTGCCGGTTCGGCGGCCCGACCAATTGACCGTTCGGATAAATTTCGAATTTCAACCGGCCGCCCGACTCCTGCTCGATCTTTTGGGTCCAGCCGACCACCCATTTATGGAAGGCGTGCTGCGGCGGGACGAAATGCGAAAGCTTGAGCACGATCGGATCGTCGGCCCGCGCGCTGCCCACGCCGAACATCACGGCGGCGGCCAAGGCAAATCCCTTGATGAATTTCGGCAAAGACATCGCTTTCCTCCCTTAGTTGCACCGGTCTCTTACGGACCGCTTTCTCTTTGTTTTTTAATGGAAAAGGGCCCTGCTGTCACCCTGCGACCATAGTGTTGACCAGCACGCCGCAGCCGCCCACCTCGATGCGTACTTCGTCGCCCGCTCTGAGGAACTCGCCGCGCGGCATGCCGACGCCGGCCGGCGTGCCGGTGGCGATCACATCGCCCGGATTGAGCGTGAAGTGCTGGCTCAGATAGATGATCTGCTCGGCGATGGTGTGCACCAGGCGGCTGGTATTTGAATTCTGCTTGAGCACGCCATTGACCCAGAGCTTGATTGGCAGATTGTTCGGATCCGCGATGTAGGCGGCAGGCGTAAGCCACGGCCCCATTGGTGCCGCGTCCTCGAAACATTTCTGCCCGATCCAATCCATGCCGAACGGCGTGCCCTCGCGCTTCATCAGGTCGCGCGCCGACAAATCATTCACAATAAGATAGCCGGCGATGCAATCGAAAGCGTCTTGCTCGGAAATATTGCGCGCCGTCTTTCCAATCACCACGCCGAGCTCGGCCTCCCAGTCGACCTGCTTCGAGAACGGCGGCAGGCGTGCCGGCGCCCCGGTGCCGATGATCGAACCGGCGGTGGTCTTCATGAAGAAGTACGGATCCTTGCCTTTGGTCATCGAGGGCGCCTTGCCGGTCACGCGCTTGGCGATCTCTGCCATCTCCTCCAGGTGGTCCCAGTAATTGGCGCCGGCGCAAAGCAGCGCGCCCGGATAAAGGATCGGCGCCAGCAGCTTGACTTGCGCCAGGGGAATGCCGTCGTTCGGCTGTAGTTTTTGCGCCGCGGCGTGGAGTAGGGGATGCGCCTTGTCCCAGGCGCGCAGGATTCCGAGCACGGACGAGCCATCGAGGCCCGGCAGCAGCGGCCCTGCCGGCACGACGCGGTTATCGGCCAAGACGCCGGCTTTCGGCGCGCCGCCGTCCGCATAACTGACCAGCCGGTATTCCGCCGCCATGCGTTACCCCAGTCCCAATTAATGCCGGTACTCGACCATCGTGGCCGCGGCTTTGCAAGGGTCGCGGGCGGCGCTGCCGATGCGTCAGGCCAGGGTCACGGTCTTGAAATCGGCCGGCAGCACGATCTCGAGCAATTCGCAGTCGTCCGAATACCCAAGCACCGTGTGCTTGATCTTCGGCGGCTGGATCCAGCACGAGCCGGCATGGAAGGTGTGCGCGCCCTGGTCCTCGAACTCGCTCCGCATCCAGCCCTTGAGCACATAGATCATCTGGAATTCGACGTCGTGATAATGCGGCGTCGACACTTCCTCAGGCCTGAACGGCGGAAGCATCCGGATGACATGCGCCTGCACCATGCCGCCGGTCGCCGGCGCGATGCCGAGATCGCGGTATTTGGCGTAAGAGCGCAGGCCTTGCTCGAAGTCTTCCTCGCGGAAATGGCTGAAGGTGAATTTGTGTTTTGGCCGCGCCTTGGCTTTCGATTTTGCGGGCCGCCGCGCTTTGGCTTTTCGTTGGACTTTCTTACGTGCCTTGGCCATTGATGCCTCCCTTATTCTTTGCGCATGATCTTATCCGAAAACCGGTTCCAACTTTTCGGGATCATGCGCTTCTCAATTGGATCACGATGGCTGAAGCGATGGAAGAGCCGCAAAAGCCCGTGATAAGCATCTTCGTCGACGCCGATGCCTGTCCGGTGAAGCCGGAAATCTACCGGGTGGCGGAGCGGTACGGCCTCAAGGTCTACGTGGTCGCTAACGCCTTCTTGGGGGTGCCGCGCAGCGACATGATCGAGCGCGTCATCGTGCCGGAAGGTCCCGATATCGCCGATAACTGGATCGCCGGGCGCGCGACCGAAAACGACATCGTCATCACCGCCGACATTCCGCTGGCGGGACGTTGCGTGAAAAAGGGCGCGACCGTGATCGGCCCGACCGGCAAACCGTTCACCGAAGATTCGATCGGCATGGCTTTGGCCACGCGTGACCTGCTGACCGATTCGCGCAGCGCCGGGGCGACCACGCGCGGGCCGCCGCCGCTGAGCCGTCAGGATATTTCGCGATTTCTGTCGGCGCTCGATCTGGCGGTGACGCGGCTAAAGCGGAAGCTAAATCTTTAAATTACTCCGCGGCTTCCGCCACGCCGCCATGCGCCTTCGACCAGCCGGCCGGATCGTTCATGAACTTCTCGACCTCGCCCAGCATCTTGCCGTCGAACTTGCCGCTCGCCTTGGCGACCGCCAGCACGTCCCACCACGTCGTCAACGCATGCAGCGTGACGCCGAGATCGGCGAGGATTTTTTTGCCTTCGGGATAGATGTCGTAAAAGAAAATAACAAAGCAGTGCTCGCACAAGCCGCCGGCCTCGCGGATCGCCTTGACGAAGTTCACCTTGCTGCGGCCGTCGGTGGCGAGGTCTTCGACGAGGAGCACGCGCTGGCCGGGGAGCAACTGGCCTTCGATTTGCGCGCCGCGGCCGAAGCCCTTCGGCTTCTTGCGCACATATTGCATCGGCAGGTTCATGCGCTCCGCCACCCAAGCCGCAAACGCAATGCCGGCGGTTTCGCCGCCCGCCACCGCGTCGAATTTGCCGCGGCCGGCATCGCGCTCGATCGTGGTGACGGCGAAATCCATCATCGCGCTGCGCACTTGCGGAAACGAGATCAGCCAGCGCGAGTCGTTATAAACCGGGCTCGCCCAGCCCGACGTGAAGATGAACGGCTTGTCCTCCATGAAGCGGACGGCGCCGACATCGAGGTACATTTTTGCCGTCTGTTCGGCGATGGCTTTTGCGTCAGTGGTTTTGGCGGCCATGCTGTAACGAATAGTCCACCGCTTACCCGAAACCAAGGGCCGCGCCGCGATTATCCTACGGCGCTTTCGGCCCCACCTTCTTGTACCAATCCGCGATCTGCGCGCCGGTCCAGAACAGCACGTCCTTTTTCTTGCGGATCTTCTCGTAGATCTTGCGGAAATATTTGACTCGGTGCGCCGCCCCCATGATGTAGGGATGCACCGAAATCGCCATCACCCGGGCCGAGCCCTTGGCGTCCTTGTAGATCTGCTCGAATTGGTCGATGGCCCGCTCGTAGAACTCATTCGCCTTGTGGTGCTGGATCAGCATCATGGCGACGTCGTTGACTTCCTGGGTGTAGGGGATGTTGAGGATCGGCTTGCCGCGCGTTTTGAGCCAGACCGGCTGGTCGTCCAGCACCCAGTCGGCGACATAATCGTAGCCTTCCTCGGCCAGCACGTCCGGCGTCTCCCAGGTTTCGGTCAGGCCGGGGCCGAGCCAGCCGCGCGGGCGCTGGCCGGTGGCTTTCAGCACCACCTCGGCGCTCTTGCGGATGTCGGCGCGCTCGTTGTCGACCTTCTGCATGTTGCGCTGGGTATAGCCATGGCCGACGAATTCCCAGTTGCGCTCCACGCAGGCCCGCACGATATCGGGATAGGCCTCGACCGCGACGCCGTTGATATTCATCACGCCTGGAATCTTGAACTCGTCATAGACCTTGAGCAGCCGCCAGAAACCGACCCGGTTGCCGTATTCGTGCCAGCACCAGTTCGGGATGTCGGGCATCGGCGAGCCGCCGGCCGGCGGCGTCAACACCGTGCGCGGCATGGTCTGGGTCGGGTCCCATTCCTCGACATTGGTGACGGTCCACACCACCATGCGCGCGCCTTTCGGCAGCTTGAGCGGCGCGCGCGTGGCGATCGGCGAATAGGCGAGGCGGTCGTTCGGCAGCATGCCGACAGCGGGCTTGGGAAAGTTCATGGCGTGCTCAGCTTCCCTTCAAGTCGTAAACGTCCGAAAAGAAATAGTCTTTCCATGAGGAGGCTTTCACTTTCAGCGTGCCGACGCCGGTCATGAAATCCGCGAACTTCATGGTGGCTTCCGGGGTCATAGTCCAGTGCACCTGCGGCCCGGACACGATCTTGCCGACCATGTCGGGCGACAACTTCGAATTGGAATCCTCGATCCACAGGCCGCCGGCGGCCGGCTTGTCTTTGTTGATGATGTCGGTGGCTTCTTTTAGCGCGGCGATCAGTGCCTTGTAGAGCACTGGGTTCTTGTCGCGGAACTTCGCCGAGGTCCACGCCACTGTGAACGTATGCGAGCCGCCCATTACGTCGAACGAATTGAGCACCGTATGCACGCCGGCCTGCTCCAGTTGCTGGTACTGGAACGGTGGCACGCTGAACACGCAGTCGACTTCCGATTTGCCGCCGAGCAAGGCGATGGTGGCGTCCGGCGGCGACATCGACACTGTCAGCTTGTCGAGCTTGTCGAATTCCTTCTGTCCGAAAATCTTGGCGACCGCAATCTGCAACATGATCGCCTGCACCGCGACCTTGACCGACGGCACGGCAATGCGGTCGCTGTCCTTCAGGTCCTTGACGGTTTTAACGTCCGGATTGCGGCAGTTGAGTAAGAACGGCTGCGAGCTCAGCGCCGAGACGCCGCGCACCTCCTGCGGGGTGCCTTTGGTTTTCGCCCACAGCGTCAGCAGTCCCGGCACGCCGCCGGAGGCGATATCGATGCTTCCGGACAACAGCGCGTCGTTGATCGCCGACGGGCCATTCATTTTCAGCCAGGACACTTTTACTTCGGGAATGCCGAGCAGCTTGGCGTGCTTTTCGATGAGCTTTTGATGCTCCATCACGTTGAGCTGCAAATAGCCCATGGAATATTGTTTGGCGAGGCGGATTTCCGGCACTTGGGCCGAAGCCTGCGATAGCAAACCAAGCAGCGCCACCGCGCCGGCGAAAGCACGCAAAGGTCCGGTCAATCGCATGGTCATTCTTCCCGTGTGGTGTTTGTTTTTATTTTTATAGGCAACAGTCAAGACTACGCGGCGGCCTAGATTTTAGCAACGCCGCGATACCAGTCGAGAATCTGCTCGCCGTTCCAGTGCAGCACGCCCTCGTGCTTGTTCACGTAGTCGTAAATCTGCTCGAGATATTTGATCCGGTGCGGCTGGCCGCTGATGTAAGGATGGATCGCCAGCGCGCAGAACTTCGCGCGCGTCTCGCTCTCGGCATAAAGCCGGTCGAACTGGTCGATGGTGCGCTTGAGCAGATAGTCGCTCTCGTGATGCTGGATCAGCATCATCGGAATGTCGTTGAGCTCGATGGTGTAGGGCAACGTGACCAGCGGGCCCTTCGCGGTTTTGATCACGGTCGGCTCGTCGTCATAGACCCAGTCGCCGATATATTTCACGCCAGCGGCCGCGAGATATTCCGGCGTCTCCAGCGTTTGCGTGAGACCGGGGCCGAGCCAGCCAACCGGCCGTCTGCCGGTGAACTTCTGCATGATGTCCATGGTGCGGTTGATCATGCCGGCCTGGTCGGCCTCCTTGTGGATCGGGCCTTGCTCGTAGGCGTGACCCATGAACTCCCAGCCGTCGGCGCGCGCCTGCTCGGCGACGCGCGGATAGTCCTCGCATATGCGCGCATTGGCGGCGAGCGTCGGCTTGATGCCGAGTTTCTTGAACAGATCGTGAAACCGCCAGCAGCCGACGCGCATGCCGTATTCGTGAAAACCCCAGTGCACCACGTCGGGCATCAGCGAGACGCCGGTCGGCGCCGGCAGCAGTTGGCGCGCCATCGGCTTGCCGATGTCCCAGACCTCGTAATTGACGATGGTCCAGAACACGATGCGGGCCTTGCCCGGCAGCTTGAGCGGCGGACGATCGACGATCGCCGAAAACTCAGCGCGTTCCTTGGGAATCATCGGGCCGGCCATGACTTACCTCGACTTTCAAGACTGGTAGAATGTCACGCCGTCGCGGCGACGCGCAACCCGACCAGCCGCTCGAGCGTGGGGGTGTCGTTCTGCAACTCGGACGACTTCGCACGGTGCGCTACCGCGCCGCGCTCCAGCACGATCGCCTCAGCGGTCAACTCCAGCGCGATGTCGGTATGTTGTTCGACCAGGATGATCGCGATTTTCCGGTCGGCCAGCATCAGCCGTACGGCGGCGACCAATTCATCGACGATCACCGGCGCCAGGCCCTCGAACGGCTCGTCCAGAAGCAGCAATGCCGGGTTGGTCATCAGCGCGCGCGCCGTTGCCAGCATCTGCTGCTCGCCGCCTGACAACTGGTTGCCCATGTTGCGGCGGCGCTCGGAGAGCCGCGGGAACAGCTTGAACACTGATCCAAGATTCCAGGCTCCCGGCCGCGCGGCAACGGTCAGGTTCTCATCGACCGTGAGCGAGGGGAAGATTTCGCGCTCCTGCGCCACCCAGCCGATGCCGTTGCCGGCACGCCTATTCGGTGGCGTCCGGGAGACGTCCTCGCCGCGCCACAATACCTGGCCACCGCGCAATTGCGTGTAGCCCATGATGGTAAGCAGCAGCGTCGATTTGCCGACGCCATTGCGGCCGAGCACCGCCAGGCTGCCGTGCTCCGGCAATTCCAACGAAATGCCATGCAGCACCATGGCGGCGCCGTAGCCGGCCGTCACGTTCTCGAGTTTGAGCAGCGCTTCAGCCATGGTGGCGCTTGCCCAGATAGACTTCACGCACGCCCGAATCGGCGGAAATTTCCGCCGGCGAGCCTTGCGCGAAAATCGCGCCGCTCACCAGCACGATGATGTGGGTCGCAAAGCGGAACACCACGTGCATGTCGTGCTCGATGAACAACAAAGTGAGATCGTCGGACAGGCTCGCCACCACTTCGAAAATATCGCCGCTTTCCTCCTGCGGCACGCCGGCGGCCGGCTCGTCGAGCAGCAGCACCTTCGGCTTTGTCGCGAGCGCCAGTGCGATCTCCAACAGCCGTTGCCGCCCGTAAGGCAGTTCGCGCGTGACTTGATAGCAGTCGTCGCCGAGCCGTAGCTTGCGCAGGATCTCGTAAGCCTCGTCGATGGTCTCGCTGTCGGCGCCGATGGTTCGCCAGAACTGGCCGGCGAGCCGGCGGCGCTCCGCCACCGCCAGCGTGACGGCTTCAAGCGCGTTAAGGCCGGGAAACAACGTGTTGATCTGGAAGGTGCGCGCCAGCCCGCGCCGCACGCGATCCTGCGGTTCGAGCGCGGTGATGTCTTGCTCGCCCAGCACGATCTGCCCGGCATCAGGTGTGAGCATGCCGGTCATCAAATTGATCAACGTGGTCTTGCCGGCGCCATTGGGCCCGATCAGCGCGTAGCGCGCGCCGACCGGCAGGCTCAATTCGATGTCGCGCGCCACGGCAAGCGAACCGAAAGATTTCGACAGGCCGCGCGTGACCAAAGCAGGCGCGCTCATGGCCGCCTCCAGCGCGCATAGATCCGCGACAGTCCGCCGAGAATGCCGTTGGGCAGCACCAGCACCACCGTGACCAGCAGGATGCCGATCCAGAAATACCAGTATTGCGGCGCGATACCGGAGAACTGGTCGCGGGCGATCAGGAAGATGATGGCGCCAATCAGCCCGCCGTAAAGCCGTCCGGCGCCGCCCAGCACCAGCATCACCAGCACGTCGGCGGAGCGTTGGAAGCTGATCGATTCCAGCGCGGCGGATTCGGTCGTCTGCGTCAGGATCGCGCCCGCGATGCCGGCGACAATCGCGGCGATGGTATAGGCCTTACGGATATGCGCGCGGCTGGCCGCGCCGATCGCCGGCATGCGGACGAGATTTTCACGAATGCCGCGCAGCGCCAGCCCGAAAGGCGAATTGACCAGCCGTCGCATTCCGAGAAACACGATGAACAGCGCCGCCAGCGCATAGCTGTAGGCGGTGTAGCCGTATAGATCGAATTTGAACACGCCGAACAGTGGCAGAATGTGGACGCCCTGCAAGCCATCCGAACCGCCGGTCAGCCAATGCGCGCTATTGGCGACTTCGAAAGCCAGGAGCCCGAGGCCGAGCGTGATCATGATCAGCGTGAGGTGCCGGAATCGGCAGATGATGAAACTGGTGGCATAGCCGGCGATGCCGGCGAGCGCCGCGCCCACCAGCAGGCCGGAAAACGCTTCGCCCCAGACAAATTTGGAAAACAGTCCCGCGCTGTACGCGCCGATGCCGAAAAACGCCGCGTGCCCGAGCGATACCACGCCAGCGTAGCCGAGAATGAGGTCGAGCGAGAGGGCGAACAAGGCGGTGATGGCGATCTGGCTCGCCAGCGACAAATAACTCGGAAACAGCACGAAAGGCAGCAGCGTCGCCAGCCAGAACGCGATCTCGAGCGGATGCCAGCGGCTCAACCCCTGCAAGTAGGCCTGCGGCGTCAAAGCGGGGGCGGTGCTTGCCATGATCTAGCGCCTCCCGAACAGGCCGGCCGGCCGCCACATCAACACCGCCACCATCACCAGATAGATCAGAAAGGCGCCGAGCTCGGGAAAATAATATTTGCCGGCGATGTCGCTGACGCCGATCAGCATGGCGGCGGCGAACGAGCCCACGATCGAGCCTAAGCCTCCGACTGAGACGACGATCAGCACATAGACCAGGAACGTGAATGAAAAATTCGGATCGAGCCCGACGATCTCGATGGCAAGCGCGCCGCCGAGCCCGGCGAGCCCGCTGCCGAGCGCGAAGGTCGAGGCAAAAGTCCGGTCCACGTCGATGCCGAGCCCGCGCGCCATGCGCTGGTTGTCGACCGAGGCGCGCACCTGTGCGCCGAAGCGGGTGTATTCGAGTCCGGCGACCAGAAGCAGCGTTACGATCAACGCCACGGCAATGAGGAACAAGCGGTATTTGCCGAGACCGAGGCCGAAAAACGCGATCGAGCCGCGCAGGAATGCCGGCGTCTCGATCGGCTGCTGGTTGGTCGTGAAGATGTAAGCGGCGACCGCGACGGAAATGAACGCAATGCCGATGGTGAGCAGCACCTGATCGAGATCGCTGGCGCGGTAGAGCCGGCGGTACAGCGTGCGCTCAAGTACCACGCTTACGGCCGCAGCCGCGAAAAACGCCGCTGGCAGCGTGGCCAGGAACGGCCAATGGAAGTCATTCATCAGCGTCGCGGTCACGTAGCCGCCGACCATCGCGAAGGCGCAATGCGCGAGATTGACGAAATTCATCAGGCCGAGCGTGACCGACAGCCCGACCGACAGAAGAAACAGCAGCATCCCGTAGGCAATGCCGTCGAACAGGACGCCGAAGATGGGAGGAAGCATGGCTGCGGCCGGTTAGCGGGGACGAACCCTCAAGGCACGATAACAGGTCAAGCGGCGGGCGTTAAACACGGATGGGGCGATCATGACAATCGCCCCATCCGGATGCCGTTGAATGTCCGAGCGGACGCGCGCCTATTTGTGCGTCGGGTCCTTGACGTCCTTGACGGTGTCGATGACGACGTTGATGAGGTTGCCGCCGACCTTTTCGACTTTCCGCATATAGACGTTCTGCACGATATCGCGGGTTGCTGGATCGATCGAGATCGGGCCGCGCGGGCTCTCCCACTTCATGCCTTTGGCCGCGTTGACGAGCGCATCGCCGTCTGTCTTGCCGCCGGTCTTCTTCAGCGCTTCGTAGATCAGATGCATGCCATCATAGCCGCCGACCGCGAAGAAGTCGGGGTTGCGCTTGAACTCGGCATTGAACGCCTTGACGAAGGCCTCGTTGGTCTTGGACTTCAGGGTGTAGTCGTAGTGCCAGCCGCTGAGACGGCCGAGCGCGATGTCACCCATCGCCTTGAGCGCGGTTTCGTCGACAGCTTCGCCGGTGCTGAAGATCTTGATCTTCGAGGCGTCCATGCCGCGTTCGGAGAAAGCCTTGCCGAGAGCCGCCGGCTGCGCGCCACCGGGCACGAAAATGAAGATCGCTTCGGGGTTAAGGTCCTTGGCGCGCTGCACGAAGGCCGAGAAATCCGGGTTGGCGACCGGCATGCGCACCGAGCCGACGATCTCGCCGCCGGCGTCCTTGAATGCCTTCTGGAACCATGTCTCGCCATCGATGCCGGGGCCGTAGTCCGAAACCATCGTGTAGGCCTTCTTGGCGCCGCCCTTGGTCGCGGCCCAGTGTCCGATCGTTCCGGAAATCTGCGGCAGCGTCAGCGATACGCGCACGATGTAGGGCGACTTCTCGGTTACGATCGAGGTCGCGGCGTTCATGTCCACCATGAACTTCTTGGCCTCGGTGGCGACGCTCGCCGCGCCAAGCGCTTCCGGCGTGAGGGTAAAGCCGGCCAGAATGTCCACGTTGTCGCGCACCACCAGTTCCTGCGCCAGACGCTTGGCGACGTCCGGGTTGGGGCCGCCGGTGTCCTTGCGGATGATCTCGATTTTCTTGCCGGCGACGGTGTCGCCGTGCTGCTTCATGTAGAGCTTGATGCCGTTGTCGATCTGGGCCCCGGTGTCAGCGAACTGGCCGGAATAGGAGCTGATGACGCCGATCTTGATGGTGTCGGCCGCATGGCCGATGGCCGGCATCAGGCTCAGCCCCAACAGCGCGGCGCCTGCAAGCAATATGCGTTTCATGGTCGTTCCTCCCCTTGGATTTTCGTTGGTTTTATTGGGGATAGAATGCCTGAGGTTGAGCCCAAAGAAAAGCGCCACGAACTTTCGTTCGTGGCGCGGTTTGAGATGGTTGGGACCCCAATAAAGGCCGCTTATCAGCCCAAAGACAGCGTGGCCTGCTCGTATTTGCCGCTGCCCATCTTGCCGTCCGGGAAGATACCGTGGGCAGCGATCCACTCGAAGGATTCCTCGTAAACTTCCTTGGTATAGGGCTCGAACACCAGCCGCTCGCCCGGGCCCCAGCGCCGCGTATCCATCTTGGCGTGGAAACGGTCGGGGAATTCGTTCTTGTAGTAGTGCGTGTAGAGCTCGGGCCGCAGGTCGATGTCGCGCTGCGCCTTGCGCAACGCGCGAAAGAACTTGCGCAGGTCTTCCGGATCGGGGTCGCCGTGGATCATGGTGCCGATCATGAAGGTGGTATCGATCACCTTGCGGAAGCCCAATTGCTCGGCGAAGTAATACGGGCCGCCGAACAGGTGGACCGCCGGCGCCTTGCCTTCGAACAGCAGTTCCATGCGCTTGAACAGCATGCCGTCGGAATAAACCAGATTGATCTGCTCCGGCTTGAGGTATTGCTCGAGCGCCTGCAGCGTCGAATAGTGGCTGCCGGACTGGAAGCCGACCGAGACCGGCACGCCGGCGAGATCGGCAGGCTCCTTTATCTTCGAATCGGCCGGCACGAACACGCCCGCCGGCGCCACCGAATAGACGTCGGTGTACATCTTGCCGTGGCCGTTGGAGGCCGCGACGTTGACGGTCCAGTGGCAGGCGCAGGAGACGTTCGCCTTGCGGCCTTCCTCGAACGACTGATAGGCGCCGTTGCTGCCTTTGTCGTGAATCTTGCCGTCGGTGGCGCGCATAAGCTCGCGGAATTCGTACTCGAGGCCCTCTTTACGGAAATAGTCCTTTTCCTCGGCCACCCACTCCTGCAGGCGGAAATGCGGTTCGATGATGAATTTCGGCATGGTTGCTTCTCCTTGGATGTCAGCAGCAAGACTGCGGTTTCGCGCTTTTCTTACCGTACTCGGCGACGCGCCGGGCGCGGATCATCTTGACGTGGTCGTCCATCAGTATGCGCGCCGCGGCCGCGTCGCGCATTTCGATGAGGTCGGTGAGTTGCGTGTGGATATCGAGAATGTGCCGCGCCAGCTTGGCCGTCGCGGTGACGTTGCGGCGCGGCCACGACACGTGCTCGAGCGAGATCAGCTGTACGACCAGCACGCGGTTGTGCGAGGCCTCGGCGACCGCCATATGGAAATCGCGCGACAGCCGGGTGAACAGGTCGAGATCGCCGATCGCGGCTTGCGCGTCGGCGAGCAGGGCGCGCAATTTGGCGATATCGGCGGCGGTCGCGCTTTCGGCCGCGAGTTCGGCGCCCAGCGTTTCGATGGCGCGCTGCGCGTCCATGATTTCGGCGGCGGAAACGCCGGTGAGATCGAGCTGCACGGCCAGCGCTTCGGCGAACAGGCGAGGGTTACCTTGCGCGATGCGCGCGCCGCCGCCTTTGCCCATACGGATTTCGACGATGCCGAGCGCTTCCAGCGTGCGCATGGCGTCGCGCGCCACGATCCGGCTGGTGCCGAAGCGCGCCGCTAGGTCCTTTTCGGTGCCGAGGAAATCGCCAGACTTGAGTTTCTTGGCGAACAGCCGGTCGCGCACGTCGGCGACCATTTGCGCCGACAGCGACGACGAACGCCCGGCAAACATGATGCGCGCGGTCAACTCGCCGCTCATCGCCACCGGTTGCCGTAACGCCTGCGCCATGGTCCGCGCTCCCGAGGAAGCGGGAATTATGCCGGTGGGTTTTAAAATAGTAAAGATACTATCTTATAAAATTTGCACACCATATCGCGACTGTATTCCTATCGTGATTATTGTGCCCATCATCCGATCCACCGAGGGCGCTGTCATGAGGCGTCGTGATGGTGGGATCGGATGCGGCGCCTGCGGGCAGGAGACGAACGCTCCTCCTGCACTCGGGCGGCGCCGGGGCTCCGCCCGGGGTTTGGGGTGAGCGGTTGACCCGAAGGGCGCCGCGAGCTTCGAGCCGGAGGCAAGGCGAAACGAACCCCGAAAGCGCAGCCCGGCGCCGGAAGGAAGACGCCGCGATGGAGCGCCGATCGGTGCGCGCGTCTCGCCAGACGCGCCCATGCGGTAAGGCGTGGATTGAATAAGGATGCGCCGCTCGGCGCTCCGTCCCCTCGCATTTCGAGGGGCAAGAGAACGGCCCCGCGAATGGGGCAGGGACTACGGCGTACCCGGTGCCGCAAAGAATACGGGTGATGGCGCTTGTCCGCTGACTAGTGCGCCTCGACGTGCGCCTCTTTGACCACCGCGCCCCACACCTGCGTCTCTTTGACAATGAAGGCTTTGGCCTCGGCCGGCGAACCGCCGGCGGGCTGCAAAGTGAGCTTGCCGAAATGGTCCTGCGCTTCCGGGCTCTTGAGCACGTCGTTGATCGCCGCATTGAGCTTGGCGACGATCGCCGGCGGCGTTTTCGGCGGCGCGGCGATGGCGTTCCAGGTGGCGGATTCGAAGCCCTTCACGCCGGCTTCATCGAATGTCGGAATATCGGGCAGGCTCGGAACCCGTTTGGCGGTCGCGACCGCCAGGATGCGCGCATTGCCGGCCTGGTGCAGCCTGATGGCCGAGGCGAGCTCCATGAAAATCATGTCGACGTGGCTGGCGATCAGATCGTTGAGCGCCGGCGCCGTGCCCTTGTAGGGCACATGCACAAGTTTGGTGCCGGTCACTTTCTCGAATAGCGCCGCGGTTAGATGTGATGTGGTGCCGATGCCCTGCGAAGCGTAATTGATCTTGCCGGGATTGGCCTTGGCATAGGCGATAAATTCCTGCGCGGTCTTGGCCGGAAAATCCGGCCGCACCAACAGCACATTGGCGACCGTGGTCATGATCGCGACCGGCTCGAACTTCGCCGGGTCGAAACTCATCTTGCTGTAGAGCAGGGGATTGACCGTGAGCGGCGAGGGTTGCGCCGCCAGCAGTGTGTAGCCGTCCGGCTCGGCGCTAAACACCGCTTCCGCGCCGATATTGCCGCCGGCGCCGCCGCGGTTTTCCACCACCACCGGCTGGCCCAGGCGCTGCTGCAAGCCGTTGGCCACGATGCGCGTGACGATGTCGACGCCGCCACCGGCCGGCACGCAGACGATGATCCGGATCGGCCGGTTGGGGTAATTGGCCGCGGCGTCCTGCGCCACAGCGCCGGACGCGCAGAGCATGAACGCGGAAACAAGAATCAAAAATGCGCGCACAGTGTTCCTCCGTTAGTCGACGGCTCGTTACGCGACGCTCGCCAGCTTTTGCGCCGGCAGTTTGAGATTGAAGAGGCGCATCGCATTGCCGCCAAGAATATTACGCTTGGCCTGTTCGTTCAGGAACGGCAAGTCGTAGATCGTACTGGGCAGATCGAAATCCCAGTGCGGATAGTCCGACGCATAGAGCAACTGGGTTTCCGCCTTGACCATGCGGAAATTGTTCTCCAACGCCGCCATGTCAGTCATTTCCAGCGGCTGCGAGGAGAAGAACATGTCGCGCATGTAGTCGCTCGGCAGTTTTTTGAGCGCCGGCGCTTCCGACGAGCGCATCATGTATTCGTTATCGAATCGCTGCATCATGAACGGCACCCAGGCCAGCCCGCTTTCGACCCACAGCACCTTCAATTTCGGAAACCGCTCCGGCAGGCCGTTGGTGATCCAGTTGGCGAGATGCACCATGTTGTAGAACACGAAACCCAGAGCATGCACGGAAATGAAGCGGTTCATCATGCCGACGGTCTGGTCGTTCCAGTTGTAGCCGGCGTGGAAGGCGATCGGCAGGCCCATTTCCTCCATCAGCGCGTAGGTTTTCATGTAGGAATTGTGGTGAACCGGGCGATAGCGCGCCGACGTCACCATGAACCCCACCACCCCCTTGGTTGCTTCGAATTCCTGCACCATGCGATACGACGCGTCGGCGTCGTTGAACGGCAGATAGAGCATCGAGCGGATGCGCGGCTCGTGCGCCAGCACGCGCTCGGTCAGCCAGCGGTTATAGGCGCGCGCCAGCGCGACCTCGACCTCGACTTGCGGATGCAGCCCGAGTTGCAGCATCGGCGTCGGAAACATCACGGCGACGTCGATGCCGATAGCGTCCATCCAGCGCCGCGTCAGCGCAATATCGCGCTGCTTGCCGGGTTCGGTCTTTTCCATGCCGCGCGTGGCGTAGCGCATCACGCGGCCGCCCATGTCCTGGTAGCCGACGCCGGCCGGCAGCATGCCGACGCTCTTGGCGCTGGCCTGGCGCGCGCTTTGCGCCAGCTGTTGCAGCACTGGATCATCCATGTATTCGAGAATTTCGCCGATCGCTTCACTTTCGTAGTGATGCGAGTCGACATCGACGATCGGAAAATTCTTGTAGCCGCGCTCGCTCGCTTGCTGCGAGGCATGCGCCAGCAGCTTGGCGGTGTCGAATTCCTCGACCTCCATGCGGCGAAAATCTGAGAGCGGGAGCTCCATTATTGTTTTCCCGACCATGCCTGCCACATGCCGAGTTCGAACACTTGCAGGTTCACCGCCTTGAGCATCGCGGTCACCGTCACCATCACCTCGGTGGCGGTCATCTGTGCGTCGGCGGGAAAAACGGGCAAGGCATTGTCCGATTCCGCAGCGCGCGCGGCGTAGCTGCGCACCGCTTGCGCCAGCATGCTTTGAATCTCGGCGTCGCTTGGCTCTCTGGCCGCGCGCGCGATGGTGTCAGCCTGCGACGACATAGATATCCTCCCCGCGCTTGACCACCTCGAAGCTTTTCAGTTTCAGCTTGCGGTCGGCGGCGCACTCGCCGGTCTTGAGATCGTATTCGTAGCCGTGCCAGGGGCACACGAAGTGGATTTCCTGCTCTGAAAACTTTTGCCCCTGCCAGGTGCGGTCGGGGCCGATGACGTCCTCGACCTTGTGCATCATGACGCCTTCGCAGGCCGGCCCGCCCTGGTGCACGCACAGATTCTCATAGGCATAGAACCGGCCCTGCGAGTGGAACACGCCGATTTCACTCGCCCCATGTCGCACGATACGGCGCTCGCCGTCGGGGAACTGCGAGACTTTGGCGACGAAGACATCCGGCATTCAACACGGGCTCCCAGCTCTTGAACTCACGGAAAAGTATGGCACCGAACCGCCTTCGCGGAAACTGGGGTCAGGGTTGCGAACTGCCGCATTGTCGAGCGCGCAGGCTTCAAGCATGGTCCGGCGCAATCGAAGGAGCGCCGGTGGACTCTATTGCAATTCTCGCCTTTGTCGCGGGCGCCTATGTGCTGGCGGGCTTCGTCAAAGGCGTGATCGGGCTCGGCCTGCCGACGGTGGCGATCGGCGTGCTCGGGCTGATGATGACACCTGCCGAGGCGGCGACGATTTTGTTGGTGCCCTCGCTGGTGACGAATGTCTGGCAAGGCGTTGTGGGCGGCGAGTTACTCGCGCTGACGCGGCGGTTATGGCCGATGCTCGCCGGCATATGCCTTGGCACCTGGATCGGCGCCGTACTGCTGCCTGGCGGCGGCACTGCCGAGGCGACAGTATGGCTGGGAGCGGCGCTGGCGATCTACGCCGCGTTCGGTCTGTTCAACGTGCATTTCGCGGTGCCGCCGCACGCGGAAGTCTGGGTTGGCCTGGTGGTCGGCGTTGCGAACGGCGCGATCTCGGTTGCGACCGGGATCTTTGCGCTGGGTGCGCCCTACATCCAAGCGCTCACGATGGAGCGCGATCGCATGGTGCAGGCGCTCGGCCTCTCTTTTTCGGTCTCGACCGTCGCGCTCGCCGTGGCGCTGGCACATGGCGGCGTGATGAAACCTGCAATGATCTGGCCTTCGTTGGTGGCGCTCGCCGCCGCGCTGGTCGGCATGGTGTTGGGTCAGGTAGTCCGCGGCAGAATTCGCGCGGAAACCTTCCGCCGGTGCTTTTTTATCGGCCTATTGCTGCTCGGCGCGCATTTGGCGCTGCGCGGCTTGATATAAGCAGGCGTTGACGACCGTACTTCGCTTTCACTAGCGTGCAAATAATTGCCGCCGGTTTCCGGAGTCCGAGATGCCGCATATAGCCGCGCGCGATGGCACGCAATTGTATTACGAGGAGGCGGGCGAGGGCACGGCCATCGTCTTCGTGCATGAATATGCCGGCGACTGGCGCACTTGGGAGCCGCAGATGCGGTTCTTTTCGCGTTCGCACCGTTGCGTCACCTACAGCCAGCGCGGCTACCCGCCCTCCGACGTGCCGAAGGATGGCGCGCACTACAGCCAGGACATCGCTCGCGACGACGTGATCACGGTGATGGACGCGCTCAAGATCGACAAAGCGCACGTGGTCGGGCACTCGATGGGCGCGGCCACCGCGCTGCATGTCGGCATCCATTATTCACAGCGCTGCACGTCGGTGACGGCCGCCGGCTGCGGCTACGGCTCGAGCCCCGACCCCAAGATCGTCGAACAAATGCGCGCAGCCTCGCGCGAGACCGGCAAGATGTTCGAGACCGAGGATTTTGTCACTGCGGCGGCGCGCTATGCCGATGGCGCCACGCGCCAGACCCAGAAGAACAAGGATCCGCGCGGCTATGCCGAGTTCGTCAAGATGCTGACCGAGCATTCCGCGCAAGGCCACGCGCTCACGATGCTGAATTTGCAGGCCAAGCGTCCGACGCTGTGGGATATGGAAGCCGACCTGAAAAAATTCTCGCCGCCGCTGCTGATTCTGGTCGGCGATGAAGACGATTGGTGCCTGGACGGCAGCGTGTTTCTCAAGCGCACGGTGCCGACCGCCGGCCTGAAAGTCATTCCGCGTTCCGGCCACACCATTACCAGCGAGGAGCCGGCCGCGTTTAACGCCGCCTGCGCCGAACTGTTTGCCTCGGCCGAAGCCGGCCGGTGGCTGACGCATAAAAACTCATAACGGGAGGAAAGCGATGGACCTCAAGCTCAAAGGCAAGACCGCGCTGGTCACCGGCGGCAGCGAAGGCATCGGCAAGGGCATCGCGCTGGCGCTGGCGCGCGAAGGCGTCGATGTCGCCATCTGCGCGCGCCGCAAGGAGCCGCTTGAAGCCGCCGCCAAGGAGATTGCCAAGGAGACCGGCCGCAAGATCGTCACCATCGCCGCCGATCTGCGCAAGGACGCCGACGCCAAGAATTTCGTCGAGCAGGGCGCCAAGGCGCTCGGCCGCGTCGACATCATGGTCAATAATGCAGGTTCGGCCGCTGGCGGCGTCATCGAGCATTTGACCGAAGACGACTGGGACAAGGGCCTGCAGCTCAAATTCATGGGCTACGTGCGCTGCCTGCGTTACGCGCTGCCGATCATGGTCAAACAGGGCGGCGGCCGCGTGGTGAACCTGATCGGCAATGACGGCGTCAAGCCGTCCTACTGGGAAATCTGCCCGGGCGCGGCCAATGCCGCGGGGCAAAACCTGACGCTGTCGCTGGCCGGGCAATATGGCCGCGACAATGTCAGCTTCGTCGCGGTCAATCCGGGGCCGGTGCGCACCGAGCGCTGGGCAGGATTGGTCGACGCCATGGCGCGCGACATGAAAATCCCGCGCGAGCAGGCCGACAAGCTGGCGCCGGCCTCGATCCCGATGGGCCGCATCGCCGAGGTCGAGGAGGTGGCGAACCTCGTCGTCATGCTGGCGTCGCCGCTGATGGAAATGGTCAACGGCACCATGATCGAGATCGACGGCGGCCAGGACAAGGCGCTGATGGACCGCTTCCGCGACCGGCCGAAAGCCTGAGCGTTTCCAGGCCGTAAGCCTTTAGTACAATCATGACGTGTGAAGGCCTGTTTGCCGGCATAAAACCGGCGAACGCAAGGAATTCACGTAATATCAGCGCGGAGTGCGAGGTTTGCCCTTTCCGCAGGCGCAATACCAGTCATGATTTTGCAACCGGGGTAAATCGGTTACACGCATATGTAGAGTGCATCGGCGATGCCTCGTGAAACACTCAAAGTCCTGACGGCCGCCGCTGGGCACGGACGCTACATGCTCGACGAGCAGGTCGGGTTTCTGTTGCGCGTCGCCATGCAGCGCCACACCGCGATCTTCATGTCGCGCATGATCGAAGGGCTGACCCAGACCCAGTTTTCGGCGCTCGCCAAGCTCCATGAAGCCGGCCCCTGTTCGCAGACCCAGCTCGGCCGGCTGATCTGCCTCGACGCCGCCACTATCAAGGGCGTGGTCGACCGGCTCGGCGCGCACGGCCTCGTCACTGCGCTCAACGATCCGCCGGACCGCCGCCGCCGCGCGGTGACGCTCACCGATCGCGACCGTCAGGTCACCGAGAGCGCCATGCTGATCGCCGCCGAGATCACCGCCACCACACTGGCCGCGTTCAGCAAAGATGAGCAGCGGCAGGTGACGCGGCTGTTGAAGAAGCTCGGCTAGAAGCCGTAGAGCTTGGCCGGATTGTCGCTGAGCATCTGCCGCCGCGCGCCCTCGTCGGGCACCCAATCCAGCAACATGTCGAGCAGCACCGCATCGTCCGGCACTTTGACGTCCGGCGACGGATGAGGCCAGTTGCTCGCCCACAACATGCGCTCGGGCGCGGCTTTGGCCAGTGCCTTCGCCATCTTGCCGACGTCGTCGTAAAACGGCGGGCCAACTTTGGATGTTTCGTAAGGCGCCGACAATTTGGTCCACGTGCGTCCTTTGTCGAGCAGGCGCAGGATTGTGCGCATGCCGGGATGATCGGGCGCCACCGGTTCGAGAAATTTCCCGGTGTGATCGATGATCAGGTTGCTGGTCAGCCGGCCCAGCAAAGCTTCCTGATCCGCCAAATCGCGGCCGTCCATCTGAAACACCACGTGCCAGCCGAATGGCGCCACGCGCGCCGACATGGTTTCGAGAATCTCCAGCGGCAGCGGCGCGCCCGATAGCATGAAAAACCGGATGCCGCGAATGCCCAGTTTGGTCAGCCGGTCGAGCTCCGCGTCGTTGACGGTTTCATCGACCACGGCGATGCCGCGCGCGCTCGGCCCGATCGCCGCCATGGCCTCGAGCGTGCAGCGGTTGTCCTTGCCGTAGGCCGAGGGCTGCACCACCACCGTGCGTTCGATGCCGAGCCGCGCGCGCATCTTCAGGTAATCGGTAACCGATGCATCTGGCGCCAGGATCTTGGCGGTCGCCGCCTTCGGAAAGCGACGATCGTAAATGTGCATATGCGTGTCGCAGGCGCCGGGCGGCGCCTTGAGCTTAGGTTTCATCTCGCTAGGGGCAGGAGGCACGCTGATTCTCTTGGTTGGCGGTCAGGGGGGACAGATATAGCCGGGGCCGCTCGGGTTCTTGAAGCAACCGACCGAAGCCGGCAGGACTTGTTTTGGCAGCCATAGCACGACTTTCGGAAAATAAATGCAGAAGCTGATCGTCACCAGGAACACGACGTAGATCGGCAAAGCCGCACGCAGCGCTTGCGAGAATCGCACGCCCACGAATTTCGACGCCATCAACAGCACAAGCCCGTAAGGCGGCGTGATCAGCCCGAATGCGAGCGTGGCGATCAGCACGACGCCCATATGCACCGGATTGATATCACCGGCCTGCGTCAGCGTGTTCACCAGCGGCATGAAGATGATGATGGTCGGCACCGGCTCGATGAAATCGCCGATGATGGTGAACAGCACCACCAACAGCAGCATCATGAGATGCGGGTCGTTGCCGGCAATCGACGTGATCCAGTCGCCGATGACGATCGCACCGCGCAGATAGGCGAACAGCCAGCCGAACGCATTGGCGGCGCCGATCGTGATCAAAGGCAGCGAAAAGATCAGGCCGGCCAGGCAGAAATCATACGGCAACACCTTGAGATGACCGCGATTGAGCGCCGGGATGATCGCGAAAATGATCCAGACCACGGCGACCACGCCGGCTTCGGTCGGCGTAAACCAGCCGGTCAAAATGCCGCCCAGCAAAATGATCGGGATCATCAGCGGCAAGGCGGCGTCTCTGGCGGCGATGGCCACCGCAAAGAAAGAAGCGCGCGGCCGCCGTGCGCCGATCGGGCCGAAGAAATAGCAGTAGATCATCAGCCCAAAGCCGATCATGAAGCCCGGCACGACCCCTGCCATGAACAGGCCCGCGATCGAGACATTGCCGATGGCGCCGTAGACGACAGCGGTAATGCTCGGCGGTACCAGCGCCGCGATCGTCGAGGCGGCCGCGATGATGGCGGCGATAAACGGCGGATCGTAGCCTTCGCGCTTCATCGGCCCGCCCAGGGCGCGGCTGATCACGGCGACGTCGGCGGTGGTCGAGCCGGACATTTCCGAGAACATCATGCTGAAGACAGTGACAACCTGCGACAAACCGCCGCGAATGTGGCCGACGAGCGCCAGCGCCAGATTGGCGACCCGCATGATGACGTTGGCGGAGCTCATCAGCTCGCCGACCAGCAGAAAGAACGGAATGGCGAGCAGCGCCTCGTTGTCCATGCCGTCGAACATCTTCTGAATGATCGCCGGCATCGAAACGTCGGTAAACGTGGTGCCAATCAGCACGCCTGCCATCAGCGAGAATGCGACCGGCACGCCCATATAGCCGAACACGAGGAACAGCGTGGTCATCGTCGCCAGGATCAGCGAGTTGCTCACGGCAGTTCTTTCTTCGCCACGAGGTCGATCGGGGTGACGTGGATTGGCTCTTCGGGCGGCTCGGGATGATCGAACCCGTTGCGGATTCCGTTGACGAGTTGTTCGACGGTGAAGAGCGCGATCAATATCCCGGCGATCGGAATCGCGGCGTACAGCGACGCGATCGGCGTCATCGAGGGCATGCGGAAGCTGCTGAAGCCCCGCAGGAAATTAATGTAGCCAAAATAGATCAGGCAAAAGGCGACGCCGAGAACCACGAGACGGATGACAATTTCAATCACCAGCCGGGGCGTGCCGTGCATCGCCTCGGAAAGCGCCGTCAAATAGAGGTGATCGTTGCGACGCGTGGCGGCGGCCGAGCCGATGAAAATCGCGTAGATGAAGAACGTCGACGTGACTTCCTGAAGCCACAGCCACGGATGGCCGATGGTGCGGGTGACGATGTCGAAGGTTGTCGTCGCCGAGAAACCGAACAGCAGCAGCCCGCACAATATCATCAGCACGAGTTCGAGTACGTCGAACGCGCGCCACTTCAGATGACGCTGACGTTTCAGAACGAGTTTGTCAGCGAACCGCATTGTCAGCCTACTTACGAAACGCGACACGGAGAGGCCGAGTGGCCTCTCCGTGCGGACGGAACGATTACTTGATGCTGACGATCAGATTTTTGATCTTGACTGCATCGGGCCCAAGTTCGGTGGCGAACTTGTCCAGATATGGGTCGGCGATTTTTGTAAAGCCGGATTTGTCGACATCGCTGACGACCTTGACGCCGAGCGCCTTGAGCTTGCCGATTGAATCGTGCTCCAGCGCAAACGCCTTGGCCGGTTGAGTCTTGTTGACCTCGTCGGCGGCCGCTTGCACCCATTTCTTCTGATCGGCCGAGAGACTCTGCCACAGCTTGTCGCTGATCCAGACCAGGCTGTTATTGGCTTCGTGTTCGGTGAGCGAGAGCACCGGCGCCACTTCGTAATGCTTGTTGGCGAGATAGACGTTGATGCCGTTCTCGGCGACATCGACGACGCCGGTTTGCAGCGAGGTATAGACGCTGCCGAACGGCATATGCACGGTCTGCGCGCCATAGGCCGGGAAGATGGCATCTTCGGTCGGGGTCGCCTGCACGCGAACCTTCAGACCCTTGATGTCGCCGATGTTATGAATTTCCTTCTTGCTGTACATCGAACGCAGGCCGAGCGTCGCGAGCCCGATCACGTGTCCGCCTTTAACCGTTCCTTCGATCATGGCCTTGAAGGCATCGGAGAGACGCGGATCGCCCAAAGCTTTGGTGAGGTGCTCTTCCGAGCGGAACAGGAAGTGCAACGACATCACGCCGGCCTGCGGGGATACCGTGGCGGCGTTCGCCGATGAGCTGATGCAGAAGTCGATATCGCCGGACTTCAACAATTGCAGGACTTGCGGCTCTTGCCCAAGCTGGGCGCCGGGATATTGGTCGATGATGAATTGACCTTTGCTCAGCTCCTTGAGCTTGGCGGCAAAAATGTCGCCGACGATGCCGTAGCCGGTGGTATGCGGCTGGTCATAGGCAAACCGATAATGCTTTTCTTGGGCGTTGGCGCTGACCGAAACGGTCGCGACGGCGGCGCCAAGCAGGATGCCGCGTACCAGCGGCGAAAAACGCATTGCAGACATTGGACTTCCTCCCCAGGGTGGCGTCTTGCCGGCCGGTTCGCCGTGCCTGACGCGATGCGTTTGGACGCATTTTTATCCCTTGAAAGTTGGGTCCGAGGGTCCTCGGTTGTCAATCAGAATGTGTCGCTGCACTGCAATCGCAGCGGGCCGCGCCAATGGCGCACTTTTAGCCAGCCGGCCACCAGGCGGTCTGATCCGCCAATTCCGGCCAGCCAATAGCGCGGCTGGCGCGGCGCGCCGCTTCGTCAACGGCAAGCGCGACATCCCACTCGGCGGCCGTGATGCGCCGGCCGGTAAACGCATCCGCCGCATCGGACATCAGCCAGCAGGCCGGCTGCGCCATGATCTGGGGCCGCAGCATCTGCTCGCGCTTCCAGCCCGATCCGTCGCCGACGAACGGCGTATCGGTCGGCCCGCCGGGGACCAGGACATTGACCGTGATGCCGGTGCCGGCGAGTTCGGCGGCCCAGACCGCCGACATCGATTCAAGCGCCGATTTGGTGGCGCCATAAGGCAGCACGCGCAACATGGTGCGGAAGCTGGTGGTGTTGTTGACGATGCGGCCCCATTTCTGTTTGCGCATCGGCGCCAGCGCTGCGCGCATCAAAATAAGGGCGGCGCGGACATTGATCGCGAAGAACCGGTCCCAGATTTTCGGGGTCAGTTCTTCGATGGAGGGGAGGCGCTTCTCGGCGTCTGGCCGCAGCGAGCTTGGCCCGATGCCGGCATTGTTGATGATGCCTTCGATGCGGCCAAAATGTACGATGGTTTTGGCGACCGCCGCCTCGCACTGCGCCGCTTCCGCGACATCGGCCTGCACGGATAAGAAACGTTCGCAGTGCGGCTTGGCGATGGCGGCCAATTTCTCCAGCGCCGCGGCGTCGCGGTCGGCTGCGGCGACCGCATGCCCGGCCTTGAGCAAGGCCGTTGTCATGACGGTACCAAGCCCGCCGGCGGCGCCGGTCAGCAGCACCACGCGGCTTTTGTCAGTTTCGGCCATCGCGGCCTCCTTGGTTCAGGATCGCTTTCAGCCGCTGCGGCGAAATCGGCAAGCGCGTTATTGCGCCGGGGCGGCCGAGCGCGTCATCAATGGCCGACGCAATCGCCGCGCCGACCGGATTGGCGCCGCCTTCGCCCGCGCCTTTCAGGCCGAGCGGGTTCAACGGGCTCGGCGCATCTTCGGTGACCAGGATCGAAAGCTCGGGGATCTCTCGCGCCGTCGGCATTAGATAGTCGGCGAAGGTGACGGACAGCGGCTCGCCGTTTTCGTCATAAAGGAATTCTTCGAACAGCGCGCCGCCGATGCCTTGCGCCACGCCGCCGGCGATCTGGCCCTCCACAAGCTTTGGGTTGACCGCCTTGCCGATGTCGTAGGCGATGACATAGCGCTCGATGGTGACACCGCCGGTGTCGGCGTCGAGGCGCACGGAGGCGATATGGACGCCATAGGGGTAGACCATGTGCACGGACTCGAATGTGGCCTCGGCGGACAGGCCGCCGGGGTGAGCGCGCGCGAGTTCCGCCAGTGGCATCGACGGGCCAGACGAACGATCACGACGAACGATTTGTTCGTCGACGATATCGAGCAATTCTGCCTTGGTCTGCATAAGTTCTGCGGCCGTCTCCAGCAGTTCTGCGCGCAATTTGACCGCTGCCAGCCGCGTGGCTTCGCCGCACATCACAGTTACGCGCGAGGCGAACGCGCCCATGCCCTTGTCGATGCGGTCGGTCTGGCCATGGACGACTTTGATATTGCTGTAATTTACGCCGAGCGCGTCGGCGCAAATTTGCGCAACCGCGGTTTCCACGCCTTGCCCGAGCGAGGCGACGCCGGTGATCACCTCGACCGTACCGTCTGATTTCACGTCGATTCTGACGGTGTCAAACGGCCCAAGCCCGCTTTTTTCCACGAACATCGCGATGCCGCAGCCGGCTTTTTCGCCGGCAGCGCGGCGTCTTTTCAAATTCGCTTGCAGATTTTTCCAATCCGAAAGCGCCAACGCCTTGTCGAGCAGCGCGGTGTAATCGCCTGAGTCATAAACGATTTTCGTGCCCAGCGTGTCCAAACCGAGCGCGTAGGGCATCGCGCTTTTGCCGATCAGATTACGCCGGCGGATGTCAATTTTATCCATGCCGACCTTCGCGGCGATGGCGTCCAGCAACCGTTCGCGCACGAATGACGATTCGTAACGGCCCGGCGCACGATAGGTGCCGCACGGCGTTTTATTCGTGAGTCTGATGTGGCCTGTGGCGCGGTACGCAGGTATGCGATAGGGGCCCGGCAACATCGCGGCGGTGAGATCGGGCACGGTGGCGGCGTGCGTGCGCATGTAAGCGCCGTTGTCGTGAAAAAATACGTCATCGATTGCAAGGATATGGCCGTCTTTATCGATGGCGGCGCGGATTTTGTGCTGCTGCTCGCGCGAATGATTGGCGGCGACCAGATGTTCGCGCCGGTCCTCGATCCATTTGATGGGCTTACGGAATTTCAGCGCCGCCGCGCAGACCAGAACGTCTTCCGGATAGATTTCGCCGCGCACGCCGAACCCGCCGCCGACGTGGCCCTCGAACAACTGTACGGATTCGCGCTTGCGCCCAAGCATTTGCGCCAGCGTGTCGCGGTTCCAGTGCGGCACTTTGGCAGCGCCATGCATTTCCAATATGTCGTTGGCTTCGTCGTAACGCGCGATGGCACCGCGCGTTTCCATCGGCACGCCGGAATGGCGGCCGATTGCTAATTCAAGCGAAATAACGGCATGCGCGCCGCGGAAAGCGGCGTCGACGTCGCCATAAGTTTTTTGCAGGACTCCCGCTTCTGTCGAACGGTCATGTTCGTAGAAACCGGGCTGCTCGGTCGCGAGCATTGTTGCTCGGCGTTGTTCGATGTCGAGCGTGACCAGATCGGCCGCGTCTTCCGCCAGATAGGCATTTTCGGCAAAGACCGCCGCAACCGGATCGCCGACATAGCGCACAACGTCTTTCGCCAGCACCGGCTGGCGGTACGGTTCAAGCGTCTTGAGGCCGGTCAGCCGGAACGGGATCGGCGGGATGTGCGCGATGTCGGCTGCGGTCCACACCGCGTGCACGCCGGGCAGCTTGAGCGTCGCGCTTGCGTCGATCGATTTTATTTTGCCATGCGCGATGCCCGAACGCACCACGCGCATGTGCCATTGGCCGGGAAACGAAATGTCGGCGGCGAAGCGGCCTTGGCCCAGCAGCAGCGGCCGGTCTTCGAGACGAGGGACGGAGCGTCCGACGAATTTGGCTGTCATTTCCCGCGCATCGTTTTGGCCGCCGCGCGCACGGCCTTGATGATGTTCTGATAGCCGGTGCAGCGGCACAAGTTCGACGACAGCACGTCGAGCAGATCGTCGTCGGAAATATCCGGCTCGCGCTCCAGCACCCCGACCGCCAGCATCAGGAAACCCGGCGTGCAGAAGCCGCATTGCAGGCCATGGTGATCCATGAAGGCCTGCTGCATCGGATGCAGGGTGTCGCCATTGGCGAGGCCCTCGACGGTCCCAATCTTTTTCCCCGCCGCCTGCACGGCGAACATCAAGCACGAGCGCACCGGCTCGCCGTCGACGATAACCGTGCAGGCGCCGCAGATGCCGTGCTCGCAGCCGATATGGGTGCCGGTCTGCCCGCAATCCTCACGGATCGCATCTGCCAAGGTGCGCCGCGGCTCGACATGAATTGCATGCGCGCGCCCGTTGATCGTCAGCGTGATGTCGCTTTTCGCGCTCATGCCGTTTTCCTTGCGGCTTTCTCGGCTTTGCGCAATGCCGCGCGAATGCGCTGCGGCGTTGCCGGTATTTCATCGATTTGAACGTCAAAGGGCGTGAGCGCGTCGTTGATGGCGTTGATGATTGCTGCCGGCGCGCCGATCGTGCCGCCTTCGCCGAGACCCTTGGCCTTGGTGATGGAGTTCACGCTCGGCGTCTCCATGTGGTGCAGCTCGATCGGCGGAATTTCGCGCGCCGTTGGCGGCATGTAATCGGCGAGGTTGGCGGTCAGGATGCCGCCGTCGTCGTCGTAAATGATTTCCTCCAGCAGCGCGTTGCCGATGCCTTGCGCGATGCCGCCATGCACCTGGCCCTCGGCAATCATCGGATTGATGATGCGCCCGGCGTCTTCCGCGACCAGGAATTTCTCGATCGTGGCGCTGCCGGTCTCGACATCGACCTCGATGATCGCGACATGACAGGCATTGGAAAAAGTGCCGGGCGGATCGTAAGTGCCTTGTTCGGTCAATCCCGGCTCGATCTCGCCCTTGAATCGATGGGTTTGCGTGTAAGCCATGCGCGCCATGCTCGCGATCGTGACCGAGCGGTCGGTGCCGGCAACCTTGGCCGCGCCGTCCGCCAGCACGATGTCCTCGGGCGCGGCTTCCAGCATGGAGCTGGCGATTTTGATCAGCTTGGCGCGCACTTTCTGCGCCGCGATCAAGGTGGCGCCGCCGGAAATCACCAGCGAGCGGCTGGCGAAAGTGCCCCAGCCGTAAGGTTCGCGGTCGGTGTCGCCGTGCACGACCTTGATCACATCAGGCGTGACGCCGATCTCGTCGGCAATGATCTGCGCCAGCGTGGTGCGCAGCCCCTGGCCGTGCGGCGAAGAGCCGATGCGCGCCTCGACGAAGCCGGACGGGTCGACGGACAGGATCACCGTCTCCCAACCGGGCACGATCTCCGCGCCGCGCGCGGCGAAGGCCGGACTGCCGTAGCCGGTGCGCTCGGAAAACGTCGCAAAACCGATGCCGAGATAGCGGCCCTTGCTGCGCGCGGCCTTCTGGCGTGCGCGGAACGCCGGCACGTCGATGGCTTTAACCGCCATCTCCAGCGTTTGCTTGTAGCTCGCCTCGTCGAACACCAGGCCGGCCGCCGAGGTATAGGGGAATTTGTCGATCAAATTGCGCCGGCGGATCTCGACCGGGTCGATACCGAGCGCGGTCGCCGCCTTGTCCATCAGGCGTTCAAGCGTGAAGGTGATCACCGGGCGCGAGACGCCGCGATAGGGCGCCATCGGGCAGGTATTGGTAATGACGCCGCGCGCGCGGCATTCATAGTGCCGTACGTCGTAGGGCCCCGGCATTTCGGCCATCGCCATCAACGGCTCGACGCCGCAAGTGGTGGGAAAGCATGAATAGGCGCCGATATTCGAGACGACATCGGCCTTAAGCGCGATCAGTTTGGCGTTCTTGTCGAACGCGCCTTCCAGCGTCACGTATTGATCGCGGCTGTGATAGCCCGCGATCAGGTTCTCGCGCCGGTCCTCGGTCCAGGCCACTGACGTTTTGAGTTTGCGCGCCAGCCAGACCAGCACGACGTATTCGGGCGCCAGCGACATTTTCTGGCCGAAGCCGCCGCCGACATCGGGAGCGATCACGCGCAGATCGGCTTCCGGAAAGCCGAGTACGTCGGCTATCGCGGTGCGGGTGAGGTGCGGCATCTGCGTCGTGCAGGTCAGGGTCACGCGGCCCGTCGCAATGTCGTACGCGGCATGACCGGCACGCGCTTCCATCGGTGTGGCGTTCTGGCGGCGCGAGCGCGCCTCGAGTCTGACGATTTTGTGCGCGCCGGCCCAGGCGGCATCGAAGCCTGGTGTCTTGATATTGCCTTCGACGATGACGTTGCCAGGCGCCAGCGCATGCACCAGCGGTGCGCCGCTTGCGAGCGCGGCCCGTGCGTCGATCACCGGCGCGCCGTCTTCGATCGTGACGTCAACTTGTTCGGCGATGTCCTCGGCTTGCGCCGCGCTGGCGGCTACGACGGCGGCGATCGGCTCGCCGACAAAACGAACAATGCCATCGACGAGAATTGGCTGGCCGACCGGCCTGTAGTTGAACTTGTGCAGCATCGGCGTGATCGGATTCACGCCTTTGAGATCGGCGGCGGTGATCACCAGCGCGCCTGCCGGCACATTGATTTTGACGATTTTGCCGGCCGGGACAAAGCTGCGCACGAAGCGCACCCAGTGCGCCGCCGGCAGATCCGCGGTGAAGCGGCCTTGGCCGCTGACCAGCGCGGGATCTTCCAGCCGGCGGATGGCGCGGCCGACCCATTTGGTGCCTGAGCCTTTTGTCTGCGCGGTCATGAAGTGGAATGCTCCAGCGCGCGGCGTACCACCGCGCGCACCAGGTCGCGCCGGTAGTCGGCATCGGTCTGATGATCGACCAGCGGGTCGATCGCGGTTGCTGCTGCGTCGGCAGCGGTGCGGAAAACCTTGTCGCTAGGCGACTGTCCGTTGAGCGCGCCTTCGGCTTTCGTAATACGGCGCGGCGAAGATTCAGCCCCGCCGAGACCAACGCGGGCGTCCGCGATCTTGCCGTCTTGCAGGCGATAAGTGACCAGCGCCGCGGCCATGGCGAAATCACCGGCGCGGCGGCTAAATTCGTTGAAGCCGAATTTGGCGTCGGACGCGAGCAACGGCAGCTTTACCTCGGCCAGCAATTCGTCCTGGGCCAGTGCGGTCGCCATGATGCCTTCGAAAAAATCCTTGGCGGCAATCGATCGTTCGCCGCGCGTGCTTTTCGCCACCATGATTGCGCCGAGCGTGGCGGCGGTCACGCACCATTCCGACGCCGGATCGGCGTTCGCCAGGCTGCCGCAAAAGGTGCCGCGCATGCGGATCGGATAATGCGCGATGTGGCGCGCCACAAAGGCCAGCAGCCGGCCGAGCGGATTGTCGACCACGGATTTATGAAACGCGGCGTGGCGCGCGCAGGCGCCGATCGACAAAAACTTTCCATCGTTCGCGATTCTGTCGAGGCCCTCGACCTCGTTGATGTCGACAAGATGCGCAGGCTTGGCCAGCCGGAACGCCATGACCGGCACCAGGCTCTGGCCGCCGGCCAGCACGCGGCCGTCTTCGCCCGCGACCTCGCCCAAAATCTTCAGCGCCTCATCGAGCGTGCGCGGCACGTGGCGAATGAACGGCGCTGGCTTCATGCGGCAAACCGCTTCGGCAGGGGGCTAAATATTTGTACGCAAACGATAAAGCGGCCCCCCGGATTGTCAAACCGGCGGCGGCGCGGGCCCATGAACCTTTTCGCCGGGCCGGCGACCAATGACTATCGAAACCACTACCACCCCAAGGAGAGAGCCATGTCCCGCAAGATCATCCTCAGCCTCGTTGCCGCCGCCACGCTTGCCGGCGCGGCCCTTTCGGCGGGTAGCGCCGACGCCATGATCCGCCAGGTCGGCGGCCACCCGAACGGCCACCCGAATTTCCACTGGCGCTTCCACGAGCACCGCCACTTCGTCCGCTGGCATAACCACTTCTGGGTCCGTCCGGTCGGTTACGCAGTGCGCGGCGTCGAGACCGCCACGCCCAGCCCGTGCACCTGCCTGACCAAGAACTACACGCCGGAAGGCCAGGTGGTGTTCGCGGACATCTGCACCAAGGAATCAGCCAGCGCCCCGGTTGCCGGCAGCTCCGAGCAGACGCAAGCGGACGCCCCCGCCAACTACGCCGGCCAGACCTATCAGGATTATCTAAAGGCGAATCCGCAGGCGAAGAACTGATCCAGCCCTGCGCATGAACAGAACAGGCCGCCCTCGCGAAAGCGCGGGCGGCCTTGCTGCGTTCAGGTGCCGACCTTGAGCTCCGACACCAGCGCGCGCAGCGCGGCGATGGTGGACAACGGCACGATCCGGCCGGTGCGCGGATTTTCCGACGGCACGCCCTCGATGGTCATGGTGAAACGCGCGACGTCGGCCTCGACCTCGATGCGGTGAGTGTTGCGGGTCAGGGCCGGGTCGGCCCAGATTTCCAGCTGCGTGCGGTCTGGCCCGATGCCGGCGAGGCTGAGCGCCGCCGCCACGTTGACGTTGGCTGGAAAGCCGCGCGCGCCCTCGCGCGCCGTGCCGTCGAACACTTTCAATGGCGCTTTCAGTCCGGTAACGGAAATTTTGTGCTCGACAAGATAAGGCGCGCCTTCAAGGCCGCCGGGCGGCTTGCGCGTGATCATCTTGATCGAGCGGATCTCGCCCTCGGCGGCGGCGCGCACGGCATCTAAGCCGAGCAGCGCGCCGGTCGGAGGCAAGATGCGCGCGCCTTTTTGCTTGGCGCGCTCGACCAGGTCCCAATTGTCCAAAAGCTGCGCAACCGAGAGCGGCATGAAGATGCGGCCTTTGTCGATCGCCGCAATCGCGACCTCGCGAAAAAGCGCCGGCGGCAGACACTCGACCACGATGTCGCAGTCGTCGGCCAGCGCAGCAGGCGTGCGCAGCGCGATCATGTCGCCGATTTGCGGCAGGTTGCTGCGCGCCTTGTCGGCGTCGCGCACGGCGACGGCGGTCAGCGTCAGGCCGGGTACGGCGCCGTCGATCAGCCGCCGCGCCACTTCGAGGCCAACCGCGCCGAGACCGGCCAGGCCGACCTTCAACGATGGTTTGTTCGCCATGCGATGCTCCTTAGCGCCACTCGCCCAGGCGCCAGCCATCCTCGGTGAAATTATAGCGCAAACCGGCTGCCTCCATGCGCTCGCTCGGGCCGGCATTGACGCCCCAATGATCCAACCGCCCGGGCGGCCATTTCCACTGCTCCGGCGTCTTGGCGCGGTGGCTGGCGTCGATTTGCTGCATTTCGGCGGTCAATTCGATCGGCACGTCTTCGGGGCCGAGGAAATAGCAGAACACATTGTTGCCGGGACCGTGGCGGCCGGGCCCCCATTCGATGCCGCGGCCGTTGTCGCGCATCCGGCCGGCGCCGCGCATCACCGATTCAAGGTCGGGCATCTCGAAGGCGATGTGGTTAATCGTCGGCCCGCCGGTAAATCCGAGCACCACGCTGTGGTGATCGGCATTGTACGACAGAAAGCGCAGCCGCCGCGTGGTGTCGGTGAGGGTGAAGCCGAGCGCGTCGCGGTAGCAGGCGAGCGTCGCATCGCTGTCGCCAGCGTTGATGTTGACGTGGGACAGCTTGCGCGGCCGATCGGACAGGTCGGCGGTGTTCGCGTGATCCGCAACGCCGCAGACGATGGCGATGTTGCGGCCTTCCGGGTCCTTGAAGCCGAAACCGTAGGTGCCGTGCGGCTGTTTCAGTGTGGCGGGCGGATCGATGGTTTTCAGGCCGTGCGCGACGACTTGCGCGTGCAGGGCGTCGACGGCGGCGCGGTCGGCGGCGTCAAGTACCATGCGGATCATCGCAGGCTTTGCCGTGCGGCGCAGGGTCACGATGTGGTGGAAGGCGCCCGTGCCGCGCAGATACTGCACGCCGGCGTTTCCGTCGACGGCGGTCAAGTTCCACACCTCGGTGAAAAACCGCAGCGTCTTGCCGGGATCGGCAAAGCCGAGATCGACGCTTCGTAACGCGCGGACTTGTGCCTTGCTCATGGGCGGCCGGTGAATTTCGGTTTGCGTTTTTCCATGAAGGCGCGCACGCCTTCGGCGTAATCCGGCGTCTCGCGCGCCACGCCTTGCAAACCGCGCTCCAGATCGAGCTGCGCGTCGAGCGTGTTGCCGGCCGAGGCATTGAGCGCGCGCTTGATCATCGCCAGGCCTTGCGTCGGCGCGGCGGCGAAGTGCTCGCACAATTTCTGCGCTTCGACGAGGAGTGAAGCGTCATCGACGCATTTCCAGATCAGGCCCCATTGTTCGGCTTTTTCCGCCGGCAGCAGCTCGGCCAACAACGCCAGACCGCGCGCCCGCGCATCGCCGACGAGACGCGGCAAAAACCAGGTGCCGCCGGAATCCGGGATCAAGCCGATACGCGCGAAGGATTGCACGAAATTGGCCGAGCGCGCGGCCATCACGATGTCGCAGGCGAGCGCGATGTTGCAGCCGGCGCCGGCGGCGACGCCGTTGACCGCCGCGACCACGGGAAAGGGCAGGCTACGCAGCTTGCGCACCAGCGGATTGTAATAAGCCTCCAACGACTTACTCGGCGCCGGTTTCTCTCCGGGCTTTACCAGCCGGTCGGCGAGATCCTGCCCGGCGCAGAAGCCGCGTCCACTGCCGGTGATCAACAGCGTGCGGCAGCTTTCGTCGGCTTCGATCTCCTCGATCGCCTTGCGCAGCTCGACGTGCATCGCGTCGTTGAACGCATTGAGCCGGTCGGGCCTGTTCAATGTGATGACGCGATAGCCGTCGCGCCGCTCGACCAGAATGGATGGCTCGCTCATGACTTTAGAAATTTATCCATCGCGCCGATTTCTTTTTTCTCGCCATCGAAATCCCCGGCGATGCGCTCGTAGAGCTTCGCGGCCGCCATCATCATGCCGCTCTCGGGGTGGTCCTTGCCGACGAATTCGGAAATCTCCTCGAGTTCGGCCACCCAGCGATAGGCCTTGGAATACATGCTCGGCACCTGATTACCGAGATAGCCCAGCAGATCGGGCCGGCTCTCGGCGAGTTCGGCCTTGAGCGCCGCGGCTGAGCCGCCGCGGGTCGCCGCCAGCATCATGGCGGCGCCCAGCGCCGTGAAGCCCTTGGTGATGCCGGCGTAAGACATCTTCAGCGCCGAGGCGGCGGTGAGCGGGCCGTCGAGCACGCGCACGATCAGCCCGTAATCGTTGAGCTTGGCGAACAGCGGTGCAGCCGGACCGGAGGCGTAAATTTTGGTGTTGGAGGTGCCGGGCTTGGGCGGCGGGCCGATGATGCCGGCGGCGACGAAAGGGCAGCCGGTTTTGCCGATCACGTCGGCGATCGCCAGCATGGTGCGCGGGCTGACCGCGTTGCATTCGACGTAAACCGGCTTCTTGTTGGCGGCGGTGAGCACAGGGGCAAGGCGCTTGGCGAGGCCGAGCGCGTCGCCCGGCGGCACGATCGACATCAGGAAATCTGCTTCGGTCAGTTGTGCGTCGGCCACCGCGGTCATGCCAGCCGCTTGCGCGCGTTTGGCGCTCGTTTCGCTGCGACCGGCGAGCGAGGTCAGTACTTTCACATTGTTCTCGGTCAGGCGCCGGGCGACGCCGGAGCCCATATTGCCGGGCGCGATGAGGGCGACGATGGGAGTCATGCTGCGTTCCTTATGATCCTGTCACGCCGCCGTCGAGATTGATGCTCTGGCCGGTGACGAAGGCCGACGCGTCGGAGGCGAGAAACAACGCCGCGCCGACCAGGTCCTCGGGGATTTCCGCGCGCGGCACGCATTGCATCGCAATGATGCGTTCCTTTTGCGCCGGCGTCACGGTCTTGCGCTCGATTTCGGTAAAAGTCGCGCCCGGCAGGATGGCGTTGACGGTGATGTTGTCGGCACCTAGCTCGCGCGCCATCGACAGGCTCATGCCCGCCAGCGCTGCCTTGGCGGCGATATAATGCAAATAATTCGGGCGTCCCAGCCGCACCGCGCCGGACGCGACATTGATAATGCGGCCCCATTTGGCGCGCCGCATGGCGGGCAGCACGGCGCGGGCGCAGAGAAATGGCCCGGTGAGATTGACCCGCAGCACGCGCTCCCATTCATCGACCGGGATCTGGTCGAACGGCCGCATTTCCAGGGTGGAGAAAATGCCGGCATTGTTGATCAACACGTCGATGCGGCCGTATTCGTCCTCGACCACCTCGATCATTTCCTTGATTGAGGCCTCGTCGGCGACGTCGATGGTGACCGCCAGTGCCTGGCCGTCGGCTTTGAGGATTTCTTCCGCCACTGCGGCCGCGGTCTTTTCATTGCGCTCGGCGATCGCGACGCGCGCGCCCGCCAGCGCGAAGGCCTTGGCGAAGACCCGGCCGATGCCCTGGCCGGCGCCGGTGATGATGACGACGCGGTCCTTGAGCGCGGGGAATACGATGTTCTGCAAGTCGGTCACGCCGCGCCTCGTTCCAACTGCGGTAGCTGTTCCAGCGCGGCGCGCGCGTTCCACGGCGTCCACCACGGCTTGATACCGAGATCCTCGGCAATGACCGAGGCGGTGATATAGCCGGCGCCGCCCGAGATCGCGCCGCCGGGATGACCGGCGGAACCGGCGTTGTACAGATTGGGGATCGGCGAGCGGTAGCCGAAGTGATTGTACATCACCTGCTCGGCGTTGAACGCCCCCATGAAGATGTCGCCGCCGCGCATGTTGATCATTTCCTGCATGTATTCGCGGCCGGTATAGATGTAACGGCCGAGAATATTTTTCGGCGTCATGTTCGGGCAATAGCGCGCGAACGTCTCTTCAATTTTGTCGGCGAAGTCTTCCTTGAAGGTCTCGTAGCTTTTGCCGCCGAGTTCTGGATTGAGCGGCATCACATGCCAGCAATAGGTCGTGTGCTTGCCGGGCGGCGCCTGCGTCGGGTCGAGCAGGCTCAACGGGCCGGAGCCGAATTGCACCAGTTTGGGCACGCGGCCGGCCTGCACGTCCTGATGCGCCGAGAACAGGTCCTCCATGGTCTCGGCGCCGATGCTCCATTTCATCGACCGGTTTATGTTGGGATCGAAGCTCGCGGCCGTAAAGCGCGGGCTTTCGTTGAGTGCCAGATGCAGGCCGAACAGGCTCCAGGCGGTGTATTGGAATGCGTCGAGCTTTTTTAGAAACGCGGCGGGAAGCTGCGCGCGCCCGACCAGGCTTTCAAAGGTTTGGTGCACGTCCAAGGTGGATGCGACGAATTGCCTGGCGCGCACGGTGCGGCCGTCGTCGATCTCGATGCCGGTGGCCTTGCCGCTCTCGATGACGATCTTGTCGATGCGCACTTGCGGCTGATAGGTGCCACCAGCGGCGATGAACTCCTCCATCAATCCGCGCGCCAGATTGAACGAGCCGCCCTGACAAAGCTGGTAGCCGCTTTCCAGATCGAAGGCGCGGATCACCGAGCCCATCGGCGAGGTGTTCGACAGAGTGTCGGTCAGCCAGGTGCCGAACAACGAAACCTTGAACAAGAACAGCAGTTGAACATGCTCGTTCTCAAACAGTTCGCGCACCACGTCGAGCGGCTGCCGGTTCGCCATCGCGAGGAATTCACGGCCGAGCGCCGTGCGCGACAGCAGCGCTTCGCGCTCTTGTTGGGGCAGAGGTTCGGCGTAGCGTTCGGGCAGGAATATCTCGCGCGTGATCTTTTCGGCCTTGCGATTCCACTCGCGGAAAGTCGCCGCGTCTTTTTTTGAAAACCGCGCGATATTCGCAACCGATTCCTCTAGATCGCGCCCGAGCACCAGCGCGCTACCGTCATTGTGCGCCTGACCGAATTCGTAGCGCGGCGTGATGTAAGTAACGCGCTCGCTCAAGTTCAAGTCCTTGAACCACGGCGTCTCGGAAATGTGGAAGTGGTTGATCGAATGCAGGTTGTGGTAGAAGCCGGGCAGGCTGACTTCGCGCGTGCACAGGCCGCCGCCGTAGGTTAGCCGCCGTTCAACCAGCAAAATGTCGAGACCGGCGCGCGCGAGATAAGCGCCGAGGATCAGCCCATGATGGCCGGCGCCGATAATGATGCCGTCATAGGTTTTATCGAGCGCCTTGGACATCGCGGGCAGTTTCCGAATTATAGTTCGGCCCATCCGGGCCTGTCGGACTACACTGCAAGGCGCATGCGGGTGCGGTCAACGGGTGGCGGCGCATGGCAAATAGGCCGCAATTGCTGGCCATTTCGGCGCGTCTGTCAGTCGAAGGTGGACCTTTTGACGCCGATCCCGCTACATTAAAGTCCTGCATAACGGCCAAAACGGCCTCGGGGAGGAAACCTACATGCGTAAAACTTTGTTGGCCGCGGGCGCGGCTTTGTTGCTCGCCGCCGGGCCTTCGATGGCCCAGCAAAAAACGATCAAGATCGGTTTTGTCAGCACGTTCAGCGGCCCAGTGGCCGTGATTGGCAACGACATGCGCAACAGTTTCGAACTCGCGCTCGACCATATGGGCCGCAAGATGGGCGGTCTGCCGGTCGAGGTGATCTACGAGGACGACGCCTTCAAGCCAGACGTCGGCCTGCAGAAGACGCAGAAGCTGATCGATTCCGACCATGTCGATTTCATCGCCGGCTACATCTGGTCGAACGTGCTGCTGGCTTCGCTCAAGCCGATCGTCGACTCCAAAACATTCCTGGTGATTTCCAATGCCGGCCCGTCACAGATCGCGGGTGAGCTGTGTTCGCCGACGGTCTTCTCGACCTCGTGGAACAACGACCAGACGCCGCAGGCCATGGGCCTGTATATGAACCAGAAGGGCGTGAAGACAGTGTTCCTGATCGGACCGAACTATGCGGCCGGCAAGGACATGCTGGCGGGCGTCGCCTCGACCTTCAAAGGTAAAGTGATCGGGCAGGAACTGACTACCTGGCCGGCGCAGCTCGACTTCTCGGCCGAACTGGCAAAGGCCAAGGACGCCAAGCCGGATGCGATCTTCGTGTTCTATCCGGGCAAGGCCGGCGTGCAGTTCCTGACGCAATACGCGCAGGCCGGGCTGAAGGGCACGATTCCGCTCTACACGGCGTTCACCATCGACGAATTATCGCTGCCGCTGCAGAAGGACCTCGCGCTCGGCGTACCGGGCGCGCAGGAGTGGGTCAACGACCTGCCGAACGAGGCCAACAAAAAGTATGTCGGCGACTACCTCAAGAAATATCCCGGCCACCGGCCGTCGTTCTACGGCGCGCAATCTTACGACGCCGCCAACCTCATCGCCTCGGCGGTTACGGCGGTGAAGGGCAACCTGAGCGACAAGACGGCGGTGCAGAAGGCGCTGGAGAAGGCCAACTTCAAGTCGGTGCGCGGCGCCTTCAAGTTCGGCAACAACCACGTTCCGATCCAGAACTTCTATCTGCAGGACGTGGTCAAGAGCGGCGACGACTACGTACTCAAGACCGTCGCCACCATCGTCAAGGACAACCAGGATAACTTCCACGACAAGTGCCCGATGAAGTGATCCCCCGGGAAGACGCGACGGCGGCGGCGCAAGCGCGCTGCCGCCGTTTGCTTGTTCGGCCACCGGAATAGCGCGCCATGACGTTGTTCATCGAGCAATGCCTGAATGGATTGCAGTTCGGCCTACTGCTGTTTCTTTTGGCGGCCGGGTTGACGCTGGTGTTCGGCATCATGGACCTGGTCAACCTGGCGCACGGCTCGCTCTACATGATCGGGGCCTATTTCGCCGCCACCTTCGCGGCCTGGACCGGCAGCTTTGTGTTCGGCGCGGTGCTGGCGCTCATCGCCACGCTAATGGTTGGCATGGCGGTGGAAGTGATCGCCATGCGCCGGTTGTACGGCCGCGATCATCTCGACCATGTGCTCGGCACCTTTGGGCTAATTTTGTTTTTCGACGAGGCGGTGCGATTGATCTGGGGGCCGGAAGGCATGAGCCTGCCGCTGCCGCCCTGGCTCAACACCTCGGTGCAGATTCTGCCGGGCGTGCAGTATTCCGCCTACCGGCTCGCCATCATCGTGGTCACGCTGGCGGTGGCGGCGTTTCTCTATGTGCTGGTGATGCGCACGCGCATCGGCATGCTGATACGGGCTGGGGCTTCAAACAGGGAGATGGTCGGCGCGCTCGGCGTCAATATCAAGCTGCTTTATACGCTGGTGTTCGGGCTGGGCGCGGCGCTTGCAGGCCTCGCCGGGCTGATGCAGGCGCCGATCCTCACCGTACAGATTGGCATGGGCGAGAATATTTTGATTCTGGCTTTCGTCATCACGGTGATCGGCGGCATCGGCTCGATCCGCGGCGCACTCGTGGCGGCGCTGCTGGTTGGCTTTATCGACACGCTCGGCCGCTCTTATTTGCCTGACCTTCTGCGCACCATGCTGAGCAAGGAAGCGGCGGCCACCGCCGCGCCGGCGCTCTCATCGATGCTGATTTATCTGCTGATGGCGGTCGTGCTGGTGGTCAAGCCGGAAGGCCTGTTCTCGGCAGGCAATAAATGACGCCGGCGCTCAACCTCCGCACCATCATTATCGTCGCGCTGGTGGCCGCGCTGCTGCTGCTGCCGGTCTATTCTGAATTGGTCGGCAATCGCTTCGTGCTGACGCTGTTCACCCGCATCGTCATTTTGGCGCTGGCCGCGGTCAGCCTCAACCTCATCCTCGGCTATGGCGGCATGATGAGTTTCGGCCACGCCGCCTATTTGGGCATCGGCGGCTACGCGGTCGGTATGCTGGCGCATGAAGGCATCTTGAGCGGCTTTGTGCAGTGGCCGGTGGCGCTAGCGGCGTCGGCGCTGTTTGCGCTGGTGATCGGCGCCTTGAGCCTGCGCACGCGCGGCGTCTATTTCATCATGATCACTTTGGCCTTCGCGCAGATGGCCTATTACGTCTGCGCCGGGCTGGCGCGTTATGGCGGCGACGACGGCCTGACCATATACAAGCGCAGCGAATTCGTGGCACCGGTCAATCTGTCGAACAAAGTGCAGTTCTATTACGTCTGCTTGGCGCTGCTGTTAGCCGCGATCTACCTGGTCTGGCGCATCGTCAATTCGCGCTTCGGGATGGCGATCCAGGGCGCGCGCTCGAACGACACCCGCATGCGTGCGATCGGATTCCCGACCTATCGTTACAAGCTGGTTTGCTTCGTCATTGCCGGCACGCTGTGCGGACTCGCCGGCGCGCTGCTCGCCAATCACACCGACTTTGTCAGCCCGGCGACGATGTATTGGACGCGCTCGGGCGATCTCATCATCATGGTGGTGCTCGGCGGCATGGCATCGCCTTTCGGCCCGCTGATCGGCGCGGTGGCGCTGCTGCTGCTGGAGGAGGTGCTCTCGGGCATTACCGAATATTGGCAGATCATCTTGGGCCCGCTGCTGCTGCTGGTGGTGCTGTTCGCGCGCGGCGGCATAGACGGCTTGCTCAAGCAACTGACCGCAAAGGTGCGCTCATGAGCGAGCCTCTGTTGCAAGTCGGCAATCTCGCCAAGCGGTTTGGCGGCATTATCGCCAGCGACGATCTGTCGCTCATCGTTGCGGCCGGTGAATTGCACGCGGTGATCGGGCCGAACGGCGCCGGCAAGACCACCCTCATTGCGCAATTGAGCGGGCAATTGACGCCGGACGCAGGACACATTCGATTTGCCGGCAACGACATAACGTCGCTGCCGATGCACGTCCGCAGCGCGCTCGGCTTGGCGCGTTCGTTCCAGATCACGTCGCTGTTTCTCGATCTCAGCGTGCTCGATAATGTTGCGCTGGCGGTGCAGGCGCATGCCGGACACTCGTTTCGTTTCTGGCGCGATGCGCGCCGCGAACCGGAATTGCGCGACCCGGCGCGCGCCGCACTGGCCCGCGTCGGCCTGTCCGCGCGCGCCGATCTGCCGGCGTCCGCGCTCAGCCACGGCGAACATCGCCAGCTCGAACTGGCGATGGCGCTGGCCGGCAATCCGCGCCTGTTGCTGCTCGACGAGCCGATGGCGGGCTTGGGGCCGGAGGAATCCGCCCGCATGGTCGAGATGCTGCACGCCTTGAAGCGCGAGCTGACCATCCTGCTGGTCGAGCACGACATGGAGGCGGTGTTTGCGCTCGCCGACCGCATCACAGTGCTGGTTTACGGCCGGGTGATCGCCACTGGCGCGCCCGCCGATATCCGCGCCAACGCGGACGTGCGCGACGCCTATCTGGGCGAGGCGGAGGTCGCGCATGGATAGCGTTCTCGAGCTGCGCGACGTCGAGACCTGCTATGGCCTGAGCCAGGTGCTGTTCGGCGTTTCACTCGCCATCGCCCCGGGCGAGATGGTGACGCTGATGGGTCGCAACGGCATGGGCAAGACCACGACGGTGCGCTCGATCATGGGGCTCACCCCGGCGCGCGGCGGTGTCATCCGCTTCGCCGGCAGCGAGATCCGCGGCCAGCCGCCTTACAAGGTCGCCAAATTGGGAATCGGCCTGGTGCCGGAAGGACGGCAAATTTTTCCGAACCTGAGCGTGCGTGAAAATCTGCTGGCGACCGCGGTGGCGCGCGATGGCGGCGGCTGGACACTGGAAAAAGTCTACAGACTATTCCCGCGATTGTCGGAGCGTGACACCAGCATGGGCAATCAGTTGTCCGGCGGCGAGCAGCAGATGCTGGCGATTGGCCGCGCGTTGATGACCAATCCGCGCCTGCTTATCCTGGATGAGGCGACCGAAGGCCTGGCGCCGCTGATCCGCGCCGAAATCTGGCGCTGTCTGGCAGCCCTCAAGGCCGGCGGGCTTGCCATTTTGGTAATCGACAAGAATGTCGGCGCGCTCATCCGCGTGGCCGACCGGCATTTCCTGATCGAGCGCGGCCGCGTGGTGTGGTCCGGGGCCTCGCGCGAACTCGCCGCCGCGCCCGAAGTCCAGCACCGCTATTTGGGGGTTTGACGTTACTCCGCCGGCTGCAGCGGCGGGCCGCGGCGGCGGATAAAGGTGAAGCTGCGACCACCCAGCCTCTGGTGCAACCGGTCGAGCAGCAGGTAGATCACCGGCGTGGTGTAGAGCGTCAGCGCCTGCGACACCAGCAGGCCGCCGATGATGGTGATGCCGAGCGGCCGGCGCAGCTCGGAGCCGGGCCCGCTCGCGATCACCAGCGGCACAGCGCCGAGCGCCGCCGCCAACGTGGTCATCAAAATCGGCCGGAAGCGCGCCAGGCACGCCTGATGGATGGCCTCGCGTGGCGGCAGCCCCTGCCGCCGCTCACCGTCGAGCGCGAAGTCCACCATCATGATGCCGTTCTTTTTCACGATGCCGATCAAGAGAATGATCCCGATGAAGGCGATCACGGTCAGATCGGTGCCGGATACCTGCAATGCCAGCAGCGCGCCGAGACCGGCCGAGGGCAGCGTCGAGATAATGGTGAGCGGATGCGCCAGACTCTCGTACAATACGCCGAGCACGATGTAGACCGCGATCAGCGCCGCCAGCAGCAGCAATGGCTGCGCGCTCACCGTTTGCTTGAACGCCTGCACGTCGCCGGCGAAGTCGGCATGGACATTGTCGGAAATGTGCATATCCGCCACCGCCCGCTCGATGCCGCTGGTGACGTCCTCGATCGCGAAATTGGGCAAGATATTGTAGGTGATAGTGACCGATGGGAACTGGCCTTGATGGTTCACCACCAGCGGCGCGATCGAGCGCTCGATGCGCGCTACTTCCGATAGCGGCACCTGTTTATTGCCGGCGCCCGCCACATAGATATGGCTGAGGTCGCTGGGGTCGCGGGTATATTTGCCATCGACTTCCATGATGACGCGATACTGGTTGCGCTGGGTGTAGATGGTCGAGATCTGCCGCTGCGAAAAGGCGTCGTTGAGGGCGTTGTCGATGTCCTGAATCGCCACGCCGAGGCGCGCCGCCGCCGAACGGTCGATGGTGACATTGGCCTGCAGGCCGCCTTGCTCGCGGTCGGTGGTGACGTCGGTGACGCCGGCGACCTGTTTCACGCGGTCCTGCACTTGCGACACAAGTTTTTGCAGTTCTTCGATATCTGGGCTCCACAACGTGAATTGATATTGCGAATCGCTCTGCCGTCCGCCGACGCGCAGATCCTGCGCCGGCACCATGAACACGCGCATGCCGGGGAGGGCGTTGAGCCGGTCGCGCAACCGCGCGACGACGCGCTGCGTGCTCACATTGCCGCGCTGGTCGAGCGGCTTCAGGCTGATGAACAGGCGGCCGCGATTGACCGAAGCATTGAAGCCGGAGGCGCCGACCGAGGAACCCAAGCCCGCCACCGCGGGATCGGCCAGCACGACATCCATCGCCTTGAGCTGTAACTGCTGCATTGCCGCGAACGACACATCGGTCGAGGCCTGCGTGCCGCCGAAAATCAGTCCGGTGTCGTCCTGCGGGAAATAACCCTTCGGTGTTTTTATATAGAGGCCGATGGTGAGCACGATGGTGGCGACGAACACGATCAGCGCCAACGCGTTATGGTCGAGCATGAAAGTGAGTGTGCGGTCGTAGAAGCGCACCATGCGCGACAGCGTGCCCTCGACCAGGCGGTCGAGCCAGGTGCCGTCATGGCTCGGCGCCGCGCGCACGAAATAGGCGCAGATCATCGGTGTTACCGACAGCGACACCACGGTGGACACCATGATGGCGAACGCCAAGGTCACCGAGAATTCGCGGAACAGCCGCCCGACGATACCGCCCATGAACAGCAGCGGAATGAACGCCGCGATCAGCGATACGCTGATCGACACCACGGTGAAGCCGATCTGCTTGGCGCCTTTCAGCGTGGCGCGCAGCGGCGAATCGCCCATTTCCAGATAGCGGAACATATTTTCGATCATCACGATGGCGTCGTCCACCACGAAGCCGATGCAAACCGCCAGCGCCATCAGCGACAGATTGTCGATCGAGAAGCCGGCCGCCCACATCGCGGCGCAGGTGCCGGCAAGCGACAGCGGCACGGTGACGCCGGCGGCCAGAGTCGATGCCGTGCGGCGCAGGAACAGCGCCACCACCAACATCACCAGTATCACCGTGGCGCCGAGCGTGAGCTGCATGTCGTGCACGCTGGCGCGGATGGTTTGAGTGCGGTCGGCCAGCACGGAAATTTCGAGACCCGCCGGCACCCATTGCCGCAATTCGGGCAGCAACGCGTAGATGGCGTCCACGGTGTCGAGCACGTTGGCATTGGCCTGCTTGGTGATGATCAGCAGGACCGAAGGGTCTTTATTGAACCAGCCGGCGGACAGCGTGTTGCGTACGCTGGGCTGGATCGAGGCAATCGCCGACAACCGAATCACGGTGCCGTCGACGGTTTTCACCACCAGCGGGTCGTAATCGCTGGCGGAGCGCAGTTGATCGTTGATGCCGATGGTGACGCCGCGCTTTTTGCCGTCGAAGGTGCCGATCGGCCCGACCGCGTTGGAATTGGCGATTGCGGTTCGCACGTCTTCCAAGCCCACGCCCATGGCGGCGATGCGCGCCGGATCGACTTGTACGCGGACCGCCGGCTGTTCTGAGCCCGCCACGGTCACTTCGCCGACGCCATCCACCTGGCTGAGCCGCTGCACGATAACGCTGTCGGCGGCGTCATAGACGTCGCTCGGCAGCATGGTCTTGGAGGTGAGCGCCAGGATCAGGACTGGGGCCGCCGCAGGGTTGGCCTTGCGGAAGGTCGGCAGCGTCGGCAGGTCGCCCGGCAGATCGCTGAGCGCGGCATTGAGCGCGGCTTGCACGTCGCGCGCGGCGCCCTCGATGCTGCGCGAGAGGTCGAATTGTATGGTGATGCGCGAATTGCCAAGCGAGGTGACCGAAGTGAGTTCCGTGACACCCGAAATCTCGCCCAGCCGCCGCTCCAGCGGCGCGGCGACCGTCGCGGCCATGATGTTGGGGTCGGCGCCGGGCCGGTTGGCGGTGACATTGATGGTCGGAAAATCAACGCTCGGCAGGCTGGCCACAGGGAGAAAGATGTAGGCCACCGCACCGACCAGGAACAATCCGATCGCCATCAGCGTGGTGCCGATCGGCCGGCGGATGAACGGGTAGGAAAAATTCATGCGCTACTCCGCCGGCTGCGGCCGGACACCGCGGCGCGTGGTCAGCCGCGCGCGCAGCCGCTCCATGTAGAGATAGATCACCGGCGTGGTGTAGAGCGTGAGCAACTGGCTGAGCAGCAGTCCGCCGACGATGGTCACGCCGAGCGGATTGCGCAGCTCGGAGCCAGTGCCGCCTTCAAGCGCCAGCGGCAGCGCGCCGAACAGCGCCGCCAGCGTCGTCATCATGATCGGGCGGAAACGCAGCAGGGCGGCTTTCACGATCGACTCTTCGGGCGAGAGGCCTTCGTGCCGCTCGGCTTCGAGCGCGAAGTCGATCATCAGAATCGCGTTCTTCTTAACGATGCCCATCAACAGCACGATGCCGATCAGCGCGATCACCGACAGGTCATAACCGAACAGCATCAGCGCCAGCAGCGCGCCGACGCCGGCCGATGGCAAGGTGGACAGAATTGTGAGCGGGTGGATGAAGCTTTCATACAAAACGCCGAGCACGATGTAGATGACGATGGCCGCAGCCAGGATCAGCCAGGGCTCGCCGGTGAGCGACTTGGCGAATTCGGCGGCGTCGCCGGAATAGCTGCCGGTCACCGACGACGGCATGCCGATGTCCTGCTGCGCCTTGCTGATCAGGCTGACGGCGTCGCTCAGTGCATAGCCGGGGGCGAGATCGAACGAAATGGTGACGGAAGGGAATTGCTCCTGGTGCGCGATCGCCAGCGACGCGGAGGTGTTGACGAAACGGGCAAAGGCCGACAGCGGCACCTGGTTGGAGCTGGTCACCGCATTGGGCGTGGCGGTGGTGTTCGTATTGGTGCTGCCGGCCGCGGTGTTGGCGACGGTCGCCGCCGTGCCGGTCGAGGTGCTGGCGCCGGTGATGTATATTTTGGACAGCGAGCCGGGGTCCTGCTGATAGCGCGGCTGTGCTTCCAGGATGACGCGATATTGGTTGGACTGGCCGTAGATCGTCGAAATCTGCCGCTGGCCGAAGGCGTCGTTTAGCGTGTCGCTGATGCTTTGCATCGAGACGCCGAGGCGTCCGGCCTGTTCGCGATCGACATCGACATTGACGCGTGGGCCGCCTTCCTGCGCTTCGGAAGCGACCTCGCGCAGCACAGGATCGCCGCGCAACTTGAGCGTCAGTATATTGGCCCATTTGAGCACTTCGTCGGAGTCGGTGCCGACCAGCGTGTACTGGTACTGGGCGCGGCTCACCCGCGTGGAAATCTGGATGTCCTGGGTGGCCTGGAAATAGACCTTCATGCCGGGAACGCCGGCAACCGCGTCCTTGAGATTGGCGATGACCGCGTCGACGTGGTTGCTGCGCTGATTTTGCGGTTTCAAGGTGATGGAGAGATGGCCGGCATTGGGCGTGGTGTTGATCGGACTGACGCCGATCACCGATACCACGCTGGTGACGTCGGCATCGGCGCGGATGATGGCTTCGATGTCACTCTGGCGGCGCTGCATTTCATCGAACGAGACGTCGGTTGAGGCTTCGGTCACCGCGGTGATCAGGCCGGTGTCCTGCAGCGGCAGGAAGCCCTTGGGGATGATGATGTAGAGGAAAATGGTGGCGGCGAGCGTGATCAGCGTCACCAGCAGGGTCTCGCGCTGGCGGCGCAGCACCCAAATCAGCGTGCGGTGATAGAACTCGACGGTCCGGTCGAGCAGGCCGGAAAACCACCGCGTCACAACGTTGTCGGCAAGGCCGCCGCCATGTTCCTCGCCTTGGCGGAGCAGGCGGCTGCACATCATCGGCGTCAGCGTCAATGACACGATGGCCGAGGCCACCACCGCGATGGTGAGCGTGAGCGCGAATTCGCGGAACATGCGCCCGACCAGGCCGGTCATGAACAGCAGCGGGATGAACACCGCGATTAGCGACAGCGTCAGCGATATCACCGTGAAGCCGATTTCGCTGGCGCCGCGCAGCGCCGCATCGAGCGGCTTTTCGCCATTCTCCATGTGCCGGACGATGTTCTCGATCATCACGATGGCGTCGTCGACGACGAAGCCGGTGCCGATGGTGAGCGCCATCAAAGAAAGGTTATCCAGCGAGAATCCGCAAAACCACATCACGCCGAAGGTCGCGATCAGCGACAGCGGTAGCGCCACGCCGGCGATGATGGTGGCGCGGATGGTGCGCAGGAAAATCAGGACCACCAGCACCACCAGCACGATGCTGAGCATCAAAGTGAATTGCACATCATGGATCGAGGCGCGGATCGTGGTGGTGCGATCATTGACGATGGTGAGAGTGGCGCCGGCCGGCATGGCGCGCCGCAACCGCGGCAGCTCACCGCGCACGCGGGTCACGGTGTCGATCACGTTGGCGCCGGGCTGGCGTTGTACATCCACTACGATTGCCGGCTTGCCGCGGTAGGAGGCTCCGACTTTAGTGTTTTCTAGCCCGTCGATAACATCGGCGACGTCGCTGATCTTGACCGGCGCGCCGTTGCGGAACGCCACCACTACCGATTTATAGGTGTCAGTAGCGGTGATCTGGTCGTTGGCGGCGATGGTGTAGGACTGATGCGCGCCGTCGAGCGAGCCCTTGGCGCCGGCGACGTTGGCGCTGACGATGGCCGAGCGCAAATCTTCGAGCGCGAGGCCATAGGCCGCGAGCCGCGACAGATCGGCCTGGATGCGGATCGCGGGGCGGATGCCGCCCTGCACCGAGACGTGGCCGACGCCGGTCACCTCCGAGAGCCGCGGCGCCATGATGGTATCGGCCATGTCGCTGAGCGCGCGCAGGTCGATGGTCTGCGAGGTGAGCGCGAGCGTGAGGATCGGCGCGTCGGCGGGGTTTACTTTGGAATAGAGCGGTGGGTATGGCAGGTTGCGCGGCAGCGTTGAGCCGGCGGCGTTGATCGCGGACTGAACGTCCTGCGCGGCGGCATCGATGTCACGATTGAGATCGAATTGCAGCGTCACCTGGCTGATGCCGAACGAACTCGCCGAGGTCATGACCTGCAAGGCCGGGATCTGGCCGAACTGCCGCTCCAGCGGTGCCGTCACCAGCGCGGCGATGGTGTCGGGGCTGGCGCCGGGCAGCTGGGTGGTGACCTGGATGGTGGGGAAATCCACCTGTGGCAGCGCCGAAACCGGCAGCCACCAATAACCGAGTGCGCCCCCCAGCATCACCGCGATGCCAAGCAAGGAGGTGGCGATCGGCCGGTGAATGAATGGGGAGGAAACGCTCATTGGGGCGTGTTCGGCCTCCCGCTGCCGGAGCGCTGGCCGCGCTGTCGTGCCGGAATCGCGACCGGCGTGCCGTCGTTATTGCCAATGGCGACCTTGCTGCCGTCGGTGAGCCGTACGAAGCCGGTGGTGACCACGCGGTCGCCCGCGCTAACGCCGCTCTTGACTACGGTCTGCGTCTCATCCTGCTTTTGCACCACGATCGGACGCATCGATGCGGTGCTGTCATCCTTGACCACGTAGACGAAGGTGCCGTTCGGGCCGCGCTGCACCGCGCCGGTCGGGATCGTCACCACGCCTTTCAAGGTATCGATCAACAGCCGGATGTTGACGAACTGGCCCGGCCAAAGCGCCAGGCCGGCATTGGGAAACTCGGCCTTGAGCTTCACGGTACCGGTGGTCTGGTCGACCTGGTTGTCCACAACGCGCAAGGTCCCGCGGTCGAGGATTGCGTCGCCGTCGGGCTGCTGCGCCTCGACCGTGAGCGGCCCCGTGGCGAAGGCGCTGTTGACCTGACCGATGTCCTGCTGCGGCAGATTGAACAGCACCGTGATCGGCTTGAGCTCGGTGATCACCACGATGGCGGAGGTGGCGTCGGAGGCGTGCACGATATTGCCTTCGTCGACCATGCGGATGCCGGTGCGGCCGTTGATCGGAGCAACAATCGTAGTGTAGCCGACGGTCGCCTGCGCGCTCTCGATCGCGGCCTGATCGGATTGCACCAGCGCGGCATCTTGCGCGACCAGCGCCCTTTGAGTGTCGGCCTGCTGGCGGTTTATGGCGTTGGTCGCGGCCAGTTTTTCGTAGCGGTCGAGATCGAGTTTGGCATTGGCGAGTTGCGCCTCGTCCTGCGCCTTTTTGGCGATCGCCTGGTCGAGTTGCGCCTGATAGGTGACGGGATCTATTTGCGCCAGCACGTCGCCTTTCTTGACGTCGTCGCCTTCCTTGAAGCCGACGCTGAGCAGCTTGCCATCGACTTGCGGACGCACCGTTACGGTATTGAGTGCCTTGATGGTGCCGACGGCGTCGAGGTAGACCGGCACGTCCGCCTTGGTGGCGGCGGTAACCAGGATCGGCACCGGTCCGCTTTCGGCGCCGAAGCGGCTGCGGTTCTGCGGCGGCGGCGATCCGCTGAACACGTAGTACAGCGCGACGCCGATCACGATGACGATCACTCCAACCGCCACGCGGCGATTGCGCGTGCTGGTTTTCGCCCAAATCTGTTTCGGCAGTTCACCGTGCATCGGAGGTTTCCACCGGTTTCGGCAGCCAGCCGCCGCCGAGCGCTTGATAAAGACTGACAATCGCCTGCAGGCGAGCGAGTCTCGCCTGTACCAGTGCGTCCTCGGCCTGGAACAGTGTCTGCTCAACTTGCAGCAGCGTGACGAGGTTGACCGTGCCCGCGTGTAGCTGCTGATCGGAAAGTTTAAACGCCCGGCGCGAACTGTTTACCACATCGCGTTGCAGTTTCTCGGTCAGCGTCGTCTCGCGGACAGCGATCAGTGCTTTTTCTACGTCGGTGAAGCCGGATATCACGGCCTTCCGGTAGTTCGCCAAAAGCTGGTCCTGCATGCCTTTTTGCAGATCGAAATTGCCCTGGATCCGCCCGCCGTCGAAGATCGGCTGGGTCAGGCCGGCGGTGAGCGTATAAAATGCCGATTCCGGCCGGAACAGCGTCTTCAAAATCGCGCTCTCATAACCGCCTTCGCCGGTGAGCGTGATGCTCGGCAGGAACTGCGCGCGCGCATTGGCGACATTGGCGTTGGCGGACGCGAGTTGCGCTTCTGCTTGGCGAATGTCGGGGCGCTGCGCCAGCAGTTCCGAGGGCAGGCCGGGGGTAACATGCGGAATAGCGATACCGCGCATGCTGCCGCCGCGGACGACGACGTGTTCGGGCGGCCGAGCTATGAGCAACGCCAATGCTGCTTTATTTTGTTGAAGCGTTTGTTCCAGCGGCGGGATTGCCGCCCGCTGTGTATTGAGCAGGCTCTCTTGTTGCGCGACGTTGAGATCGGATGCAGTGCCGGCGGACAATTGCTGCCGGATTAGCTTGAGGATACCGGCCGCGCTCGTGACGTTTTCGCGCCCGATGCGCAGACGATCCTGCGCCGCCAGCACCTGGAAATACGTATTGGCGACACTCACGACGGTCGCTAACCCGACCACCTCGCGGTTATAGCGGCTGGCGACCGCGGTCTCCTCGGCGGCGCGCAGGGCCGAGCGGTTCTTGCCCCAGAAATCGATTTCGTAGCTCGCCGTGAGCGAGGCGGTGAGATCGTTGCGTTCGGACGGACCGCCGGTGCTGAAACCGCTGCCAAGCGATTGCGAGGAACGCGAATGCGCGGCGGTGCCATTGGCGGCGACATTCGGCAACAACGGCGCGCCGGCGACGCGTGACTGTGCGTCGGCCTGCTCGATTTGAGCAACCGCCGCGGCGATATCGAGATTGGCCGAGCGCGCCTCCTCGATAATCTCGGTCAATTCTTTGGAATGGAAGCCGCGCCACCAATCGAGCGATGGCACGGCCGCTTCCGCCAGCGCCGGATCTTTCGGCGCGCGATCGTAAGCCTGCGGAATATCGAGCGCCGGATCGGGTTTGTCGGTGAGCAGGCAGCCGCCGAGGGGCAGCATCAGGCAAAATCCTTGCAGCATGGTCACAAACGGGCGCACGCGCCGTTTTGTTCCGCCCCCCACGCCCTGGCTACCGCGACGCATAACGACGACTTTCAAAAATCTACTGAAACACGGTCGGGCGGGAAATTAGCCTGTTTTATTGCGAATTGCTCGTTGTTTTGCGCCCCGGCGGCCAATCGGCCAAAGCGTTGCGGCCGGCCTGCGACATTTGCGCGGCCGAGAATGCGAACACCCCTTGGATGACCTGGTCGAAGTTTTGCCGTGCCGCGCGGGTTTTCGCCATAGAGGCGCGCATTGCTTCGGCCTCGAACGGGACATGCCGCAGCGTCTCGTGGATTTGGTCCTGCGCGGAGTGGTATTGCCGCTGCGCATCGTCGATCAGCTGGCGGTTGGCATTGATCTGGCCGCGCAACAAATCGGCATCGGCCGGCGGCAAGGTGTCGGCGATGTGCTCGACCCGTACGAACACGTTGCGGTCCCAGGCCGGGGGGGCCGGCGCGCGGATCGCCATTGCAAGTGCGACGCCGACGAAGAACAAATTGAGCGCCAGCGAGCCAAGCAGCAGCCAGCGCGAGGAGAAGCGCGAAACCGCGGGCGCGTATTGGGCGACGGTCATGGGCGTGCTCCGGTCAGTGCTTCGGGTTCGAACACGATTGAGCCGAGATCGCGGTTGGCGACTGTAAATCCTGCGTCCGCGGGATCGATGCGACGGTCGAGCCCGGTAATTCCGATGACGAAGCCGATCGCCGCGCAACAGGCCAAGGCGGCGACGCGCGGCCAGGCCGGCGCGAATTGCCAGTCGAGCAGCACGTTCGGCAGCCGCCACAGCGGCGGCTTTTGCCGCGGCAGTGGGCCCTCGATGCGCTTGAGCACGCGCTCGACCGCCGCGTCGTCGATTGGCGGCACCTTGGTATGACGCTTGAGCGCGGCGTCCAGAAACTCGTCGAGCTGGTCTTTGTTCATTTTATTCATCCTTGTCGATCACGCTGTCGAGCGCGCGGCGCAAGTTTTGCTTGCCGCGCACCAGTAATGTCTCCACCGCCGACACCGAAGTGTCGAGAATCTCCGCCACCTGCGCGTTGCTCATGCCGTCACCGTAAGTGAGCATGATCGCGGCGCGCTGGCGATCGGGCAGTTCGCCGATGGCCGCCTGCACCAGCCGCTCGCGCTCGTCGCTTTCCGCCTTGGCGCCGGGCCCAAGTGCTGGATCGACGATCTCACCGGCGGCTTCCAGCGCGACCCAAGGCGCGCGCCGTTTGCGGTCGAGACAGAGGTTGACCACCACACGCGTGAGCCAGGTGCGGAACTGCGCCAGCGGCTGCCAGCGCGGGGCAAAGGTCCAGACCCTCAACATGGCTTCCTGCGCCACGTCCTCGGCGTCGGCTGCGTTGCCGAGGATACGGCGGGCAACCCCGAGCACGGCCGGCACATGACGGCCGCTAAGCGTGCGGAATGCGCGCTCATCGCCGCGCGCGACCCGGGCCATGAGCGCTTCGTCGCTGTCATCCATCGCAGAGCGGTCGCCATAGGAAATTCCCGTCCATTGTAGACGTTGGCCTGACCATTAAACGTGCAGGCATGAGGAATCCTGCTGGGGCGGGAAAGCGGGGAAACCGGGGATAAGTCCGGCCATTTAGCTGCTAACCTATTGAATTATCATGTTTTAGCAACCCGGAGGGGTGGCTTTTAGCTGACGCCTCCGGGCGCCACGTCGGCGAGCGCAAAGCCCGCCACGCGCTTGTAGTTGTCCGACAGCGCGCGCAATTCGGCCTGGGTGATGAACTTGTCGAGATCGTCGAACGGCTTGTCGCCGACCAGTTCCTCGACCTTGATATTGATGAAATCGGGCGGATGTTCGCGGTTGGTGCGCACCACCTTGGCGGCAGGCCCGGCGCGCGCCGCTTCGTAGGCCTTGAGCGCTTCGCGCGGTTCATGACCGAGGATCAGGAGATCGGCCAGCGTGCGGGCATCGATCGCCGCCTGCGCCCCGCCATTGGAGCCGCGCGGATACATTGGATGGGCGGCGTCACCGGCGAGCGTGACGCGGCCGAAGGTCCAGCGCGCGATCGGGTCCTTGTCGACCATCGGATATTCCAGGATCTGGTCGGCGTCACGGATCATCTGCGCCACGTCCAGCCAGGGAAAGCGCCAGCTTTCATAGAGCGGGAAAAAGTCGGCGAGATCGCCCGGCTTGTTCCAGTCGTTTTGCTCGAAGCTGTCGCGCTTGATCTCGGCCATCCAGTTGATGAGCTGGTTGCCTTGCGCATCGATGTTATCGACGATCGGATAGATCACGATCTTGCCGGTCAGGATCGAGCCGACCCGCATATAGGTGCGGCCGTCGAATATCGGCTTGCGCCGCGTCACGCCGCGCCAGGTGTTGATGCCGGCAAAGGCAACCTTGTCGTCCGGATAAAACTGCTTGCGGATGGCCGAGCTGATGCCGTCGCAGGCGATCACCACATCGGCGCGCACGTCATCGCGTTTGTTGAAATGCACGGTCGCACCGGCGTCGTCCTGTTCGACGCCGCTGCAATCGTGATCGAGCAAGATGGCGTTCGGCCCAAGCTGCTTGCGCGCTGCCTCGTACAGGATCACGTGCAGCCGGCCGCGATGGATGCCGACTTCGGGCACGCTGTAGCCGGCGAACTTGCCGCGCGGTTCTTTGTAGATCAGTTGGCCGAAGCGGTTGAAGAAGGCGCTTTCGCTGTTCTCGATGCCGGCGGCGAGCAGTTCGGGCCCAAGGCCGAGCGCGCTGAACTCGCGCATCGCATGTGGCAGCAGCGTGATGCCGACACCGAGTTCCTTTATTTGCGGGGCGCGCTCATAGACGCGGCACGCAATGCCGCGCTGCTTGAGGTTGAGTGCGAGCGATAGCCCGCAAATGCCGCCGCCGACGATGGCTACTTTCATGCACGGAGAATGGACGAGATCGGTCTGTTTCTGTCAACATGAGCAGATCAAGACGGAATTCACCGTCGAAAGCGGAGGAAACAATGGACAAGGCACTCTACGACAAGGGCATCGCGATGCGCCGTAAGGTGCTGGGCGACGAATATGTCGACCGGGCGATCGCCAATACCGACGATTTCAATCGCAAATTTCAGGATCTGCTCAACGAATTCGCCTGGGGCGCGGTGTGGACCGATGAGGACCTCAAGCCACGCGACCGCAGCCTGCTCAATCTCGGCATGATCGCCTGCCTCGGCCGCATGCACGAATTTGAGGCCCATTTCCGCGGCGCGCTGCGCAACGGGCTCACGCCTAAGGAACTGTCAGCCATTCTGCGGCAGGTTGCGATTTATTGCGGCTTTCCGGCCGCGGTCGACTGTCACCGGGTGGCCAAGCAGGTTTTGGCGTCGGAAGCCAAGAAAACATGACGAAAACCCAAGCCGTCATGGCAGAATCACGTTATTGAGATAGCCGTATTCTTGTCTTGAATGTGCCTTCATCCCGGGGCAATCAATGCTCTGGGATGGCTGGGGATTTTGGTTCCCCCGCCGCATGGTGGACTGATGATCCGACCGCTTGGACTATTCATGCTGGCGCTGCCGGTTGCTGCGGCATTTTCGGCCGCGCCCGCGGCCGCGCAATATTACTCATCGCCGCCGCCGTATTATCGCAGCGGTCCGCCGCCCGGATATTACGAGGACCGGTTGCCGCCGCCCGCTTTCTGGTCGGACGACGATGATGACGACCAGCCGGTGCGCGGACGCCGCGCGCCGCAGATGAGCCAAAATCCGCCCGGACAGCCCGGCGCCCCCAACCGAATTCTGCCTTACCCTAACGAGGCCGACGCGGCGTCACCGCTACCGCCGGACTTTGCGCCGCCCGCCGGCGGACCGCCGGTTTACGGACACCAACTCGAACAGCAGCCGGCGCCGGCTGGTCCGCCGCCGCGCGGCGCCAATAACGATCCCGATGCGATCCGTCCCCCGGGACAGATCGGTTCCGCTCCAGGCGCTGCGCCCGGCGCGGCCCCGCAGACCGCGCCGGCAGGAGCCGCTGCCGCGCTGCCGCCGGAAGATCAGCCCGAGCAAGGCCAGCCCAAGGAACTGCCGGCCAATCTGCACAGGCAATTGGTCGACTTCAGCACAAAGGAGCCGGCAGGCACCATCGTTGTCGATACCGCGAACACCTATCTCTATTTGGTGCTCGGCGGCGGCAAGGCGTTGCGCTACGGCGTGCGCGTCGGCCGCGAAGGTTTCACCTGGACCGGCACCGAGCGCATTTCCAAGATGAAGGAATGGCCGGACTGGTTCCCGCCGCCGGAGATGATCGAGCGCCAGCCCTATCTGCCGCGCATCATGGCGGGCGGGAACGGCAATCCGCTCGGCGCGCGCGCCATGTATCTCGGCCACACCCTCTACCGCATTCACGGCACCAACCAGCCGTCGACCATCGGCCACTATGTTTCGTCGGGCTGTGTCGGCATGCTCAACGAGGACGTCGAAGATCTCTATAGCCGCGTGCAGGTCGGCACGCGCGTCGTCGTATTGCCCGGCAAGCCGCCGGAGACAGTAGCCAATACCGGCGCGCCGCAAAACGCGGAACCGGCGAACCCGATGGCGCCGCCGCCGCGCCCCGGAACTGCGGTCTCCTCATCGCCGCTGCCGCCGGTGCGTTAAATCGGCGTGCCCCCCGTGGCACCGGACCTGCCTCTGAACTAACATCGCTCTCAAAGCCGCTCGCCGGCGATCCGTCGGCAGAAGCGGCATTGGGAAACGCGAGCGATCGGAGGCGGACATGGCGCGTTTAGAATCGCGGACCAAACTCAATCGGCGTAAATTTCTGGCGGGCGTGGCGATCGCCGGCGCGGCGGCTCCGTCCGCTGCCAATGCCGCGACCACCGCGTTGACGCCGGACGCGAGCCCGCGCCCTTCCGCGCTGCGTCCTTCCGCTGCCGTTGCCGCCACCGAAACCGCCACGCCGCCCGCGCTGGCAAAGGCCGAAGGTGTGCCCGGCTCCGACTTCATGGTCGATGTCATTAAGTCGCTCGATATCGATTATCTGCCGTGCAATCCGGCCTCGAGCTTTCGCGCCTTGCATGAATCGCTGATCGACTATGGTGGCAACAAGAAGCCGGAATTCCTCACCTGCACGCACGAGGAATCCTCGGTGGCGATGGCGCACGGTTATTTTAAGATCGCCGGCAAGCCGTTGTTGGTTTTAGTGCACGGCACCGTCGGCCTGCAGCACGCGGCCATGGGCATCTACAACGCCTGGTGCGACCGCGTTCCGGTCATTGTCATGGGCGGCACCGATCTCGATGCCTCCAAGCGCCCGCCCGGCGTGCCGACTTTTCATTCGGCGCAGGATATCAACGCGCTGACGCGCGATTTCACCAAATGGGACGACACGCCGGTGTCGCTTCAACATTTCGCGCAGTCGGTCGTGCGCGCCTACAAGCTGGCGATGACGCCGCCGCACGAGCCGGTGATGATCGCGCTCGACGCCGAGCTACAAGAGTTCACCACGCACGAACGTGCCAAGCTCACCATCCCGCGTTACGCACCGACGGCGCCGCCGCAGGGCGACATGAACGCGGTGCGCGAAGCGGCGAGGCTGCTGGTCGGCGCCGAGCATCCGGTGATTGTCGCCGACAAATACGCGCGCACGCCAAACGGCGTGAAGCTTCTGGTCGAACTCGCCGAAGCGCTACAGGCGCCGGTGATCGATCAAAAGGGCCGGATGAATTTTCCCAATACCCATCATCTATTCCAGAACAGCGGCGCCCGTACGCTGCTTGGGCAGGCCGATGCAATCCTTGGCCTGGAACTGTCTGACTATTGGGGCACGGTGAACGGGTTTGTCGACAACGGCGAGGACGGCGGCACGGGCCTGCGGGAATCCCACATCAAGCCGAACGCCAAGTTGATCAGCATCAGTTCGATCGTGCTCAACACCAAGTCGAATTACCAGGATTTCCAGCGCTTCCAGGCGGTCGATGTGGAGATGGCAGGTGACGCCGAAGCCACGCTGCCGGCGCTGGTCGAAGCCGTGAAACAGGCGCTGCCGTCGGAGCGCAAGGCGGCGATCGAGGCGCGCGGCAACGGTATGAAGAAAGCCTGGAGCGAGGCGCGTGACCGCACCCGTGCTGCCGCGGCCTTTGCATGGGATGCCAGCCCGATCAGCACCGCGCGCATGACGATGGAAGTGTTTGCGCAAATCAAGGATCTCGATTGGTCGTCGGTTGGCGGCGACCGGCAGTTGTCGAGCTGGCCGAGCCGGCTGTGGCCGATGGACAAGCACTATCATCACATCGGCGGGCCGGGCGGCTTCGGCGTCGGCTACAACGCGCCGGCCGCGGTCGGAGCGGCGCTCGCCAATCGCGACGCCGGGCGTTTCTCTGTCAATTTCCAGCCCGACGGCGACATGATGTATGCGCCGGGCGTGCTATGGACCGCGGTACGGCACAAGATTCCGCTGCTGACGGTGATGCACAACAACGGCGGCTATCATCAGGAAACCATGCACGTGCAGCGCATGGCGAACCGGCGCGATCGCGTGGCCTATAACGGCAAGGACTTGGGTGCGCTCGGCACGCGCTTCGACAATCCGGCAATCGACTATGCCAAGCTGGCGGGCTCGATGGGCATGTATGCGGCCGGTCCGATCCGCGATCCGAACGAGCTGGCGCCGGCGCTGAAGAAGGCGGTGCTAGCGGTCAAAGCCGGCGAACCCGCGCTGGTCGATGTTATGACGCAGCCGCGGTGAAAATGCCCATGAATATCTTCGCTGCTTGCGTCACGATCCTTTTGCTTTGCCTCGGAACAGAGACGGCGGTCGCCGCCTCTGCCGAGCATGGCAAGATCGCTTTCATGCAGCATGGTTGCTGGCAGTGTCACGGCACCATGGGGCAGGGCTCGATCATGACCAGCGGCGGCAAGCGCCTGGCGCCCAATCCGCTGCCGTGGGAGGCGTTTTCCGGATTTGTACGCTCGAGCAATCGTTCGATGCCGCCATTCAGCGAAAAAATCCTGTCCAACGGCGATCTCGAAGATATCTACGCTTATTTACAGTCGGTGCCGAAGCCGCCCGATGTGAACAGCGTTCCGCTGCTCAAGCCGTAACGCGCCGCATCATCGGTCCCAAAGCGAGAGCAAGGCCGAGCGCAGTTCGATTTCGCTGAACGGCTTGCGCAATGTCTTCACGTCGCGATAGCGCAGTCCGGCCGGCGGCTCATGGCCCGTGACGAAGATGAACGGGACGCCGCGCCGATGTAATTTTTCCGCGACTTCGGTGGCGTAAGCGCCGTTGATATTGAGATCGAGCAACGCGCCATCGAGATCCGGTGTTTCCGCAAGCAGGATCGCCGATTTCATATTATTGACCGGGCCGAGGACGTGAACGCCGAGCGCCTTGAGCTCCTCCTCGAGCATGATCGCGATGAACGGCTCATCCTCCAGAACGAGCACCGTGCGCCGTTTCTTCGGACTATCGGTCATGGGCTTCACCACCGGAGACTTTCGCCAGCCGGCTCACCGCCTCAATCACCGCACCGGGATCGGCGATGCCTTTGCCGGCGATGTCGTGCGCGCTGCCATGAGCCACTGATGAGAACAAAATCGGTGAGCCGATCGACAGCCCGGCCGTGCGATTGAATGCCTGCAGCTTGGCGGCGATGTGGCCCTGGTCGTGCAGCATGACGATGAAAGCGTCGCAGCCTTTTTTTCGGAACATGGTGTCGGAGCCGAACGGACCGGAGGCCTCGATGCCGGCCTGCGCCGCGCGCGCGATGGCCGGAATGATGATCTCGATTTCTTCCGAGCCGAACAAGCCCCCTTCGCCAGCGTGCGGATTAAGCCCGCCGACGAAAATCTTCGGCTTGGCGATACCCAGTTTCTTGAGCGAGGCGTCAACGACACGGATCACGCGCTCGACGCTTTCTTGTGTGATTAACGTCAGCGCCTCGCGCACGCTGACATGCAGCGTGGCGTGAGCGATGCGCACATCGTCGAAGCAGATCATCAGATAGACATCGTTGACCGGTGTGCCGGTTTCACGCGCCACGAATGACGGGTAGCCGTCGAAGGTAATGCCGGCGGCCGCGATCGAGCGTTCGGTCTGCGGCGCCGCCACCACGGCCTCGACGTCGCCGTCGAGCGCGCTTTTGATGGCGCGGCGGGCGGCGGCGAGCGAAGCGCGGCCATAGGCCGCATCCACGATGCCGATTTTCACCGGCACATTGGTTCCCTCGCTGGCATCGAGCAGGTTGACGGCGCCGTTCGACCAGTCGGCATCGCCGGCTTTGGCGATGACATGCAAGCGGGGCGTGAGACCGGCCACCTTGGCATGCTGTTCCACCACTGCCGGGTCGCCGACCAGCAAAGGCCGGCACAGCACTTTGACGCGTGCCTCAAGCGCGGCCTTGAGCGCGATTTCCGGGCCAATCCCGGCCGGGTCTCCGGTTGCAATGGCGATCCGCGGCAACGGCATGGCAGTTCTCTTCCTTAGACAACGCGGGTGCCTATAATGGGTTCAACAATAGCAAGTGTACGAGGAAACGTCGCCATGATGTCGCGTGAACAGAACGACCAGCTCAGCCGTATCGGCCCGGGCACGCTGATGGGCAAGCTGCTGCGCCGGTATTGGGCGCCGTTTTTGCTGGCGTCGGAGATCCCGGAACCGGACTGCCCGCCGGTACGAGTCAAGCTGATGGGCGAGCGCCTGATCGCCTTCCGCGACACCAAAGGGCGCGTCGGCCTGATCGACGAATTCTGCGCCCATCGCGGCGCCTCGCTGTGGTTCGGCGAGGCCGAAGACTGCGGCATCCGCTGCCATTATCACGGCTGGAAATACGACATCACTGGCCAATGCGTCGATTTGCCTTCGGAGCCGGAAGGGTCCGGTTTCCGTAACAACATCAAGCTGAAATCCTATCCCTGCATCGAAAAGGCCGGGATGATCTGGGCCTATATGGGCCCGCCGGAATTGCAGCCGCCGCCGCCGGCGCTTGAATGGGCCGACGTCAAGCCTGAGCAGCGCTTCGTTTCTAAGCGCCTGCAGGAATGTAATTACTTGCAGGCGATGGAAGGCGGCATCGATTCCAGCCACGTGTCCTGGCTGCACGGCAGCGAGCTTGAAAAAGACCCGCTGTTCAAAGGCAGCAAAGGTAACGAATACAACAAGCAGGACCGCATGCCGCTTTTTGAGGTGGAGGAATTTGCAGGCGGCCTGCTGATCGGTGCGCGCCGCAACGCCGACGCCGGCAAATATTACTGGCGCATCACGCCCTGGATCATGCCCTGGTATTCGATCATCCCGCCGCGCGCCGGACATCCTTTGGGCGCGCACGCTTGGGTTCCGATCGACGACGAGACCTGCTGGGCCTGGAGCATCAACTATCACCCCAAGCGCGCGCTGACGAAATCCGAAATCTCGGCCATGCAGGACGGCGAGGGCATCCACGTCAAATACGTGCCGGGCACTTTCATTCCGCTCGCCAACAAGTCGAACAACTATCTGATGGACCGCGAGGCGCAGCGTCACGGCCATAGCGCGACCGGCGTTGATGGCATCGCGATGCAGGACGCTTCGATTCAGGAAAGCATGGGCGCGATCCAGGATCGCACCAACGAGCACCTGTGCGCGACCGACGCCGGCATTGTCATGACCCGCAAGATCATGCTGCGCGCGGCCAAGGCCGCGGCCGAAGGCAAGTCGGTGCCGGCGACCGAGCCGGAAGCGCAGCGCGTGCGCTCGGTGGCGATCGAGCTCGACAAGGACACCTCGTTCACGCAAGGCGCCAAGCACGGCCTCTATGCAGAATTGGGCACCGAGCCGATATCGGTGTAAGGGTTACTCCGCAGCGGTCTTGGCCGGCTTGGCCGTAGCCGCGTTGACGCGCGGCATCACCTGTTCGGCCATCAACTGCATCGAGCGGCGGGCGAGCTTCGGGTCGACCCAGTCCATGCCTGCGTAGACCAATTCGCCGAAATCGCCGGTCTGCTCGCGCATCGCCAGGATCTGATCGACCACCTGGTTGACCGTGCCGGCGAACACGCAGTTCTGCATGACATAGTCGAGCGTGATGTCGTCGTCGGGTTGTTCCTTGTGGCGCTTGAACACGTAGAGCCGGTTGCCGCGCATCATCTTGGCGCGCATGTTCATGAAATATTGGCGGTATGGGCTGTTGGCGTCCTCGCCGCCATAGCGGCGCGCTGTCGCCTCGTCGTCGGCGACGAAAATCGTGCGCGCTACGCGCCAGTCGGCCACGTCGGCCTTTGTGCCGGCCTCGGCTTTGCCCTTGGCGTAGTTCGTCCAATGCGACTTGAGATGATTGGGCAGCAGGAAGTTTGCCGATAGCGGATGGAAGTCGCGCTTGCCCATCAGAACCACGCCGGGCGAGAACGGCGCCACCACAGTGCCGACGATTTCCGGCCGCGGTTTTTGGAACGGCTTGGCCAGGACACCGACGCCGAGCTCGGGCGCGGCGGTGCGTGCGAAGCCGACCTTGAAGCGGTTGTCCGGAAAATCGATGTCGTAAGGCGGGTCGCGTTCCCATATAGCCAGGATAACGTCGATCGCCTCGGCGAAAATCTTATTGCGATCAAGATCGAGAATCCCGATTGCCTCGGAATCCGACGTCAGCGCGCCGGCGCTGATCCCCATGATGAAACGGCCTTGCGCCAAATGATCGAACATCGCCGCGTTCACCGCGATCACCACCGGATGCATCTGCGCGAGATTGGTGGTGCCGGTCGCGAGCCTGATCTGCTTGGTATCGTGAATGAGCGTCGCCAGGAACAGCATGCTGTTGGTGACGTTCTCGCAGGCATCCGTCAGGTGCTCGCCCATGAAGGCGTCGTGAAAGCCGAGCTGGTCGGCGAAAATGATCGCCTCGCGGTCCTCGCGCAGCGTCTGCGACCAATTCCGGCCGATCGGATGAACCGGCATGGTGAAGTAGCCCAACCGCATTTCCGTCTCCGCCAAATAGCTGGCTGCAAACTAGCGCATGATCCCGGCAAGTGGGACCGGAATTCGCGAAAGACCGCGCCGTTTTGAGAGGGCGAAAATCAGCTGAAAACCGGCATGTAAGGCGATGCCGTTGCGGCGAGAATTTGAGTTGTACCCAATGTTCCACAGCCGGTCCTGCGGCCGTTTCGGAAGCGGCCGGCAAAAGACTAGGTTGTCGCAAAAGGCTGTTCCGATTCGGCCAATTTTATTGGGGTTCGCCATGATGCGCTGGTTTCACGCTTTGATGCCGAAGGAGGAGCGTTTCTTCGACATGTTCGCGAACCATTCGCGGGCCGTGCTGGCCGGCGCTCAGGCGCTGCGCGCCATGCTCGAAGGCGGCCAGGCGGTGCAGCATAACTATCAGGCCGTCATGGACCGCGAGCAGGACGCTGACGACGTCACCCGCGAGGTGCTGATCGCGGTGCGCCGTACCTTCATCACGCCGTTCGACCGCGGCAATATCCGCGATCTGATCACCTCGATGGACAACACCATCGACCAGATGCAGAAAACCGCCAAGGGCGTCATCTTGTTCGACGTCACCGAATTCACGCCGCAGATGAAGGAAATGGCCGACGCGATCGTAAAATGTGCCGAGCTGGTGCAGGAGGCCGTGCCGCTGCTGCGTTCGATTGGCTCGGAGGCCGCCCACATCAGCGACTTGACCGCGCAAATTTCCGCGCTTGAAGGCCGTGCCGATGAGCTGCACGACGTCGGCCTCAGGGCTCTCTATCTGGCCAATGTCAAATCCAATTCGATGGCATTCTTCGTCGGCAATGAGGTCTACGATCATCTGGAGAAAGTCGTCGATCGCTTTGATGACGTCGCCAACGTCATGCATGGTATCGTCATCGAGCATGCTTAGCCGCGCCGGGATCGCTAGACGATGAACACCGCCGCGCTCACTCTGCCATTTCTGATCGGATTGATCGCGGTCGCGCTGGCGTTCGATTTTCTCAACGGCATGAACGATGCCGCGAATTCGATCGCCACTATCGTGTCGACGCGGGTGCTTCGCCCGCAATACGCGGTCGCCTGGGCGGCGTTTTTTAATTTCATCGCCTTCCTGGTATTTGGGCTGCATGTCGCGGAAACCGTCGGCCGCGGTATTGTCGAAGCGAACGTTGTTGATTCGCAGGTGATATTTGCGGCGCTGACGGGTGCGATCGTTTGGCAGATTGTCACGCAACGGCTGGGAATCCCGTCGTCGAGTTCACACGCTCTGATCGGGGGTCTTGTCGGAGCGGGTCTTACCAAGGCCGGAATCCACGCCGTCATCTGGTCCGGTGTCGGCAAGACCGTAGCCGCGATTTTCCTCTCACCCGGCCTGGGATGTCTGCTGGCACTCGCCTTGATGCTGTTCGTCTCGTGGGTGTTCATTCGTTCCACCCCGTTTGGCGTCGACAATATTTTTCGCCGTGTGCAATTCGTGTCGGCTTCTTGTTATGCGCTCGGGCATGGCGGCAACGACGCGCAGAAGACAATGGGCATCATCGCGGTGCTGCTGTTCTCGGAAGGAAGTCTTGGTCGTGATTTTTACGTTCCGTTTTGGGTGGTGATCGCGTGCCAGATCGCGATGGCGGCCGGCACGCTGGCCGGTGGCTGGCGCATCGTGCGCACGATGGGCTCGCGAATTACCCGTCTGACGCCGATGCAAGGCGTATGCGCGGAAACGGCGGGCTCAGTCATGTTATTCGCGGCGACCAGCCTCGGTATTCCGGTGTCCACCACGCACACCATCACCGGCTCGATCATCGGCGTCGGAGCGGCTAAGAATGTATCGGCGGTGCGTTGGGCCGTCGCCAAGGAAATTGTGACCGCCTGGATTCTCACAATCCCGGCGGCGGGACTGCTTTCCGCACTGTTCTACTGGGTGTCGGGGCTGCTCGGCTGATTAGGCTGCGACGCGGGCGAGGAAGCCCTCGACTTCGCGGCGCAGCTCGGCGGCGGCGGCTTCAACTGCCTGCGAGGCAGAGAGTACGCTTTCCGCCGACTGTCGGGTCTCGGTTGCGGCGCCGGTGACATCGTCGAGTACGGACACCACCAGCTTTGCGCCGTTGGCGGCGCTGGCGACGTTCTGCGAAATCTCGGACGTCGCCGCGCTCTGTTCCTGCACCGCCGCGGCGACCGCGGTGGCGTAACTGTCGATTTCCTGCATGCGGCTGGCGATACGGCCGATCGCATTGACAGCGCCGCCGGTCGATGTCTGTACCGCGCCGATCAGCTTGGAAATATCCTCGGTGGCCTTGGCGGTCTGCACCGCCAGCGATTTGACCTCCGAGGCGACCACCGCGAAACCTTTGCCGGCCTCGCCGGCGCGCGCGGCTTCGATGGTTGCATTGAGCGCCAGCAAATTGGTCTGGCTGGCAATGGTGCGGATCAGCTTGACCACGTCGCCGATCTTCTGGGCGGCTTCCGACAGCGCGGTGATTTGCGCGTTGGTGCCCTGTGCCTCCTCGACCGCCGAGCGCACGATCGTGGTGGTCTTGGCGAGCTGGCGGCTTATTTCCTCGATCGAACTGGCCAATTCGTCGGCGGCGACGGCGGCGGTATCCACGTTGGAGCTGGATTCGTTGGAGGTCGACACCGCGCCCTCCGCGCGCTGCGAGGTCACCCCGGAACTGGTGAGCAACGTGGAGGCGGTTGAGCGCATCGCCATCGCGCCGTCGGCCACGGTGCTCAGATGATCCTCCACGCGCTGGCGGAACGCCGTGATCGCCTGCTCGATCTCGGCGCGCCTATGCTGCTGCTCCTGCATTGAGGCGCGTTCGCGCTCGGCATCGCGTCGATCGGAAATATCCTCATGCGTCGCCACCCAGCCGCCGCCGGCCATCGGCCGGTTGATGACAGAGACGACCCGCCCGGTGGCGGATTTGACCTCCGTGTGGGTGGTCTTGCCTTGCGCCATGGCGGACGCCAATTCGCGCCGGTATGAATCGGGATCGCGGACGAAGCTGCCGTTGGCGATGCGGTATTGCAGCAGGCCGGCGAGCGTGCGGCCTGGCTTCACGATGTCGTCGGACAGCTTGTACAGATCCTTGTAGCGCTGATTGCAGATCACCAGCCGTTCATAACCGTCGAACATGCACAGGCCTTGCGACATGTTGTTGATCGCGACCCGCATGCGCATGTTGTTGACTTGCGTGTGCCGAGTGAGGGCAATGCCGGCCAGCAGCATCGCCAGTGCCGTCGTCAGGGCGGCAAAGAAGACCGACACCATGAGCTTGGGCGCGGCGGCGGCCCAGACGCCTGCCGGCATGGCGAAATGGAACAGCAAGAAGCTCACCGGAAAGCCGACGCAGCCAATCAGCGCGATCAGGCGCCAGTCGTGCGAATTTTCCGCGGCGAAGGAGTCGTCGGCCATGGGCGTACCCGTATGTTCATAACGCTATTCCCCTGCCGGTTGTTTTGCAGTTAATTGGGTCGAATTGCTTGGGTTAACCGAAGATTAACGGCGGCTTACGGAGGACGGCGAATGGCGAAGTTGCGGGCGGCCGAATGCCGCGAATTCATCGCGGCGGTGGTCGAAAAGGCCGCTGCGATGGGCGTGCCGGTCTCGGTCGCCGTGGTGGGGCCGGAAGGACACCTGATCTTGGTCGAACGAATGGATGATGCCGGCTTCATCACTCCTGATACCGCCATCGCCAAGGCTTATACCGTGGCGGCGTTCCGCTCCATGAGTCCCCGTTTCCCAGACGGTCTCGTGATCCAACAGTGGTTCAAGGAGCGCAATCCGCAATTACTCGTCAGCCTCGCCGCGATGACCAACGGCAAGATCGCGGCCTCGGGCGGTGCCGCGCCGGTGTTTCGTGGCGACGAGATGGTCGGCGCTTACGGCATTTCCGGCGGCACATCGCAGCAGGATGAGGAGATGGCGCAGTATGCTCGCGCCAAAGTCGGCTGGTCGCATATATCGACCGCCGAGCCGAAGGCGAGCGTGAAAGAGCACATCAACGAGCTTTACGCCAAAGCGGGCATCACCGATCGAAAGCTTTAAACTTTCGTCCTTACCGGAGTATCGCAATGGAATCGACTGCCGCTCGCAATGCCGGCTCCTCAACCTGGACCGGGCGCATCGAGGATGATGCGCTGCTACGCGGTGCCGGGCGCTTCGGTGATGACGTGAAGCCCGAAGGCGCGCTCGCCGCTTATTTCGTGCGCTCGCCGCATGCCTTCGCCAGTATCGGACACATCGACATTGCGGCCGCCAAAAGTGCGCCGGGCGTGGTCGCGGTGCTCACCGCTGCCGATCTCGCTGAGGCGCACTACCATACTATCTCGCATCCGCACCCCATGCCGGGCCGTGGCGGCAAGGTGGCGGTCGCGCCCCACCGACCCTCGCTGGCGGAAAAACGCGTGCTGCATGTGGGCGAGCCGATTGCACTGGTAGTCGCGGTGAACGCGCAGGCGGCGCAGGACGCCGGCGAAAAGATCGTGGTTGACTATCGGCCGCTTACGCCGGTGATCGATGTACGCGCTGCAATCGCGCCCGGCGCGCCGCAACTCTGGCCTGAAGCGCCCGGCAATATCGGCTTCGATTGGGCTGCGCCGGCGGATCCGGACGGTAAGAAGCAGGCCGCGCTAGAACGCGCCTTCAAGGACGCTAGTCATGTGGCGCGCGTCGAACTGGTCAATCAGCGTTTAGTGGTCGCCTCGCTCGAGCCACGTACGGCAACCGCGCGCTACGATGCCGGCAAGAACCAGTACACTCTGCGCTGCGGCACGCAGGGTGTCGCCGCTGTGCGCGGCCAAATAGCCGGCGCTATGGGCATCAAGCCCGAGGAGTTGCGCATTCTCACCGAGGACCTCGGTGGCGGGTTCGGCATGAAGGCATGGTGCTATCCCGAATACATTCCGATACTGCATGCTGCACGCGTCTTGAACCGGACGATCCATTGGGCCTCGACCCGCTCGGAAGCTTTCGTCAGTGACAACCAAGGCCGCGACTCGGTTTGGAGCGCGGAACTTGCGCTTAACAAGCGCGGGCGCTTTCTCGCTTTGCGCGTTCATTGTCTCGGCAATGTCGGCGCCTATTTCACCGGCGTGGCGCATTTCGTCTTCACCACGCACGTCTCCGGTTGCCTACCGACGGTCTATGATATTCCGCTGGCGCAAGTGAATTCGCGCTGCGTGCTCACCAATACGCTTCCGACCGGGCCCTATCGCGGCGCCGGGCGGCCCGAAGCGAGCTATCTGCTGGAGCGGTTGATTGATGTCGCCGCCGACAAGACCGGCATCGATGCTGCCGAATTACGCCGACGCAATCTTATTCAACCCGACAAAATTCCCTACATCACCGCGTTCGGCAACACTTACGACAGCGGCGATTTTCCCGGTGTGTTCGAGCGGGCGTTGATACTCGCCGACTACGCGGACTTTGCCGCGCGCAGGAAGGCGGCGAAGAAAGCAGGCCGGCTACGCGGCATCGGTATCGGCTGCTATCTGGAAATCGCCGGCGCGTTCCCGGAAGAAGCCGCGCGCATGACATTTCCCGGCGGTAACAAGGTGAATGTGAGCATCGGCGCCGGCGCGAGCGGGCAGGGGCACGCTACCGTGTTTGGCCGGGTAGCGGCGCGGCGGCTCGGCGTTGCGCCGGACGCCGTTACAATTACATCCGGTGACTCTGCACGCGACGTGCCGGGTTTCGGCGCCGTCGCGTCGCGTTCGGCTATGATGGTGGGCGGCGCTATCGCGCGCACCGCCGACTTAGTACTGGAAAAGGGCAAGCGTGCCGCCGCTATGCTGCTGCAAGCGGCAGAGGATGACATTGATTTTCGCGACGGGAAATTCAACGTGCGCGGTTCAGGGCGCGAGGTATCGCTGTTCGAAGTGGCCGAGCGCGCCGCCGAACTTGCGCGCACTGGCGTGATCCCAGAGAGTCTCGATACGCAGGCCGGCATCAAGGTGCCGCCGTCGTTCCCCAATGGTTGCCACGTCGCCGAGATCGAGATCGATCCGTCGACCGGCGCGGTCTCGATCGTATCCTATGTGGCGGTCGGTGATTGCGGCAATGTGCTGGACGAGACAATCGTGGCGGGCCAGATGCACGGCGGGGTGGCGCAGGGGCTCGGCCAGGCGCTGACCGAGAACACGATTTACGACAGCGCCGGCCAGCTCGTGTCCGGCTCGTTCATGGACTACGCGCTGCCGCGCGCGGCTTTGATGCCGGATATGACGGTCGAGCATCGCGCCGTTGCCTGCCGTACCAATCCGCTTGGCGTGAAGGGCACCGGCGAGGCCGGCACCACCGCGGCTCCTCCGGCGCTGATCAATGCCATCCTCGATGCATTGCCTTCAGGTGCCCGGCTCGACATGCCGGCGACATCGGAACGCATCTGGCAGGCGTTACAAGCAGTGAGTCCTCCGCAATAGCGGTGGATGCTTAGGCGGCTTTGATGCCGTGCAGGCTGTGCGATGCGTCCTTGACCGTGAAAAATAAAACGTCGCCGTCGGCCGTCGCCGTGCCGGCGTGGATCGTGTTGGCCGGGATATAGACCACCGAACCCGGCGTCACGTCGAACTCCTTGCCGTCGATATTGGCGCGGAACGTGCCCTGCAGGATGTAGATCCACTGCTCGTTAGGGTGCGAATGCGGCTCGGCGCCGGTTCCCGCGTTCATGCGCATCAAGCCGACGATCATACGGTCGCCCTCGACGCACGGCCCGTACGCGGTGGAATAGGCGGGGCCGCCCATGATCTTCGACACGCTGGCGAGGTCGAAGACATATTGGCCGGGTGCGGCGCGGGTAGCGCCCGGTGTGCGCGCGGCTGGCTGAGTAGACATGGCGCTTCTCCCTGCGTTTAACCGATTATTGTTGGGCCGAATGGTAGTTGATCGCGTGCGTTGCGTCACCATGGTTCGGCCATTGTCGGTCGTCAGGTTCCCCTCGTTGCCGGACAGGGAGATCGTTGCAGATGAAGTTGGCTCGTCCGCTGATGGCTGTGCTGGCGCTCGGCGTGCTCGTCAGTTGCACTGCCGACACTGTGCCGAAGGCGGAGCCGAGCTTTTATCGCAACCTCGCCGAGCCCGGCGCGCAACTCGATACGGTCGCCGCCGCCTCGATGATCTCCGGCTATCGCACCAATAATGGCCTGCCGGCGGTGGCGCTCGATCCCGAACTGACGCGGCTTGCCGAGGCGCAAGCCGCGATCATGGCCAAGCGCGACAAGCTCGACCACAACGCCGGCAAGCCGTTCGTCGTGCGACTGAAGGGTTCGGGCTACAACGCCAAGACCGCGGCGGAGAATATCGGTGCCGGCTATCACACGCTGGCGGAAGCCTTCTCCGGCTGGCGCGATTCCCCACCGCACAACGCCAATATGCTGCTCAAGGGCGCGACCCGCATCGGCATCGCCGCGATCTACACGCCGGCCTCGAAATACAAAGTGTACTGGGCGTTGATTATCGCCGAACCGGACGACAAGAAGAGCTAGACCCACGTTCGGCTCTGGACCTAGCACTCGCTCCTGACTAGCCTGCCGCCCGCATGCCGGTGCTACCCAATTCTCGCGACTACGACGCGAACTATCACCAATTCCGCTGGCAGGTGCCGGCGCGTTACAATATCGGCGTCGATGTCTGCGACCGCTGGGCCGATGCCGAGCCAAGCCGGCTCGCCATTTTGCACGTCCGGCCGGATGGCTCCGAAGACGCCATCACCTACGGCTGGCTGCGTGAGACCTCCAACCGGCTCGCCAATGTGCTGCGCGCGCACGGCATCGCGCGCGGCGACCGCGTCGCCATTTTGCTGCCGCAAGCGCCGGAAGTCGCCGCCGCCCATATCGCGATCTACAAGCTGGGCTGCATCGCGTTGCCGCTGGCGATGCTATTCGGTACCGACGCGCTGAGCTACCGCCTGCAGAACTCCGGCGCGGCGGCGCTGCTCACCAATGCGCAAGGCGTCGCGCGTGTCTCGGAGATTCGAAAAAACCTGCCCGACCTCAAGCTCGTGCTCTCGCTCGATGGCGCTGGCGACGCTGTCGTCGATTTCGCCGGCGCGCTAGCGCGGGCTTCGTCCGGCTTCACCGCCGTCGATACATCGGCCGACGATCCGGCGATGATGGTCTACACCTCGGGCACCACCGGCCAGCCGAAGGGCGCGCTGCACGGTCATCGCGTGCTGATCGGGCATTTCCCCGGTGTGGAGACCTACAATGATTTTTTTCCGCAGCCCGGCGACCGCATCTGGACGCCGGCCGATTGGGCCTGGGCCGGCGGGCTGCTGAACGTTTTGCTGCCGGGCCTGCATTACGGCGTGCCGGTGGTGGCGCGCCGCTTCGAGAAATTCGATCCGGAGGAGGCCTTCGCGCTGATGGCGCGCGCGCAAATCCGCAACGCCTTCATCCCGCCGACCGCATTGCGCATGATGCGGGCCGCGCCGAACCCGCAAGGCCGCCACGCCATCAACATGCGCTCGATCGGTTCTGGCGGCGAGACGCTCGGCGCCGAAACCTACGAATGGGGCAAGTCCGCCTTCGGCCTGACAATCAACGAATTCTACGGGCAGACCGAATGCAATATCGTGCTCGCGGCTTGTGGTGCGCTCGGCGTCTCCAAGCCGGGTGCCATCGGCAAGCCGGTTCCCGGCCACACGGTGGCTGTGATCGACGGCGAGGGCCGTGCACTGAAAGCCGGCGAGGCGGGCCAGATCGCGGTGCAGCGCCCGGATCCGGTGATGTTCCTGCAATACTGGGGCAAGCCGGAGGCGACGCGCGAAAAATTCATCGGCGATTGGATGACCACCGGCGACCAGGGCGTGATGGACGAAGACGGCTATTTCAGTTTCGTCGGCCGCGACGACGACGTCATCACCTCGGCCGGTTTTCGCATCGGGCCCGGTGAAATCGAGGATTGTCTGATCCGTCATCCGGCGGTTGCGCTCGCCGCCGCGGTCGGCAAGCCCGATGTGCTGCGCACCGAGATCGTCAAGGCCTTCATCGTGCTCAAGAAGAATTACGCGCCGTCCGACGCGCTCGCCGCCGAGATCCAGACTTTCGTCAAGACGCGGCTATCGGGCCACGAATATCCGCGCGAGGTCACCTTCATCGATGACATGCCGATGACCACGACAGGCAAGGTGATCCGAAGGCTGCTGAGGGAGAAGGCGTGATTACGGCGTCTGCCCGCCGCCCATGATGAACACATGGAAGCCGAGGCGGCGCTTGGCCACCAGATAGAGCGCGATCGATTCCATCACCAGCGCGCTCGACGTCGCCACTGCGGCGCCCTCGATGCCCATGCGCGGAATGAGCACCATGCACAGCACCAGATTGATCGCGAAGGCGGTGGCGTAGATGAAGGCGCATTGCTTGCGTTCGCCCAGCATGTTGAGCAGCCGCTCCGCCGGGCCGACCGCGGCGCGCGACAACATGCCGACCGCCAGGATAAACATCACGTCATATCCGCTCTCGAAGCCGGCACCGAACAGGCCGAGTAGCGGCCGCCCGAGCGCCAGGATCGGCGCGCAGGCCAGGAGCGAAGGCCAGAACGTCCACTTGATGGTCTCGGCGAAGAAAGAAGCCAGCCGTTTTTGATCGCCGCTGACGTGATACTGCGTGAACTTGTGCGTGGTGGCGCCGGCGATGGCGAAATAGACGAAGGCGACGATCGCCAGCAGCCGCGCGCCGGCATAGTACACGGCGACCTCGTCGGGCGAGCGGTAATGTTCGAGCGCCAGGATATCGACGTAAGTGAGCAGCAGGTAGAAGCCCTGCACCATCATGATCGAGACCGAGGTGGTGAACCAGGCTTTGGTCTCGTATTGCTTCGGCCCTGTGGGTACCTTGGCCCTGAGCCGGCGTTCGAGCACGACGAGTTGCGCGGTGGTCACCGCCCAGGTGGTGACGACGGCGACGATCATCGCGGTCACCGCGCTGGTCGGCGCGCCGAACAAATAGGCCGCGCCCATCAGCACCGTGATGGCGAGTTGGCGCCAGATATAGAACGGCATCAGCGCGAGGTTGGGCCAATCGTAGCATTGCGCAATGCCGGCCTGTACCTGAACCAGCCCGTAAACCGGAAGCGTGACGCAGGCGAGATAGAGCGGCACCACGACGTAATGATCGAGATAGGGCGTGAGCAGCATCACACCGACTGCGCCGGTGCCACCAATGGCGGTGGCGACGCCGAAGGCGAGCCAGCGGCTACCCGATAGAAATCCACGCAGGCGGTCGAGCGATTTTAGTTCAGTATATTCCGGAATGAAGCGCCGCGCCCCTAACGACAGACCGAAGTCGGAGAGCGCGCCGATCATCAGCACCCAGGTCCACACATAGATGTAGACGCCAAACTCGAAGCTGCCCATCCAGCGCGCGAGCAACACCTGACTGGCAAGCGCAAGTATCGCGCTGCCGACGCGCACCAGAAAAACTTTTCCGGCAACAAGTTGCGCCAGCCTCGAGTCGCTGCGGTCTGCGAGGATGGCCTTGACGCGTGCGAAAAGGCCCGCCGCGGCGTGCGGCGAAGCGGCGTTTTCGGTATCGATCAGGGCCACGGGTTCTCTCCGCGCCGGCGATGGCCGGGATGCGAGCGACGGCAAAGCCATCGTGTTCCGATAGCAAGGAACCGTTAAGAATCGGTTGGGTGGGGCCGTTTGTGCCGATGAATCAAGGCGTTTAGAGGCGCGCCACGTCGGCCAAAATGGCTTCGACTGCTTTGCGTTCGTCGGCCGTCAGCGCCGCTTGCGGCGGGACCGGGTTGCCGACCGCGTAGCCCTGGATCTGCAAACCGGCCTTGATGCAGGCAGCCAGATTGAAGCGCGCGAAGGCTTCGTTGATGCGCCAGAGTTCACGTTGCAGATTCATGACCTCCGGCCATGAACCGGCGCGGCACAACTCATAAAGCCGCACGCTCTGGCGCGGCACGATGCAGGCCGGTCCCGCCATCCAGCCACCTCCGCCGATCAGCATCACCGCCGCAGGAATATGCGCCGACGCCGAAAACACTTTCATGTCCGGGCAGCGGTTCATGATCGAGAGCAGCCGCCCGGTATTGGTCGAGGCGTCCTTGATGTAGCGGATGCGCGGGTGCTCAGCGAGTCGCGCGATCACGTCGAGGCTGAGATCGCTACGCTGGAATTGCGGATTGGTGTAGAGCACGACCGGAATGTCGACGTTGTCTGCGATGGCGCGAAAGTAGGACTCGATCTGCGCATCCTTGAGCGGAAAATACGCCTCGAGAATGGCGAGGATGCCGCCGGCACCGAGCGCCTGATAGCTTTTCGCCTGCGCGACCGCGTCGGCAGTGGAGGTTGAGGCCACGCCCGCGATCACCGGCACGCGGCTACCGGCGGCTTCGATGGTGGCGCGCACCACGGCCTCGCATTGCTCGCGCGACAGATACGCGAACTCGCCGGTCGAACCGAGCGGCGTCAAGCCGTGCACGCCGGCTTTGATGAGATCGGACGCAAGGCGCCCCAGCACATCGGTGAGGATGCGGCCCTGGGCGTCGATTGGCGAGACCAGATAGGGAAAGACGCCGCGGAAATCGCTCATGCAGTATCACTAGCATGCCCCGCCGCTACGCGGCGGGGCTGTTCGCGTCATTCCGCCAGCGGATCGGGCCGCACCTGGATGTGCACCGCGCGCGGGCTCGAGCCTTTGCCGGTTTCCATTAGCCACGGCGCGCGGTCGCCATTGGTGCTCCAGAGGCCGCGGCCCTTCCAGCCGGCATTGGGATCGTCGATGCGCCCATCCAGCCCTTTGGCGTAGAAGCCCATCGGGTAAGGGATGCGCAGCGAGACCATTTTGCCGTCCTTGAGCGCCACAAAGCCGTCGCTGAGATTGGCGGTCGAGATCGGCACGTTCTCACCTAAGCCGAGCACGTTGTGCTGGTCGACCCAGGTGTAATAGCTCGCCTCGGCGCTGGTGCCGGGGAAGCCGTCAAAGCCGGGACCGGGATATTTGTAGAATGCCCAGCCTTCCGGACAATGATTGCCGGTCGCTGTCGGCCCGTTGAGCGGACCTTTGCACTTGCTGCGGTCGAAGCTCATGAGATGGCCGCTCGAACCCGAGCCCCACAGCACGCCGTTGCCGTCGATGTCGCCGCCGCGAATGCCGAAGCCCGGCTTCGGAATGTAATAGACTTCCGACAGCTTGGTTTTCGGATCGAAGCGCAGGAAGCCGGGCGGGCCGGCGAAGGTGCCGATGGCGAACCAGATCGAGCCGTCTTTCGGGTTCGGCATCACCGAGTAGGGCCCGGAACCGGCGGTGATACGTTGGTCCTTATTCGGATCGGCTGGCGCGCCCGGCTCGGTGTATTCGTCGAGCTTGCCGTTGCCGGTGGTGTCGAGCACCCACGGCGCCCAGCCTTGCGCCTTTTGCGCATCGCCGGTCTCATCATAGACCTTGGTGTTGATCCAGGCCGCCACCGGACCGCTGCCGCTGAACCACAGTGTGTTGTCGGCGTCGTAGCCGAATTGCGCGTGGTGGGTGGCGAAACAAGTATCGAGGAAGGAATACTTCATCGTCTTGGGATCGAGCATCGCCACCTGGCGCTGCGATTTCTCGAGCGGGAGTACCTTGGCGTAAGGATTATCCGAACCCTTCTTGCACCAGGCCGGATTGTCCAAGCCGCGCACGCTGGCCGCCAGCCAGACCCGGCCTTTCTGGTCCATCATCGAGTTGTGGTTGTTGGCGCGCGTATCCCAAAGTTGCCGGTCGCCCCAATAGGCCGAAGGCTGCAGGGGTTTAACACTGGCCGCGTGGCCCGGTCCGAGTGACTCCGGCATGTTCGGATCTTGCACCGGCATCTTGAAGAATGAGACCTTGTTCGTCTTCGGGTCGAGGATCGGCATGTTGTCGGTCGAGTATTCCGGCGAACCGAACAGCGGGCCGTAGGCATTGACGGTTGGGTTGCGCCGGTCCGACGAAATCAAATCGTGCAGATATTTGTCCGGCGTGGACCATTCCCACGACGTGACCACGATATTGCGCTCAACGCCTTGTGGTCGCGGCGGCGTTTCCTTGGGCAATTCGCCCTGGGCGATGCGGTCGGTCCAATCGCCGAAATATTTATATGGCGCGCCGCCCCACTGGCCGGCCAACCGGTTGGTCATGTTCTCGCCGGCCTGACCCGATTGGGTGCGCCGCATCCAGGCTTCTTCGCCGGACTTGAAGGGACCGAACTCGGCCGGGATCGTGCGGGTCGCTTCCTGACCGAGCTGGTGGCAGCCGATGCAGTCGACATTGTTCATCTGCTTGAGCCAGTCGTGCTGCGTGAGCTTGGCCGGGATCGCGCCGCTGCCGCCGAATTCGCTGGCTGGCGGAATTTTCATCATCGTGTACCAGTAGATCGCCGGATAATAATGCGCCGCTTCGGCGGCGTTAGGCGCCGTAACCGCCATCAGATTGAGATGCTGGCCCGGCTTGGCGCGCATCTTCGGCGAATCCACCAGGCCGTAGCCGCGTACCCAGACGCTGTAATCGGCATCCGGCAGATCGGGAATGACGTAGCGGCCCTGGTCGTCGGTGACGACCATGCGCGCAAATTTCGTCGGCAGTTCGGTGGTCTCGGCGATCACCCAGACGCCGGCTTCCGCGCCCTTGGCGCTGGTCACCACGCCGCCAATGCTCTTGGCGCCGACTTTGACATCTTGGGCGAAGATTTTTGTGGGAACGGTCGCTGCCAGCAGAACCAGGCCGGCAAGCGTCATCAAGCGCCGAAGCGCTTTCGCGCTGAACATCATGGGTCGCCTCCTGACACGAGACCGGCTCCGACGGCCGGCTCTTTTAACGCCGAAAGTCTAGCAAAGCGGTTGGGCAGCGTCCCGTGGGATTTTGGCTCAGCCGGCAAAGCCGCCGTCGGCGAGGAACTTCAATTCCTCCGGCGTGCTGACGCGGCCAAGCACAGCATTTCGATGTGGAAACCGGCCGAAACGGCGGATGATATCGGCATGAATCTCGGCCCATTTCAGGCCGTCGGCATCGCCAGCCGTCTTGTAGAGCAACAGGCCGCGTTCTTGGTCGGCCAGGTCTTCCGAATGCTCGAACGGCAGATAGAAAAATCCGCGTAGATCGGGAAACGCGCCATCATAGCCATTGAGGATGGCGCGGCTGGTGATGGCACGCGCCAGCGGATCGGTTGCAAACGTGCGCGCCTGGCCGCGAAACATGTTGCGCGGGAACTGATCGAGTAAAATGAGCAGCGCCAGCGCGCCCTCCGCGCTGACTTCCCAGCCGGCGAGCTTGCCGGCGGCGGCGGCCTCGTGAAGTGTGAGGAAGCGCCGGCGTATGTCGTCGTCGAACTTGGCGTCCTTCTCGAACCAGCGCTTGGGGCTGGCTTCGCGCCAGAACGCGATGATGTCGACGGGAGTCGGCAAAGCCTGCATCACGCGCCGTCCCGCAGCGCGCGGCGCAAAATTTTGCCTACGTTGGTTTTCGGAAGTTCGGTACGAAATTCGATTTGCTTCGGCACCTTGTAGCCGGCGAGCTGGCCGAGCATGTAGCGGCGCAAATCCTGCTCGGTCAGATCCGGCGTCTTCTTCACTGCAAAGAGTTTGACCGCTTCTCCAGAATGGGCGTCCGGCACGCCGATGGCGGCGCATTCCAACACCCCGCCTTGCATCATCGCTACGTCCTCGACTTCGTTCGGGAACACCTTGAAGCCGGACACCGTGATCATGTCCTTCTTGCGGTCGACGATTTTGACGCGGCCATCCGCGTCCATCGTGCCGATGTCGCCGGTGCGGAAGAATCCGTCTTTGGTCATGACCTGGGCAGTCTCGTCCGGCCGCCGCCAATAGCCCGGCATCACCTGCGGCCCGCGCGCGCAGATCTCGCCGCGTTCGCCGGACGGCATCTCGTTGTTGTCGTCGTCGCGGATGGAAATATCGGTCGACGGCAGCGGCAGTCCGATGGTGCCTGTCCATTCGCTGATGTCGCCGCGATTGCAGGTGAGCACCGGCGAGGTTTCCGACAGGCCGTAGCCTTCGATGATCGGACGGCCGGTCGCCTTCATCCAGGCCTCGGCGACCGACTGCTGCACCGCCATGCCGCCGGCGACCGCGCTTTTGAGCATGCTCCAGTCGAGCCTGCCGAAGTCGGGATGATTGAGCAGTGCGTTGTAGAGCGTATTCACCGCCGGAAACGAATTCACTTTGTATTTGGTCAGTTCCTTGATCAGGCCGGCGATATCGCGCGGGTTCGGGATCAAGATGCAAGCGCCGCCGCGGCGCACGCTGAACAGGAAACAGCCGGTGAGCGCGAAGATATGATAGAGCGGTAACGCGGTGACGATGATCAGCCGCTCGATCGGCGGCGGCAACGCGATGATCGGCGCGTACCACGCATCTACCTGCAGGATGTTGGCGACCAGATTGCGATGCAGCAGGATGGCGCCCTTGGAAACGCCGGTGGTGCCGCCGGTGTATTGCAGGAAGGCGACGTCGTCGGGACCGACTTCGGGCCGCGCGAAAGTCAGTTTGCGGCCGAGCGCAAGCGCGTCATTGAATTTGGTCGCGCCCGGCAGTGCGTAAGCCGGGACCATCTTTTTGATGCGCCGCACGACCAGATTGACCAGCGCGCCTTTGATGGTGCCGAGCATGTCGCCCATGTCGGCGACCACCACGTGCTTCACTTGCGTTTGCGGCAGCGCCTGCTGCAGCACGGACGCGAAGTTCTCCAATACGATAATGGCTTCTGCCCCGGAATCGTTGAGCTGGAATTCCAGTTCGCGCGGCTTGTACAACGGGTTGACGTTCACCACCGTCAAACCTGCACGCAAGATGGCGGCGATCGCCACCGGATATTGCAGCACGTTCGGCATCATCACGGCGACGCGGGCGCCGCGCGCGAGCCCTTTGCTTTGCAGCCAGGCGGCGAATGCGCGCGAGGCCTCGTCGAGCCCGGCGTAGGTCAGTGTTTTGCCCATGCAGATGCAGGCGTCGCTGGCGGCGTGCGCGCGGAAGCTTTCCTCCAGCACTGCGACCAGCGAGGGGGTGCGCGAAGCGTCGATCTCGGCAGGCACGCCCGGCGGATAATGCCGCAGCCAGGGGCGCTCCATTGGCCGTTCCATGACGCTTCCCCATTGCCGCCGTTCAGCCGACGGTTTGGTTGAGCATCATTCGAGTCGAGAGGCCGCGCAAGGGCAGCCGGAGAGCTAACGGTCAGCGCCGCCGAAGGGCATCAGCGGATTATCGGTCAGGGCCGCGCGGTCGGGGCGATCCACGCCAGCAGTACCCATAAACGCCTCGAAAAGCTCGCGCACGGTGCGCTCGGGCAGGTCGCGGGTGATGAACACCAGCCTGGTGCGGTGGTCGTCGTCCGGCCAGCGCTCCAGCCGCGCGGTCGGGTGGAAAACGTGCTGCACGCCGTGCACCACCACGGGCGTATCCGGCATTTCGGCAAGCTTGACGATGCCCTTGAGACGCAAAAGCCGCGCGCCATAGTTCGCGCGCAGCAGTTCGAGGAACATCTCAAGCGTGCCGGCCGGAATGGCGGCATCGGCGGTGAGCACGAATGAGCCAATATGCTCGTCGTGCCGGTTGACGTCGTGATGATGGTGGTGATTGTCCGTATAGGCCTCGGCGGCCAGCCATTTTTTGACGTCGGGGATTTTGCGCTCTGGATCGTACAGCCCGCAAGACAGCAACTGTTCCGCCGTCGCTTCGCCTTTGGCGGCATCGAGGATCGGCACGGCTGGATTGAGCGCGCGCAGGCGCTTGACGATTTGCTCGCGCTGCGCGGCATCGGCGAGATCGGTTTTGGTCAAGACGATGCGGTCGGCCATCGCCGCCTGCTTGACCGCTTCGGCATGGGCATCGAGCGTGGCTTCGCCGTTGACGGCATCGACCACCGCCACTACGCCGTCGAGCCGGTAGCGCTGCACCAGATAAGGATGCGCCATCGCGGTGTGCAGCACCGGCGCCGGATCGGCGAGGCCGGTTGTTTCCAGCAGCACGCGGCTAAACGTGCAGCGCCGGTTATCGAGATCGCGCAGCAGGGTTTCCAGCGCGTCCACCAAGTCGCCGCGCATGGTGCAGCACAGGCAGCCGCTCTGCAGCAGCACCATGTTGTCGCCGATATATTCGACCAACAAGTGATCGAGCGCGACATCGCCGAATTCGTTGATGATGACGGCGGTCTGGCTCAGCGCCTCGTCCTTGAGCAGGCGGTTGAGCAGCGTGGTCTTGCCGGCGCCGAGAAAGCCGGTGAGCACGGTCAGTGGGATCGGGTCCGCCGGCCGCCGCCGCGCGGCGTTGTCGCCGGCCGCGCTCATTGGGCCGCCGAAGAAACCTTCGGTTTCGCCGTCTTGGCGTGCTTGGCGATTTTCTTTTTCTTAGCTGACGGCGCAGCAACCTGGACAGCGTCCGGCTTGTCGGCCGGGCCGGTGAACACCACGACCGGCGGCTCGGTATCGACCGGCGGCCCGAGCACGAATTTGCCGGCGGACGGTTTCAGGCTCGACAGCATGAACGCTTGGGCCGAACCGGTATCGCCGCTCGCAGGCGTGCCGGCGGAAGCGGAGGTGTCTTCTTCTTCCTCGTTATTGTCTTCGGACGGCGCCTTGCGGCGATGGCCGCCGCACATTTCCTCGCGCAGATTGGGCGGCTGCGCGTCGATTGGCGCCAGCGCATCGACGGTGCCGAGCGAAGGCGTGAGCCAGGACAGGCTGCCGCCGTTGAAGCCGCGCTCAAGTAACTGAGCCGCCTTCTGCGCACGCACAGCGCCGGAATAGGCGCCGAGCACGATCGCGATCAGGCGGCGTCCATTGCGAGTGGCGGAGGCAACAACATTATATCCGGAGGCGCAGATGAAGCCGGTCTTCATACCGTCGGCGCCTTGATAGCGGTCGATCAGCGAATTGTAATTGTGCATCACGCGATTGCCGTAGCGGATCGAGTGGATGTGCCAGTAGGAATCGTCTTCCGGAAATTCCTTGATCAGCGCGCGCGCCAGAATGCCGAGGTCGCGTGCCGACGTGACGTGATTTTCCGCCGGCAGTCCGTTCGGGTTGACGAAATTGGACTGCGTCATGCCGAGCCGGCGTGCATTGGCGTTCATCATGTCGGCGAAGCCCTCGATCGAGCCACCGACGCCTTCAGCAATCGTCACCGCCATATCGTTCGCCGATTTCACCATCAGCATCTTCATGGCATTGTCGACGGTGACGGTAGTGCCGACCTTGAAGCCCATCTTGGTCGGCTGCTGAGCCGCGGCGTTGCGCGACACTGTCAGAAGCGTATTGAAAGAAATGCGGCCTTCCTTGATGGCGCGTAGCGTGGTGTAGGCCGTCATCAATTTGGTGACCGAGGCCGGATACCACGGATAGGTGGCATTCTCCGCGTGCAGCACCTTGCCGGTGGCGGCCTCGATTAACAGCTGCGCTTCGGCATGGGCGCGTGGTGTGCCCGCGAGCGTCAGCACGGCGGCCGCGGCAACCATCAGGGAACGGGGGCTCGGACAATGTGGCAAGGTTCGCTCGTTCCTCCAGCCTCGGAATCGATCGGGTTCCATAGGCGGTGACAGTACGCTATCTAAGCTTCGAATGGGAGGCAAAGGCCGCACACCCCCCGCTGGAATCATAATGACTCGGGCCTCATCGCCTGTCATTGCGACCAAAGTTCGGCAAGAGATTCAGGGAGACTTCGATGACCGCCTGCATCGTCGGTTGGGCGCACACCCCCTTCGGTAAGCTTAATGGCGAGAGCGTCGAAAGCCTTATCGTGAAGGTTGCTGGCGAGGCGCTGAGCCATGCCGGCGTCGCGCCCAAAGACGTTGACGAGATCGTGCTCGGTCATTTCAACGCCGGCTTCTCGGCGCAGGATTTCACCGCTGCTCTCGTCCTGCAGGCCTCGCCCGATTTGCGTTTCAAGCGCGCCACGCGGGTCGAGAATGCCTGCGCCACCGGTTCCGCCGCCGTGCACCAAGGCATCAAGTCGATCGAGGCGCGTGTCGCGCGCATTGTGCTGTGCGTGGGTGTCGAACAGATGACAACCACGCCCGCGCCCGAGATCGGGCGCAATCTGCTCAAGGCGTCTTATGTGCGCGAAGAGGCGGAGATCGATGGCGGCTTCGCCGGAATTTTCGGCAAGATCGCCGGGCTCTATTTCCAGAAATGGGGCGACCAGTCCGACGCGCTGGCTTTGATCGCGGCCAAGAACCACAAGAACGGCGTCGGCAATCCTTACGCGCAGATGCGCAAGGATTTGGGCTTTGAATTCTGCCGCACCGAGAGCGAGAAAAACCCGTTCGTTGCGGGCCCGCTCAAGCGCACCGACTGCTCATTGGTGTCCGATGGTGCCGCCGCCGTGGTGCTGGCTGACGTGGAGACCGCGCTTTCGCTCGAGCGGGCGGTCGCGTTCCGTGCCGCCGAGCACGTGCAGGACTTCCTGCCGATGGCCAAGCGCGACATCTTGCAATTCGAGGGCTGCTCGCAAGCCTGGCAGCGCGCGCTTAAAGTCGCCGGTCTCGATCTCGGCGATCTGTCTTTCGTGGAGACCCATGACTGCTTCACCATCGCCGAGTTGATCGAATACGAGGCCATGGGCCTGACCGCGCAAGGCGAGGGCGCCCGCGCCATCAAGGAAGGCTGGACGCAAAAAGATGGCAAGTTGCCGGTCAATCCGTCGGGCGGCTTGAAGGCGAAAGGTCACCCGATCGGCGCCACCGGCGTGTCGATGCACGCGCTCACCGCCATGCAGCTCACCGGCAGCGCCGGAGATTTGCAGGTCAAGAACGCTCGTCTGGGCGGCATTTTCAACATGGGCGGCACGGCGGTGGCGAACTACGTGAGCATTCTCGAGCGTATCAAATAGCCTCGCCAAAAAGCGGCACCCGAAAAAATTGATCGCATTGCGGGAAGTGTTACAGTCCTGCGGGGTTGATATTAGTTAGTGCGCATACGACTTCGCGCCGAGCCAGGGGCGGCCAATGACCAATATTCCAACCGATCTGCTGCGCACGCTTGTCGCGGTCGTCGATCAACGCAGCTTCACCAAAGCCGCGGCCAAGCTCGGAGTGACGCAGCCGGCGGTGAGCGCTCAGATCAAGCGGCTGCAGTTTTTGCTCGGCAGCGAGTTGTTCGACCGCAGAGTCCAGGGCGTCAGCCTCACGCCGCAGGGTGAAACCGTGCTCACTTACGCGCGCCGCCTGCTCTCGATCAACGATCAGATCGTGCATATCGGCGGCAACGGCCCGCGGCCGGAATTGGTGATCCGCGTCGGAACCCCGAGCGATTTTATCGCCTCGCTGCTGCCCGGCACTTTGGCGCAATTCCGCGAACGCTGGCCGGATGTGCGCTTCGTCGTGCGCACCGACTATTATGATCCGCTGGCGCGCCAGCTTCATAGCGGCGACATCGATCTGCTGATCGGCCTGTCGATGGCGCCGCCGCATGAAGCGCGCCACAGCCGCGCGCAAGAAGTCGTCTGGGTGCACAGCGTCGCAACCCGCGTCGATCCTAGTCGGCCGGTACCGCTGGTGTCCTATGGCGAGGCTTGTGTGTATCACCGCCTCGCGGTGGCGGCGTTGAAATCGGCCGGCCTCGACTGGGAAGACGTTTTCACCGGCCCGAGCTTCACGAGTCTTGGCAGCGCGGTCGCCGCCGGGCTTGGCGTCATGGCGATTACCCGCCGGCGGGCGCACGAGGCCGGCATGACCATCTGGGAAGATGCTCCGCTGCCGAAGCTGCCGGATCTCTACAGCGGAATTTTCATCCGCGAGGGCGGCCCGCGCGCCATCTACGAGCAGATGGCCGATGAGATCGCCACGGTGATCTTCGGGGCGGCCGACCACAAACCGGAATTGCTGGCCCGGCTCGTCGCCGCGCGCAAGGCGAACACGGCCGCTTGAGCTAGTTGGCTTTACGGTCGGCGGCCGGCGGCAGATAAGACGCGTCGAAGATATCGTCCGTCTTCGGCCTCACCTTGAACTTGTAGGTGTGTGCGATTTGGTCGATGGCGTGCTCGAAGCGAGCGCTGTCGACGGCGCCAAAGCCGTTTGCTTTCACCTCCGGCGTCACGATGTTTTCGTGGATCGCCATCGTGAGGCGTTCGAGCTCCACGCTCTTGGTGGCCGCTTCGTTCCGCTTGAGCACCGAATCGACCGCGACTGAGGGCGACTTTATTGAATCCTTCAAGCCTTTTACGAAGGCGCGCAGGAAGCCCTTGATTGCGTCGGGATGCTCGGCGGCGAATTTCGGACTCACCATGATCGCGTTGCCGTAGAGACTGACGCCGTAGTCAGCCATTAGCAGCACGCTGAGGTCGTTGACCGGCACGCCCTTCTCTTTGAGATTGACGAATGAGGAGAACGAGTAGCCGGTGATGGCGTCCACCTGGCCGGCGGTCAGCATCGGCTCGCGCACCGGGAAGCTGACATTTTCGATCGTCACCTTGGAGGCGTCGATGCCGTTGGCCTGCACGAAGATCGGCCATTGCGCAAACGCGGCGTCTTGCGTCGGCGCGCCGAGCTTTTTGCCTTCGAGATCCTTTGGCGTGTTGATGCCGCGGCTCTTGCGGCCGATCACCGCGAATGGCGGCCGGTTGTAGACCATGAACACCGCCTTGACCGGGGTGACCGGATTGGTGTCGCGGAGCTTGATAAGCGTGTTGATGTCGGCAATGCCCATATCGTAGTCGCCCGAAGCGACGCGATCGATCGGCTCGAGTGAGCCGGGCGCCGTGTCGAAGCTGACATCGAGGCCCTCGGCTTTGTAGTAACCCTTGTCGAGCGCCAGCAGGAACGGGGCCACCGGGCCTTCAAATCGAAACAGGCTGAATTTGATTGAGGTTTGCGCCGCCGCGGCGCCGGTCAGCACCGGCGCAAGCAACATTGCGCACGCCAGGCTGACAAAGCGCCGTGCAGTCGATGAACTCGTATTGTCTCGCAGCATTCGCATCTCGGTAGCGGTTCGCTCCCCGCATCGCAACAAAGTACATGCCCCTTTAAAGAGCAAGAAAACAGCGTTCGCCCCGGCACCGGGTTTCCGGAGTAAGCCTAATGCCGGTCTCGGCCCGGGTTTTAACGGTCGTTAACCGGTTAGACGCGCGGATCGGGTATGGTGCGCGGATGACTGATTCGATCTCCCGGCTCTATAACGCCGTGATCGCCGTCCGGGGTTCCGACCCGGCGAAGTCCCGAACCGCGCGCCTTTTACGTGCCGGCCGCGCCAAAATGGCCAAAAAACTTGCGGAAGAGGCTGTCGAGGTCGTCATCGATGCCATGCACGGCCAGACCGAGGCGGTGGTCCGCGAAAGCGCCGACCTGATCTACAACCTGGTAGTGCTCTGGGTTCATGCCGGGGTTCATCCCGACGACGTTTGGGCCGAAATGCGCCGCCGCGAGCTGATGTTCGGGATTGCCGAAAAAGTGCCAAAAGATTTGGTACAGCCCGCCGCGCGCCGTAAAGTCGTGGCACTTGAGACCAGGCGCATCCGCAAGCGCCGCTGACCTGATCTTTCCTTAGCCCGAAGCGCTCCTATGACTGTTGAGGCCGCCAAGCCGCGATCTGTGCTTCGCCGTCTGTATGACTGGTGCCTTGGCGCCGCAGACAAGCCGCACGCCCTGTGGATCATGGGCGCGGTGTCGTTCGCCGAAAGCTCGTTCTTTCCGGTGCCGCCCGACGTGATGCTGATTCCGATGGCGCTGGCGCGTCCCGAGCGCGCTTACGTGCTGGCGGCTTGGTGTACGGTAACCTCGGTCGCCGGCGGACTGCTCGGCTATGCCATTGGCGCGCTGCTTTATGACTCGGTCGGCGCCTGGCTGATCCACCTCTATCACTACGGTGACAAGGTCGAGACCTTCCGCGCGGCTTATGCGCAATACGGTGCCTGGATCATCCTGCTCAAGGGGCTCACCCCGATCCCCTATAAGATTGTCACAATCACGTCGGGCTTTGCGGGTTACAATCTTGGGCTTTTCGTGTTGTTTTCGATCATTGCCCGCGCCACCCGCTTCTTCGTGCTGGCCTTCCTGCTGCACCGCTATGGCGAGCAGGCGCGCCATGTCATCGAAAAACGCCTTGGATTGTGGGTAACGCTTGGCGCCGCCTTGGTCGTTATCGGCATCGTGATTGCGCTATACTTGATCTAGGCGAATCGGCATTCCTCATTTTCGCCACCAGTCCGACGTAAAAGGTTCACTGGCGCAAATGCCGTTGGGCAATGCCGCAAGGCGGCTGCTCTGAAGTCAGTTTGAACGGCCATGAGCATCAATCGAATGGCAAATTCTTTCAGAGGACGATCGGCGGCTTGCTCGCTGCTGGCATGCGTTGCGGCGGGTACGATCCTGTTCACCGCCGCGATGGCGCTCGCGCAGGAACGTTCCAATAACGCGCAAGCGTCGGCCGAGGAGCCCGGCTTTTTCGATGGCATCGTCAATTGGTTCGACCGGCAGGCGTCCGGCATCGGCTCTCATCTCAAGGGCGCCGGCGCGCAGGTCGAGAATTTCGGCCACGAAGCCGGCATCGCTGCCAAGACCACGGTCGACGGCGCCAAGGGCTTTGGTGACGCGGTGGTGAAGATCCCCGCCGCGCGCTTGGTGCGCGGCCACGAGAAATGCCAGAACGCTCCGAACGGCGCGCCCGATTGCGTGGCTGCTGCCAATGCCATGTGCAAAAGCAAGGGCTTCGAATCCGGCAAGAGCGCCGACATGACTACCGCCGAGGTTTGCCCGGCGCAGGTTTACTTGTCCGGCCGCAGCAGCGGCGAAGGCTGCCACGCCGAAACCTTCGTTTCCCGGGCGCTCTGCCAATAACGCCGCCGCTTGTCTCCGTCTCGCGTCTATGTTTCCGTTGCGCGCCAATCGTGAGGCGTGCAGCGTGAACCTTCATTCCAAGTTGCTTGAGCGCGAGTCCGCCGGCAGGCCGGTGACCGTCGGCGTGATCGGGGCCGGTAAATTCGGCACCATGTTCCTGTCGCAGGCGCGGCTGACCCGCGGCATGCATGTCGTGGGCGTCGCCGATCTCGACGTGGCGCGGGCGCGCAGCCAGCTCAAAACCGCGGGTTGGCCGGACGGTGCTTACGCCGCCAAATCGCTCGACGACGCGCACACGGCGCGCACGACTCTGGTCACTGATAATGCCGATGCCTTGATCGCCAACCCGCGCATCGAGGTCATTGTCGAGGCGACTGGCGTGCCCGGCGCCGGCATTCATCACGCGCTTACGACGATTGCTTCGGCCAAGCACATCGTCATGGTCAATGTAGAGGCCGACGCGGTGGCGGGGCCGCTGCTGGCGCGCAAGGCCAAGGCGGCCGGCGTTGTGTACAGCCTAGCTTGGGGCGATCAGCCGGCGCTGATCTGCGAGCACGTCGACTGGGCGCGCGCCGCCGGCTTCAAGGTGATCTGTGCCGGCAAGGGAACGCGCTACGAGCCGCACTATCACCAGTCCAATCCCGACAATGTCTGGGACATTCTCGACAAATATCTCAACATCTCCGATCGTAAGTCGATCAATCCGAAAATGTTTAATTCATTCGTCGACGGCACCAAGTCCGGCATCGAAATGACTGCGGTGTGCAACGCCACCGGCCTGGTGCCGCAGAGCGGTGGCCTGCATTTTCCGCCCGCGACGCGCTTCGAGCTCGCCGATGTCTGCAAACCGAAAAGCGAAGGCGGAACGCTGGAGAAGGTCGGCGTCACCGAGGTGACCTCGTCGGTCTACCGTGATGGGCGCGATGTGCCACACCATCTCGCACTTGGCACATATGTGGTGATCGAGGGCGAAACCGACTACGCGCGCCGCTGTTTCAAGGAATACGCGATGTTGCCCGACAAAGGCGGCAAATACGCCGCGCTCTATCGGCCGATCCATATGATTGGGCTCGAGCTCGGCATTTCGGTCGCAAGCTGCGCGCTGCGCAACGAGCCGACCGGGGCGCCCACCGGCTTTCGTTCCGACGTGGTCGCGACGGCCAAGCGCGCGCTCAAGGCCGGCGAGCTGCTCGACGGTGAGGGTGGCTTCTGCGTCTGGGGCAGGCAGACGCCGGCCGATGTTTCGTTGAAACAGGAACTGCTGCCGCTCGGCCTCGCGCACAACGTCAAGCTCAAGCGGGATATTCCCGAAGGCGGCGCGCTTAAATGGGCTGACGTCGCCTACGATCCAAACGACAGCGCGGTAAAAGTGCGTCGCGAAATGGAGTCGGCTTTCGGCCAGCGGAATGCCGGGGCCGAAACGGTGTTATAGTCGAAGCTATAAAATAAATTCCCGGGAGGATGCTATGATGAAACGTCTGCTCGCCGCCACGTTCGCCGCTGTTTTCGCCTTCGCCGCCGTACCGGGCATGGCGCGCGCTGAAAACACCAAGCTCACGCTCATGGTGTTCATCGGCATCCAGAATTTGCCGCTCTACGCCGCGCAGTCGCAGGGCTTCTTTGCCAAGCGCGGACTCGACGTCGATATCCAGATAGCGCCGAACTCGGACACGTTGCGCCAGGGCCTGGCCGACGGCAAATGGCAGATCGTGCATACCGCATTCGACAATGGCGTGGCGATGGCCGACGTCGCCAAGGTGGACATCATCGGCGTGATCGGCGGCGACAACAGCTTCAATCACTTGCTGGTGCAGCCGGAGATCGGCTCGGTCAAGGACTTGCGCGGCAAGACCGTCGTGGTTGATGCGCTCAATACCGCCTACGCCTTCCAGCTCTACGAGATTCTGGCGAAGAATGGATTGAGCAAAGGCGACTACACGCCGAAATCGGTCGGCGCCACGTTCAAGCGGTTGGCGGCAATGCAGCAGGATAAGACCGCTGCCGCCGCGATCCTCAACGCGCCGTTTTCGATTCTCGCGGTGAAATCCGGCCTCAAGGACATGGGACCGGTGTCGACGGTGATCGGTCCCTATCAGGCGACCGCGGGCATTACGACGCGCGCCTGGGCCAAGGCCAATCCGGACACGATGGTGAAATATCTCCAGGCCTATATCGAAGGCCTGCGCTGGTCGCTCGACCCGAAGAACAAGGACGCCGTCACCGCGCTGCTGGCTGAGCGGCTCAAACTGACGCCGGAGATCGCCGCCGAATGTTACGCGCTGGTGACGAACCCCTCCAACGGGCTCGTCAAGGACGCCAAGTTCGACATGGAAGGATTCAAAAACGTGCTCAAATTGCGCGTCAAGTTCGAAGGCGGCACGCCGCCCGCGCCGGAAAAATATCTCGACCTGTCTTATTACCAGAAGGCGCTGGCCGGGCTCTGATTTAAACTACTCAAGCTCGATGGTGCCATCGATCTTGTGATTGAGGCCGGCCTTGCCGATGGTGAGCACCATCTGCGCCTCGAGCTTTTCGTTGCCTTTGAGACGGCCGTCGGCGACCGCGGCGCGGATCGCCTTTTCGATCTCCTGTTGCGAGGTCACGCCCACGACCTTGAGAAATTTTCGTAGCGACATATTGAGGGCTTCTTCGTTCATCGCGGGCTCCTGCGAAAAGGAATCGTCAAGCCTCGATCATAGGCCCGGCCGGCTGGCCCTGAAAGCGCCATATCTGGCCGCGAAAAGCGGTCACCGTTGACAAGTGGCAAGCGGTTTTCGGATAAGGTTGCTCATAGTGCCCCTGTGGCGGAATTGGTAGACGCGCCTGACTCAAAATCAGGTACCGCAAGGTGTGCTGGTTCGAGTCCGGCCAGGGGCACCAGGATACCTCCTCATACCGACGCGTAGATGCTCATAAGCCCCTGTAGTGCAGGGGTTTATGCAATTTTTGACTGCGCATAGGAACTCATGGGAACCCTAGAAATCTACTCACATTCGGAGTAGAAGTGTGAGTAGAAAATGCCTCGGACGGCGGTCTACTCACATGGCACTCACTCAGCTCGCAATCACCAATGCCAAGCCCAAGGACAAGCCGTACTTGCTTTTGGACGGCGAGGGTTTGCATCTCCAGATTTACACGTCTGGCAGTAAGCTCTGGCGTCTACGTTTCCGTTTCGGCGGCAAGGCAAACATGATGTCGCTCGGAGCTTTTCCGGTGGTGTCTCTCAAGGAAGCGCGCGAGAAGCGCTTTCTGATCAAGAAGCAGATCGCCGCCGGAATTAATCCGTCGCTCCGCAAGAAACTCGACAGGATCAGCGCCTCTTCAGGCAACAGCTTCGGTGCCATCGCCGACGAGTACATTGCAAATCTAAAGGCCAACGACGCGGCGGATATAACTGTCAGCAAAAATCGCTGGTTGCTCGAAGACCTTGCGGCACCCATCCGCAATCGTCCGGTGAGCGAAGTCCTCCCGGCCGAGCTTCTAGACATTCTCAAAAAGGTCGAGGCGAGCGGGCGACGAGATACCGCGCACCGCCTCCGATCGGTCATGGGAGCAGTCTTTCGCCTTGCTGTCGCTACGCTGCGGGCGACGAATGACCCGACCTATGCGCTCCGAGGCGCTCTTCTCAAAGTGAAGGTAAAGCATCGCGCGGCGATAACCGACGAACGCGAACTTGGCCGTTTCCTGATTAGTCTGGACGAATACGTCGGCTGGCCTGTTCTACAATCGGCTTTCCAATTTCTTATCCTCACCATGTCCCGTCCCGGCGACGTAAGGGGAATGAAGCGAACCGAGGTTGATTTTGATAAGAGGCTGTGGCGCATCCCGGCAGAGCGTATGAAAATGCGCCGACCCCATGATGTGCCCCTCTCTCGACAGGCCCTCATGGTGCTTAAATCTGTCTGGCCGCTCAACGAAGAGAACGAATTGGTCTTTCCTTCTCTCCGATCTCACAAAAAGCCGCTTTCAGAAAATGCCTTCAATTCCGTTGTGCGAAACATGGGGTACAGCAAGGACCAAGCTACCGCTCACGGCTTCCGATCCACGGCCAGCACTATCCTCAACGAGCGGGGCTTCAACGGCGATGTGATTGAGGCGGCGCTCGCCCATCAGGACGAGGATGAGGTACGCCGCATTTATAATCGAGCGCTGTATTTGCCAGAACGAAAAAAACTCATGCAGGACTGGGCCGACCTATTAGACAGCTTTAGGAAACAGAAAGTGGTCCGCCGTGCCGCATGAGCAGCTATGTGCAGGTTGAGCCGTCCGGCATTTAGCGCTATGTTCTCTGTCGCCAGGGCTAACCGGGGCTTGCAAGCTCCCTTTCACGAGGGACTTGCGATGACACGGAAGCTCGTATCGAAGAAGGAACTCAAATCGGTCTATGGCATCCCCTACTGTCCTGCTCACATCGCGCGGCTCGAAAGCGCGGGTACATTCCCCAAAAGGGTAACGCTTGGCGCTTGCAGGGTCGCGTGGGTAACAGAAGAAGTGGAAGAGTGGATCGAGACGAGAATTTCTAACCGCGCTCAAACATCTCCTTCTTAAGGGCGAGGGGCCTGGTTCCACCCAGGCCCCTTTCGCATTCGCTAATATCAAATAGCTACAGCAAGGACCGAAAGTCTTCCTCATTCAATCCGGCATCCTTGAGGATTTTCTTCAAGAGCCATCGCGGCAGCTCCGTGGTCTGTCTCCCAATAACTGGTCCACTCGGAGAGCAATTTTTTCGGGCATTCTGAACCCAGCGATGGAGGGATGCCATGAAGCGGAAGCGATTTACCGAGGAGCAGATAGCCTTCGCCCTACGCCA
>Ga0209483_1000021_pt1 | contig 189169 bp, 197 predicted proteins | sample NGEPerA_FD_184508 | JGI IMG/M metagenome (GOLD analysis project Ga0209483, IMG submission 184508) | Arctic peat soil microbial communities from the Barrow Environmental Observatory site, Barrow, Alaska, USA - NGEE PermafrostL2-A... | ecosystem: Environmental > Terrestrial > Soil > Wetlands >... | reverse complement strand
GCGATCTGATATATCCTTGGCACCACCATTTTCAGAACAAATCCGCCCAAATTCTCGCGCAGCTTCATACCAACCGGAAGGATCTCCTTCACGCACCCGCGCTGATCCGAATACCACCACAGTGGATTCAATCTTCATGTTCCGCAAGGCTTCTTCGGCTTTCATATATTCAAGCTGAAAACGAACGCCGCGAGTGGAATCACCCAATATGAAATCACTGTCAAGCGCAGCAAGCCGGTAAGCAGCGTCTTCCATTTGCGGTTTATTTGAAGGTCGTTCGTTAGACATCAAAATTCCTATCTTACAAATCACCAAGAATGGATTTCTTGGCCAAGGCTTTATATTGCGCTTGAGTGAAAGCAATCGGGTTGCCGCCAGCCGAAGGGTCTTTCACTGCCATGGCAGCAATTTCATCCAACCGTTTTGTGTCAATGCCAATGTCAGCCAGCTTGTGCGGAATGCCCAGATCCTTACGCAGTTTTAAAATCCATTTCATGAAGCCATCAAAGCCACCTTTGATGCCAAGATAAGCGGCAGCGTTGATAATGTCCTTCTCAATCACCTTGCGATTAGCCTTCAAAACATAGGGCATTACGATTGCATTCAACAAACCATGATGCGCATCATAGAGCCCGCCCAAAGGATGCGATAAAGCATGAATGGCACCAAGCCCGCGCTGAAAAGCCGTGGCCCCCATAGTTGAGGCCACCAGCATATTACCACGCGCTTCAAGATCGCCGGGCTTCTTAACGGCTTTCAACAAGTTGTCTTTTACTAACGCCATGCCTTCAAGCGCTATGCCCTTGGCCATAGGATGATAGAAAGGCGCACAATAAGCTTCCAGGCAATGCGCTAACGCATCCATGCCTGTTGCCGCTGTTAGTTTCGCAGGCAGTCCAACCGTAAGTTCAGGATCAAGCAAGGCAACCTTGGGCATAATAGCAGGGTGGAAGATGATTTTCTTTTCATGGGTTTCCGGATGTGTGATTACACTGGCGCGACCAACTTCTGATCCCGTGCCCGCAGTCGTGGGAACAGCAATAATAGGCGCAATGCGGCTGGCATCAGCTCTCGTCCACCAATCGTCAACGTCTTCCAAATCAAAAACCGAAATGCTTTGGCCGTGCATCAGCGCAATCATCTTGCCGATGTCCAAGGCAGAGCCACCGCCAATTGCAACAACCCCGTCATGCATTCCGGCTTTAAACGCTTTAACGCCGGCCAAAATATTGGCCTCCAATGGATTGGGTCGCACATCAGAAAACACCAGCACCGGAAGACCGGCCGCTTTAATATCAGCAACGATAACTGCCAACATGGGCATGGCGGCAAGACCAGGGTCCGTCACCAGCAACGGCCGCATAATGCGGTTAGCTTTGCATAACTCAGCCAATTCCTTCACACGGCCCGCACCAAATTTAACGGCGGTTGGATAATTGAAATTACGGTTAGGTATGGTCATAATATCGTCCTCAAATGAAAACTCTTGGGCCGTGTAAGGGCCTCATAGCCGATGCTGGAAAGTGTGGCACCACGGCCTGTGTCTTTCACACCCGTCCAAGTGAGGGCAGGGTCAAGATAGTCACAGCGGTTCATAAACACCGTGCCGGTTTCAATTCTGTCGCCAATCGCCTTGGCGGCAGCAACATCTGCTGTCCAAATCGCGGCAGTGAGGCCGAATTCTGAATCATTCATCCGTTGAACAGCTTCCTCATCAGATGAAACCTTCATAATGCCGACAACAGGGCCAAAACTTTCATCGCGCATCACACTCATCTGATGGTTCACGTCGGTTAGGATTTGAGGAGCGAGATAGGGCGTGCCTTTTTTGTTGGCGGCAAACAGCTTCTCATCAATAAGTGCATGAGCACCGCCTCTAATGGCCGAGGCAATTTGTTTTCTCACAAATGTGGCAGCATCCGCTTTAATCATAGGCCCCAGAGTCGTTGCCTCATCCAGTGGTGAGCCAAGTACATATTTCTTAGTCAGCTCAACTGCACCTTCCACAAAATCCTTGTAGAGATTTTTATGAACATAAATGCGCTCAATACCACAACAACTTTGGCCCGAATTGAAGAATGCGCCATCGACGAGATTCTCAACTGCATGAGCCAAATTGGCATCGGGCCGCACATAGGCCGGGTCTTTCCCACCTAGCTCAAGGCCAACTGCTAGGAAATGCCCCGCTGCAGCGCGTTCAATTGCCTTGCCGCCGGGAACCGAGCCGGTAAAGCACACCATATTTGCCAAACGGCCAGAGATCACTTCCGCTGCCTGTTCGTGGCTCATCACCAAATTGTGGAACAGACCTTTAGGCAATCCGGCTTTCTCAAAAGCTTTTGCAAAACGCTCGCCGACCAACAGGGTGTGCGAAGCATGTTTCAACACCACAGCATTGCCTGCCATTAAAGCGGGAATGATGGAATTCACCGCTGTGAGATAAGGATAGTTCCACGGAGCAATGGTGAACACCACACCCAAAGGCTCACGTTTGACGAAACGCTCAAAGCCCACCTTCGCCGCAGGCACCATGTTGGCGAGAGACACTTCGGCAATCGCAACCATATGACGCGCGCGTTCTTCAAAACCGCGAAGCTCACCCGCACCGTAGCGCACCGGGCGGCCCATGCTCATCGCCAATTCAGGAACGATCTCATCCTTCATGGCCAACATGGCATCCACCGCAGCGGAGCAATATTTCGCCCGCTCAGCTATGCTCAAACGAGCCCAAAGTTTCTGCGCATCACGCGCAGCGGCAAAGGCCCCAGCGATCTCTTTTTTTGAGGCAATCTTGCGCTTGGCCACTACCGAGCCATCCGCCGGAGAAATGGAGGTGATAATATTCGCCATGATCAATACCGCTCAAACCCGCGCTTCAATTCCAAATCGGTGATGCGGCGATCAAACTCAAACTGCTCCCACTTCGCCGTATGGACATAGTGATCCACCACTTCATCACCCATCGCGCCGCGCAAGAATTTAGATTCATCCAGCAACCTTGCGGCATCACGTAAGGTTTTTGGAATTTCGCGCAGTTTGCGTGATGTATCATAAACATCGCCGGATGAAACCGCCTCAAGATCCATCTTCTTTTCAATGCCATCCAAGCCCGCTGCGATGAGAGCGGCAAAAGCCAGATAGGGATTGAGATCGGCCCCGCCCACGCGGCATTCCACACGAATGGCTTTGCTGTCTGCCCCGCAGATGCGGAAGCCAGCTGTGCGGTTATCAAAACTCCACACTGCGCGCGTGGGCGCAAAAGTGCCCACCATGAAGCGCTTATAGGAGTTGATATAAGGTGCCAGAAAATAGGTAATCTCACCGGCATGAGCGAGCTGGCCTGCAAGATAGTGTTTCATCATGGCGCTCATGCCATGATCGCCAGCCTTGTCATTGAAATGTGCCGTCTTGCCATCGGCAGACCATAGCGATTGGTGAATATGCGAAGAGTTGCCCGCAAGGCCATAGTCCCACTTAGCCATAAAGGTCACGGCTTTGCCCAATGAATGCGCAATTTCTTTCGCACCATTCTTGATGATCACATGCGCATCCGCCATGCGCAAAGCCTCATCATATTTCACATTGATCTCTTCTTGCCCCGGGCCCCACTCGCCCTTGGAATTTTCAACAACGATACCTGCCCCCGCAAGACCGTTACGCAATGCACGCATATAGGGTTCATCACGCGTGGTGTGCATGATCGAATAATCTTCAATGTGATAGTTGGAGCCCTTGAGGCCACGCAGGCCCTTGGCCTGAATTTCATCATAAGATTCATCAAACAAGAAGAACTCAAGTTCCGAAGCCATATAAGCCTTCATCTTCATGGCATCGAGACGAGCGAGCTGCTTTTTCAAAATTCCACGCGGACTATGCGGTACATCTTTATGCGTGTGGTGATCAAGAATATCGCATAGCACCAAAGCGGTGCCCGGCACCCAAGGTGTAACGCGCAAAGTGCTCATGTCGGGTTTCAAAACGAAATCACCGTAACCCTTTTCCCAAGAAACCGCTTTGTAGCCCGGCACCGGCTCCATCTCGATGTCAACACCCAGAAGATAATTGCAGGCGTGGGTCTCTTCATAAGCCCCATCTACAAAATACTGTGCGTGAAAGCGCTTGCCCATCAGCCGGCCCTGCATATCTGCGAAGGCTACAACAACTGTGTCAATCGTCCCGGCCTTAACTTCGGCTTTCAGCTCTGCCAGGCTCAACATACCAGAACTCATTTTGTCTCTCCCAACCTTCTGCGATCAAATGTCTTAGCTATTTTGGCAAGTGGCCCTGCCAAATGCTTTGCCCATTCCATTTGTCCTGAATGACTTTCAATCAGGTCATTGCAAATTTCAATCATCAAATGCGGCATCCCCCGCGCATAGCCATGCACATTCATCAGATGCATGACACCGTTAGCAGGCCCATAGGGTTCGTTGAACAGTGTAACAAACGTTTCAGGCCCAGCGCCAAAAGCCTGCGCCATTCTGTCATCGCGGTCAAACAACAAACCAAGATCAACTTCGCGTCTCTTGCCATGATAAATCCGTGTGAAAGAATGAATGGAAACCACCGCAGTGGGCGTGTTTCTTGCCGCGCGCGCGTCCAGCATATCTTCCAATGCACGGTGAAAGGGGCGGTAAATTTCAGCAATCCGCTGTTGTTTTTGCGTCGCCGTCAAATTCTTGTTGCCGGGGACGGCGAAAACTTCGCTTAACTCAGGCATGGCAGAAGCATGCTCTGGTGCGCGGTTGCAATCATAGATCAACCGCGAATAGCGGTTGAGGATAAGTGGCGCGTCCAGCAACTGCGCCAACGCCCGCGCCACACCTGCCGCGCCAATATCATACGCAATATGGCGCGCAAGTTCAGCCTCGCTCAAACCCAACCTATTGAGTGCGGCCGGAATGTGATTTGAGGCATGTTCACAGACCAAAACGATGGGCGATGTCCCTTTGGCATTTACCCATTCAAAAGCCTGTTCAGTTTCACTTACGATTCTCATTTCACCATCATTCCAAACTGCGACACACTTGCCAAGCGAATATGGTTCAGCGAAAACACCTCATGGCCCTATCCACCTCTAATTCCTACGATTTCATCATCATCGGCTCGGGCTCCGCTGGCTCGGTTCTGGCCGACCGGCTTTCAGCCCAGGCCAAACACACGGTTTTGGTTTTGGAATATGGCGGGAGCGACCGTGGGCCTTTGATCCAAATGCCTTCGGCTTTGTCTTACCCAATGAATATGGGCACTTATAACTGGGGGTTTGAAAGCGAGCCTGAGCCATTTTTAAACAACCGTAAGCTCGCCACCCCGCGCGGCAAAGTGATGGGTGGCTCGTCCTCCATCAACGGCATGGTCTACGTACGCGGCCATGCCCGCGATTTTGACACTTGGGCCGAAATGGGTGCCACCGGCTGGGCCTTTGCCGATGTGCTGCCCTATTTCAAACGCCAAGAGCATGTGCAAGGCGGGGAGCCAAATTGGCGCGGCCACCACGGCCCCCTGTATGTGAAAAAGGGTTTGCGCAGAAATCCGCTTTATCAGGCTTTCATCGATGCCGGACAACAGGCGGGCTATCCCATAACATCTGACTATAACGGCCATCAGCAAGAAGGCTTTGGCGCAATGGAAATGACTGTCCACAACGGCCTACGCTGGTCTGCCGCCAATGCCTATCTTTGGCCCGCAATTCGTAAGTTACGTGTTGATATTCAAACCAAATGCCTTGCCAGACGCATTCTCATGCAAGGCAAAAAAGCTGTCGGCGTGGAATATGTACAAAGCGGCAAACTGAAGCAGGTCTTTGCCAATCGCGAAGTGATCATCTGCGCGTCCACCATCAATTCTCCAGCTATCCTGCAACGCTCTGGCATTGGCCCACCAGATGTGCTGAAGGCGGCGGCCGTTGAAGTGGTTCACGCGCTTCCCGGTGTTGGCGAAAACCTACAAGATCACTTGGAAATTTATTTTCAACTGCGTAGTTTGCAACCAATCACTTTGAACGGTCATCTTGGCCTCATCAGCAAGGCCAAGATTGGTTTGCAATGGTTGTTGTTCGGCACTGGCCTCGGGGCCACCAACCATTTTGAAAGCTGTGGCTTCATCCGTTCGCGCGCCGGCATTGATTACCCAGATATTCAATATCACTTCTTGCCCGCCGCCATGCGTTATGACGGCAATGCCGCCATTCAAGGCCACGGCTTTCAAGCCCATGTGGGGCCAATGCGCAGCAAGTCACGCGGGTATGTGCACATCACCTCAGCTGATCCGATGGAGAAGCCGAAAATCCTGTTCAATTATATGAGTCATGCTGATGATTGGCAGGAGTTCCGCGCTTGCGTGCGCCTGACGCGTGAGCTGTTTCAGCAGGACGCAATGAAACCTTATGTGAGTGAGGAAATTCAACCAGGTGCATCGGTTCAAAGTGACACAGAGATTGACGCCTTCATCCGCGAGCATTGCGAAAGTGCTTATCATCCTTGCGGCACCTGCAAAATGGGTTCGGTGAAAGACAAAATGGCGGTGGTTGATCCGCAATGCCGCGTGATTGGCACCGCGAATTTGCGCGTGGTTGACTCGTCTATCATGCCGCAAATCACTAATGGAAATCTCAATGCCCCAACAATCATGATTGGCGAGAAGGCGGCGGATCATATTCTGGGCAAGCAAACGCTCCCGCCCTCGAATTTGGAACCGTGGATAAATCCTAATTGGAAAATGAGCCAACGATAATGACAATCCGTCCTGCCAGCGAAGCTGACTTGCCGCAACTTTGCGCGTTGATAGCAGCTTCGATTCGAGTAAATGCCAAAGATGATTCACCAGCAGATCTGGCATTCGTGATCTCCAAGAATGAGATAGAAAGTTTGCAAAGACATCTGACAACCCGCGACATGTTTGTATTCGAACAAAACGATGAGATCGTCGGCACTATCAGCTTAAATGGAAATCGACTGAATTCACTTTATGTAGATATGAGATGCATGAGAAGTGGCATAGGCCGCCAACTTGTCGAGCATGTTGAAATGCTCGCCCTCAGTCGCGGCGGAAAAGTGATGGTGTTATCGTCATCGCGCACTGCCGTGACGTTTTATCAAAAACTCGGCTACGCCAAACTTAGCTTCGAGCCGCGTGAGTTCGCCCCAACTTGGGCGATGGAGAAGCAGCTCTAAACTGGTTTCCTGATCTTATAAATGCCAACATCAATGACACCCTCAGCAAAACCTGCCTCGCAATAGCAGAGATAAAGCGTCCATAATTTCTTAAACCGCTCATCAAAGCCCAGTGGTTCAATTTTGGGCCAAGCTGCCTCAAACCGTAATCGCCATTGACGCAAAGTCTCAGCATAACTCAAACCAAAACATTCAAACTTTTCTAATAACAATCCGGCTTTGCGGGCTTGCTCGCGCATCAATTCTTTTGTCAGCAACATCCCACCGGGAAAAACATAGCGTTGGATAAAGTCCACACCAGTGCGATAAGCGGGATAGTTCTCTTCCAAAATTGTAATGCCTTGAATGGCGGCGGCCCCGCCTGGTTTCAAGCGATTAAACAGTGTGGTGAAATAGGTCGGCCAATGTGGCTCGCCCACCGCTTCAATCATTTCAATTGAGGCTATGGCATCAAACACGCCCGTAGTGTCGCGGTAGTCTTCAAACACCAGTTCTGCTTTGTCGGTAAGATTCTCACGCTGCATACGCGTATTGGCAAAAGCCAGTTGTTCCTTCGAAAGTGAAATGCCGCGCAGAATGGCTCCGGCCTTGGCTGCAGTTTCGGCAAAGCCACCCCAACCGCAGCCGATTTCCAAAACCTTGGAACCGGGCTTCACTTCAGCCAACTCCATAACCTTTTGGTATTTCAACTTCTGCCCCGCCTCGAGGCTATTGGCCTTTCCATCAAAAACGGCGGATGAATAAGTCATCGTATCATCCAGCCATTGCTTGTAAAATTCATTCCCCAAATCATAATGCGCGGAAATATTCTCGCGTGAGCCTTGATGGGTGTTGTCACGCAAGCGGTGCCAAATTTTGTCAAATATACTGCTGGTAAATAAGCTCGAGGCATCATCCAGCCCTTTGCGATTTTGTAAATAAAACCGGAAAAAAGCTGTGGGGTTTTTGCTTTCTACGTCACCCGCCATATAGCGCTCAAAAAAACCCAGTTGCGCGCGGCGCAGCCCAGCCCACAAAACCTTGAAATTACGCAGCGTGAGATCAGCTTGTTCCCCAGGTTCCGTGCCGCCCAGCGTTAGAACTGACCCAGAAGGCATCGTCAGATCAAGCCTCCCCTTAAAGGCTTTCGGCATAAGCCGCCTTGCAACAGATATTACCAGTCGTTCAATCATTGATTGGTGCATCATCCCGCCCCAACATTAAATTCACTTTAGATTACATTGAGACGAATTTTCATTTGTGGCAAGAGGCAGTTTGAGCACCGCGTTAAACTTGGCGGATCGGTCATTTCGCGCTAAACACCTCTTATGTATTCAGCCACCACCCGCAATATTGAAATCACCGCCAAGCCACATTTCCTTGAAGGCCAGTCGCAGCCCACCGAAAACCGCTTTGTTTGGGCCTATACCATTACTATCGCCAATAACGGGCCGCACACGGTGCGCCTGCTCACGAGGCATTGGGTGATCACGGACGGCAATGGTGGCAGGCAAGAGGTAAAAGGCTCAGGTGTGGTGGGCGAGCAGCCCCTGCTGCACCCGCAAGATAGCTATACCTATTCATCAGGCTGCCCGCTCACCACCCCATCAGGTATGATGCAGGGCAGCTATAATATGGTGACAACCGAAGGCGAACATTTCGATGTTGCCATTCCGGCCTTTTCGCTCGACAGCCGCTTTGATCGCCACGCGGTGAATTGAGCCTAGGTCAATGCGCAGCGCAACCCATGATATTCTGGCTAAGCTCGTTTCTTTTGATACGACATCGCGCTTTAGCAATTTGCCGCTGATAGAATGGGTTGAAGGCTATTTGTCGACCCATGACATCCCACATATTCGTGTGGATTATATGGAAGGTAAGACCAATCTCTTCGCAACAATCGGGCCCGATGTTGCAGGGGGGGTATTACTTTCCGGCCACACAGACGTAGTGCCCGTGGATGGCCAAGACTGGGCTTCGCCACCCTTTGAGTTGACTGAACGCGAAGGAAAACTTTATGCGCGCGGTGCAGCCGATATGAAGGGCTTTCTGGCGGCCTGCTTGGCTTTGGTTCCCTATTTCAAAACGCTGAAACTTAAAACGCCCATTCAATTGGCCTTTTCCTGCGATGAAGAAGTGGGCTGCAAAGGCGTGCGCCCTCTCATTGCCCATATGAAAAACCATGTCAAAAAACCGCGTGCAGTTTTTGTGGGCGAGCCTACGGGCATGAAGGTTGTAAATGGCCACAAGAGTGCCGCCACTTTCAACACTGAAGTGATCGGCCATGAAGCTCATTCAAGCCTCACCAACCAGGGTGTGAATGCTATTTTGGTGGCCGGTGAAGTACTGGCTGAGATCAGCGCCTTGCGCCGTGAATTCGTGGCCTTGGGTGATGCCTCCGGCCGCTATGATCCACCCTATTCAACAGTGCATGTAGGCACTATAACCGGCGGCACTGCGCGAAACATCATTCCAAAGCGCTGCTCGCTGTTGTGGGAATCCAGGCTGTTGCCGGGCGCAGACAACACAATCATTTCAAAGCGCATGGAAGCCTTGCGTCTAAGGCTGGAGCCTGAAATGAAGGCCATCTCCAGTGACAGCGGCATCACCACAATCATGAGCAATGATGTACCAGGCCTTTTGCCACAGCCCCAAGAGCCCGCAGAACTTATGGCCCTGCAAGCCACGGGCGATAACGCCACCCATGCGGTTTCTTATTGCACCGAAGCTGGCCTGTTTCAGCAACAAGGCCTGCCCACTATCATATGCGGGCCAGGCAATATCGATGCGGCACATAAGCCAAATGAATTTGTTGATGTGAGCCAGTTAACGCTGTGCGAAACATATCTGACGAGGCTGGCAGCGGCCTGTTGCTAAACAACAGCCTGACGCTTTGCCTCGGCGCGCCGACGCCAGATTTCAAAGATAATTTCACCAACAATCGTCATGGCAATTAAAATCACCGCCAAAGCGCAAATGGTGGGTGAAACGCCGGAGCGCCCTTGTGAACCGAAATAGACCATCAGCGTTTGGCTTTGCCCACGGGTGAATTGCGTGACGTTGAAATTCTCCACACTCTGGAAGAACGCGAGGATGGCACCTGTAATCAGCGCTGGGGCAAGATGCGGTATCAAAATTCGGCGCAACACACGGCCATGTGTGGCCCCAAGATCAAGTGCCGCTTCCTCTAGGCCCGGATCAAAACTTTGCAGCCGCGCCAAAACCATCAGCATGACATAGGCGGCAATGAAGCTCACTTGTCCCAGGGCGGAGAGATGTAAACCCGCAGATACGTCGAACGAGAACCAAAATTGCAATGTAGCAATGCCGATCACCACACCAGGCGTTAAAACTGGCGCAATCATCACGGCATAAAGAATGACGCGGCTGCGTCCCTGAAGATTGTTGATCAGAATGGCCCCCGCCGTTCCAATCGGCACCGCTAGCACCACGACAAAAATTGCCAAGATGATGGTATGCATCACACCACCATTCCAGCCCCATAGACTTTCAATTGCAAACAGATCAGGGAAAAATCTTAAGGTGAAGCCCTGCCATGGCAGGGGTGAAGGCAGCTTAGGGCTGTTGTTGAATGCCGCCCCCACCATCACCAAGAGTGGCAGCATGAGATAAACTAAAAACCAGATCCCATAAGAATGCAGGAGAATTGCACCGATGTTTTTTTTGCCAGTTGTACTCATTTTGCAATATCCGAAAGGCCAACACGGAACACACGCATGGCGATGGTTACAAAAATCATGCAGGCAAACACCATCAAAAAGGCATAGGCAGCGCCGCCATTCCAATCATTCTCCTCAAACATACGCGCATAGATCACTTCAGTGAACCATTGCGATGAAGGTGAGTCGAGATACCCCGGCACGAGAAGTGATCCCGCCGAAAGCATGAACACCATCACGCTGCCCGATGCGATACCGGGTTTGCAATGCGGTAACACCACACGCCAATGCGTGCGCCAAGACGGCGAGCCTAAATCGCGTGCCGCTTCCACTTGATTCATATCAAGCGATGTCATGGAATTATAAATCGGAAATAGCATGAATAGAACGTACACATAAACGAGTGTCACCACCACGCCGCTGTAACCCCACAGATACCATGTCCAACGCACACCATCAGACAGCACGCCAATATCCATCAAAATCACCGTCAGCGGCCCTTTGTATGTAAGCAAGATAAACCACGCAAAGGCCCGCATCAATTCGCTCACCCAGAGAGGAATGATTAATATCATCAGATAAGTTGAAAGTCGTTTGGGGGGCAAAACCTTGGCCATATAAAAAGCCATCGGATAACAAGCCACAATTGCAACGAAAGTGGCAAAGCAGCTGAAGGCGATCGTCATCAAAAATACCTGCAGATGGATGGTCATGGGCGTGAAGAATTGGAACCCGAAAATCTCATGCGGCGTCCATGTCGGTTCATGCAGAATTGAGAGATAGTTGTCGAATGTAAAAACATCCTTCGACCCGCCGATGTCTTTGGCAATCAAATAGGGCCGAAACGATTCCTTGAACAAATTGAGATAGGGTAAAATCACCAGCATCAACAACCAGAATGCGGTCAGCAACACCGTCAGTCCCGAAAGGCTGTAACCATAGCGCCGAAGCATGGCTTGCATGACTAAGCCTTCCCGTAAGCTACAGCGTCGCTGGCTAGCAAAACACGGGCGTTTTCAGCAGAAAAAACCAAATGTGTTTCAGTGCCAATGGCTGGTGGCAAATGAGCAGGATCGTTCTTCACTTCGGCAGAAAGCTTACGCCCGGTTTTATCACGCAAATGCACAACTGCAAAATTGCCTTCAAAGGAAACATCCTCAACCCGCGCGGCCACAGAATTGCTACCAGCCTTGGGCTTAGCCACGAGCGACGTATTTTCAGGCCGCACAAAAAGTTTGCACTTTGCATTGCGTGAAACGCCCACACCCAACGTTGCGGCAAACTCGCCGACATCAGTTTTAAATTTCTTTGCTGACGAAATTTCACCATCAAACACATTGTTCTCACCAACAAAGCCCGCAACAAAACCATTGGCGGGCTCGTTGTAAATTTTCTGCGGAACATCAATTTGCTGGATATGGCCACGGCTCATTACAGCCACACGGTCAGACATAGCCAAGGCCTCACCTTGATCGTGGGTGATGTAAATGAATGTCACATTAGTGCGTTTTTGAATGGCGCGAAGCTCTGCCCGCATGTGCTGGCGCAGCTTGAGATCAAGCGCAGAAAGCGGCTCATCCAGCAACATCACCTTGGGCTCAACCGCAAGTGCGCGAGCAATGGCCACGCGCTGGCGCTGGCCACCAGAAAGCTGCGAAGGATAACGCTCAGCTACACCAGAAAGTTCAACCAGTTCCAACAACTCATCGGCCTTCTTGCGGCGCGTGGCTTTGTCAGCACCGCGCACCTCAAGCCCGAAGGAAATATTCTCCCACACTTTCATCAGAGGAAAGAGCGCCAAGTTTTGAAATATCATCGCGGTTGGCCGCTTATTGGGGCCAAAACCGCGCATGTCTTGCTCACCAATTAAAACCTGACCGGAGGTGGGCTCAATAAAGCCTGATATCATCCGCAGGATTGTTGTTTTGCCGCAGCCTGAAGGGCCAAGAAATGAAAAGAATTCGCCGGGCTTGATCGTCACTGATAGATTATCAACGGCACGATATTTTTCGAAATCCATCGACACGCCGCGCAACTCCACACTTGCGGTCATCTTACCCTGTCCCCATTTATTTCTGCGTTTTGAACTTACGAAAAAATCCGGGCAGCATTCACCGCCCGGATTGCTTATGTATTAGGCGGCGGTTTTATGCCGCTAGCCACTTGCTGGCATAGTCGCCACGCAGCTTGAGGAACCAAGCCGCAGCCGCTGGCCACCAATAAAGCTTGGCCAAAGCATCACCAGGATAAGCTTTCGCGTAGAAGGCAGAAACTTCTGGATTCATTTTGTCGATGCCGCCTTTGCCAACTGGATTAGCCGAGAATGCCGAAGCCCAGGCCGACGAACCTTCAGGGGTAGAAATCCACTTCGCAAATTCGTGGGCCTGATCAGGGTTCTTGGCACCTTTGAGCAAAACAAAGCCTTGGCTCCAAGCAAAAGCACCTTCCTTTGGCGCGACGAAGCCGTAACCATCCTTGCGGAGGTTATAGCCAGTTGAGTCCCATGTCAGACCGATTTCAGCACCATTGGTTTTGAAAGCAGCTTGCGCATCGTTCTCGCCCTTCCAGAATTGGGCAATGTTCTTCTTGTGCTTGATGGCTTCTGTGAGAGCGATGTCCCACAGCTTCTTCATATTATCTTCGTTCTTGTAACCCTCAGCCCAAGGCATTGGCAATTTGCCTTGTGAATCAAGCACGCGGCCCATGGCAGCAAGTGAGGAATGGCCACGAACTGTTACTTTACCAACATTGGCATCGTCGAACAGGTCTGCCAAGGACACCTTACCATAAGTGCCATCTTTGGTTTTCGAGTTGAACGTGATCGCTTCTGTGCCCCAAACTGATGGAAGGAAATAACGCTTGCCATTGATGTCGGCAGCAGAGCCCGCTTTGCCACCAGGCACGCTATCGAGATAATTATCAGTTGCGAGCTTCTTCAAATCCCATGGTTGAACCATGTCATCGTCCACCCAAGCTGGAAGGTAATCAAGCGTTGGTTCAATCACGTCAACAGACCCAGAAGCAGCTGCGGTTTTGGCGTCTGCGCGCATAGTATTTTGTTCATCAACCCACTTGGCATTCACTTTAATTCCGGTGGCTTTGGTGAAGGCGTCCATGACCTTCGGCAGATCATCATAGCCAGACCAGCCTTCAAAATTTAACTCGCCCGAAGACGAGAAGGCGTTATTAACAGTCAGCGGGGCGGCAAAGCCCACAGCGCCGATGGCGACGGCTGACTTCAGCAAACGGCGACGCGACAAGCTGGCGGCGCGCACTAATTCTTGTGTAGAGGTAATTTTCGTCATGTCTGTGCTCTCCTTGAAATACCGATATTCGCACCGGTTCCTGCCGACTGGAAGCGATATTGTCTTGGACTATGACTCTCTTATGACGGTGTTGCAATGGGTATGACTCACCTAGAAAGCTGAAATAATTTCAGCTTTTGGGTAAAATCGCCAAGTCTGCCAGAATTTACAGCAGGGATTGCAACGCCTTTAGAATTGCCTCACCCATTTGAGTGGTGGTGCAATTACTAGGCCTATCGCCTGCTATGTCCTTGGTTCGCAAACCCTGAGCGAGCACCGCGGAAATTGCCTTGTCGAGCTTGTCGGCCCATTCGCCAAGCCCAAAGCTGTAACGCAATGCCATACCAAAGGAAGCAATCATCGCGATGGGGTTAGCAGCCCCCTTGCCAGCAATATCAGGCGCAGAACCATGCACCGGCTCATAGAGTGCCTTGCGGCGATGGGTTTTCGCGTCGGGTGCACCCAATGAGGCTGAAGGCAACATGCCAAGAGAGCCAGTTAACATCGCAGCCACATCTGATAATATATCGCCAAACAAATTGTCAGTCAGGATTACATCATATTGCTTAGGCCAGCGCACCAACTGCATGGCGCAATTATCAGCCAGCACATGCTCAAGTTGGGCTGTGGGATATTCAGTGGCGTGAATGCGCGTGACAATCTCATTCCACAAAACACCAGTTTTCATCACATTGCGCTTTTCAGCAGAAGCCACTTTATTCTTGCGCGTCTTTGCAAGTTCAAAAGCAACGCGCGTGATGCGCTCAATCTCGAATGTGTCGTAGATTTGCGTGTCAATGCCACGCTTCTGGCCATTGCCTAAATCTGTGATGGTTTTAGGCTCTCCGAAATAAACTCCGCCGGTCAATTCGCGCACGATCAAGATATCGAGACCCTCAACCACATCCCTTTTCAAAGAAGAGGCATCAGCCAGTGCTGGGTAACAAATCGCTGGCCGCAAGTTTGCAAACAGGCCCAAATCTTTGCGCAGACGCAGCAAGCCAGCTTCGGGGCGCACATCATAAGCCACCTTGTCCCACTTTGGTCCGCCGACCGCACCAAAGAGCACAGCATCAGAAGCTTGCGCCTTGGCCATATCGCTTTCAGAAATCGCCTTTCCATGCGCGTCAAAGGCGCAACCTCCCACCAACCCGCGATCGGTTTCAAACTTGGCAATGCCCTGCTTGTTGAACCAGGAAATAAGCTTCTCCACTTCCCCCATCACTTCGGGGCCAATGCCATCGCCAGGCAAGAGAAACAGGTTGAAAGACGCCATGCTCAAGATCCTCACATCAAAATGTGGCGATGCCTTAGCGGATGGAAAGCCTCAAGCCAAGAGCTTGCGCATGGCTTCAGCCCAGCCATGCAGTTTTTGCGCTCTCAGAGCAGGCTTCATCTTGGGAGTGAAGCGCTTTTGCTTCTTCCAGCGCTTAGCAAAAACCGCTGGCTCAGGGAGAAGGCCAACTTGCAAGCCAGCGAGATAGGCGGCACCTAGTGCAGTGGTCTCTAAAACCTTGGGGCGGTCTACTGGGGCCGCCAGAATATCAGCCAAAGCTTGCATCGTGTAATCTGATGAAGTCATCCCACCATCCACCCGCAGTACGGTTTTTTGCGATGCGGGCCAATCTTTTTTCATCGCTTCTAAGAGATCATGCGTTTGGTACGCCACCGCTTCCAATGCGGCCTTAGCAAGTTCCTTTTTAGTGGTGCCACGCGTAAGGCCAAACATCGCACCGCGCACTTCGGGCCGCCAATAAGGTGCGCCCAACCCCACGAAAGCTGGCACCAAATAGACCTGTTGAGTGTCATCCGCCGCTACAGCCAAAGCCCCTGTTTCTTTTGCCGCCTTCACCAGCTGCAAGCCATCGCGCAGCCATTGCACTGCGGCACCCGCCACAAAGATTGCACCTTCCAAAGCGTAAGTGCGTTTGCCTTTCAACTGATAAGCAATGGTGGCGAGCATCCGCGCCGATGAAGTCACTGGCTTTTCGCCCGTGTTCAACATGGCAAAGCAACCTGTGCCATAAGTTGATTTCATCATGCCCGCTTCAAAACACGCTTGCCCGATGAGGGCCGCATGTTGATCGCCAGCAACCCCGGTGATAGCAATTTCTGCACCAAATAACTTCTTTTCAGTGTGACCAAAATCCGCCGCACAATCTTTCACCTCAGGCAATAACATGCGTGGAATGTTGAACAGCTTTAAAAGCTCCTCGTCCCATGCGCCCTGATGAATGTTAAACAACAAAGTGCGTGACGCATTGGTGGCATCTGTTGCGTGAACCCGCCCACCCGTAAGACGGTAAATCAGAAAACTATCGATGGTACCGAAACATAATTCGCCAACCGCGGCCTTGGCCCGCGCACCTTTCACGTGATCCAGAATCCACGCCAATTTGGTGGCGGAGAAATACGGGTCAAGCAACAGACCCGTTTTGGCCGTCACCATGGGTTCAAGGCCTTGGGCTTTCATCACCGCACAAGTTTCAGCCGTGCGCCGATCTTGCCACACGATGGCTTTGTGCAAGGCTTTGCCCGTATGCCTGTCCCACACCACAACCGTTTCACGCTGATTGGTTATGCCAATTGCCGCAATGTCAGTGGCTTTGGCGCGTGCTTTTTTAAGTGCCACTTTGCAGGTGAAAATCACGCTGCGCCAAATTTCCTCAGCATCATGTTCCACCCAGCCTGAGGCCGGATAAAACTGCTTAAACTCTTTTTGGCCAGCACCTTTAGGATTGAGCTTCTGATCAAATACAATAGCGCGTGATGAGGTTGTGCCTTGATCAATAGCGAGGAGCAATTTTGCCATGTCAGACCTTTTTCTTGCGAGCTGGCTTAATCTCACCCATATAAACCTTGAGCGCTGCAATCTCGGCCTCACTCATATGCAAACCCAATTTGGTACGCCGCCATAAAATATCTTCGCTGGTTTGGGCCCATTCGTATGTCTTCATATAGTCAACTTCACGCGCCAGCAGGGGCCCGAAGCGCTCACCCAAATCAATTGTAAAGCGCGCATCGCTTAAAATCAATTCCAAGCGCTTGCCATAAGTATAAAATAGCCTCTCAATTTCCTGAGGTTTAAGGAACGAATAGCGCTTTTTTGCGGACACAAGATAAGGTGCTACTTCGCTATAGGCCATGCCGCCGGGCAACTTGGCCTCAGCGGTCCACTTTGGTTTGAGTGAAGAAAACATTGGCGCAAGCTTATCCATGGCCTCTTCTGCCAAGCGGCGTGATGTTGTGATCTTGCCACCAAAAACTGAAAGCATTTTCGCACTATTCGCGTCACCTTCAAGTTTCAGCACATATTCGCGCGTGGCAGATTGCGCCTTACCTGCCCCATCATCATAAAGCGGACGCACCCCTGCATAACTCCAACGCAGCATTTCTTTTTTAAGAGGCTTGCGGAAATAAGCTCCGGCCGATGAAAGCAAGTAATCAATTTCAGATTGAGAGATTTCCACTGGCCCCAATGGGCCATGATAATCTTCATCTGTGGTGCCTATTAAAGTGAAGTCACGCTCATAAGGAATGGCAAAGAAAATCCGTCCATCGGCATTTTGGAAAATATAACACCGATCATGCTCATAAAGCTTGGCCAGCACGATGTGGCTGCCTTTCACCAGGCGAATTTTTGCTCGCTCTGAAACACGCACCACATCGCTGAGCACTTGGCTGACCCATGGGCCAGAGGCGTTAACTAAAACCTTGGCCTGTACTTCTTCACCACCCTGCAACTCCGCCATCCACACGCCATTCTTTTGCGTGGCGGATAAGCAGCGCGTGCGCGTGGCGATCACTGCACCTTTTTCTTTTGCGTCCATGGCGTTCAACACCACGAGTCGTGCATCCTCCACCCAACAATCGGAATATTCATAGCCAGTGGTAAAATCTTCACGCAGCGGCAAGCCTGCTGCATCTTGCGTCAGATCCAAACTCTTCGTTGGCGGTAATATTTTCCTGCCGCCCAAATGATCATAAAGAAACAGGCCAAGTCTAATCATCCATTTTGGCCGCAGGCCATCGTGGTAAGGCAAGACAAATCGCAATGGCCAAATAATGTGAGGTGCTGCGTTCAGCAAAACCTCACGCTCAATCAGCGCTTCGCGCACCAATTTGAAATCATAATATTCAAGATAGCGCAAGCCACCGTGAATAAGTTTGGTTGATTTTGATGACGTGCCAGAGGCCAAATCCCCCTGCTCCACCAACATTACTTTAAGGCCGCGCCCGCTGGCATCACGCGCAATGGCGGTCCCATTAATGCCGCCACCGATAATCAGAAGATCAAAAACAGTTTCGCTATTCATCGGGCAAATTAGCCACGACTAAGCGTCACGAGCAAGCAAAACTAAATTGAAACGAATTTCAATAGTAAGCTGCTGGCAATCCAAGCTGTCACACCGCTCAACACAGTGCCCCAAGCCAAATCGATCATCGCAATGCGTAAAGTAAAACCATTTAGCACCGCAAGATTGGTCAAATCATAGGTTGCATAGGCCATCAATCCAAATAGCGCTCCCTGCCCTAGGGCCAAAACGGCAGATGATGCTTTAAGACCCGGCATAACGCCAAAATAGGTCAGCCCAGCGGCATAAAGCAAATAGAACGCGAGTGACGCGCCCAGCTGCGGTTGGCTGCGCAACAAACCGCCAAGCTCTGAAATATAAAGTGGTCGGCCTGGTCCAAGCAGCCAAAACAAGTCAAGAACCAGAAGTACAAAAAGGCTCGAGGCATAAGCAATGAGAGATGTGATCATGGTGCGGGCGTCCGGTCAATATTTGATGTGATAGTGTAAGCGGCATGGGGCGGGCGGGTGGTTGGACGCAGGCCTTTGAGATAAAGCTTAAAAGCTTCCCAATGAATAGCGCCCCAAACTTTCACAGGCTGTAATGCCAAACGTATCAGCCCGTTGAGCAAGGCACGGTCGGTGAGCGGCGTTTCTTGCCCTTCAAAGCGCGCAGCAAATTTCAACTTTTCTTGTTCAAACAGCGCGATATTAAGCCGCAAAGCGCCAGCAGTTCTTTCAATGTTGAAATGGTATTCGCCTTCCACGTTATTAAATGGAGATACATAAAAACATTTTTCTGACCGCTGGCAGTTGCCATCATCGACTGGCAAAACATAAGCATGACGTTGGCCGAAAGTATTGCTCACCTCATAAATCACACCAAGCCAGCGCCCATCTGCACCAATGCCAAAATACACGGTCAAAGGATTAAACACTTTGCCCAGCACAGCAGGATAACAAAGCATGAAAATGCGTTTTATTGGTGCATCCAATTTCAAGGTTGCAAAAAGTTGGCGCAAATGCACTGCGATTGAAGTGCCATCGCCCAGCCCGTGGTTCTTATCATCAATGCTGAACAAGCGCCTGCGGTTATGGCCGATCAGCCACAATGAACTATTGAGTTCATCAAGCCTGTCCACATCCACCAAAACATCCGCCACCGCATAAGCAAGCTTATGGCGCACAGGCAGATAGCGTCTGTGAGTGAGCTTGCCTTTGAATATGGCATTTTCCGTGAACATCACTCTGCCGCCTTGCGCATAAGTTGTGTGTCACCCAAATAAATCCGCCCGGATGGATTGGCCACCGTCCACGGCCGCTGCAATCCGCCTAATTGCTCAGCCACGGCAAGGCCAGCTTGCAATCCATCTTCATGAAAGCCCGCGCCAAAATAGGCCCCACAAAACCAAGTATTGTGCTGCCCTTGTAATTGCCACAACTGCTTTTGCGCCGCCAAGGTGGCGCTATTGAAAATCGGATGGCGGCAAGCAAAACTCAACTCAGTCAATGAAGGATCAGGCCCTCTCGCAGCATTCAAAGACACAAAGTAATTCTCGCGCGTGTTTAGGTTTTGCAATTGGTTCATCCAATAAGTCACACAACAACCCGTGTCTTTGTCGCCGATGTAATTCCAGCTGCTCCAATGCCGCATGGCACGCGGCATTAGCTTTATATCGCGGTGAACTGTCACGCGGTTGTCTGAATAGGTAAAGGGCTTAAGAAGCGACCGCTCTTGGGGTGATGGGTTTTGCAGTAAGGCAAGCGCCTCATCCGCATGGGTGGCAATCACCACCTCATCATGTTTAGCCAGATGGCCAGATGCACAGCGTATGCTCACGCCCTTATTATCACGCGCAATCTCCACTACACTGTCTGCTTTGTGCAATGTCATGCCAGAGGCCACAATACGCTCAACATAACGGTGTGAACCGCCACGAATACTGCGCCATTTGTCTCTTGAGCCAAAACGCAGTAACTGATGATTTTCAAAGAACCGGATAAAGGCCTTGGCCGGATAATCCAGCATATGCCCTGGCTGTGATGACCAGATCGCGGCAGCCATCGGCATAAGATGACGCTCAATGAATGGCTTACCAAACCCGTTGAGTTTTAAAAATGTGCCCAAACTCATTGTTTCATCAACCTGCGCCGACAATGCCAGCGCCTGACGATAAAAGCGGGTGATATCCTTCAGCATTGCCCAGTGGCTGACTGAAAACGCAGACGCAGGCGAACCAATAAGCTGGGCCAAGCTGCCACCGGAATATTCAACAGCACCATTATCAAGCGAAACCGAAAAACCCATCTCAGTCTCGTCGCACGCGACATCAAGCTTCTTTAAAAGCTGAACCAAATTTGGATAGGTCTTCTCGTTAAATACGATAAAACCAACATCCACCGGCACTTTGTTGGCGGTTGAACCAAAGTTTTCAGTATGGGCGTGGCCGCCAAAGCGCTTATCGGCCTCATACAAGGTTACTTGATGCGATTTTGCTAAAAGCCATGCCGCCGAAAGTCCGGAAATGCCGGAACCGACCACCGCAATGTTTTTCTTGTTGTTCATATGTTTTTACGTCTTTCAACCAATATACGAATTGGAAGCCAGAGCGGATCATATTGAAGGCGCCAGTGATCCAAACGTGGGGCTAACGCGTATAAAGACGTGCAAGCCATGAAAAACATCATTACCATACGGGCTAATGTCAGCCTTTGTCCCCCACCAGGTTCAGCGATGAGCCAAGATCACCTTGCGGCACTCATCCGCCTAGTGGCACAGAACCGTGACCGTGAGGCTTTCGCAAGCTTGTTTGATCACCTCGCCCCCAAAGTAAAAGCCTTTCTCATCCGTCGCGGGTTGAATGCGGCTGGTGCAGAAGATGTGATGCAAGATGTTATGCTGTCGATATGGACTAAGGCCAGTCTTTATGATGCGCCGCGCGGCAGCTTTCAGGCATGGGTTTTTACCATCGCCCGCAATGCCTTGATCGACAGGGTACGCCGCCAGAAGCCGGATATTTCAATCGACATGATCGAATGGGATCCGGTTGATGAAACAGAAGGCAGCGAAGAACGGATGTTACGCGAAGAACGCGCCACAAAATTGAATAACGCCATGAAAGATATTCCGTCAGATCAATTCGCCATTCTACAACTCGCCTTTCACGAGGAACTCACTCAAACCGAAATCGCCAGCAAATTGAACGTGCCGTTGGGTACGGTAAAATCCAGAATGCGGCTGGCTTATGCCCATTTGCGTGGGCGCATGGAATTAGTATCATGACCATCACACATCATCTCGATCACGCAACGCTTGTGGCTTATGGCGCAGGAACGCTGCCAACTGGCCTCAACACAATTGTGAAGGCACATCTGGAGTTCTGTCCCGCCTGCCGCAAGGATGCAGTTGTGGCAAACGAAATTGGCGGAAGCCTTTTGAATGACAGTCCAGAGGTTGAGATTTCCTCTTCTAGCAAATCCGCAGTTATGGATAGAATCCAAACTGCCACTTTGCACCGCCTACCTCTGCCACGCAGCGCCAGCGAAAGCGAAGTGCCACGAGTGTTGCAGGCACTGATTGGTACTGCTGATTTGGATCAGTTGAAGTGGCGTAAATCTGGCCCCGGTGTTTCCATGTTCAAGCTGCCGCAGCAAAGTGGTGATGCTGGCTTCTTCGGTTTGTTGCGTATAGCACCAGGCCAAAAGGTGCCTGACCACGGTCATGGCGGCACGGAACTTACACTCATTTTGCGCGGTGCTTATCATGATGAAATTGGGCATTTCGCACGCGGTGATGTGGCCGACTTGGACGAAAGCATTTCGCACACACCAACAGCCTCAGATGAGGGCGAATGCATTTGCGTTGTGGCCAATGATGCGCCAACCCGCTTTCGCTCTTGGCCAGCCCGTTTGGTGCAGCGCTTTATCGGCATTTAAACCGTGAGCGAGACTTGGAAGGTGGTGTGGATCACTGGTGCCTCAAGCGGCATCGGTGCTGAAATCGCCAAACAACTCGCTGATGCCGGAATTAAAGTCGCGGCCAGTGCGCGGCACATGGAACAAGCAACACCTCATCCCAATATCACGCCCTTTACGGTGGATGTGACGGACGCCCAAGTTTTGCGTGAATGTGTCACCCAAATTGAACAACGTTTAGGGCCGATTGATTTAGCCATTTTTGGTGCGGGCGCCTATGAGGTCTTCGCACCTGAAACTTTGGATGCAGAAAAGTTTGTGCGTATCAACGCGGTGAATTATCTTGGCGCAACCAATGCGCTTTGCGCCGTGTTGCCAAAGCTTATGGCCCGCAAATCTGGTCATGTGGCTTTCATTGCTTCGGTGGCTGGCTATCAGGGCCTGCCCAAAGCCGCTTACTATGGCCCCACCAAAGCGGCCCTCATCAATTTGGCTGAAGCACTGTGGATGGATTTGCGTGGCACTGGCGTTGCCATTAGCGTGATCAACCCTGGCTTTGTTGATACCCCCATGACCAAGGGTAACGAATTCCCCATGCCATTTCTGATGCAACCCACCCGCGCTGCAGCGTTGAGCATTGCGGGATTAAAGGCCAAACGTTTTGAAATTGCATACCCCAGACGCTTCGTTTTCATCCTCAAGTTGTTGCAATGGCTTCCAACGATGTGGAAGCTACGTCTGATCAAACGGTCGACCCAAACATAGAGCGATGATGTAAGATGAGACCCGTCTTTTCCGTCACCTTCTTTGCTATATCATCCGGCGCTGGCTATGGCTTGCTGGCGCTGCTTGGCCTTGTGGGCAATGCCCATGGAAAAGCGTCCACTATGGCTTTTGGTTTAACGGCAATCACTGTGGCCATGGTGCTGACCACTGCAGGGCTGGTTGCATCCCCCGCACATTTGGGGAGGCCACAAAAAGCTAGGCGATCTTCATGGGCATCGCGCTCACGTATTGCGGCTGTTATCACCTATCCAATCGCCTTGGCCTATGGATGCGCGTGGAGCGGGCTTGTCGATGCGCCAGTTTTAATTGCGCCACTCGGAATCCTCACCGCTTTGATGTGCGCCTTCACGGCTTTTTGCGTGGGCATGATTTACCATTCGCGCAAAGCCAGTCCAGCGTTGCACAGCAAAGTCGCAGTGCCTGCTTATCTTGCCTTTGCGCTGGCTTCAGGATCGGGACTATTGAATACGATCAGCTTCATATTCGGGCGCTTCCAAACGGGTGCCGGCAAGTTCATGGCCTTGCTTACGGTGGCACTTATTCTCATTGCGATCGCGCTCAAATGGTTTGACCGGAGCAATCACAACAGAAAATTGCAAATCGTCATGTTTGCATTGCTGGCCATGGGGCTTGTGTTAACACTCCTAAGTCTGATCTTGCCTTGGCTGACCTTCATAGTCGCCTTGCTGAACCTAGTGGCCGCTTGGGCTGAACGCTGGCATTTTTTCGCATAAGCAGAACGTGCGTGTTGCGGAACCACGCAGACATATTGCGGAAACACGCAGATAAGCTGCGGAGCTAGTCATACGAAGAAAACTTATTTGCAGTGCAGCGGATTAAACTAAATGTTTGTCCATTGACTCCACACTCATATTAAATTTACTGTCCAAAATATTATGAGGTGTGTCTTAAAGTGTCGCCGGATCAATCAACCCCAATGAAAGAAAACCAAGGCCTTGTAGCTTTTCAGCTCAGCAAGGCCTTTGGTGAGAACTTGGTGCTGCAAGATGTGAGCTTGATCTTTCAGCGCAGTAAAGTTCACGCAGTCATTGGTGAAAATGGCGCCGGAAAATCCACATTGGTGAAGATATTGGGCGGGTATCAATTACCAAGCTCAGGCACTTTAGCGCTTGATGGCAAGCTGCTTCATTTTACCAGCCCAAAGGAGGCCGAGGCGCTGGGCATTGTTCTGGTGCATCAGGAAATTTTGTTAGCGCCGCATTTAACTGTTGCTGAAAACATCTTCCTTGGCCGCGAACTGCGAATTGGGCCATTTGTTGATGATGAGGCAATGAATGCCAAAGCTTCAGCTTTATTATCCAAGCTCGGCAGCGACCTTGACCCGCGCGCGCGCGTAGAAAGCTTGACCATTGCAAACAGACAGATTGCACAGATCGCACGTGCGCTCTCTGGGCACCATGATTTTATTATTTTTGATGAGCCAACTGCAGCGCTCACCCCGGTTGAAAGCGAGGCTGTGTTCACCGTTATCCAAAATTTGAAAAATCAAAATTGCGGCATCATTTATATTTCACACAAGCTGGATGAAGTGAAACGTTTGGCAAATACAATCAGCGTATTGCGCGATGGTAAGTTGGTGGCGCAACAACCGGCAAATAAACTTACAGCAGTTGATATGGCGCATTTGATGGTGGGCCGCGAATTGGGCGCACTCTATCCACCGAAGGTTATCCGCACCAATTCCGAAGTTGCGTTGCAAGTTGAGAACCTGATCGTTCCACCAAGTTTGAGCAGCGCAAACTTTGTACTGCACAAGGGTGAAATTTTGGGCTTTGCCGGTTTGATCGGCGCTGGCCGCACTGAACTATTTGAGGGCCTCTTGGGTTTGCGGCCCGCGACTGGTCGAGTAAGCTTGGGCGACAAATTTAATTCAGTCTTTTCCAGCGTTGCTGCGGCCGCAAAAGCGGGTCTGGCCTATGTCACTGAAGACCGCAAAGGCAAGGGCCTTTTGCTAAATTTGGAACTGACGCCGAACTTAACGCTCTCAACCCTTCAACAATTCACCAACGCTGGATTTATTCAACATCGTTTGGAATCAGCCGCGTTAGATGTTGCTTTCAGCCGTTACGACATACGCGCCAAAAGCCGTGATATGGATGCGGGCCGCTTATCGGGTGGCAATCAACAAAAGCTTTTGCTCGCCAAAACGCTGCAGGCTGATCCGAGCATCATAATAATTGATGAACCGACGCGTGGTGTGGATATTGGCGCCAAAAAACAAATTTATGAGTTGATCGCAAGACTGGCGCAAAGCGGGAAATCCATCATCGTCATCTCGTCTGAAATGCCAGAGCTCATTGGCCTCTGCCACCGCATTGTCGTGATGCACCGCGGTCAACTTGTCGGCACGCTTGAAGGTTCCGATATCAATGAGCGTAAAATTGTTACGCTTGCAACCGGAACAGAAAAACAGGCCGCATAATGAACTTCGCTTTCAAAAATCAATTCAGCTTGAAACACGCGGCGCCATTCATTGCATTGATCGGTTTGATCTTGCTTGGCAGCCTCGTTAATCCTCATTTCTTGAGCTATTCGAATCTTATACAAAATGTGGCCACCCGCTCATCATTCATTGCAATCATCGCAATTGGTGCAACTTTCGTCATGGCTGGCGGCGGCTTGGATCTTTCGGTGGGATCAATGGCAGCCTTCACCGCCGGTACAATGATTTTGTTTCTAAGGGCCAACGAGCAAGACGCGGGTTCAGGGACTATCGCACTCAGCATGCTGCTGGCACTTGCAGTTGGCCTGGCCTGCGGGCTTTTCAATGGCCTTGTCATAACCCTCGGCCGCATCGAACCCTTCATCGCAACTTTGGGCAGCATGGTGATCTTGCGGTCATTGTTTACATATTTGGCCAATGGTGGCTCTCTTTCCATCAGCCCCGCGTTGAAAGACATTTATGCGCCCGTATATGAAGGAAGTTTCCTGGGTATTCCCATTCCCTTGCTGTCTATTTTAGGTGTGGGTGCTGTCGCTGCCGTTTTGCTTTATAAAACACCCTTCGGCCGCCATGTCATTGCAGTTGGCTCCAATGAAGATGTTGCGCGCTATTCAGGCGTGTCTCTGTCGCGTGTTAAAGTGCTGACCTATATGATCCAAGGTCTTTGTGTTGGCGTGGCCGTAATCCTCTATGTTCCGCGCCTAGGTTCGGCCAACTCTGCCACTGGCCTTTATTGGGAATTGCAGGCCATCACTGCTGTTGTTGTCGGCGGCACTTTACTCAAAGGTGGCCAAGGTCGTATTTGGGGCACAATTGCAGGTGCATTCTTCTTGGAAATTATCGGAAATATTCTCACCCTCTCTAACGTCAATGTTTACCTCATTGGCGCGGTGCAGGGTGTCATCATCATCATCGCCATGTTGATCCAAAGAGGCATCAACCGACGCTGAAGAAAAGGGCGCTAACGCCGGGGCGCCTACAAACCCGGCCATGGAGGATACGAAATGAAAAGACGTAATTTTGGTTATGCAGCTGCAGCGATGGTGGCTATTGCCACCGGTGCAAAAGCTGAAGACAAGCCAATTGTAATTGGTGTCTCAATTCCTGCGGCAGATCATGGCTGGACGGGCGGCGTGGTTTATCACGCACAACGCATCGCCAAAGCCATTGAGGCAAATTACAAAGGCGTGAAAGTCATTGTAAAAACCTCGCCAGATGGTGCGTCGCAAGCTTCAGCTTTGGAAGATTTAACCACGCAAGGCATCACTGCGCTTGTTGTGTTGCCACAAAACTCTGATGAACTGACCAATCCGCTCAAGAAGGTCAAGGCCAAGGGTGTTTTCATTACTGTGGTTGACCGGGCATTGTCCGATCCAACCATCAATGATCTCTATGTGGCTGGCAACAACCCAGCTTTGGGTAAAGTGGCTGGCGATTACATGAAGGCCAATTTGGGCAAAGCAGATATCGTGATCATTCGCGGTCTGCCTATCGTGATTGATGAGCAACGCCAGAAGGGCTTTGCCGACGCGATCAAGGGTTCAGACATCAAAGTGCTCGACAGCCAATTCGGCAACTGGTCACGCGATGACGCCTTCAAAGTGATGCAAGACTATCTGACCAAATATCCAAAGATCGACGCTGTTTGGTGCCAAGACGATGATATGGCCGTTGGTGTACTCGAAGCCATCAAGCAAGCCAAACGTACCGATATCAAGATGGTAATCGGCGGCGCTGGCATGAAGGAAATGATCAAGAAAGTTGCAGACGGCGATAAGTTGATGCCGATCAATGTGCTTTATCCACCTGCAATGATTGGTACCGCAATGGAACTGACAGCAGCTGGCTTGGTAAACAAGATCCCAGTACGTGGCAGCTATATTCTTGATGCCACCTTGGTGACCAAGGATAACGCAGCAGAGTTCTATTTCCCAGACTCGTCATTTTAATTCACTCTACAACAATTCTGAGAAAGAGGAGGCAAGTGATTGCCTCCTCTTTTTTTCTTAAAAATATTTAGTTCTACCACTTAATTGCTGAGACTCAGGTTCGGGGACAGACTTTGCAGGTTTGATGAAAGTGAACGCATCACTTTCCCTTGGAATGAGTGTGACTGGCCATAATTTCCTGACTATGCCAAGTGGATAAGAGTCAGCATACTGTGGCATCGAGGCCAAAAGTGCTTCACCCAACGCAACGCCAAGATCGTGCAGCGACAGATGAAAACCGGTGAGTGTGGGCGATAGATACTGCGAGATTGAGCTATAAAGACCAATCACCGCAATGTCACGACCGGGCAATATACCATGCTCCATCAGGCCTCGGTATAGGCCAATAACTGATGACTCATTTGAGAGAACGATTGCCGTCGGTCTATTCTTGGTCCCCACGATTTTCTGCGCTATTTCATAACCACCAGTTTCGCTGGGCAACGATCTGTAGATATATTGAGGATCAAGCGTCAGGCCATGACGGACCAAAGCATGGCGCGCATTCTCATGGAATACGTGGCCAAGATTAATATCATCATGCGGCATGCCAATGGCAATCCGCTTATGCCCGCGCGCGATAAGGCGATTGATTGATTCTGTTGCAATAGTTTCAAAGTCGATGTCGATCCAAGGTTGGCCCACATCCGTGGTGCTCCGCCCAAATCCTACAAATGGCACCTTGCGGTCAGCCAAAAAGGAAATTCTGGGATCAACGCGGCGTGTATTTGAAATGATCAGGCCGTCAACAACGCCGCGCGAAACCACGCGACGTAGATAATCATCCTCATCTTCCGTTGATGCACAGAGCAATGCAATCAAATCAAGCTTGTGGCGCAACAGCACTTCTTGCACACCATCAAGCACGTTCATAAAAAAATGCGTATGCCCCTGACCAATAATCTCTGGGCCAGTTTTCATCATGAATCCAATGGTGCCCGTTGTTCCGCTGCGCAGATTGCGACCCGATTGATTTGGAACATAGCCAAGCTTTGCGGCTGCTTCACGCACCCGTTTACGTGTAGCCTCGCTTGAATCCGGGCGATCATTAAGTGCACGTGAAACCGTACTAATCGACATGTTCAAATGTTTGGCGAGGCGTTTAATTCCGATCACTGCTTTAGGTCCCGCTCTGCATGTCGCTGCCTCTGTAGCGCAGATTTTATCTGTCGGCTAGTTGACTCGGAATCGTTTCCATGATTATTAGTGGAAACGTTTCCGGAAAACCGCTACGAAGATGGTCAGACCTGGTAATGGGAGGAATATTGTGACGTTTCGAGCGGTTATGGTAGGCTGTGGAGGCATGTCGAAGGGCTGGATTAAAGCCTTACAAGATGCGCCTGAGCTCAAAGGTTGTGTAGAGATTGTGGGCCTTGTTGACCTTAATCTCGCTGCCGCTGAATCTTTGCGTTCCGAGTTTGCGCTCACCAATGCAGTTGTTGGCACAGATCTTGAAACAGTGCTGCGAGATACAAAGCCTAACTTGCTCTTTGACATTACCGTTCCTACGGCGCGGCTTAAATGCGTTCTTACTGGTCTCGCTAACGGCTGCCACGTTCTAACCGAAAAGCCGATGGCAGAATCCCTGGATGATGCCCACAAAATGATCGCTGCCGCCAAAGCGGCGGGCCGCATTTATGCCGTCGTTCAAAATCGTCGTTACATCGAAGGCATTCGCCGCATCCGTCAAACTATTGAAAACGGGACACTCGGCAAACTCACCGCACTTCATGCAGACTTTTTTATCGGCGCACATTTTGGTGGCTTTCGCGAGCAGATGAAAAATGTATTGCTGCTTGATATGTCAATTCACACCCTTGATGCCGCGCGCTTCATCGTCGGCGCTGACCCGGTTGCTGTTTATGCACAAGAAAGCAACCCCTCGGGCTCATGGTATTCCCACGGCGCTGCCGCCAATGCGATCTTCGAATTTTCTGACGATGTTATTTTCACTTATCGCGGCTCTTGGGTTGCTGAAGGTGCGCAAACCAGTTGGGAATCCACATGGCGTATCATCGGAACCAATGGAACATTGTTGTGGGATGGCGCTGATAAATTTGAGGCTCACGTCGTAGCAGACAACAGCGGTTTTCATCGGCCGCTCAGGGATGTGGTGGTTCCTCCCGCGCCACATCCCTCCCAAACTCATGGTCATGCCAGTGTTATCGCGGCTTTTCTCAAGGCGGTTGAAACCGGCCAGGCCCCAGAAACCACTGGCACCGATAATATCAAAAGCCTCGGCATGGTGTTGGCCGCGATCGAAAGTGGCCGCACGCAACAACGCATTAAAATAGAAGTCTAGGAACCTCATCTTGTCAAATTCCATAAAATCTATCCGCGTCGGCACCATGATTAAAGCTACCGAAGGCAAGGCCGCGCAAAATATTACAGAGATTGCCGATCTCGGCTTTGAAAGTTTTGAGCCATTCTTCTGGCAGAGCACCCATGGCCAAGATTTGGGCGAACTCGGCAAACGTTGCCTCGACGCCATTGGCAACCGCGACATCACCATCTCCACGCTCGGCATGTTTGGCAATCCGCTGGAAGATCAAGAGATGGACCGCCAAACTCTGCAAGGCTGGAAAGATTGCATCGACAATGCCCACCATTTTGGTGCCACTTGCGTAGCAGGTTTTACTGGCCGCATCCGCAACAAGCCATTGCCAGACAGCTTGCCGCGCTACAAACAAGTATGGACGGAACTTGCCAAGCGCGCCGCTGACAAAGGCATAAAGATCGCCTTTGAAAACTGTGCCATGGATGGCAATTGGGCAACAGGCGATTGGAACATTGCACATAACCCAGACGCTTGGGAATTGATGTTCAACGAAACCCCCAATGACAACATTGGTCTTGAATGGGAACCATGCCATCAGATGGTTTATCTCATCGATCCTATGCCGCAGATCCGCAAATGGGCCCATAAATTTTTTCATGTCCACGGCAAGGATGCCACCATCCGCTGGGAAGTGATCCGCGAACACGGCATCTTCGGCAAAGAGAAATTCATCTTCATGAGAACGCCGGGTTTTGGTGACAGCAACTGGACGGACATCATCTCCGAGTTGCGGCTGGCAGGCTGGTCAGGTTCAATTGATATTGAAGGCTGGCACGACCCCGTCTACCGCGACGAACTCGAAATGGCGGGCCAACTGCGCGGACTGAATTACCTCAAAGATTGCAGGGGAGGCACAATATAGATTGCAATCCCTACCTAGACCCTCCGATTGAATGAGATCGGACAATAATAACATCTGCAAAAGCAGGGACGTTCAACCACTAACAGTGCTCAACAGAGCACAGGAGGAAGTAAATGCTAAGACGATCATTATTATTGAGCGTAACGGCCATTTCGATGGCTTTCGTTGGCTCAAGTTATTCTGAAGGCGCTGCTCTTCGTGACAAATGGTGCAAAGATGTACATTTGCGCTTCTTTGTTGGCGGTGCTGAAGGCGACGCGTTTGGCTCGATTGTTTATAATGGTGCCAAACAAGCCCAGAACGATACCGGCGCACAAGTTGACTTCGTTTTCTCGGGTTGGAGCAGCGAAAAGATGGTGCAACAGCTGCGTGAAGCTGTGGCTGCAAAGCCAAATGGCATCGCAATGATGGGCCATCCAGGTGATGACGCAATCATGCCGCTGGCTGAACAGGCTTCGAAAGACGGCATCAAGATGATGTACCAAAACGTTCCGGTGCCGAAGGTTGTTGCTAAATTCGGCGGCGGTTATGTTGGTGCTCAGCAGGAATCACAAGGACACGCACTTGGTGTGCAAGCTGTGAAGATGGCTGGCCTGAAAACGGGTGATGTGGCCATTGTCTTGAGCCATTGGGCCGATCAGAACCGCAGTGTGCGTGAACTTGGTACAGTAAAAGCAATGCAAGAAGCTGGCGTAAAGGTTGTTCAACTTGAATCTCCAACCGAATGGGCTGCAGATCCAAACCTTGCACTGCCCGTCATAACAGCAGCAATCCTGAATAATCCTGGCGTTAAAGCCATTGGTTATCCAGGCGGCCAACTGTTAGGAAACGCGCCAATCTATATGCAAGCTGCTAAGAAAAAGCCTGGTGAAATTTTCAACTTCGGCTTTGACACTAGCCCACAGATCGTTGACGCGTTTGACGGCAAGTGGGTGCAGTTGACTGCTGACCAACAGCCCTTCCAACAAGGTTATTTGCCAATTCTCAGCCTGTGCGAACAGGTTGTTTATGGCTTAGGACCAATGGATGTGGACACTGGTGCAGGATTTGTGACGCCGGATAACTATAAAGTTGTCGGCGACCTCGCAAAAGAAGGCTTGCGCTAAAGCAAACAGGTCGCCAGCGTTACTTTGAATTGCTGGCGACCATTTTTTTGGGGAGAATAAAATTGGCTGAGCGATTGATCGAACTTCGCGAAATTAAGAAGTCTTATGGGAATGTCTATGCACTCGGCGGGGTTAACCTGTGGGTGGACAAAGGCGAAGTCGTAGGGTTATTGGGTGACAACGGCGCAGGTAAGTCGACACTCATAAAAGTGCTCGCAGGCGCAGTGCGCCCTACCAGTGGTGAAATCTTTGTTCGTGGAAAGCCTGTTTCAGGCTGGAACGCCGCAAGGTCGCGTGAAGCAGGCATCGAGACTGTTTTTCAGGATCGTGCCCTTGCTGTTCAACAGACAATCGTTCGCAATATTTTCATGGGTAACGAAATTACAAACGCCTTTGGTTTTCTCAACGTCAAACGCGAAATGGAAGAAGCCGGCAGGCTCATGCGTGAGATCGGATTTACTTCTAAAGTTTTCTCACCTCACTCTATCGTTGGTCAACTGTCGGGCGGTGAAAGACAAGGTGTTGCCATCGCCCGGGCGATTTACAAACAAGCAGACTTAATTGTGTTAGATGAGCCGACAACTGCGCTCTCCCTCACTGAAACAAATAAAGTTTTTCATTTCGTCAGGCAGGTGAAGGCCAGCGGCAGATCAATTGTGTTTATCGGTCACAACATTCATCATGTTTACGACATCGCCGATCGATTTGTGGTGTTGGATCGTGGCAAGGTTGCAGTTGAAATTAACCGCAGCGATGTGAAAGGAGCCGATGAGCTTATTCGCTACATGGAACATATTGCTCATCCAGAGAAGAGTAAACCTACACCTACACCTGCGAAGGCATCAAATCCACCTCCACGTGCGAAGGCATCAAAAAGAAAGAAGGTGGCATGATGAAACAGTCACTTAAGTTTAAACCAGTTGACCCGGCTCACTCCGGACATGACTGGAAACATCCACAAGACAATGCTTGGCGCAGGTTCTTCTTTAACAATCGCGCATCTCTGGGTTCGCTTGCCGTATTCATGGCGATGTTGCTTGTCTTTACGATCGCTAACCCAAAAGTATTTACAAATTGGACGCTCTATGGCTCGGTTTTAACCACACTTCCTGTGGCCATATTTCTGACCGTGCCCTTGGTGTTTATTGTCACCGTGGGAGAAATTGATCTCTCATTCCCTGCGGTTATGGGATGTGCAGCTTGGGCGTTTTCACTGGTGGTTCAGGCTGGATATGATCCTATCTTGGGCGTTGCAGCAGCGCTTGTGACAGGCGCTATACTATCGGCTTTTGTTGGCGCTCTGGTGGTTTATGGAAACCTATCTTCACTCATCGCAACACTTGGCATGAACTTTGTCTTACGTGGCCTGATACTGATTTTCACTGAAGGCAAATCAATTGCTCTTGTATCTTTGCAAGACAATTGGGTTTTCAAACTCTTTTCCTCCGAACAATATGGTGTGCCGGTTCAAATATACTGGGCAATCGCCTTCACAATTTTTTCGATGTTTCTCTATTCGCGCCATCGCTTCGGTGCACAAATACATATTGTTGGCGATAATCCAGATAGCGCTGCCCAAATGGGTATCAATGTCAAACTGGTTCGCGTTAAGGCATTTGTTTTTGTTGGCATCGGCGCCGCTTTTGCCGGCGTGTTTTCGACGATGATCAACTTCACTTGGTGGCCAACCTCTGGTGATGGATATCTCTTGCCCGTTTTGGCGTCAGTCTTTGTAGGCGGTACGCCAACCTGGGGCGGTATCGGAACAGTTCTCGGTGGTGCTATCGGTGCCCTCACGGTGTCATTCATTCAAACCGGAATTGTTGGCGCAGGGCTCAGTGGCTTCTATGTACAGTTCTTCAACGGGCTGATCATCATCTTGTCACTGCTTGGCCATCGGTGGAATCAAATCCGCTACCGCTAGAACTACGACGAGTGGATTAGCTCGAAGTAGCCACCAAGATTAAATTATTCTCGCACTTATTCTGGGTGTGGCGCATGAAAGTGCCGCACCCTTTTTTATAAGCGTTCATTGTTAGGCTGGCTAAGTCGCGGAGCCATATTTTTGCCCTTCCTGATGCGCGGGAAAAAAATAAAATCAATATATTTCAATTATATAAGTTGTCATAAATCTGCATTGCGACAGACATAAACCCTTCATCGAGGAGGCCTAGGCAGGCCACGTTCGAATTCAAAGGAGAATGAAATGAAGTTTTATGTACAGGCATCTATTGCCGCAATCGCAATCGTGACTGGTGCCAATATGGCATTGGCTGATGATATTACTGGCGCGGGCTCAACCTTCGCTTTTCCAATTCTGGCCAAATGGGCAGAAGCTTACAAGCCAATCGGCGGCGATAGCTTGAACTATCAATCTATTGGTTCTGGCGGTGGCATCAAGCAAATCAAGGCCAAGACGGTAACTTTTGGCGCTTCTGATGCACCTCTTTCTGGCGATGATTTAAAGGCCGCTGGCCTTGTGCAGTTCCCGCTTGTCATGGGCGGAATTGTTCCAATCGTAAACATTGATGGCGTGAAGCCAGGCGATATGGTTCTTGATGGCCCAACACTGGCCGACATTTATCTCGGCAAAATCACCAAGTGGAATGATCCAGCCATTGTTAAGCTGAACCCTAAAGTAAAACTGCCAGCTGATGATATTTCGGTCGTCGAACGTTCAGACGGCTCAGGCACCACCTATAACTTCAGCTATTATTTGTCTGACGTTAATGCTGATTGGAAATCTAAAGTTGGTGTTGCAACCGCTGTTCAGTGGCCAGTTGGCATCGGTGCCAAGGGCAATGAAGGCGTTGCCGCAGGCGTTGCTAATGCTAAGGGTGCAATCGGCTATGTTGAATTTGCTTACGCCCTGCAAAACAAGATGACCTATGTTGATATGATCAACAAGGCCGGCAAGACCGTTGTGCCAACTGCTGAAGCTTTCCAATCAGCTGCTTCAAATGCTGATTGGAAGTCTAAGCCTGGTTACGGTGTGATCTTGGCAAATCAGCCAGGTGATGCATCTTGGCCAATGACGGCTTCAACCTTCGCCTTGGTTTATGCTCAGCCACAAGATGATGTAGCCACTGGCAAGACCCTCAAGTTCTTTGATTGGGCCTATCACAATGGTCTGAAGCAAGCACAAGAACTGGCCTATGTGCCAATGCCTGAAAACGTTGTTGCGCAGATTGAAGCAACTTGGGCTTCTGATATTAAGGGCAAAGACAGCAAGCCGCTATTTGCTAGCAAATAACTTATAGTCTGCGGGGAGGCCACAACGGCCTCCCCACATTCACTCAACACAAAAGACAGCCAAGAATGCTAGATACATCACCGGTAAGTTCTCAGATGAATGCGGTTACGCCTGTGGAAGCAGTCTCAGCACCCAAAAGCACATCTCCGCGCCTTCAACTTGGTGAAGTTTTTATGCACCGATCGACCCAGCTTGCGGCCTTGCTGGTGCTTGTGTCACTCGTAGCAATCATTATCTCGCTGATCATCGGGGCATGGCCCGCCATCACCACTTATGGCTTTGGTTTCATAACCAGTCAGGAGTGGAACCCGCCACGCGAATTGTTCGGCGCCATGCCGGCAATATACGGAACACTTCTCACGTCTGCCGGTGCCATGATCATAGCAGTTCCGATGGGTGTGATGATCGCCCTATTCCTCACTGAAATTTGCCCACAACGTTTACGTAAGCCCATCGGCATTGCCATTGAACTTTTGGCCGGTGTGCCCAGCATTGTCTATGGCATTTGGGGCCTGTTTGTTTTTGCGCCCTTCCTTAAAAGCTATGTTGAGCCGCTGATCATTGGTTCACTTGGTAAGTTGCCATTGGTGGGAGGATTATTTGCAGGCCCGGCTTATGGCATCGGTATTTTTACTTCCGCTTTGATTCTGGCAATTATGGTATTGCCTTTCATCACCTCGATTTCACGCGATGTGTTCGCTTCCGTGCCACCGGTTTTGAAAGAGGCCGGATACGGCATCGGCTGCACAACGTGGGAAGTCTTTGGTAAAATTATATACCCTTATTCACGCGTTGGCGTGGTGGGTGCCTGTATGCTGGCCTTGGGCCGTGCGTTGGGTGAAACCATGGCCGTCACTTTTGTGATCGGAAACTCACATAAAATGCCAAGCTCTATCCTTGGTCCAGGCACAACGATTTCCGCCTCCATCGCAAATGAATTTACTGAGGCTGAGGGTGATCTTTACACCGCTTCGCTGATTGAATTGGCGCTGCTGTTGTTTGTCATCACCTTGATTGTGTTGACCATCGCCCGCTTCATGTTAGCCAGAATAGAACAGAAAAAGGCCTGAGATGAGTTTGCAAAGCCAAAACATATCTAGCCTTTATGCGCGCCGACTTCGGCTCAATACCGTGGCTATTACAGTTGCAACCATGGTGACAATTATCGGCCTGCTATGGCTGGCCAATATTTTGGCCGTGCTGTTCTGGAATGGCTTTTCCGGCCTTACACCTGCCGTGTTTACACAAATGACCCCGGCACCAGGCTCAGCCGGAGGATTGCTCAATGCCATCGCTGGCAGCATTGAAATGACCGGCCTTGGAATTCTGCTGGGTGCGCCCGTCGGCATTTTGGCTGGCACCTATATGTCTGAATATGGCCGTGGCACACGCCTGACCCAAGTGGTGCGCTTTCTCAATGATATTTTGCTCAGCGCTCCTTCCATTGTGATTGGTCTGTTTGTGTATGAACTTCTTGTGCGCCCCTTCGGCCACTTCTCTGGTTGGGCAGGCGCATTGGCGCTGGCGCTAATTGCTGTGCCTGTCATCGTGCGCACCACGGAAGATATGCTGTTGCTGGTGCCAAGCCCTCTGCGTGAGGCCGCCGCAGCGCTCGGCGCAACACGCGCCACCATTATTCGGGTTATCGTTTATCGGTCGGCAAAAGAAGGCCTGGTCACCGGCGTATTGTTGGCCTTCGCACGTATCAGCGGAGAAACGGCACCCCTGCTTTTCACTGCACTCAATAATCAGTTCTGGAATGTTAATCTTAACAAGTCTGTGTCGAGCCTGCCTGTGGTCATTTTTCAGTTTGCGCTCAGCCCATACAAAGATTGGCAGAGCTTGGCTTGGACAGGAGCGTTGCTCATTACACTCACTGCTTTGGCTGGCAACATCATCGCACGGTCTCTCACTAATTTTGGGAATAAAAAATCATGAATGAAGCACAGGGAACTCAGTCGAGCTCCATCCCATCAAAAATGGAAGCGCGAGATCTTTCATTTTTCTATGGCGGGTCAAAAGCTTTGAAAAGTGTTTCGCTGCCGCTTTATCAAAATAAAGTGACCTCTATTATCGGCCCATCAGGGTGTGGAAAATCTACCCTGCTGCGCATTTTCAACCGCATTTATGAGCTCTATCCCAACCAAAGGGCTGAAGGTGAACTTACCCTAAGTGGCGGCAATGTGCTGGCCTCTACAGTTGATCTGAATATGCTGCGCGCCAAGGTAGGCATGGTGTTTCAAAAGCCAACACCTTTTCCATTATCGATCTATGACAACATTGCCTTCGGTATTCGCCTTTATGAGCGGTTGAACAAAGCTGAGATGGATCAGCGTGTTGAAACCGCGTTGCGCGGTGCAGCACTATGGGATGAAGTGAAAGACAAACTCAACGCCAATGGCGCAAGCCTTTCGGGCGGGCAGCAACAGCGTCTGTGCATCGCGCGCACCGTGGCGGTGAAACCAGAAGTTATTTTGTTTGACGAACCTTGTTCCGCGCTGGATCCGATTTCAACTGCGCGCATTGAGGAGCTGATCGATGAACTGAAGCAGACTTACACCATCGCAATCGTCACCCACAGCATGCAGCAAGCAGTGCGGGTTTCAGATTATACCGCGTTTATGTATCTGGGCGAACTTGTGGAATTTGGTGTCACCAGTCAAGTTTTCACCACACCTAAAGATAAACGCACACAAGATTATATCACCGGCCGCTTCGGCTAACGGGTTGAGGGAAAGCATATGTCAGAACATATAGTGCAGGCTTTTGACGAAGAACTCTCCGCCATCAAAAATCAAATCGGCCACATGGGCAGATTGGCAGAAATGCTGCTGGCGAATTCGATCGAAGCCCTTAAGCGCTCTGATATCAAATTGGCCACAGAATCAATTGCCCAAGACAATGAATTAGATATTCTCGAAAGGCAGATCGAAACGCAGGCCGTGCAAACCATTGCTAAACGTCAGCCCGTTGCGCGCGACCTCAGAGAGATCGTTGCTGCCATTCACATCGCCGCAGATCTCGAACGCATTGGTGACCTTGCAAAAAACACCGCCAAGCGCATTTTACTCGGTTCTGAGCCGGTGCCTAAGAAGCTTATGAACGGTTTATTGCAAATCGCGGCTCTGGCGAAACTTCAACTGCATGAGGTGCTTGAATCTTATGCCACTGCTGATGCAGTGCGCGCCATGAAAGTGTGGCGCGAGGATGAAGAGCTGGATGCACTATTCAACTCCGTGTTCCGCGAACTGCTGACCTATATGATGGAAGATTCCAGAAACATTGGATTTTGCGCTCATCTACTCTTTGTCGCAAAGAATCTTGAACGCATTGGCGATCACGCAACCAACATTTCTGAAAAGATCTTCTATTTGGTGAATGGTCAAACCATTGATGAGGCGCGACCAAAGCATGAGCTGTCAGGGCTTGCGGCAGTTCACCCTCCTAAACATTAACCCGCGCGCCAAATCTCAGGGCTGTTCGGCCGCAGGTTAATCACCAATCCAAAGCACTATCTGAAAGTCATTTCTAAAAAAACCCGTCGTCGCAAAGCGACAACGGGCTTTAATTTGGTTGCGGGAGCCAGATTTGAACTGACGACCTTCAGGTTATGAGCCTGACGAGCTACCGGGCTGCTCCATCCCGCGTGAATTGGATGTTCGCGGGCTATAGAGTAAGCCCCTCGATAAGTGAACCCCTAAATAATCTTTTTTGTCACGCGCAAATATGTACCCATTTGGCACGTTTTGCACCGCTAAAGCACAGGGGCTTAAGTGCTTGTTAATGCAAAAACTTCAGGCAGAAAGGGTTTAGAAACCATGTCTGCCTAATGTCCTCCTCACGACACGCGTAGGCCACGCGCCTTGTGTTTCAGGCACTCCGGGATTTTGTACTGCGTACCCGGATACCAGTTTGTGAAGGGGAGCATCCAGCCATGGAAGCTCCCCTTTAGTTTTGGCGCTTCAACAGATCTTTCAATGGTACCGCCGGATCGGCCAAAGTAGCCGCATCTGGGCTCATATTCTTGGCGATCATCATTTCGGCCAGTTTCACATCGCGCGCGATGGAAACGCCTGGCCCAATGCCGCTCACACCCATCAGCTGGCCTCCAGGGGTGAGATGGAACAACAAGAGAGTGTTTTCAGAAACGCGCCGCTCAACCGTCACCGCGCCAGCATCCGCCATCCCTGCAATTTGCAAACCCAGCTCATATTGATCAGACCAAAACCACGGAACGGAATTATGTAGCTTAGTTCCGCCCAGCATATTGGCCACAGCAGTTGCGGCTTGTTCTTGCGCGCTGCGCCAAGCCTCTAAGCGTATGCGCCTGCCCGATTGCCCATGCGGGAATGAACAACAATCGCCAGCTGCATAAATATCAGGGTCAGAGGTTTTCATCATCGCATTGCAAGCAATGCCATTATCAATCTCAAGGCCTGCCTCTTGCGCCAACCTCACTTCGGGCGCTGCACCTATGCCAGCAATAATCGTATCCGCCATAAGTTTGCGCCCATCTTTCAGCTTAACATGATGTGCGCCAATTTCTTCAATGCCCACACCCACCAACATTTCAACGCCAGCAGCAATGTGGCGATCATGAATGATTTTCGCAATCGGCTCCGGCACACCACGCATGAGAATGCGCGGCTGGGCTTCAATCACTGTCACCTTACAGCCACGCTTGATGGCCGAGGAGGCAAGCTCTAATCCAATAAAGCCACCACCAATCACCACGATCTGCTTGCCTGGCGTAAATTTTTCACGCAACAATAAAGTGTCTTGGTGATCACGCAGCGTGAGCGCATGCGGCCCAAGCGAGCGCGGCTTGGCGCCTGTAGCAATCAACAACTTATCGTAAGCCACCGATGAACCGTCAGTGAGCAAAACCTTTTTGGCGGCGCGGTCAATCTTGTTGGCAGCAGCGCCAAGGCGCGTTTCCACTTTCAGTGAAGCAATCATGTCCGCCTCAAGCAAATAGATCGGCGCTGGCTCATTCTCTTCTGCGATAGAAGATTTTGAAAGCGGTGGCCGATCATAGGGCAGCAACGCCTCTTCACTGATCAGTGTGATCTGGCCCTGATAATCATTGGCGCGCAAATTAATGCAAGCCCGCGCCGCAGCCATGCCCCCGCCAATGATAATAACCTTATCCATCTTTACCCGATCATATTTTCACGTTCATTACCTCAGCAGCGCATACCTCAATTTCGTGCGAGATATCAACAGCAAGCATGAAGCAATCAATCGCGAAAACTATCAGATTGCGTCATTTTGCATCACATGTTACCGAGTTCAAATGGTTGATCGTCCCACGATATTTGATCTGGCTAAAAAGGCTGGCGTTTCTGTCGCCACTGTTGACCGCGTTTTGAACCGGAGATTGCCGGTGCGCGCTGACACCGCGCGCCGCGTTGTAGCCGCAGCCGAAGCCATCGGCTTTCACGCCACTGAGCTATTGCAGAGCCGCCTGACTGAATTGCCAAAGCGCCGGTTCGGATTTTTGTTGCAGAAACATGATGCATTTTACCAGCAGTTGGGAAATGAACTGGTGGCCGCAACCAAATCCGCCCAGGAGATTGAGGGCAAGCCAATAGTGGAATTCATTGAAGAGGTCGAACCGGCAATAATCGCAGCGCGCATCCGCCAAATAGCGCCCAAGGTGGATGTCTTAGGGGTGGTAGCGTTGGATTATCCGCAGGTGAACGAAGCGGTGGAGTGGGCCACTGTCCAAGGCACGCCCTGCTTCACTTTAATAAGCAACATTTCAACACCCGCCTGCGCTGGTCATCTTGGCATCGATGGTCGCCGCAATGGCCGCATTGCGGGCTGGACAATAAGTCGCCTTGCGCGCAGCGCTGGCAAAATCGGCATATTGGTAGGCAGTCACCGTTATCTGCATCAAGAACTTTCCGAGATTTCCTTCCGCACTTTTATGCGCGAACATGCCCCACAGTTTCAATTGATGGAACCCATTGTTAATCTGGATGACGATGCGATAGCCTATGAAGCTATTCGTAAAATGACTAAAGAAAATTCTGATCTCGTCGGCATTTATGTTTCAGGTGGCGGTCAAGAAGGTTTAGTGCGTGCGTTGCGCGAGCGAGGTGCAGCGCCAAAGATCGTTGCCGTTTGTAATGAGTTAAGCGCCGTCACAAGGGAAGCACTACACGACGGTGTGGTAGATATGTCGTTAGGCACGCCCATCGCCACCATCTCAAAACGTTTGGTCGAAATGATGATAAAAGCCGCCGCTGTGCCAGACGGGCCGCGTTTGGCGCCGCTGTTGTTGCCACCAGATATCTTGATAAGTGAAAATATCTAGCGCTGGGCGGCAAGCAGCTTCATCGCACACGCCAATAACTTATCCGCCACCAAAGCATCCGCAGCCTCAACATAACACCGAAACTCTGGCGCATTGCCTGACGGACGCAGATGGATGATTTCACCGCTTGCAAATGTGAGACGCAGTCCATCTGTGATATTGCGCCCTATTATCTCTCCGATAGGCTGGAAAAATGCTTGCGCCTCGGTTGATGAACCAGTCAATTTTTTCACCAGAGCTGTAGATTTTTCAACGGCAAAATCCTCTAATCTGCCCGCGCGCGCTTCCGGCAGAGCAAAATCTATGGCGAGTTGTGAAAGTGGCTTTTTAGCCTTATGCGCTGATACCAACACTGCTAAAATCGGCAAAAAACAATCCCGCGTTGGCAGTGGTGAGAGCATTCCTTTGCCAAGTTTAAAACGTGATGCCGTGAAGAAACCACCATTGGCCTCAAAACCAACAATGCCATCAGCACCGCGCGTCTTGGCTTTCATCATCGCTTCAATCACAAAAGGCGAGCCCACTTTCGTGCGGATTGTGCCCTTGGGCAGACGGGCATCAAGGCCAGAATTGGAAGTGATTGGGGTTACAACAACTTGTGCTTTTAAAAATCGCGCCGTGATCAGCCCCAGTAAATCGCCACGCAAAACTTCGCCATTCTGATCGGCAACTAACGGCCTATCGCCATCACCATCAGCCGAAACAAATGCATCATATTTGCCAGTGGCACCCCAGCTCTTCAGCAAATTCAGCGTCTCATCTGAAACCGCTTCTGTATCCACCGGAACAAAAACTTCCGACCGCGCCAGAGGTATAGCAACTGCGCCTGCCCCTGATAGCAATTCCACCAACATATCGCGCGCCACGGTGGAATGTTGATATACCCCAACGCGCATACCTGTGAGGGGCTTGCCCCAAAATGCCTTTTTGTTGCGGTTGACAAACCCCGCAACATTTCCATTACGCGATTTACCGGGAATAACTTTTCCGACCGGCAATTTCTTCACTAAAGCAATAATCGCTTTTTCGTCCGACTTGGTGATCTCTCCATCAGGCGTGTAAAATTTAATGCCATTGCGATCAGCCGGAATATGCGATCCCGTTATCATAATTGCTGCAGATTTTTTTCGCATCGCCTCAAAGGCCAGCGCCTGCGTTGGCACAGCGCCGAGATTAATTTCAACCATGCCCTCCGTCGCTAAAGCCTTGGCAACATCTTCACGCAGTGCCGGGCTTGAGGCGCGAAAATCCAGCCCAATAAAAATTGTGTCCCCCTTTTTAGCTAACCGCTTAGCCTTGAGATGGCGGATAAAGGCTCTGACGTGATCGCGCGCCACTGACCCAATCAGCTCATTCGCCAATCCGCGCAATCCGCTTGTGCCAAACTTTGCTGCCATAATGGAAATTTCTCGGAAATTGGAGCGGGCGATCGGGATCGAACCGACGACATTCTGCTTGGGAAGCAGATGTTCTACCACTGAACTACGCCCGCGTTTTAATTCGCCGCAACATAGCCAGACATTTTGAAACTCTCAACCCTAAAGAAACAAATCGGTCATCGGCGTGGCACCCGGAACAACCGCATAGGAGGAAAAATCTTTAATGCCCTCCGCAGCTAAAACCTCTTCATCAATGAAAAAGTTGCCTGTGCACTGCCGCGCGGGCCTGTTGAAAATGGCATAAGCCGCATCCGCAACAATATTCACTTTGCGGCAATGCTCGGGTTTAATGATACCTCCCAACATGGCAAGGGCCGCCGTATCAATCACGGTGCGCGGCCACAGCGCATTGGCAGCGATGCCTATGGCTTTGAATTCTTCGGCCCAGCCCAGCACGCACAGGCTCATTCCCATTTTGCTCATCGTATAGGCCACATGTGGGCCATAGAATTTTGGATCAAGCGAAGGCGGCGGAGACAGCGTTAATATATGCGGGTTCGCCGCTTTCTTGAGCCAAGGCAGACAGGCCTGGGTAACAGAAAATGTGCCGCGCTGATTAACCTGCATCATCAAATCATAGCGCCGCAAAGGCGTATCAGCCGTACCGGTCAGATTGATGGCACTGGCATTATTGACCACAATATCGATGCCGCCAAAAATTCCCGCCGCTTTTTCCACACTGGCTTTGATGCTCTCGTCATCGCGCACATCCGTCACCACTGCCAAGGCCTTGCCGCCTGCTGCTTCGATTTCTACTGCGGCGGAATAGATCGTGCCTGGTAGCTTCTTATTTTCTTCAGATGTCTTTGCCGCGACCACAATATTTGCCCCATCACGTGCGGCACGCAGCGCTATGGCTTTGCCGATGCCCCGACTGGCACCAGTGATAAAAAGCGTTTTGCCTTTCAAGCTCATATTTCTTTCCTCTCGCGCGAAGCGGCATATTCCGCTGCTAACCAGCCCGCTATCCAAGCCGGCAGTGGAGGTGAGGCAGCCTCTTGGCCCAAACCTTTTGCAATCACCGAAGGGGCAACACTTCCCGCCTTGCCCACAAACACGCCTTTTACAATTGCTTGGCAGGCTAATTCGCCGCGTCGTTCTAAACGGTGCTCAATAAACATCCACTTCGCGTCCCAGCCAATCACCTGTGTCGTCAGCGTGATACGATCAAACAAATTTATCGGCCTTCTAAAGCGCACCAGTGAACCTGCAATCACTGGTGCCAATTTTTCGCGCCTGATGAATTTCCACAGGCCACTTTGCAAAAGCAAATTTGTCCGGCCCAAATCCATCAGCGCCAGATAGCGCGAATTGGTCATATGCAAATTGATATCGAGATCAGTAGGCCAAACCCTAAAGTGAACTTGCGTTGGTGCATCCCAAGCCACATGTGGAGCGAAGAGGCCACTCAGTAAAATGCGAATAAGGCGGAACCAGAGATTCATGGTCTGTTAGAAACTTGCATCTTCGAATGCCATCATGGTTTTACCACCTGCCATAATGGCCTGAAAATGCGCCGTTGCTTCGGGCAGCAGACGTTCCATAAAGAAGCGCGCCGTCAAAACTTTGGCTTTGTAGAAAGCATCTTCGTTCTGTTTAGGTAAGCTGATCTCAGCCATCTGCGCCCATTGGTAAGCGAGTAGCGTAAAGCCCATCAGCCGCAGATAATCCGTGGCAGCAGCACCTGCTTCATCGGGCTTGGCCATGCCAGCGCGGGCCACTTGCGCAGTGGCTTTCTGTAAGCGGCCAAACACTTTGGCCAATGGCTCAATAAACTCAGCCATGCCTTCCTTCTCGATTTTTTGTTCGATGTAATTTGAAATCGGGTGGAACACCTGACGCAAATACCTTCCGGCATGGGCAGGCATTTTGCGCCCCACCAAATCAAGTGCCTGAATGCCATTGGTGCCTTCGTAAATTTGTGTGATGCGCGCATCGCGCACAAATTGTTCCATGCCATGCTCGCGGATATAGCCATGCCCACCCAACACCTGCACACCCAAATTGGTCACCTCAAAAGCCATATCAGTGAGGAACGCTTTGATCACCGGGGTGATCACCGAGACTAAATCATCTGCCTTTTCGCGCATCGCGGCATCGGCGTGGTATTTGCTTTCGTCCAAAGCTTTGACCGCCCAAATCGCCAAGGCGCGACAGCCTTCAATCCATGCACGCTGGGTTAACAACATGCGCCTTATATCTGGGTGAACAATCAGCGGGTCAGCAGGTTTGTCAGGATATTTTGCGCCAGACAATGCTCGCCCTTGCAGACGTTCTTTGGCATAAGCCACAGCGCCTTGATAGGAAGCTTCCGCCAAGCCGAGGCCCTGAATGCCCACATAGATGCGCTCTGAGTTCATCATGGTGAACATCGCACGCATGCCCTTATGTGGCTCGCCCACCAGCCAACCGGTGGCGCCATCGAAATTCAACACACATGTGGCCGAAGCTTTGATGCCCATTTTATGTTCAATCGAAGCGCAGGCCACGCCATTGCGCGGGCCAACCGAACCATCATCTTTGGGCAAGAATTTCGGCACGACAAAAAGGCTGATGCCCTTCACCCCTTTGGGTGCATCTGGCAATTTGGCCAACACCAAGTGAATGTTGTTTTCAGTGAGATCATGTTCACCCGATGAGATAAAAATCTTCGTGCCAGAGATTTTATAGCTACCATCAGCTTGTGGAATAGCCTTGGTGCGAAGCAAACCCAGATCTGTTCCACAATGAGGCTCGGTCAAACACATGGTGCCACCCCATTTGCCATCCACCATTTTGGGCAGAAACTTTTGCTTTAATTCATCCGAGGCATGGGCATGCATGGCGATATAGGCCCCGTGAGAAAGACCCGGATACATCCCAAACGAAAGATTGGCTGAGCAGATCATCTCTACTAATAAAAGGCTCACTGTTTGCGGCATGCCTTGGCCGCCATAAGCGGGGTCAGAGTCTATCGATGACCATCCACCGTCACGGTAAAGATTATAAGCTTCTTTGAACCCCTTGGGCGTGCGCACGACACCATTTTCAAAACTACAGCCCTCTTCATCGCCTGAACGATTGAGCGGTTGCAACACCTGTTCAGTAATTTTCGCGGCTTCGTCCAACACCGGATCAATCAGATCGCGGGTGAAACTTTCAAAACCAGGCATTGTGGCAAGATTTTCTCCGCCATGTAACTCAAACAGTGCAAAGCGCATGTCACGTAAGGGAGCTGTATATTTTGGCATGATGTATATCCCTTTTAATTTCGCAACGGTTTGCCGGTTTCGAGCATGGTGGTGATGCGGTTCAATGTGCGTTCATCGCGCACAAGCGTCATAAAGTGATCATATTCCAGCTTCAGCACTTCATTTTCGGTGAGCGGCTTAGTGACATCAGCATCACCCCCCGAGAGAACCTCAGCCAGTTTGCCAAGCACGACCAGATCATAATCTGTGGCTTTGCCCGCACGGTAGAAGCCTTGCACCGCCATGTCCAAAGCGACGCGGCCCGTTGGGCCAGGCAAGGCGAATGTTGGCGGCTCTGGCGGCTTATAGCCGTCAACCAATGAAAGCACCTTGGCCTTGGCATCAGCTAATAGCCGATAACGATTCATTGTTATCCCATCGTCTGGCTTCAAGAACAAAAGCTCTTTTGCTTCTGCGGCAGATTTTGCCACTGTGGCAACAGAGATGATCTCAAAAGCTTTGATGACGGCAGGCATCGGCCCCTTGGGCAAATTGCCCAGTGTCGTCCAGCGACGCAGCATTTCCTTACAGCCGCCCCAACCAGGGATCAGGCCAACGCCAACTTCAACAAGTCCAATGTAGGTTTCGGCATGGGCTTGCACCGCGTCCGAAGCCAGCACGATTTCGCAGCCTCCGCCCAGCGCCATGCCTGATGGTGCGGCAACAACTGGGAATGGAGCATAGCGCAGTGCCATATATGTTTGCTGACCTCCCGAAACTAGATTTTCAATTTCGTCCCAAGCCGCAATATTGGCCGCAAATGCAGCAAGGCCCAAATTCGCACCTGCAGAAAAATGTGAACCTTCGTTGTAAATCACCAGAGCCTTGAATTGCTTTTGCACCAGCTTGACGGCTTTACTGATGAGAGCCATTGAATCATTGTCGAGAGAATTCATTTTGCTGGTGAATTCCAAGCACGCAACACCGTCACCGATATCCCAGACAGCTGCAGAGCCATTCTTCAGCACAGGTTCACTGCGGCGCTTCATATCTTCCAGCATCAACACGCCGTCAGCGCGCTTCACATCGTGATAAGCGCCATCAAGGCCCAGCACTTGGCGCTGGCCATTTTCGATGCGGTAAATGGTTTTGTTTGAGGCAAGACTCAAGAACTTCGGAACAGCTGCACCCGCTTTTTGCAATTGTTCGATCAGCCAAGCAGAACCCAGTTGGTCAATCAATTCAAACGGCCCGAACTTCCAGTTATAGCCAAGGCGCATCGCTTCATCGATGGCATCGGCTTGGTCCGAAACTTCGCCCACTAAGCTGCTGGCATAGGCCAGCGTCAGCCCCATCACCTTGGCGGCATAGGCACCATGCTTGCTATCATGTGAGAGAAGTTTTTTGAGGCTACGACCGGATTCATCAATGGCATCAATCTGCGGCCTGAGCTGTAGGCGATATTCACCCGTCACCAAATCAATGGCTTCTTTGACTTTGCCTTTGTCGCGGTTCAATCGGTAGAAGCCGCCCTTGCCTTTGCGGCCGGTATAGCCTTCAGCGATCATCTTGCTGATCAGAGGCATGGGTTTAGCTGAAGCATGATAGGCATCATCTTTAGCCAACAATGCGGTCATGCTGGCATTGATATGTGGCATCAAATCGAGGCCAACAAGATCAATCAAGCCAAATACGCCAGTCTTGGGAATACCCATAGGTCTGCCGATAATGGCATCGGCCTCTTCCACGGTGATGCCAGCGGCCATGGCTTCCAGCACCGCGGTTTGCAACCAATACACACCAAGGCGGTTGCCAATAAATCCGGGCCTATCATTGCAAGGCACAATGCTTTTACCCAATTTGATATCAGCAAAACGGCAAACATTTTCATAGGCAGTTGCTAAAGTTTTATCGCTCTTTACCACTTCAAGCAGGCGCATATAACGTGGTGGATTGAAAAAATGTGCGATCATAAAATGCTTGGCGAAATCTTCTGATGCGCCCTTGGTGAGTTCTGCCAATGGAATAGTTGAAGTATTGGATGAGACAACTGCATCGGCTTTGCGCAAGCCTTCCAGTTTGGCATAAAGCGCATGTTTCACATCAAGGAGTTCAAGCACAGCCTCAATGATCCAATCGCAATCTTTCACCAGATCAAGATGATCTTCGATATTACCCGTCGTAATCAGCTTGGCTGCACCCTTGCTCATAAAAGGCGCAGGCTCTTGCTTTAGCATTTTTTCAACAGCACCTTCAGCAATCGCTGATCGGTTGGAATTGTCCTTGGCCACAATATCCAAAAGCACAACGGGCACACCCGCATTGGCAACATGCGCCGCAATGCCCGCACCCATCACGCCAGCACCGATCACAGCAACTTTTTTGATTGGGCTCATCAAATAGCCTCCAGCACAGTAGCAATGCCTTGCCCGCCGCCAATACATTGCGTGGCCAAGGCATATTTGCCTTTTTCACGAACCAGCAAACTGGCCGCCTTACCCACAATGCGCGCACCTGTGGCACCAAGCGGATGGCCAAGCGCAATGGCCCCGCCGTCAATGTTCACTTTCGCGGCGTCCAAACCAATCTCGCGCATGGAAACCAAAGCCTGTGAGGAGAAAGCCTCATTGAGTTCGGTCACATCAAGCTGGGCAGCAGTGATGCCTGCACGCGCCAAGGCTTTCTTGGTTGCGCCAACTGGGCCAATACCCATTATATCTGGCGCACAGCCTGCAACAGCGACACTTTTGATGGCCGCAATCATGTTAAGCTTATGTTTCTTGGCATAGGATTCAGAACACACCAATAAGGCCGCAGCACCATCGGTGAGTGGCGAAGACGTGCCCGCCGTCACCACACCCGTTGTACTGAAGGCAGGCTTCAATGCGGCCAGACCTTCCAGTGTCGTATCCGCGCGGATGCATCCATCTTCGCTCACCACTTGGCCTTTCTTAGTGGTTATGGCGATGATCTCATCTTTAAACTTCCCGGCGGCTCGCGCAGCCGCAGCGCGACGATGCGATTCAACGGCGAACTGTTCCTGCTCCAAGCGGCTGATCTTCCAACGTGCCGCAACATTCTCCGCCGTATCACCCATTGGCATGTAAGCCGCAGGATTAGTCTTGACGAGATCAGGATTAGGCATCGGGTTAAATCCCATCATCGGAACCCGCGTCATGCTTTCAACACCAGCGCAAATGAAAGCATCGCCTGCACCCATAGCAATAGCACCCGCTGCCACATGCACGGATGTCATGGAGGAACCGCAATAGCGATTGATCGTAGCAGCACCAAGGCTGATCGGCAGACCTGCGATGAAGCTGATCATCCGCGCCACGTTAAGGCCCTGCTCACCTTCGGGAAAAGCGCAGCCCAAAAGCAAATCTTCAAGATCAGCCGGGTTCACTTTGCTATTTTTAACCAACGCGGCAATGACTTGCGCGGCCAAATCATCGGGGCGAACTGATGCCAGCTCTCCTTTTTTGGCAGGCGTGAACGGAGAACGGGCATAGGCGGCAATGACAGCACGGTTCATTTTGATCTCCATAAATAAAATTCAGTTAGCTACAGCACCTTTGGCGCGCAGCGTTTCAGCAGAAACATTTTCCATCTTGCGCAGTTCATCCAAGCTGGTTTGAACTGCGTGAAGTTGTTCTTCCAGCAATGAGATGCGACCACGCACTTTTTTCAAAAGATGCTGCATCTGTTTAGGGCTTGAATGATCAGCATCATAAAGATCGAGAAATTCTTTGATCTCGCGCAGCGAAAAGCCCATGCGCTTGCCACGCAAAATTAAAATCATCCGAACTTTGTCGCGGTGGGTATAAGCACGAATATTACCAAGCCGCTTGGGTAGAAGCAGGCCCTTATCTTCATAAAAGCGCAGCGTGCGCTGGGTAACGCTAAGATCAACGGCCAATTCGCTGACAGAAAATAATTGCTCGCTCATGCGCGCCTTTCTGCTTTTGCAAGCTCTTCTTCAAGCAAAGCCTTCTTTGAAAATTTACCGATTAAAGTACGCGGCAGTTCACTTCTAAATTCAATCTCATGTGGCATTTTAATTTTTGAAAGCTGTGTCGCCAAATAGGTCTTTAACATTTCAGAAGTCAGCGTTTCTCCATCCTTGATTTTTACAAAGGCTTTGGGCGATTGCCCGCGGTAAGCGTCAGGCACACCAATCACCACTGCTTCGGCCACGGCAGGATGGCTATAAAGTGCGTCCTCAATCACCCGGGGATAAACATTATAACCGCTGCAAATGATCAGATCTTTCACGCGATCAACAATATGAATATAACCATCAGGATCTGCATAGCCAACATCACCAGTTCGCAATGCACCGTCAATCATCACGTCCTTGGTAGCTTCAGGCTGACGCCAATATCCTGCCATGACTTGCGGTCCGCGTACGCAAACTTCGCCGCGCTCGCCCTGTTTCACCAGCTTTCGTGGATCATCAAGAGAACGAAATTCAATAACCGTCCCCGCTAATGGCAGCCCGATAGAGCCTTCGCGGTTTTCACCATCAAAGGGATTGCAGGTCGCAACGGGAGAAGTTTCCGAAAGGCCATATCCTTCCACCAGCTTGCAACCCGTCAACTGCATAAATTCTTGTTGCACTTCACGCGGCAAAGGTGCGCCCCCAGAAATGCAATGACGGATTGAGTCAAATCTCACATTTCCGCCACGCCCTTTTATGGCGCGGTTGAGTGCAATATAAATGGTCGGCACACCTGGAAACATAGTGGGCCGCTTCTTCATCATGGTTTTCAGAACTTGTCCCACTTCAAAGCGCGGCAAGAGGATCAATTCGGCATTAAAGCTCACACCCAAAAGCATTGCCACCGTCATGCCAAATACGTGAAAGAACGGCAGCGCGCACATCATGCTCTCATCACCAAGTTCTTTCATATTCACCAATAGGCGCAACTGCTCCACATTGGCGGTTAAATTGCCATGGGTGAGAACGGCCCCCTTGGGCACGCCAGTTGTGCCGCCCGTATATTGCAACACCGCAATTTCTGTTTTGGGATCAATCTTGGCTGGCGGTTGAACGGTTCCTGTCTTAATCAATTGCTCAAAACCAATGACGCGAGCATCGGTCGCCACCTTGGCCAAATCCTTGCGTTTGAACACTTTGAACAACAGGCTCTTTGTTGGCCGCAAAATTTGCGTCATTTTGCACACAACAAGCTTTTGCAGAGGGCCTTTGCCAAGCAAGGGCGAAAGTTTGGAATAGAGTGCATCCAAATCCATCGTCACCATGATGGACGTATCGGAGTCTTTGATCTGTTGAGCAAGTTCACGCTCAACATAAAGCGGATTGAAATTCACCACTGTGCCGCCGGCTTTGAGAATAGCGAAATAGCAAATTACATAATAAGGCGTGTTGGGCAGATGCAAACCAACTCTCACATCGCGTCTAACACCGAGTGCGCGAAAGCCAGCGGCGGCTCTATCAACGAGTTCGCCAAGGTGTTGATAGCTCCACTGGCGACCTAGAAAATCAATCGCTGGCTTTTGGCCGCGCTTGGCCACAGCCTCATCCAGCAAACTATAAATCGGTTTGATCGGAATTTGAATTTCAGCGGGTTTTTTTGCCATGCATATTACTCAACCGATTGCTTTCACCAGTTTCATAGCGATATCCATGGAACCTTGAATTTTGATACGCCCTAAAGTGTAAGCGAGAATGGGGTCCATCTCGCCATTGACCAGCTTCACCAAATTGTCACGGCTGACTTTTATGGTGCAATCCGGCTCCAAACTTCCGTCTTCCACCAATTTAACTTCACCGCCGCGCGCATCAATTGTGTGGCCGGTTCCATCATTCAGATCAAAACGCAAAATGGAATTCATCCGCGAAAGTTTCGGCAGCGCCGCTTCCAAGGCTTCCATTTCTAAACCATCAGACATCACGTTATTCCCTTATAGTCTTATAGTTGACGTATACGTTAACATACACACGTGGAAAGTCAAGATGCCCTACAAAGCCGGAAAGTTACCGCGCCAAAACCAATTTGCGGATTTCAGTTTTTAGCAGTTTACCCGTGGCCGTATGCGGCAATTGATCCACAACGATCAATTCATCCGGAATACTCCACTTGGCAATCTTGCCTGTGAAATGCATCACCATCTCTTCGTAAGTCAGCACTGCACCAGGCTTTAAAACCGCCACGAGAACAGGCCGCTCTGCCCATTTTGCATGCGGGCGTGAAACCACCGCCGCTTCTTTGATAGCGGGATGAGCTTGCATAAGTCCTTCCAGCTTAATCGAAGAAATCCACTCACCGCCAGATTTGATCACATCCTTGGTGCGATCGACAATTTGAAAGAAGCTGTCCTCATCCACATTCACCACGTCGCCAGTGTTGAACTACCCCTCACGCTTGAAGGCCGCTTTTTCCTTCGATTTAAAATAAGACGAGGCCACCCACGGCCCGCGAATATGCAGATCGCCAAACTCCTGGCCATCATGCTTCACCGGTTTTCCTGCGCCATTCACCACAAGATATTCGGTGCCATAAAGTGGCCGGCGTTGCTTGGCGCGCTTAGCCAATTTTTCTGCGTTGGAAAGTTTTGCGTGTTTACCGGTAAGTGCAGCTGTCAAGGCCACCGGGCTGGTTTCGGTCATCCCCCAAGCATGGATCACCTCCGCTCCTCGATCTGCAAAACGTTGCAACATAATAGGAGGTGCGGCCGAGCCACCAATGCCAACCCGCATGAGGCTTGGAATGGTTTTCTTCTCAGCATCCAAATAATCCAACAGCGCCAGCCAAACCGTAGGCACACCCGCAGTAAAGGTAACACCCTCATCACTCATCAGCTGATGTAAACTGGCCCCATCAAGCTTTGCCCCCGGCATCACCAGCTTTGCCCCCATCATTGGCGCTAAATACGGAATGCCCCAAGCGTTCACATGAAACATCGGAACAATCGGACACACTGTCGATGAAGCCGAACAATTAAACGCATCAGGCGTGCATACAGCCATGGCATGAAGCACCGATGAGCGGTGGCTATAAAGCACGCCCTTAGGCTCCCCCGTTGTGCCCGAAGTGTAACACAAGCTGCAGGCCGTGTTTTCATTCAGCTCTGGCCAGTTGAATTGATCTTTCTCGCGCGCCAGCAAAGCCTCATAACATTTGAGTTTAGGAAACGCGGATGACTTTGGCATATGCGCCTCATCCGTCAGCATGACGACAGCTTTCAATTTCCTCAACTGCGGAGCCAAAGCTTCCAAGATCGGCAGAAAAGTGAGATCAGCGAATAAAACTTTATCGCCCGCATGTTTTATTATGAAAGAAATCTGCTCCGTGAATAAGCGCGGATTGATCGTGTGGCACACAAAGCCAGAGCCGGAAATGCCGTAATAAAGCTCCATATGCCGCCACGTATTCCAAGCCAGTGTGGCCACACGGTCGCCCTTCACAACACCCAAACGTTTCAGTGCATGAGCGAGTTTCTGGCTGCGCTTCCACAATTCGCCATAAGTGGTGCGGTGTATGGGCCCTTCAACGGAGCGTGTGACGACTTCGGTTTCGCCGTGACAATTGGCGGCATGGCGCAAGATTGACGTCACCGTCAGCGGCATATGCATCATCAAGCCTTGCATGGCCATTTCTCCCCTTATTGTTATTTTGGGATCAGACTAACAAAGCCAATGGCATTCAGCAAATCGGACTTTAGCCCTTTTGTGCTTCTTCCAAAAACAGCTCACGCATTTTGCGCACCACTGGTCCAACTTGCCCGCCGCCAATGCGCTTGCCATCAATCTCCGTGATCGGCATCACAAACTGCGAGGCAGAAGTCAGAAAGGCTTCATCAGCCGCGTAAGCCTCTTCTGGCGTGAACAAACGTTCTTCAATTTCGACCCGATGTTCTTTGGCCATGCGGAACAAAGCGCGGCGTGTGCACCCATTCAGAATGCTATTTGAGATTGGACGCGTGATGATCTTATTATCTTTGACGATATAGGCATTGGAAGACGTGCCCTCGGTTACTTTGCCATCCTCAACCATCCAGGCTTCGGCAGCACCCTTTTGATACGCCTCTTCTTTGCCCAAGCACGGCGGCAACAACATCACAGTTTTAATATCCCGCCGCGCCCAGCGCAGATCAGGAGTGGTCACAACTTTAACACCCGTTTTGGCGTTTGGATTATCGACCAGCTTCATCACTTGCGGGAAGGCCACCAGCGTCGATTTAATATCCTTGGGGAAGTTGAACATACGGTCAGCCGCCCCGCGCGTCACCTGCATATAGATAATGCCCTCATCCAGTTTGTTTTGCTTGATGAGTTCTTCATGCATCTGGCGCAGTTCAGCCTTAGTGCATGGCCAAGACATTTTAAGCTCACCCAATGAACGCTCAAGCCGCACCACATGCGCATCATAATCAACCAGCTTGCCCTTCACCACCGGGGTGACTTCATAAACCCCATCGGCGAACAAAAAGCCGCGATCAAAAATCGAAACTTTGGCTTCGCCTTCCGGCACGAAGTTTCCGTTTACATAGACAATGCGGCTCATTTTTAAATCCTTGGTTGTGATTGCTTTGTGTTTAATCCGCCAAGCCCATGCAACGCAAGGGATGGTAAAATCATGAGAGGAAACCTATCTATTGGCCATGAGCCTTATAAAATATCACAAGATCGATGGCCGCTATTCATTGCCCGACCAGCGCAGCCAAGCAACGCCTAAAGAAATCTTGAAATGGCAGATGAGTGGCAGCCGCCAGAAATGGCCGCGTTTTGTACCCAACAAATCTTATGCTGCCCCACCAAAGCGCGTGACAGGCAAAGACATGGCCACCACATGGATCGGCCATTCCACGGTTCTCATTCAAACGGCAGGGCTAAATATATTAACCGATCCGTTTTTCTCCAAGCGCGCCAGCCCAACGCAGTTGATTGGGCCTGCCCGGGTGCGAGCGCCTGGCCTTGCGTTAAACAATCTTCCACCGCTTGATGTGATCCTGCTCAGCCACAGTCACTATGATCACATGGATAAGCCTGCCTTGAAAAGTCTGGCGCTTGAGCACAAAGCTAAATTGATCACGCCTTTGGGCAATGGCCATCACGCTAAAGGCCATGATGTGAAAGAGCTTGATTGGCATGAGGCTTATGTCCACCAGCCCATAAAAATCACCGCCTTGCCCGCTTTGCATTGGTCTAAGCGTAGCCTTTCAGACACCAATAAAAGCCTGTGGGCCGCATTTATGATCGAGACTGAATGCGGCAACATCTATTTTGGTGCTGACACGGGTTTTGGCACCGGTGAAACCTTCCGCGAAGCAAAACGCTTGTTCGGCTCCCCTCGCCTCTCGCTTTTGCCCATCGGCGCTTATGAGCCGCGTTGGTTCATGGCGCCGCAACACATGAATCCGCAAGAAGCCGTTATGGCTCATCAACTCCTCGGTTCTAAGCAAAGCATGGCCATTCACCATGGCACAGTGCAACTCACCGATGAGGCGATAGATGCTCCCGTGTTGGCACTTGATCAGGCACTGGCGGGGGCACATCTCAGCCGCAAAGATTTTCTTGTGCCAGACATTGGCGAAACACTTTGGATGAAATGAAGGACTTTAAATCATCACTCCAGAAGGAAATGCGCGCGCCAATTCATCACGCGCCACAAGTCCGGCCCGAAGATCAGTTGCGTTAATCACCGCCAAACGAAACCCGCCTGGCGGCATGGCGTGGGCATCTGCTTCGATTTCTTCATGAAAAGTGATCTGCAAACTTTTAACCTGCGGCATAGAGCGAATTTGCGCCTGAACGGCAGCGGATGGATGCTTAAACCTCGTGCCATGTTGCGCAAATAGCGGAATGGAATAGCCAACTGTGCGTGCACCGTCGTCGAAATCCCAGCGCTGCTCGGCATAAAGCCTAACCAGCGCCTGTAGCCAGCCATCGCCATAGAGGTCACACCACTGGTCGGCAAATCTGAGGTGCGTTTCAATGATGCGGCCATCAATGGTTTCAAAATTCATCATTCCACAATACTTGCGCATGTGGCGCTTTACCCAATCTGCCAGCATTTTTTCTAAAGCGGGCTTTCGCGCCGCTTCTATTATCCAGCTGGTGAAAGTTCCGCCCGGGCCAGCTGAGCCTGTTGCGTGGCGCGTCCAACACAGCTCGCCGTTCAGGACAGCACAATCGGTTGAAACATGCTCCCCCACCAAAAGTTGCATCCACATATGGCCGGCCTGTTCATGTTCTGCCATTGCCTGCGCATCGCTGATCACCCGACTGGCAGTTCCCATGCCTTTAAGATTGACAATGGGTTTGGAGAAAACCGGAAATTGGGGCGGCAAAACCCCATGCGGTCCACAAGGCAGACCTTGGCTCTCTGCAATTAAAAGCTTGTTGTAAACCCACCGCTGTTGGGGAAACAGCAACCAGCAATCAGGGTCATCGGTGGGGATTGTCACGTCATCCGGGCAGATAACGTGCTCAAAATACTGATACCGCCAAGGGTCACATTCGCGAATGGGCATGGGTCTTTATTAAAAAATGAAACGATATTAGCAATACCAAAATTGCCGTGCTTGGCTGAACTCGCAGGGATTTGATTTTGTTCCACTTCTCATTCACAATTTTGTGAAGCCCATGAGCCAATGGTTCACAGGCTGTTTTATTGTCCAAATTGCAAATTGTGATCAAAGTCCAAGGCATTCGAGCCGCAACTCAAATGGAGGGTATGATGACTGATATAAAAATTAGAAAAGGTATGCCCGATGTGCAGATCAATAAAGAGCTGTTTGCCAAGCGCTTTCGCGATCGGTTCTTTGACCCAGACTTTGATGCCGCCAATGATGAAATCGCCAAAGTAATTGATCTCGCATGGGTGGCTTATGATGAATACCGTAAGAACCCGCGCAAAACAGTTGGTGGTGAGGAATTTTCCGATCCAACTGCAATGCTTCCCGTTGAATGGCTGGCGGCGCGCAAGGCTATTAAGGATGCAGAAGCACAACGCAGCGACCCAAAAGGCCCGGCCCGCATTCTGTTGGTGAACGGTTCATCGCGTTCCGATCAAAGCTGTCCGGGCGAAATGTCAAAAACCTGGCGCTTGATTGAGATGACACGCGATTTGATTCACCAAGAAAAAGGCTTCGAAGTTGAAATCATCGACTTGAGCCGTCTCACCTCAGAATATGGCCGCGTAATCTATCCCTGCAAAGGCTGTGTTTCCACCGCACAGCCACTTTGCCATTATCCTTGTTCCTGTTATCCAAACTTCGCCATGGGCCAGGTCAATGACTGGATGAGTGAAATCTATCCGATGTGGGCTCGGGCGCATGGCGTGATGATCATCACCCCGGTTAATTGGTATCAAGCACCCAGCGGCCTAAAACTGATGATAGATCGTCTGGTTTGCGCCGATGGTGGAAACGCCGATCCTACGACCACCGGAGGTAAAGACCCCAAGAAAGCTAAAGAAATCGAGTTGAAGGGCTGGCCATATCCCAAACATCTGGCCGGCCGGTTATTTGCAGTCTCAGTGCACGGTGATGCCGCTGGTGTTGAGAACCTGCGGCGCATTTTGTGCGATTGGTTGGAAGATTTGGGCCTCATAAAAGCAGCCCATAGTGCCGCAACGGGTGCTTATCTCGGCTATTATGAACCCTATGCCACAAGCCATGATGATTATGATAAAGATGATGGTTTCCGTGCGGAAATTTCCAACGCTGCGCTCAGCCTGATCAGCGCAATTAAGCTACAACGTGCCGGAAAATTCCCTCTCGCTGATGCAAATCTCCATGCGCCAAGGGAAAAATAGAAACGCCTAAAGTTTTCTAAGCTAAACTGTTGGCGTGTGCATACGAATTAGCTACAAGTGATTTATGTCAAAGCCCGCGGTCACTTGCATTGTCGAAGCCAACAATAAATTGGGTGAGGGCTGCCTATGGGATGTTGAGGGCCAGTGTCTGTGGTGGCTTGATATTGCGCCCATTTCTAAATTGCATATTCTTGATCCTGTATCGGGTGCCACAAGGCATTGGTCCTTCCCGATGATGCTGACATGCTTTGCGCTGGCTCCAAACAACCGCCTGCTGATGGGCGGAGAACAGGGCATGTTCTTCTTTGATCCCGCCACTGGCGCACTGACTGATTTTGCAAGGCCAGAAATTGATCGTCCGCAAAACCGTGGTAATGATGGCGCTGCCGATGTGAAGGGCCGCTTTTGGTTTGGTACCATGCAGCAAAACATTGCCGCAGATGGAAGCGACCTCGACATTACCCAAAATTCTGGAGCACTTTACCGCGTCGGCACAGACGGCGTTTCAAAATTGATGTTCGATCATGTCGGCGTGTCTAACGGCCCCTGTTGGTCACCTGATAATAAAACTTTCTACTTCTCGGATAGCAGAGCACAAATCATTCACGCTTTTGATTTTGATGTTGAGAATGGCGAGATCTCCAACCAACGTATATTCAATGACACCAAATCTCATGGCCACCCTGATGGTGCGGCGGTGGATGCTGAAGGTTTCCTGTGGAGCGCAAGGTGGGAAGGTTCTTGCGTGCTGCGCTTTGATCCTAAGGGCCGCATCGACAGGGTTGTTCCGATGCCAGTAACGCGTCCAACCTGTGTTGTTTTCGGCGGACCACAAATGGATACAATCTATGTCACGTCTGCAGCTGCCAACCTGCCCAGCGATGTTTTGAAAAGCTATCCACTTTCGGGCGGCCTTTTCTGTTTTAATCCGGGCGTCACTGGTCTGGCCAAGCACAAGTTTGGCGGCGGCTTATGAAATCTTTCATCTCACTGGATTGGGGCACGACCTCATTTCGCGGTTATGAAGTGGGCGCAGACGGCGCAATCAAAAATCAAACCTCAGCAGCAGATGGCATAACCGCAGTTAAAGACGGCGCATTTGAGCAAACTCTCGAAAGTCATATTGGTGCTTGGGATAAATCATTGCCCATCGTTGCCTCGGGCATGATCACCTCGCGCCAAGGCTGGGTGGAATGCGCCTATGCCGAGTGTCCGGCAGATGTTAGCTCCCTTGCACAAACCATTACGAATATAAAAACCGCCACGGGCCGCGAAGTTCATTTCATCACGGGGCTTCATTACAAAAGTCCTTCTATCCAACATGATGTGTTACGCGGCGAAGAGACGCAAGTTTTCGGTGCGTTAGCAACGGGTGCCACACATTTCGTAACCCCCGGCACGCATTCCAAATGGATCGAGACAAAAGACAGGCGAATTGAAAGCTTCGCCACTTACATGACGGGCGAAAGCTTTGCGCTCTATTCAAAACAATCCATCCTTGGCCGCTTGATGCAAGGCGAGGCCCATGATGAGCAGGCCTTCACCCGCGGCGTTGAGCAAAGCTTTGCTGATCCGGCTGGCATTTTACATTCGCTGTTTTCAACGCGCAGTCTTGGGCTTTTCAATGCGCTGCCCGCAACTGCGCTACACAGCTATTTGTCAGGCCTTCTCATCGGCCAAGAAGTCGCCCACGCTACCATGGCGCATGATCATGACGCACATTATATGGTGCTGGGCTCAGCGGCCATCGCGGCTTCTTATATCAGCGCTATGAAATGTGCGGGCCTTAACGTTCAACTCGGCAATCCGCTCTGTGGTATTGAAGGCCAGCGCGTCATTGCCCATCAAGCAGGTATCATATGAAACTAGATCAAGCCCTCGAAGCCTGCGGCATCATTGCCATTTTGCGCGGTGTGACGCCTGACGAAGTGATTGCGGTTGCCCAAACGCTTTACGATGCAGGCATTCGTATCGTTGAAGTGCCTCTCAATTCGCCAGAGCCATTTGTATCAATCGAACGTCTGGCTAAAGCCTTTGCGGATAAAATGGTAGTGGGCGCTGGCACTGTGCTTTCAGCCCAAGATGTGAACTTGCTTAAGGAACATGGCGGACAAATTTCAGTATCCCCTGATTGCAATTCCGAGGTGATTGCCCGTGCCCTGGCTGTGGGATTGGATCCCCTGCCCGGAGTGTTCACGCCCACAGAAGCTTTCGCTGCCATTCGCGCCGGGGCTAAGCATTTAAAACTTTTCCCCGCCGAAGCCGCTTCGCCTCTCACCATCAAGGCCTGGAAGGCAGTGCTCCCCAAACATGTGCGAGTTCACGCCGTGGGCGGTGTAACTCCGGACAACATGAAAGAATGGCTGTCGGCTGGCGCTTCAGGTTTTGGCATAGGCTCTGCGCTTTATAAGCAGGGCATGGCGCTTTCCAAGATTTCGGAATCGGCCCATACACTTGTTTCCGCTTGGAAACGCGCAAAGGGATAAGATGAAAGTCGCCATGGTTACAGGCGCAGGCTCTGGCATTGGCCGCGCTTGCGCAATTGCGTTGTCGAAAGCAGGTTATGCTGTGGTGCTGGCAGGTCGCAGGCATGAAGCCCTACAACAAGCCGCCAAAGAAATGAGCGGCGAAACACTTTGTGTGGCCACCGATGTGACTGATCCTCATTCCGTAAGTCATCTTTTTGCTGAAACCAAAAAGAAATTTGGTCGTCTTGATGTGTTGTTCAACAATGCAGGCATGTCAGCGCCGGGCGTAAACCTCGAAGATTTAACGCCTCAACAATGGATGGATGTGGTGAATGTGAATCTGTCCGGTGTGTTTTATTGCACGCAGGAAGCCTTCAAAATCATGAAAGATCAAAGCCCGCGCGGTGGCCGCATCATCAACAATGGTTCCATCTCCGCGCAATCGCCACGCCCCAATTCAGCGCCTTATGCGGCCACCAAACACGCCGTCACTGGCCTGACAAAATCCGCCAATCTGGATGGCCGCAAATATGATATCGCAGTGGGCCAGATTGATATTGGCAATGCTGCAACTGATATGACTTCGCGCATGACAGCAGGTGTGCCGCAGGCCGATGGCTCAATGAAACCTGAGCCGCGCATGGATGTTGAAGATGTCGCGCGCTCAATTGTATTCATGGCATCCTTGCCGCTAGATTCAAATGTTCTCACAATGACAGTCATGGCCAGCAAAATGCCACTGGTTGGCCGTGGGTAAATGAAAGTCACACCGCGCCTTGCCATAACTCTCACCTTCATCGCATTCGGAATGGTTTTTGGTGGGCAGGTTGGTGCATTTCCCGCTTTAAAATTGCAAGCTGGGATCAATGATTTTGATTTTGGTGTGCTGTCCATGTTTGCAGCGGTGGCCACCATTGTGGCGATGAGTTTGGGCGGATATATCAACAGCCACTTTGACCATCGCAGCATGTTGTTGTTTATCTTGCCAGCTATTTTCATCGGATTTGTGCTGACGCTCACCGCCCATTCATTTTGGGCCATGGCAATCACATGGGTCGCTTTAAATTTCTGCGGTGGCACCATGGATTTATTTATGAATGCCGAAGCAGGCATCGTCGAACAAGATTTGAAGACGCCAGTTTACTCATCTTTCCATGCCGCCGTGCTGTATGCGATGGGTGGCGCCGGCTTTATGAGTGGATATATCGCTGAACACTTCGGCATTATGTATTCAATAGTGCCTGCCGTGCCCTTTGTTGGCGCTGCGATTTACGCCGTTTACAAAGCTATTCCGCGCCATGTCAGCCAATTGCAAAGCACCCGCAAACCAAAGGTGGCTCTGCCCATAAAAATTCTCGTTCTCATCGGCACAGTGCTTGGTTTGGATGTGGCCGCAGAACTCACTTGTATTCAATGGTCTGGTCAATTGTTGGATCATATGCGACCTGACTTGGCGGCCTATTCCGGGCTTGGTGTTGGCTTCTATGGTCTTTGCACCGGCACCACGCGCCTTTTCGGTGATGGTTTGCGTTCACGCTTCGGAGACATCCCGCTTGTCATCGTGTCATTGCTCGTTGGGCTTGTTGGTTTCACCATGCTTTCATTTCAACCTAACTTTGAATTCTCTGTTGCGGCATTTGCCATTACGGGCTTCGGTTTGGGATTAATTTTTCCTTGTATGTTTTCGCTTGCAGGCCATCTGGTGCCGCAAGCGCGCGCTGCAGCTTTGGGCTTGACCTCAATGATTTCCGGCCCGCCGCGCATCTTGCTGCCTTTGCTGTTGGGATGGATCGCACAAACCCATGGCCTGAGTTCAATTTATGTAGCCGCAGCTGCTGGGCTTGTGGTGGCCATAGGTTTTACCTGGTGGGTAGCCTTGGAAATGGCCAAACAAAAAGGGGCGCTGGTTTCCCAGCACCCCTCACATTCATAATTATAATTTAGGCCGCCTTGGCGTCAACTGCCTTTAGCTTTGCCGTGGTGCCAATGGAAATCTGGCGTGGCTTCAATGCTTCTGGAACCCGGCGCTCCAACGCAATGTGAAGCAGGCCATTATCCATATCAGCGCCTTTCACTTCCACATGATCAGCCAATTGGAAGCGACGCTCAAAGCCGCGCGCGGCAATGCCTTGGTGCAGCATATCACCAACGGCGGGCTTGTCGGCCTTCTTGCCCGTTACAGTCAGGGTGTTGCCCTTGGCTTCGATATTAACATCGGCGGGGCCAAAGCCTGCAACAGCCATGGTGATACGGTATTCATTCTCGGCCAAACGCTCAATGTTATAGGGCGGATAGGCTTGGGTTTCGGTGGCGGCCGCCTCGTCCAAAAGCTGGAATAAACGGTCAAAGCCAACCGAGCTGCGATAAAGTGGGGTAAAGTCAAACATGTCAAATTCTCCTTAAGCAATGTGACAAAACACAGGCCCATAAGGCACCTGCCGCCCAAAGATGGGTGTGGGATTTGAAATTTCAAGCTGGCGGTGCTAAACAGAAAGGGTCGATTTTTCGCCGCAATCGCGCCCACTTTCTGCGGTGATTGGATTCCATAAAGCCTCGATGAGGAAACCCGCCATGTTCAACAATCTGTTCAAAACTCTAATTCCCCTGGCCCTGCTGCCAATGTTTGCCTTTGCCCAACCGGCACAAGCGCGCCATCTGTTCTGGTGGCAAGACGATGGTCCTGACATGACACAAGATGCGCCCCCACCTTACCAACAGGTTTACGGCGCGCCGGAATACCAAGATCTCTATGGTAATAGAGATGATAGTTTTGATGAGCGCCAATATCAGTTGTATCAACGTGAGATGCGCCGTCGCTATGGCTATCAGGCGGAACTGCCCCCAGATGATGGGCCTTACGCCCAACCGCCAGTTTACAATGCACAACCGCGGTATGTAGCTCCACCTTACGTAGCGCCCCACTATGTTGCACCAACTTATGCCGCACCTGTGTTGCCCAAGCCTAAAAAGATTGTGAAAACGGCACGCGTGGCGCCCAAGACGCCTGATGCAACAACAGCTACAGCAACACCAGATACAAAAGTTGCTTCTGCACCGCCCACGAAACCCACCACCGCGGTGGACTGTGATAAGGGTGCAGCGATTGTTTCTGGCTTTGGCTTTGATAATGTCAAAACCAAAGCCTGTGCGGCAGATACACTGGCCTATAATGCCGAACGCAGCGGGCAACCTTTCGAAGTCAGCGTCAACCCCAAAACTGGTGAGTTGATCGCAGTGAAGAAGCTTCCTGCTCCCTCTGCGACGCCGGTCAAGACCACCAACTCCACCCGCACTGATATTTGATTCAACTCTTTGATTAAATCCAAGCGTCTTGTCTCGCCAGCAATGGCAGACTAGACGCTTAGGATGCAACTCTACCCCCTTCCTACCAACAAGGCCCCTAACAACATTCAATGCGTGGAAGTTTTGGCTCCCGGTGGCATAAGGCTTCGCGCCGCTTATGCCATTCCAAAAAATCCCAAAGGCACAATTTTGCTGTTGGGCGGACGCGCAGAATTCATTGAACGTTATTTTGAAACCATGAATGATCTCATGCGCCGCGGCTATGCCGTGGCCACCTTTGATTGGCGCGGCCAAGGCGGCTCGCAACGCTTAATCAGCGGGTCGAATAATGGCTATATCGATAGATATGCCGATTACGATTCAGACATAGACAGCATTTATACACGTGTTCTGGTGGCTCAATGCCCAAAGCCATTCTACGGTCTGGCCCATTCCACCGGAGGGCACATATTGCTGCGTACTTTGCGCGGAAAAAAATGGCTTGAACGCGCGGTGCTTACTGCACCCTTGCTTGGTCTCCATTTTGGCGCATGGCCCATTCCCCTCGTGCGCGGCCTTGCGACATCGGCCAAAATTTTTGGTCTTGGCAAGAGACGCTTGCCCGGCTTTCCGCGCCAACCTGTGCAAGCCCTGGCCTTTGCTAAAAATCCGCTCACGTCAGATCGCAAACGCTGGGACAGAGACGCAGCAACCCTGCTTACTCATCCAGAACTCGGCACAGGCGCTCCCACTTATGGTTGGTTGCGCGCGACATTGGATTCAATTGATGAATTACAAAAATGGCCAACAGATCAGGGCCCAAGCTGCCCCACTTTGATTGTCATGGCAGGCCTTGACCGCGTGGTGAACAACGCCGGTACAAAGAATTTTCTGCAACGAGCTCCCGGTTTTTCATCTTTAACCATTGCGGATTCTCAACATGAAATCTTAAATGAAAAGCCCGAAATCCGGGAACGCTTTCTTGCAGCTTTTGAGGCCTTTATCAGTGCCTAAAATATAGACGGCCACCAAACATTCCGCTATTGTAATACAAATAGGGGAGTAATATGACAACAAAACCACATAAACCGCTGAAACTCCGCTCACAAAATTGGTTCGATAACCCAGATAATGCTGATATGACAGCGCTTTATCTTGAGCGTTATCTGAACTACGGCTTGACCATGGGTGAGCTTCAAGGTGGCAAGCCTATTATCGGCATCGCCCAAACTGGTAGCGACCTTAGCCCCTGCAACCGTGTGCATGTAGAACTGGTCAAACGCGTGCGTGACGGCATCATTGCTGCTGGCGGCGTGCCAATTGAATTTCCGGTCCATCCCATCCAGGAAACCGGCAAACGCCCCACCGCTTCGCTGGATCGCAATTTGGCTTATCTCTCACTGGTTGAAGTGCTGTATGGTTATCCATTGGATGGTGTGGTCTTGACAGTAGGTTGCGATAAAACCACGCCGGCTTGTTTGATGGCCGCGGCCACAGTTGATATTCCGGCTATCGCATTATCATCCGGCCCGATGCTCAATGGCGATTACAAAGGCCAACGCACAGGTTCCGGCACCATCGTTTGGTTGGCGCGTGAAAAGCTCGCCACAGGCGAGATCGACTACAAAGGCTTTGTTGATCTCGTCGCATCGTCAGCTCCATCGACTGGCTTTTGCAACACCATGGGCACGGCCTCGACAATGAATTCTCTGGCTGAAGCTTTGGGCATGTCGCTGCCTTTCAACGCCGCCATTCCAGCGCCATACCGTGAACGCGGCCAAATGGCTTATGAGACGGGCAAGCGCATCGTTGAAATGGTCGCCGAAGATTTAACCCCGTCCAAAATCATGACCCGCCAGTCATTTGAAAACGCCATAGCTGTCAACACCGCAATTGGTGGTTCCACCAATGCGCCAAATCATTTGAACGGCATTGCGGCCCTGCTTGACATCAAGCTGGAAGTAAAAGATTGGGAAACCATTGGTCACGATTTACCATTGCTGGTGAATATGCAACCCGCTGGTGAATATCTGGGTGAAGATTATCACCGCGCCGGCGGTGTGCCAGCCGTTGTCGCTGAATTAATAAGTGCAGGAAAAATTCACGAAAAGGCCCTCACCGTCAATGGCAAAACCATCGGCGAAAATTGTAAGGGCAAATTCTCCTGGAATCGCAAGGTGATCCGGGAGTTCAAAGACCCGATCATGAAAAACGCTGGGTTCAAGATGTTGCATGGCAATTTATTTGACTCCGCCATTATGAAAACCAGCGTGATCTCGGATGAATTCCGCAAGCGTTATCTTTCCAACCCCAAAGATCCAAATGCCTTTGAGGCCAAAGCCATCGTGTTTGATGGGCCAGAAGATTATCACGCTAACATCGACAACCCGGCTTTGAATGTGGATGAAAACACAATTCTGTTCATCCGTGGCGTTGGCCCGTTAGGGTATCCCGGTGCAGCTGAAGTGGTCAACATGCGTGCACCTAATTATCTTCTAGAAAAAGGTATCCGCGCACTGCCTTGTGTAGGCGATGGCCGGCAATCCGGCACATCTGGCTCACCCTCCATTCTCAATGCTTCACCCGAAGCGGCGGCGGGAGGGGGACTGGCGATTTTGAAAAACGGCGACAAGGTGCGCATTGATCTCAACAACGGCGATTGCAATGTTTTGATCAGCGCTGATGAAATCGCCAAGCGCCGCGTCGAACTGGAAAAGAATGGTGGCTATAAAATCCCGCCATCACAAACGCCATGGCAAGAAATCTACCGCAACACAACGGAACAGTTGGCTCAAGGCATGATCATCAAAGGTTCAACTAAATTCCAACGCGTGGCCAAGACCATGGGTATCCCGAGGGACAATCATTGATACGCAGCATTAAGTCGAAATCCCTGGGCGCCACCTTCTCTGATTTTGGCGCCAGGCTTTTGGCGCTTGAAGTAGACGGCGTTGATGTGGCCTTCGGCACGTCATTAAATGAAGCCGAATGCGAAAAGTGGGATATTTTTGCCGGAGCCACTTTGGGTCGCTATGCCGGACGCATTACTGGTTCCAAATTCACACTTGATGGCACGGAATATCAACTGGCCCCAAACCGCGACGGCTTTCAGCTTCATGGTGGACCTAAGGGTTTCGGCAACAGCTTTTGGCAGGCCAAGCAAAACGACAGCGAGGTTGAATTCTCACTGTTAAGCCCTGATGGAGATCAGGGCTTCCCGGGTGAGCTTCACGCCAAAACCAATTTTGGTGTTAAAGAAAATATATTGTGGGCGGAACTCACCGCTACTACCTCCAAACCAACCGTCGTCAATTTAACCAATCACGCTTATTGGAATCTTGCAGGCCCAACTGCTGGCAAAAACTCTGGCCTTGCCCAAGAGGTCATGATCAACGCCAGCCACACCTTGGTGACTAACCAAAACATCCTGCCGACAGGTGAGATGGCATCAGTCAAAGACACAAGGTTTGATTTTCGTAAACCGCGCGCCATAGCTGAATCCTATGACGACTGCTACTGTTTGGATGGCACGCGGGGTGTTATGAAACTGGCAGCAAGCCTGCGCGACCCTGCTTCTGGCCGCCGCATGGAAATGTGGACAACTGAATGCGCAATGCAATTTTATACGGGCATTCATTGGAACAATACGTTTCCCGGTAAGGGCAAGCCTATGGAACAGTTTCAGGCCATAGCGCTTGAAGCGCAAAATATGCCTGACGCGCCCAATCACCCGAACTTCCCAAGTTCTGTTCTGCGGCCCGGCGCGCAATATCTCAACCGCATTGAGTGGCGCTTCACTTAAAAGAACAGTGCGACCCCAACACCGCAAAAGGCCAGCACAATGGCCGTGAGATAAAGCCGCAACGTTGTCACATAAACCTGCTCCAACGTTTCCGTTTTGTGGCGAATGTCGAGAATGCGGTAGAGAACCAGCACCATAATCAGCAAAGCTGGTAACAAAGTTGCCGCAACAATCCAATCGGCAAAATTCTTCATTTCCGAAACCTGATCATCACGTGTTGCCCAATTCGCGAGAAAGTTGAGCAGAAAACCCATGATAATGCCCAGAGATGTCACCATCGGCTGGCGATAGGCGGCCAAATCTTTCACTCTCAATTCGCTCATGTCACACCATCCATCATAAGAAGTTATACGGATCAACATCCAACTGCAAAGAGAGCGAGCCCGTGGGCTTCACATCTTTCAACCAAGTGCCAAGATAGGCTTGCAAATTCACGTCGCGTTTGGCTTTCACCAAAAGCCTTATTCGGTGTCGCCCACGCACCATGGCAATGGGCGCTGGTGCTGGCCCCAAAACCTGAATGCCTTCGGCTTGCGGCGCACGCAAGGCCAAATCTCGTGCAAAGCGCTGCGTCGCATTGGCATCAACCCCAGAAATCACCAAGCCTGCAAGTCGTCCATGCGGTGGTAAACCAGCCATTTCACGAATACGTTTTTCACCCTCTAAATAAGTGTCGCGGTCACCGCGCGCTAATGCCTTCATCAAAGGATTCTGTGCTAAATAGGTTTGCACCAAGGCACGACCCGGCTTTTCTCCACGCCCTGATCTTCCCGCCACTTGTGCAAGCATTGCCCAAGTGCGCTCACCTGATCTTGGATCAGAGGATTCAAGCGCCAAATCAGCATCCACCACGCCAACTAATGTAAGATATGGAAAATGATGGCCTTTGGCCACCAATTGCGTGCCGAGAATGAGATTAAACGCGCCCTCTTCTATGCCCTTTAATGTGTCTCGCAAGTTCTGCCCGCGCGAAAGATCACTCGACAGCAAAGCAATTCGCGCTTCTGGGAACAGCCGCACCACTTCTTCTGCCAAGCGCTCAATGCCTGGCCCAACGGGTGTGAGCTTGCCCACCTCGCCGCATGATGGACAAGCCAATGGCACTGGCTCATGATGCCCGCAATGATGGCATTGCAGCTGTTTGCGAAAACGGTGTTCCACCATTGCGGCGGCACAATCCGGACAATTCAAGCGGTGCCCGCAGGCCCGACAAAGTGTGAGCGGCGCAAAACCCCTTCGGTTAAGAAACAGCAAGGCCTGATCACCACTCTGTAAGGTGCTGGCTACAGCCTCAACCAACTGTGGTGAAAGCCACGCGCCAGAATCCAGCTTCTCCTTCGTCATATCAATCAGCGTAGTTTCAGGCAGCTCTGGTCGTCCATGCCTATCACGCAGCTTTACAATTTCATAACGCCCACGATCCACATTCATCAGGCTTTCAAGCGAAGGTGTTGCCGATGATAAAACCACTGCAAATTTGCCCAGCGTGCCATAGAGCACCGCCATGTCGCGCGCATGATAGGGCACACCCTCATCTTGCTTATAGGCACTCTCATGCTCTTCATCCACAACGATGAGGCCGAGGCTATGCCACGGCAAAAACAAAGCTGATCTTGCGCCAACCACAATCTTCGCCTCGCCGGATGCAACACCACGCCACACCCGTTCACGCTCACGTGGCTTTAAATCAGAATGCCACTGAGCTGGCGGCACTCCAAAGCGTCGCTCAACGCGTGCTAGAAACGGCGCAGTTAAGGCAATCTCAGGCAACAGCAACAACACCTGTTTGCCAGAAACGAGTGCCGCAGCCATGGCTTCAAAATAAACTTCTGTTTTGCCTGAACCGGTCACGCCATCCAGAAGCGCAACGTTATGACTGCGAGACGCCACCAACGCCCGCAAGGCCGCAGCCGCGATCTGCTGATCTTTGTTCAGCACAAAGGCGCCAGCATTTAAATCAGGGGCAGCAAATTTCGCATGGGGCGCAAGTGCAACTTCCTTCAAGGCACCTGATGTCCCAAGGCCCTTCACCACAGATGCGCCAACACCAGCGGCTTCGGCCAGTTCCCGCGTCTTCATGGCAAAGCCTTGTGCCGCCACTTCCAAAACCCGCGCCCGTTGTGGGGTGAGCTTGCTGGGCTTCACATCTCCCAAAACCCAGGCCATTTGATAACGCGGATCTTCCAAGGCGGCAGGCACGCGCATCACCATGCGCAACACATTGCCCTTGGGTTCAAGATAATAGGCCGCTAACCAATCCACAAATTTACGGTGCGTTTCAGAGAGCGGCGGCGCATCCAGCTTTTGCACCACAGATTTCAGCTTCATATTGGTGCCGAAGCTCTGGCCAACCTCCCACACACAGGCATAATAATTGCGTGTGCCCAGCGGCACTTCAACAAAGTCCCCCGCGGCCAAAGCCATGCCCTCAGGCACCAAATAAGTATAGGCTTGACCCAATGCCAGCGGCAGCAACACCTCAGCAATTCTAAGCTGGTTCTCCATATGTTCAGGCATAGCGCAGTTTGCTCAAATAGCGATAGAATTTTGCACAATGCTCCCTTTGAGGCGTGACTATCCCGCCCTATATCCAAAACATGCCGCCTAGGCCACAACCAGCACCCGCAATCACCGAGATCGCATATCTCGAGCCCGCACTTTATGCGGCCCGCCTGCGCGATCAGCAGCATGTGCTGCTGCTAGAAAGTGTTATGCGCCATGAACATTTGGGTCGCTGGTCGTTTCTGGCGTGTAACCCATCGCAGACACTACAAGGCCTTGAAAGCCTTGACGTGATCCGCAACGCCTTGGCCATAGCGCCAACATCAATGCATCCCGGATTGCCACCCTTTCAAGGTGGCTATGCGGGCTACATTTCTTATGATGCGGGTTGGGCATTCCAAGGCGCACAGCATCCGCCTAAATTTAAAGCGCTGTGCCCGAATATAGCATTTAACCGCTATGACACGGTGGTGGGTTTTGACCATATGCAAGAGCGCAGCTTTATTTTCGGACCAGATGGCGCAACCTTAGAAAAACTACTCAAGCGCAAGGCCAACACTGAAGGTTCTGCAACAATTGAGAACTGGCACAGCAACTTCACCAAAGATGCTTATGAAAAGGCCGTTGCCCGCACAGTTGAATACATTCTCGCTGGGGACATATTTCAAGCCAATATCACACAGTGTTTTGCGGCGGAAATTCCACCTGGCTTTGATGCCTTTGCTTTCTACCAACGCCTGCGCCAAAAAAACCCCGCCCCCTTCGCGGCCTATTTAGATTTTCCTGGCGTGGCAATCGCCAGTTCTTCTCCAGAACGTCTGGTGAAAATGGCGGGACGTCAGCTTGAAGCACGCCCCATCAAAGGCACACGACCACGCGTGGATGACGTGGCCCACAATGCCGCCTTGATCGCCGAGTTGCAATCCAGCCGCAAAGACCGCGCCGAAAATGTGATGATTGTTGATTTATTGCGTAATGATCTCAGCCGCATTGCCAAACCGGGAACTGTGACAGTGCCGGTGCTTTGCGGCCTGGAATCCTATGCCAATGTGCATCACTTGGTATCAATTGTAGCAGCGGAAGCGCGTGACAATATGAATGCCATAGATGTTTTGCAAGCCGTGTTTCCCGGCGGTTCAATCACCGGTGCTCCAAAAATCCGCGCCATGGAAATAATTGCTGAAATGGAACAACAAGCCCGGGGGATTTATTGCGGCTCAATCGGTTGGATGGGGTTTAATGGCCATGCCGATTTCAACATCGCGATCCGCACTGCGGTTTTTGCGCAAGGCAAAGCCTATGTGCAAAGCGGCGGCGGCATAACTGCGCGCTCCAATCCGACGGCAGAATATGAGGAGAGTCTCACTAAAATCAACAATATCATGCAGGCTTTTCAGCCATGATCGCCATCATCGACAATTATGATAGTTTTGTTTTCAACCTCGCGCGCTATTTCGTGGAATTGGGTGAGCAGGTTGAGGTTTTTCGCAATGATCAAATTGCACCAAAAGAAATTAAAGCAAAAGCCATTGTGATTTCACCGGGCCCCTGTACCCCAAATGAGGCTGGAGCGGCAAAAACCATCGTGCAGCAGTGGTCGGGAATTTTACCCATTCTTGGCGTGTGCTTGGGCCATCAGGTGATTGGCGAAGTTTTTGGTGCAAAAATCCGTCGCGCAAGGCAGCCCTTGCATGGCGAAGCATCACAGATCAATCATAATGGTGAAGGGCTTTTTAGCGGCCTGCCACAAAACTTTAATGCGGGTCGTTATCACTCGCTGATTGTTGAAGAGCTTGCACAAACACCTCTTAAGCTCACAGCCCAGGCCGAGAATGGTGAGATCATGGCGCTGCAACACAAAACCCATCCAACTTTCGGGGTGCAGTTTCATCCTGAATCCATTCTCACTGAACACGGCTATGATCTCATCCGCAATTTCTTGAAAGTGATCGCATGACTGTTTGGTGCAATGGCGCATTTGTTGAGACCATAACGCTTGAGGCAAACGAGCGCGGCTTGCTGTTGGGTGATGGCCTGTTTGAAACACTGGCGGTTCGCCGTGGTAAGGCCATCTGGCTGGATGAACATCTCATGCGTTTGCGCCAGTCCGCCAGCGAACTGGGCATTCCCTTTACTACAACAGGTGTGCAGCGGGCAGTTGCGGCAATCTTGGAAAGATCCAGCGCCACAACTGAGGTCTTACGTATCACCCTCACACGCGGGCCAACCGCACGCGGGTTAGCAGCACAAGCCACCAATCCCAGCTTAATTGTCTCACTCAATGGCTTTGATGCCAGCAAACTTCCCACCACGCTAAGATTGGAAACGTCCACCATTAGGCGCAATGCCACCGCTCCCAGCGCTAGAATGAAGAGCCTCAACTACCTCGATAACATCATGGCTGCACGTTTGGTCAGCAACAGGGCAGATGATGCCCTATTGTTAAACACCGCTGGGCAAGTGGCCTGCACCACTATTGCCAACCTATTCCTGCTCAAAGACGACCATCTTATCACGCCCGCTTTAGACCAGGGCATTTTGCCTGGCATAACCAGAGCCAAAATCCTTACCGGAACGTCACAGCTTAATTTGATTGCGCATGAGGCGGCCATTGCACCACGTGATCTAACAACGGCTGATGCGGTATTCCTCACCAATTCATTGCGCTTGGCCACACCCGTGTCCACAATTGATGGCGCAAACTGCGCCATGCGTGATATAGGGTTCATCAACAGTTTTCTCAAAAGGAGCTTGTCATGAAATTTTTTGCAGACACCGGCGATGTGGCCGAAATCCGTGAATTGGCGGAAATGGGCCTGGTCGATGGAGTAACCACCAATCCCTCGCTCATTGCCAAAACCGGCAGGCCCTTCAAGGATGTTATTAAAGAAATCTGCGCCATCACCCCGGGGCCGGTTTCAGCCGAAGTGGCAGCGCTGGATTTTTCCGGCATGATGAAAGAGGCCGAAGTTCTGCGTAAAATCGCCAAGAACGTGGCCGTCAAAGTGCCTCTCACTATGGATGGTTTGAAGGCCTGCAAGGCTCTGTCATCAGATGGCACCATGGTGAATGTGACTTTGTGCTTCTCGCCCAACCAAGCGTTGCTGGCCGCCAAGGCTGGCGCACATTTCATCTCGCCTTTTATTGGTAGATTGGATGATATTCACATTGAGGGAATGGATTTGGTCGCTGAGATCCGCCAGATCTATGACAATTATGATTATGCCACCAACATTTTAGTGGCTTCCATTCGCACCCCAAATCACATCAAACAAGCCGCATTGATTGGCGCTGATTACGCCACCGCTCCACCAGCGGTCTTGAAATCCCTCGTCAAACATCCGCTCACTGATAAGGGCATTGAGATGTTCCTGGCGGATTGGAAAAAAACCGGACAAAGCATTTGATTCTTGAGCATGCGCTGCTTCACATAAAGCCCGGCCAGTCCGCAGCCTTTGAAGCGGCGATGGAGCAGGCCAAGCCGTTGATCGCGGCTTCTCCAGGCTTTGTTGCAATTGAAGTATACCCAGCCGCAGAAGTGCCAGACACCTATTTGCTTATGGTGAAATGGCAATCTATCGCCGCACACCGCGATGGCTTTCGCAAGTCGCAGCGTTACGCGAAATGGAAAGCGTTGCTGCATCATTTTTATGACCCCATGCCAGAGGTTTCATATTTCTCTGAACCACCTGGTGAGCAGTAACGCTCTCTTCACCATTGGTGGCCAAAATTGGCACTGATGTCTGAAGCCCTCACCCTTTTCAATTTTGCCGCAGATGCCAGTGCAGTTGCGCAAAGCTGGCTCAGCACATTGAAATCAGAACGTCGCCTGTCTGCCAAAACCTTGGAGGCCTATGCGCGTGATTTAGGTCAATTCGGTGCTTTCTTGAAAGACTATCAGGGCAGCGCACCCAACAAAACTGATCTTAGTGCCCTCGCCGCATCAGACTTTCGTTCATTCATGGCCAAACGCCGCAATGACGGCATTGAGAGCCGCAGCTTAGCCCGCCAGCTTTCAGCCATTCGCTCATTCTTTCGCCATGCCGAGCGCAGCGGTGAATTCAAATGCGCCGCAATCACTGCCGTGCGTGCTCCAAAGATCGCGCACTCTGTGCCACGCCCGTTGACCGAAGAACAATCAAGCCGCATGGCCACAGAAAATATTTTGGAACAGACTGAGGCTTGGATTAACGCACGTGATCAAGCCGTGCTGTGCTTGCTTTATGGTTGTGGTTTGCGCATCTCAGAAGCACTTGGCCTAACTGTAAAACAGGCGGAGGAAAATCCGCTGGTCATCACCGGTAAGGGCGGCAAGACACGCCTTGTGCCCATAATGCCTGCTGCTGTTGAAGCCATCGCCAATTACCGTAAACTGGCGCCCATGCCGCTGTTGGCCTCGCAGGCCTTATTTCGCGGCGCAAAGGGCGGCCCACTCAGCCCACGCATTATTCAGCTTTTGGTGGAGCGTTTACGCGGCGCGTTGAATTTGCCAGACACAGCAACGCCTCACGCCTTGCGCCATTCATTTGCATCACATCTCTTGGACAATGGCGCAGATTTGCGCGTGATCCAAGATCTACTCGGCCACGCTTCGCTTTCATCAACTCAAATTTATACGGAAGTAAATCGCAAGCATCTGCTCGAACAATATAGCAAGGCCTTTGGTTAAACCTATTAAGCTGCTTCGAGTTGCTTATTACTCTCTAAGGCGCGCAAGATAGTATCCAATAATTGCTGAGGCTCAACCGGCTTGCGCATGAATTCAAACACTTTCAAGTCGGCCGCGCGTTGTTGAGTGCTGCGTTCAACGTCCGCAGTCACCAAGACATAATTGGCCTTGGCGCCCATGGCTTCCAATGTTTCCACAACATCAAGACCGTTCTTTACGCTGCCCAAACGAAAGTCAAAAAGCCCAACCGAAAAGGTCTGGTCAACTGCAAATTCCATAGCACTTTCCGGATCAGAAAAACCCTTCACAGTATAACCGGTGTCAGCCAAAAGTTCGGCGATGCTGGTGAGAAGATCCACATCATCGTCAAGAATTAGGATATCGACATCTTTTTTGGTCATTTTGAAACTCGTCCCTATCCTCAGGACTTTGCCACAAACCTCTACCAACCACTTTAAGTTAATAGATCAAATTTTATGAGTGTATCGCCCGGCCAGAAACCGCCATTGCGGCTTCCTTAACAGCTTCTGAAAGAGTGGGATGAGCATGGCAGATGCGGGCCAAATCTTCGGCTGAACCGCCAAATTCCATCAACACCGCCACTTCATGAATAAGCTCCCCGGCTTGAGCGCCAATAATATGGCAGCCCAGAACGCGGTCTGTCTTGGCATCAGCAAGAATTTTCACAAAGCCATCGGTGGTTTGATTGGCCTTGGCGCGGCCATTGGCGAGAAAAAGAAACTTTCCGACTTTATAGTTAACATTTGCTTGCTTCAGCTCATCTTCGGTTTTGCCAACTGATGAAACCTCTGGCGTCGTGTAGACCACGCTGGGGATCAAATCATAATTCACATGGCCAGCTTGGCCTACCAATAGCTCTGCCACCGCAATGCCTTCGTCCTCGGCCTTGTGCGCCAGCATTGGCCCGGCGATCACATCGCCGATGGCATAAATGCCTTTGACGGATGTGGCGTAGTGGGCGTCCACCTCAATGCGGCCACGCTGATCTTTTTTGATGCCGACCGCCTCACAACCCAAGCCTACAGTGTTGGGAACACGGCCTACCGCCACCAGAACTACATCAGACTTGATCTCTTCAGCAGCACCACCCGCCGCACCTTCAACACTGAGCGTAACACCTGCATCAGATGTTTTGGCCGCCATCACCTTGCTAGACAGTTTGAAAGTAAAGCCCTGTCGCTCCAAAAGGCGCTGAAAATTCTTCGCCACTTCGCTATCCATGCCGGGCACGATGCGATCAAGATATTCAATCACTGTTACCTTGCTGCCAAGCCGCGCATAGACCGAGCCAAGCTCTAGGCCAATAACACCCGCACCAATCACCGTAAGCGTGGCTGGAATCTTCTCCAACACCAATGCACCAGTGGAAGTGACAATCTGTTTTTCATCAATCACAACGCCTTTGAGATTGGCGGATTCAGAGCCCGTGGCGATCACAATATTCTTAGCTTCGTGAATGGTGTCTCCCACTTTAACTTGGCCAGCACCTACAATGGTGGCTGATCCACGGATCACTTCCACTTTATTTTTCTTAAACAGAAAATCGATACCCTTGGTGTTGCTATCAACGGCCTCTTGCTTGAACTCCATCATCTGGCCGAAATCAACTTTCGTATCAGCCGTCAATCCCATCTTGGCGAATGCGTGTTTGGATTCAGCCAAGAGCTCGGTTGCGTGCAATAGAGCCTTGGAAGGAATGCAGCCGATATTTAAGCAAGTGCCGCCATGCGTGGCGCGTTTTTCGATGACAACGACCTTAAGTCCAAGCTGTGCGGCGCGAATTGCGCAAACATATCCGCCTGGGCCGGTGCCAATCACAATCAAATCAAATGCCATGACTATAAATCCAACAACGCGCGCTGTGGATCTTCTAGTCCCTCCTTGATGCGCACGAGGAATGTGACCGCCTCTTTGCCATCCACAATGCGGTGATCATAGCTCACTGCCAAATACATCATCGGGCGAATCACCACCTGGCCAGCAACAGCAATCGGGCGCTCTAGAATTTTATGCATACCCAAAATGCCGGATTGCGGCGCATTTAAAATTGGCGTGCTCATCAGTGAGCCATAAATGCCACCATTTGAAATGGTGAAAGTCCCGCCTTGCATGTCAGCAATTGTCAACTGCCCGTCACGCGCCTTTTTACCGAAACCCGCAATGGTTTTTTCAATACCGGCAAAACTCAGCATGTCAGCATTACGAAGTACGGGAACCACAAGGCCCTTTTCCGTGCCCACCGCCACACCGATATGATAATAATTTTTGTAAATAATATCTTCGCCGTCGATCTCGGCATTTACGGCTGGCACATCTTTCAGAGCTTGAATGCAAGCCTTCACAAAGAAACTCATGAAGCCCAGCTTCACGCCATGTTTTTTCTCGAACGCTTCTTTGTATTGATTGCGCAGCGCCATAACCGCACTCATATCCACCTCATTGAAAGTGGTCAGCATAGCGGCACTGTTCTGCGCGTCCTTCAAACGCCGCGCGATTGTCAAGCGCAGACGTGTCATCTTCACGCGCTCCTCACCGCCTTGTGGTGCTGGCGGAACCGGTGCTGAAACAATAACAGGCGCTGGCATGGCAACAGGCTTAGCTTCCAGTGCAGCCAATACATCGCCTTTCAAGAGACGGCCATCTTTACCAGTGCCCTCGATGGCAGCAGGGTTGAGATTATTCTCAACCACGGCCTTGCGCACCGCCGGTGAAAGCGTTTGCTCCGCAGGCTTGGCAGCAAGAGGCACGGGCGCAGCAGCAACAGGCGCAGGCGCAACAACAGGTTTTGGCGCAGGTGTAGTAGGCGCAGCACCTGCCGCACCTTCAGCGATCGAGCCCAACAAAGCCCCAACTGCAACGGTTTGCCCGGCAAGAACCGAAATCTTTTCCAACCTGCCAGATGCCGGTGCTGGCACTTCCACTGTCACTTTATCCGTTTCAAGTTCGACCAGCGGCTCATCGGCTTTCACCGCATCGCCCTCTTTTTTAAACCACTTTGCAATCGTCGCTTCGGTCACGCTTTCGCCCAGTGATGGCACGCGGATATCTTTGCTCATTTTCATTTTTCCTTAGGCAAGAGCTTCTTCGAGGAAGGCTTTGAGTTCTTTTAAATGTTTGCTCATCAGGCCAGACGCCGTGGCAGCAGAGGCCGGGCGACCTGCATATTTTACGCGCGTATTCCTGGCCTTGATGAACTCAAGAACTCGCTCAAGATTGGGCATTGCAAAACTAAAAGCGCCCATATTCATTGGCTCTTCCTGGCACCATACAAAATCGGCTTTTGAGAACCGAGCTAATTCTTGCGCAAGGGCCTTATGCGGCCATGGATAAAGCTGTTCCACGCGCAGCAGATAAATATCATTCAGCCCGCGCTTTTCGCGCTCGTCGTAAAGATCAAAATAAACCTTGCCCGAACATAAAACCACACGGCGGATTTTTTCATCCTTCACCAATTTTATCTTCTCATTTTGCAGATGTTCTGCGTCATCCCACAGAATACGGTGAAAAGTGGATTGCGCACCCATATCTTCCAGTGTGGAAACCGCTCGCTTGTTACGCAACAGCGACTTTGGCGTCATCATGATCAGAGGTTTGCGGAAATCACGTTTCATTTGGCGGCGAAGAATGTGGAAGTAATTTGCTGGTGTGGTGCAATTGGCCACTTGCATATTGTCTTCCGCACACATTTGCAGGAAACGCTCCAAGCGCGCCGATGAATGTTCCGGCCCTTGGCCCTCATAGCCATGCGGCAAAAGGCATACCAGCCCAGACATGCGCAACCATTTGCGCTCAGACGATGAGATGAACTGATCGAAAATCACCTGCGCGCCATTGGCAAAATCGCCAAACTGCGCTTCCCACAACGTCAACGCATTGGGCTCAGCCATTGAGTAGCCATATTCAAAACCAAGAACGGCTTCTTCCGAGAGCATGGAATTGATCACTTCAATTTTGGTCGATTGTTCTTTCACCAAATGATTGAGCGGCGTGTAGCGCTTTTCATTGACCTGATCGATCACCACAGCATGACGTTGCGAGAACGTGCCACGCTGCACATCTTGGCCCGAAAGGCGGATCTTGAAGCCTTCCTTGAGCAATGTGCCAAATGCCAAAGCTTCGCCCATAGACCAATCAAGGCCTACGCCGTCTTCGATCATTTTGCGACGTGCATCAAGAACGCGCTGCAAAGTTTTATGTGGCGTGAAAGCTTTCGGTAATTTTGTCAGCTTCATGCCGATGGCCTTGAGCTCTTCAACATCAATGCCGGTGGTGCCGCGCCGCGCATCGTCTTGCGCCGAGGCCGTCTTCATGCCAGCCCACTTGCCATCCAACCAATCGGCCTTGTTGGATCTATAATCAGTGGCAACACCCATCGCATCTTCCAAGCGGCTGCGATATTCGGCCTTCATGCTATCAAATTCGCCGGCCACCAAAACGCCCTCAGCTTCAAGGCGCTGTGAATAGAGTTTGGTGACAGTGCTGTGGCCCGCAATGCTTTTGTACATCAGCGGTTGGGTAAAGCTCGGCTCATCGGTTTCGTTATGGCCAAAGCGACGATAACAGAACATATCAATCACCACGGGTTTCTTAAACTCTTGGCGGAATTCAATGGCCACCTTGGCGGCAAAAACCACCGCCTCAGGATCATCGCCATTCACGTGAAAAATTGGCGCTTCAATCATCTTGGCTACGTCAGATGGATAGGGCGATGAACGAGACCAAATAGGCGAAGTCGTAAAGCCAATCTGATTGTTGATAATAAAATGGATCGAACCGCCGGAGCGATGGCCCTTCAATCCGGAAAGCCCCAAGCATTCAGCAATAACGCCTTGGCCTGCAAATGCCGCATCACCATGGATCAACAAAGGCAAAACTGAAATCCGCTCCTTGTCGCCACGTTGATCTTGCTTGGCGCGGGCCTTGCCCAACACCACCGGATCAACAATTTCCAAATGTGATGGATTGGCGGTGAGCGACAAATGCACGGGGTTACCGTCAAACACACGGTCAGATGAAGAGCCTAAGTGATACTTCACATCTCCTGAACCTTCCACTTCATCAGGCGTGGATGAACCACCTTGAAATTCATGGAAGATGGCTGAGAATGGTTTTGACATCACATTGGCAAGAACATTGAGGCGGCCACGGTGCGCCATGCCCAGAACGATTTCTTTCAGGCCCAACTGCCCGCCGCGCTTCATAATTTGCTCCAGCGCTGGGATCATCGATTCACCGCCGTCAAGGCCGAAGCGCTTGGTGCCAGTGAATTTCACATTGCAGAATTGTTCAAAGCCTTCGGCCTCAATCAATTTATTGAGAATGGCTTTTTTGCCTTGCTTGGTGAAGGAAATTTCCTTGTGCTCGCCTTCAATGCGCTGCTGAATCCAAGACTTCTGTTTAGGATCGGTGATGTGGAGAAACTCCACACCCAACGTGCCACAATAAGTCTTGCGCAGCACATCAATAATCTGGCGGATCGTTGCACGTTCCAAACCCAAAACGTTATCGATATAAATCGGGCGGTCATAATCGGCTTCGTTGAAACCATATGTGGCTGGATCAAGCTCTGGGTGCTGTTCTGATGGCTTCAATCGCAGCGGATCAAGATCGGCAGATAAATGCCCACGCATCCGGTAGGCGCGGATCAACATGAGGGCACGAAGGCTATCCAACGCGGCGCGTTTAATTTCATCAGCGCTGGCGGCAGGTACAGTGGCCAACTGAGGTACGCCGACAGGTGCTACCGGCTTGGCACCCTTAGGCGGCATTGGGGCGTGGGCTTTATCAAAAGCTGCCCAATCGCCATCAAGGGCTGCGGTTAATTCATCATCAGCAACCGGCGGCCAATTTTTCTTAGTCCAGCTCGGTTGGTATGGAATAGCTCCATTCTCAATTTCAGAAAAAAATTGCCGCCAGTGGGTGTCCACTGCGGCCGGGTTTTGCTTGAATGTGTTGTAAAGATATTCAACATAGCGGGCATTGCCGCCATAAAGGAAAGACGACTGCTCAAATGCAGCCGTAAGATCAGTCTTATTCATCTTCTCACCATCGTTCAGCTCCAGCCTCTGGCACAATCGCCAGCTTGCCGGTCAGGCACAATCGCCCGTGTAAACCAAATGTTTGTCCGCTTTGGGGCTAAAACCCCTCGGCATCAACTATATAGGCGCAAATAGGCTAACAATCCACTCACTTTTGTTTTTTTAGTTTCTTCAACAACGTCTCGCCCAAAGCCGCAGGCGAATTGGAAATTGCAATCCCGGCCCGCTTCATGGCCTCAACCTTGGAACCCGCATCGCCCTTACCGCCTGAGATAATTGCTCCGGCATGGCCCATACGACGCCCCGGAGGAGCCGTCACACCAGCGATAAAGCCAGCCATCGGCTTTTTCACTTTATTCTTGCGCAGGAACTCAGCGGCTTCTTCTTCAGCCGAGCCACCAATTTCGCCGATCATAATGATCGATTTGGTCTTGGGATCAGCGAGGAACATCTCAAGGATGTCGATAAATTCCGTGCCTTTCACCGGGTCGCCACCGATGCCCACAGCCGTGGTTTGGCCGAGACCAGCATTGGTGGTTTGGAACACCGCTTCATAAGTGAGCGTGCCAGAGCGCGAAACAATGCCCACTGAGCCTTTTTTAAAAATGTTGCCGGGCATGATGCCGATCTTGCATTCGCCAGGGGTTAAAACGCCAGGGCAGTTGGGCCCGATGAGGCGCGACTTGGAGCCAGACAAAGCCCGCTTCACGCGCACCATATCAAGCACCGGAATGCCTTCGGTGATCGCCACAATCAAAGGCACTTCCGCATCAATGGCTTCGATAATCGCATCAGCCGCGAATGGCGGCGGCACATAAATCACCGAAGCATCAGCGCCAGTTTTTTCGCGCGCGGCATAAACCGTGTCAAACACCGGCAAGCCGAGATGTTTCGTGCCGCCTTTACCTGGGGTAACGCCGCCCACCATCTGCGTACCGTAAGCAATGGCAGATTGCGAATGAAACGTGCCTGCTTCACCGGTGAAGCCTTGGCAGATAACTTTGGTTTTCTTATTGACGAGGATCGACATTAGGCAGCGTCCTTCACAGCTTTAACAATCTTCTTGGCGGCATCACTCAAATCATCCGCAGACAAAACATTGAGGCCGGATTTGCGGATGATGTCTTTGCCTTGCTCCACATTGGTGCCCTCTAAGCGCACAACCAGTGGCACTTTAAGCCCCACATCCTTCACCGCTGCCACAACGCCTTCGGCGATCACATCGCATTTCATGATTCCGCCAAAGATGTTGACGAGAATGCCCTTCACTTTTGGATCGGCAGTGATGATCTTGAACGCCGCTGTCACTTTTTCCTTGGTGGCCCCGCCGCCCACATCCAAGAAATTCGCAGGCTCCGCGCCATAAAGCTTGATGATATCCATCGTCGCCATGGCCAAGCCAGCGCCATTCACCATGCAGCCGATGGAACCATCCAAGGCCACATAAGAAAGATCAAACTTCGAGGCTTCAATTTCCTTGGGGTCTTCTTCAGTGAGATCACGCAGCGCCACAATTTCTGGGTGGCGCATCAGCGCATTGTCATCGAAGTTCACTTTGGCATCAAGGCACACAAGTTGATTGTCTTTAGTCACAACCAACGGGTTGATTTCGAGCAGGCTCATATCCGTCTCGGTAAAAGCCTTATAAAGCCCCGCCATCATCTTATTGCACTGCTTGGCGAGATCGCCTTCCAGCTTCAGCGCGGCAGCAATACGGCGCCCCACATAGGCCTGATAGCCAGCGGCAGGATCAACATGCACGGTGATGATTTTGTCCGGCGTTTTATGCGCCACTTCTTCGATGTCCATTCCGCCTTCGGTGGAAACAATAAAGGCGATGCGTGAAAAAGCGCGATCCACCAACATCGAAACATAAAGCTCGCGCGCAATGGCCGTGCCTTCTTCAATGTAAAGCCGCTGTACCAGTTTTCCTGCGGGGCCGGTTTGGTGTGTCACCAACGTCATGCCCAACATGCGGGTGGCTTCGGCCTTCACATCGGCCACGGATTTGACCACCTTCACGCCGCCGCCTTTGCCGCGCCCACCAGCGTGGATTTGTGCTTTCACCACCCATACAGGACCTGACTGAGCCTCTGCCGCTTTCACGGCTTCATCAACTGTGAAGGCTGCTGTGCCCTTGCCCGTGGCCACGCCAAATTGGCGCAAAACTTCTTTGGCTTGATATTCGTGGATGTTCATATGGGCCTCGTTTGCCGTCTTACTTGATCAACAAAAAAGCGAGCCTTGCGGGCTCGCCTTCAATTTATGCCAGCTCTGGAGCCAGTGTCTTTGCGGCCGCCATCAATCCATGCACGGCATCAACTGATTTCTGGAAGCCGGCTTTGTCTTCAGTATTCAGCGGCACTTCAACAATACGCTCCACGCCCTTTTCGCCGATCACCACAGGCACACCAACATAAGTGCCCTTCACGCCATATTGACCATCAAGATAAGCGGCACATGGCATCACGCGCTTATAATCCTTGAGATAGCTTTCAGCCATCGCAATGGCCGATGAGGCCGGCGCATAATAGGCTGAGCCGGTTTTAAGCAAGTTGACGATTTCCGCACCGCCATCACGCGTGCGCTGAACGATCTTGTCGATCTTTTCCTGTGTACTCCAACCCATCTTGATGAGATCAGGCACTGGAATGCCTGCAACGGTGGAATAGCGGATCAGCGGCACCATGGTGTCGCCATGCCCGCCCATCACAAAGGCATTCACATCTTTCACCGACACTTTAAATTCATCAGCGAGGAAATGTTGAAAACGCGCAGAGTCCAACACACCCGCCATACCGATCAGCTTGTTGGTCGGCAGGCCAGAGTATTTCTGCAAGGCCCACACCATCACATCGAGTGGGTTGGTGATACAGATGACAAACGCATTTGGCGCATGAGCCTTGAGGCCTTCACCAACTGATTTCATCACCTTGAGATTGATGCCGACAAGATCATCTCTGCTCATGCCCGGCTTGCGCGGCACACCTGCGGTGACGATGCAAACATCAGCGCCGGCAATGCCCTCATAAGAATTGGTTCCGGTGAGCTTTGCATCAAATCCTTCCACTGGGCCCGCTTGCGAAAGATCAAGCGTCTTGCCCTGCGGCAGGCCCTCGGCAATGTCGAACACAACGATGTCACCCAGTTCACGCAGCGCGGCTAAGTGGGCCAAAGTGCCCCCGATCATGCCGCCACCGATAAGTGCAATCTTCTTACGCGCCATTCTGAAACCCCTGTTGCAGTGCAATAATTTGGTGGCTTCCTAGACCTGTTGGTCGAGCGCATCAATAGTCAATTATTGAGTTGCGCCCTTCAACCACCAACTTTGTGACTGCATTTCGCGCAGACGCGACGCGGTGCGTAAAAATTCACCCTTGTGCTGGCCTGTTGGGCACAAGGCTTCAGGTGCTGCTTCAGCTGAAATCACCAGACGCGTTCCGGCATCATAAAGCGTATCGATCATCAGGATAAAGCGCTTGGTTTGATTTCGTTCAGAGGCCTTAAAAACCCGCACATGATCCACAAAAACCGTGCGGAAATGCTGGGCAATGGCCAGAAAGTCGGGTGCACCCAAAGCCTGCTCGGTTAGATCAACCACATCAAACCGCGCGCAAGCATGGGCGGCATGGGGCACCACAAGTTTACGCCCCAGCAGTGGAAGCTCAAGCCGCTCGCCAGCCTCGCCATCGGCCAGTTTGGCCCATAACGCATCTAGTGCTGCATCAGCTTTGGGGCCCAGTGGGGTTACATAAGTTTCATCCTCTGCCAATCGGCCTAAGCGGTAATCTTTGCCGTCGCTGAGATGAACCATGTCCAGCATCTCATTCAGCCTTGCCACAAAAGGCAGAAACAGTTGGCGATTGAGGCCATCTTTATAGAGCCCCTCAGGTGGCTGATTAGAAGTGGTGACAATCACCACGCCGCGCGCCCACAGGGCCTCAAACAAGCGCCCCAAAATCATCGCATCGGCAATATCTGCCACTTGCATTTCATCAAGACACAGAAGCTTGGCGCGCGCGGCTACGCCATCAGCAATTTCTGCAATCACATCATCAGATTTATGCGCCATTCTTGCGGCGTGAACCTCCTGCATGAAGGCATGAAAATGTATGCGCCGTTTCGGCAGATCGGGAGCGTTTTCAAAAAACTTGTCCATCAACATGGTTTTGCCGCGGCCCACCATGCCCCACACATAAAGCCCTTTTGGATGATGGATTGAACGCCCAAAAAGCCGCCCAACAAATGTGCCGCTGCCTTTGCGCAGTTCAATTTTCAGCGAATCAAAATGCGCAGCCACTTGCTGTTGTGTTTCATCAAGTTGCATTTGCAAAATCACAGGCCCAACTGTCGCAAGAACCAATTCATCATCGATAAATGTGCGCCTACAATGGCGACATAGCCAAAGAAGGAAATACAAAGCTGCAAACTTGAAAGTGGAATAAGTCCAAAATCAATAGTCCGTCGCCATAAATTCGCTAACACCGCAATCAAACCGAAAATCACATAAATAATTTGTCCACTGGCAAAACCAAAGCCAATAGTGAGCAAACCTATGGCCACGAGAGCAGACCATGCTCTTCCGCCAGTTAGGCGCGTCATGATAGAGCGCAGCGCAACACCGCCATCGAGCGGCTCAACCGGTATCATATTGAATGCATTCAATACTGTGGTCAGTGCGCCAATGGCCAAAAATACTTTTGCACTTGGCCATCCCAAGAATTCCGGCACGACACAAGCGAAAGCTAAAAGAACGGAAAATCCCGGCCCCATCAAAGCGGCAAACACACTTTGGGCTTGGCTTTCATAAGGCAAACGCGGAACCGCAACAGCACCGAGAAACGGCAAGAAGATAATGCGTCCCCAGGGTTGCCCGATCAATCTGAAGGCCAGCAGGTGGCCAAATTCATGCACCAGCAAAGCAAATACAATAACGACTGCCACAAACCAACCTACGAACAAGCCAAAGGCAAAAATGCTGGCAAGGCCCGTCACCAACGCCACCAGGCCGTTGATGATCCAATAGGACTTGTTGTTGACTTTGCCGGTCTCCGCCAAAGTCTTGATTCTGAAAATGCCGCTCCACAGATCAACCCGCGCCAAAAGTTGGGCGAGGAATGGCCTTCGACCCCAGTGGTAAGTTGTGGATAGGCGCGTGGCCGCACCTATTGTCTTAAATTCGTGGCGTATTTCAAGAAGCTCATTATTAGTACTTTTGCCTTCTAAGCCTTCGCGCTTCATCACCAGCAAATGATTTTCTACCACTTCCGCCAAAGCGAACTGGGCAAAGAATTTGCGCACTATGCCATTGCTTTGAGTAGTGGCATATTCGATTGCGTAGCTTCTGGTCTCATGCGAAATCAAACTGGTGACAATTTGCGTACTGCCCCATTGGTCAATTTTGCCGTGATAAGGTGCCAGCAAAGCCCAGACCTTTTCAACCGGAACTTTGATGAGCAGTGACGCGCGCGGCCGCACTTTCACACGCAATGTAAAAACAAAAAGCAACACCACGCAGAACAGAACTTCTAGGCCAAAGCGAAAGTTTGAAGCGAGCATGCGCGTCCTCTGCGTGAAGCACTTAATCTAACCTTTGAGGAGTTAACAAGCTGCCAAAATTCAACGGCTTAGTAAATGGACCTAAGCTTCATGCGTAGAAAGTGATTGGTGCTAAAAGCAGCGTAAGCTCAACGGCTCTGCGGCCCGTTCTTGCCAAGATAAAGCGCAATACCGCGCCGCCTCATTCACATCCAGGCCCTTTTGCCGAACCGCGAGCAAAAAGAAGGCGGTCATGTCTTCGGCCAAGCGTTCAATGTCACAGCTATCTTCATCTTCCAAAGCACCAGAGATACGTGCAGCTGCGGTTTTCATGAGTGTATCAGCTTTGCCGCGTGCTAAAGCGCAAGTCGAACGCCAGCTTTCCACCATATCCGAGCGTTTCAATTCCACCACAACATCTTCTTGCAAAACCAAGGGAATATTACCGCGTTTTCTGATCTCGCGCACCGGCGATGGACCAACCGCCATGACGGGGCAAGAAATTACAAAACCATCGGCCAAAGGAAAAGCATCACGCATGGCAAGCCTCACAAACCTATTTATCGTGAGCCAAGCTTGCGCCAGCCAAGTTGCAATTTGGTTAAGCAAAGGTTGACGGAATGTTTAAAATTTAAGCCTTCAACAACCACTCATGTTCCTTGGCGTTATTAAACTTCCACACCCGCTTCGGGCCCGCCATCACGTTGAGATAATATAAGTCATAGCCATGAATGGTCGCACAAGGATGATACCCTCGTGGAACCATCACCACGTCGCCGTCTTCCACCGCCATGGCCACATCCAATTTACGGTCATCCGTATAAACCCGCTGAAAGGCAAAACCTTGCGGCGGGTTCAGGCGGTGATAGTAAGTCTCTTCCAATAGGCTTTCAGCAGGAAGATTGTCTTTGTCGTGCTTGTGCGATGGATAAGATGATGTGCTGCCATTTGGCGTGATCACTTCCACCACCAATAGGCTTTCGGCTGACCCATCCCACTCCGGCATAATGTTGGTGACATAGCGCGTGTTAGAACCCTTGCCGCGCGTGATCACTTCAAGCGTTGCTGGATCAATCACCTTCAACGGCATCATGCCTTTGGCAGGTGCGGTGCAGACATTGATCACTAGATCATTCTCGGCTTTCACCACCCACCTCGATTTAGGTGGAATGTAAATGCTCCATGGCTTGCCTTCAAACACAGATGTGCGCTCACCCAGCACACCTAAATCTTTGCCATCAACCGTCACCCGGCCTTTGCCGGACATGAACACAATGCACGTCTCGCGCTTGGCCTCAAAACCTTTGGCGATTTTGCCAACGGCCAATTTCCACACTTCATGACCCACATATTTCCACTTGGCAGATTTTGGCGTGACATCAATAATCTTGCCGGTTTTCTTTTTGGCTTTGATGAGAAGCTTGGGCATTTAGGAACGTGCCTCATTCCAAATTTTCACCAGCGAGGCATATTTTGCAGCCATATTATCCACTGCCACGGCATCACTCATTTTGCCCGCAAGCCATGCTTCGGCGGCTTCCAAAAATATAGTACGCCCCACCGCAAAACCCTTCACATGTGGCTTGTCAGCAACCGTTTTAAAACCTTTGGCCAGTTCCGCTTCGGGCGCATCAAGGCCAAGCATAACCACACCACGGCACAGTGGATCACGCGCATCAATCACTTTGCCAATGGCATCCCAAGCAGCCCCATTTTCTTGCGGCTCAAGCTTCCACCAATCAGGCTTAATGCCAATCGCATAGAGCTCTTCCATCACCCGCGAAACCGTATCATCCAACATCGGGCCATTTTTGGAGGCGACAATTTCAACCAACAATTCGCGCCCCACAACGCGCGCAGCCAGATAAAGATGCATCAGTTTTTGTTGCTGCTTGTTCTTCATCTCTACTGAATCGTCGGGATGATAGGCCGCCAAGCATTTTATAGTGTGGGTGACGGGCCATTCAATCAGCCGCCCTCCCATCTCTTGTGAAAACTCAAAACGCAGCGGCCGCGAGCCAGGGTCTTCCACCGGACGCGCAATCCATAGGCCCAATTTTTCAGCATCAAACATTGCTTCGCGGCCATATTTATCATCGAGCAGCGTGCCAAAGCCCGGCCTGCCTTTTGAAACCTTGGCCATGGCCTTTACCGCAAGGCGCTTGAAGGACGGAAGTCGATCGTAAGAAGCGCCCACTTTATCGGCAACATCCTCGAGCGATTTGCGGTGATCAATAGCGAAGGATAAAATCTGCTGTGGCAACGGCCTGCGCCCCAACGCCCAATGCAGATGGTTGATCGTCTCATCCTTGCGCAGCGCCTTAAAGGACGAACCATTCTTCAAGAAATATTGCAACTCATCCCAATAAACATATTCAGGCGAACACAGCAGGCGCGAAACCGCAAAGGCTCCGCACGCGTTGGCCCAAGTGGCGCAGGTTTCATAAGGCTCATCTTTCAGCCAGCCGCGCAAGAAGCCAGACATGAAAGCATCACCAGCGCCCAGCACATTATAAACTTCAATCGGAAAACCGCGACCTACAATTCCTTCCTCGAGTGAGGGAGGAATTGCGCTTGGATAAACCACACAGCCCATCGGCCCGCGCTTGAGCACAATAACGCCTTTGGAAATCTTGCGGATATTCTTCAGCGCTTTCAGCGTGTCCGTGGTGCCGCCAGCGATATGAACTTCTTCTTCCGTACCAATGATAAGATCACAATCAGCCAGAATTTTTTGCAAATGTGAAGTCACCTTGCTGCTTTTGATATAACGGCTCTCGCCTGCACCATGCCCAGCAAGGCCCCAAAGATTGGGGCGATAATCAATGTCTATGATAATCCGGCGCTTGGCTTTCTTGGCGATCTTCATCGCCTTGCGCTGCGCTGCTGCGGTATTGGCCCTCGCAAAATGCGTTCCCGTCACCAGCAGCGCCTTGGCCGATAGAATGAAGTCCTTTTTCACATCATCTTCGCAAAGCGCCGAGTCCGCGCAATTATCGCGGTAGAAAATCAGCGGGAACGTTTTGTCATTTTCAACCGACAATAAAACCAGTGAGGTGAGGCGTTCTTTGTCGGTCACAACACCCTTGGCGGAAACACCTTCGCGGGCCAACTGCTCTCGCACAAATCGGCCCATCTGTTCATCGCCCACACGGGTGATGACACCAGTCTTCAAACCCAGCCGCGCTGTGCCAATGGCGATGTTGGTGGGCGAACCACCAACCGATTTGGCAAAGCTGCCAATATCTTCCAGCCTTGCACCAATTTGCTGGCCATAAAGATCAACCGAACAGCGGCCCATGGTGATGACATCAAGCGTAGGCAAAGACATGAAGTTTGATCCTTTATGAGGTGAACCCACTTATGCGAAAGCCTGCAAATGAAAGCAAGTTTGGCGGGCCATTACCCATCATAATGCCTCAGCGCTTGACATTGCACTGCAACATACCTATGTGACGGCCATCGCTGCTACAGCATAATGCCCAAACGACGACGTGAGGTGCTTTTTTAAAGCAACCAGTCAGGCAAGCAGCAAACAACTCTCCTTTCACGTGGGATGGTCAACCTCGCTAGCTTCAGGACAGCTTGCGGGGCCAAATCCCTTATGTTCCTGCGAAAGTATTATTTTGACTCAATTTACCGATCTCGGCCTTTCAGCGCCGATTCTCAAAGCTCTAGCCCAAGAAGGCTATGACACCCCAACGCCTATTCAGGCCAAAGCCATTCCGCCATTGTTGCAAGGCAAAGACTTGCTCGGCATTGCCCAAACCGGCACCGGCAAGACCGCTGCCTTCGCCTTGCCGATTTTAGAGCGCCTGTCGCAAAGCACAGAACGCGCCGCCAAAGGCACCGCCAAAGTTTTGATCCTCACGCCAACGCGCGAGCTTGCCGCCCAAATCGGCGAGAGCTTCAAGACCTATGGCCGCAACATAAAATTCTCCCGCGCCACTGTTTTCGGTGGCACCTCCATCGGCAAGCAAGTTGAGCTTTGCCGTGGTGGCTTAGATGTTCTGGTTGCAACGCCAGGCCGTCTGGTCGATCTGATCGAGCGCCGCTGCATCAGCTTGAGCAAAGTTGAAGTCTTCGTGCTGGATGAAGTAGACCAGATGCTTGATCTTGGCTTTATTCATGCCATCCGCCGCATCGTTTCGCTTCTGCCTAAAAAGCGCCAGAACCTGTTTTTCTCGGCCACCATGCCAAAGGAAATCGCTGGCCTTGCCGCGGGTCTATTAACAGATCCAGTGCGTGTTGAAGTTACACCTGCGGCCACCACCACCGAGCGTGTGAACCAATCGGTGATCCACGTTGACCAACCCGGAAAAATGGCTTTGCTCAATGAACTGCTCAAAGACAATAACATGACGCGCACTTTGGTGTTTACCCGCACCAAGCACGGCGCTGATAAAGTTGTGCGTGCATTGGCTCAAGCCAATTACACAGCTTCAGCCATTCACGGCAACAAGAGCCAAGCCAACCGCGAAAAAGCATTGGCTGGTTTTAAAAGCGGCAAGATCTTAGTGCTTGTCGCCACCGACATTGCAGCACGCGGCATTGATATTGACGGCGTGAGCCATGTGATCAACTTTGATCTGCCGCATGTGCCTGAATCTTATGTTCACCGCATTGGCCGCACGGCCCGCGCCGGCACTGAAGGTTCTGCCATTGCGTTGTGTGCTGGTGATGAGCGTTCATTGCTGCGCGATATTGAGCGCACCATCAGAATGTCCATTCCCGTCATGGTGCATCCACTGGGCAAGTCTGAAGTACCACAAGGTGGCAAAGAACAGCGTCGCCCCAATGGCCGCGCCACTGCACCTAAACAGCGTGAAGATCGTCCACAATCTGATCGCCCAAAGTTTGAGCGTCCAACGCGCGAACGTTCAGATCGTCCGGCCTTTTCTGATCGCCCAGCCTTTTCTGATCGAAAGCCGCATTTTGAAAAACCACATTTCGAAAAGCCAACGCATGTTGAAGCGGCACCACAAGAGGCGCGTCAAGAATCTGCCAAAGAAGCCGCTCAGCGCGCCAATTGGACACCACTGCAAGGTGAGCCAACCATCATGTATCAAAAGCCCAAGCCGCGTGAACCACAGGCTGAGCGTCCGCATCAGCCATGGTTCAAGAAGAACGGTTTCGATAGCAAGTTTGAAAACAAGCGCGGCGCAGGCCGTGGCGAATTCAAACCACGCGGTGATCGCCCAACGGGTGACCGTCCAACAGGTGATCGTCCGAAGTTTGGTAGCACTCCAGCAGAAGGTGGCGGCGAAGCTCGTCCATTCCACAGCGAGCGCCCGCGCAAATCATTTGGCGATAAGCCTTTTGGCGCGAAGCCATTCGGCGGCAAGCCACGCTATGATAGAGGCGATAAGCCTGCTTTCAATCGTGACGACAAGCCTCGCACTGAAGGCGGCGAACGCCGTGATTTTGCACCACGTGGTGATGCAAAACCATTCAACCGCGACCATGCCCCCCGCCAAGATCGTCCATCAGGCGATCGCCCGCATCAAGAACGTGGCGAACGCCCAGCTCACTTTGGCGATAAGCCACGTGGAAATTTTGGTGACAAGCCTCGCGGAAACTTCGGCGATAAACCACGCGGTAATTTTGCTGGCGGCAAGCCACGCAGCAAATTCCCCGGCGCTGGCAAACCAGGCGGGTTCAGCAAACCAACAGGCGGCACTTTCAAGCGCAAAGAACGCTCCGAAGGTTAAGCCATCTCATATATCCAACATCAAAGCCCGCGAGATGATCGCGGGCTTTTCTTTGTGGGTCATTGTCGCATAATTGTAACAACTAACTCTCATTCCTCCCGCAACCGCGCTGAAGCGGTCAGTGGAGAATGTCATGAATTTGAAATTCAAACTTTTTGGCGCCGCCTGTGCTGCGGCCTTGAGCCTTACATTGAGCCTGAGCGCATACGCCGCCGGCATTGCTGCGAAGCATGTTTTGCTCATCAGCATTGACGGCCTGCATGAAATAGATTTGACCAATTTCGTAAAAGCCAATCCGGATTCGGCTTTGGCCAAGCTTGCTGCTCACGGCACGCATTACACCAATGCCAGCACCACCAAGCCATCAGACTCCTTTCCCGGCATGCTCGCGTTGGTAACGGGCGGCACACCCAAATCCACCGGTGTCTATTATGACGACAGCTACGACCGCGCACTCTCTGCCCCAGGCTCAGATTGCAAGGACAAAGGCACAGAAGTTGTTCTCGATGAATCAGTAGATAAAAAGCCGGATGCGATTGACGGCGGTGGCGGCCTTGATGAGGCCAAGCTTCCACGTGATGGCGCTAATGGTTGCAAGCCCGTTTATCCACACAATTTCCTGCGCACCAATACTGTTTTTGAAGTGGCCAAAGCTGCTGGCTTGAAAACCGCATGGAGCGATAAGCATCCAGCCTATGATCTGGTCAACGGCCCATCAGGCAAAGGCGTGGATGATTTGTTCGTGCCGGAAATCAATTCCAGCGATGACATCACTGCCAAAGCCACGAACACGCAAGCCTATGATGACACCAAAGTGGTTGCTATCATCAACCAGATCGACGGTAAATCTTCCGCTGGCAAAGACGGTGCTGGCGTGCCAGCCATATTCGGCATGAATTTCCAAGCTGTAAGCGTTGGCCAAAAAACTGTTGGCTATGCCGATGCCAAAGGAACTCCTCAGCCAGACTTGGCCGAAGCCATCAAACACACCGATGCCTCCATCGGCAAAATGCTGGCGGAACTTGCCGCCAAGGGCCTCGACAAAGACACTTTGGTAATCATCGGTGCCAAGCATGGCCAATCATCCATTGATCCGGCACAACACAAGATCGTCGATAAGAAGTTGATCGGTGATGCTTTAGACAGCGTGAAGAAAGACTTGGGCGCACAGATCACCATGGACTCCGTGGCCCTCATCTGGCTCTCCGATCAATCCAAAACCGCTGATGCGGCGAAGGCTTTGGAAGCAATCAAGGACAAGGCTTCGATTTCAGAAATCCTAAGTGGCGATAAAATCACCGCCATGTTTGGCGATGCCACCAAGGACAGCCGCGTTCCTGATATCGTCGTGGTGCCAACCAACGGTGTTATCTTCACCAAAGTGGGTTCAAAAAAAATGGCTGAACACGGCGGCTTTGGCATAGACGATACCCATGTGGGCCTGCTGGTTTCCATGCCCAACATGGCTGCCACTGAGGTGAAAGATCCGGTCACCAACACGCAAGTGGCCCCGACAATTTTGACCGCTTTAGGTCTCGATCCAATGGCCCTGCAATCGGTGAAAGCCGAAGGCACAAAGGTACTGCCAGGCCTGACACTGACGAACTAAGTTCAACGAGTAACGTAAAAGCCCGCGAGCAATCGCGGGCTTTTTATTATTCACCTCAGCAATGGTTCAATTCTTTTCTCTAACAGCGCCACCAATTCCGGCTGCATGTATGTGTATTTGTCAACGATATCCAGACACACCACACGCTTGCCATTTAGATTTTTGCGGAACTGTTTGCTCAGTTTCGTTCGTTGTGATTTCTCCATCACAAAAATAATATCCGCCCATTCAATCTGCTCCGAAGAGACGCGAACTTCAGCGTCGGCATTCAAACCCGCTGAATCAGTTTCGATATTGAGATAGCGCGAAAATACCCGCTCCGCTGTGGGGCTGCGAAGCTTATTGGCACCGCAAATGAATAGGATATTTTTCAAGGCTTAGGGTAAACCTCTTCGGGACGATCCTCAAGCGAATAGCCTTTTGAATTCCAATAGCGCCAAAGCAGAGGTCCTATGAAGTTTTCTTCTGGAACATAACCAACACCATTGAGGTACCTGCTATCTGACGAATTGCTACGATTATCGCCAAGCACGAAATATCGATCAAGAGGCACAATATATTCCGGAGTATTTTCTTCTAAACCAGCATCATCATTCACGCCAATTACGTAAGAACGTCCCCCGGACAAAGTCTCTCGGTAGAAATGTTGGATTGGCACCAGCAACCCTTTGGACCATTGTATTTTAGCCACCTCGTCTCTTTGCATTTCAACTTCATTGATATAGAGGTGGCCGCGCTTCAGCTGTACGCGATCCCCCGGCAAGCCGATTACCCGCTTTGCATAACTAATGCTCATGTCCTTGGGATATTTGAAAACAACAACATCACCGCGATGCGGATGGCCGCCGTAATGATATGCTAGTTTTGATGCAAGGAAATAATCTCCAGGCATGAGGTTCGGAACATTGCTTTCTGATGGTATGTCAAAAGGCTGAGCGACAAATGTGCGCAACATTGCAGCGAGTTGTAAAGCAACGAAAAAAGAGAACATGAAATCTCCAACAAAAAAACCAACCCTGCGGTTGGTTTATGTCAGTTCAAATTTTGTGCAATGTCAAATCGCTCAGTGCGCCCCAGCCCCGCCACTCAGCGCTAGCTTATCCTCATCCGTCATCTCGGCCTCAGGAATAGCGCGTTCGGCAAGAACAGTAAGCCCCTTGGGGTTCACTTCGGCAAAGCCGCCGCGCACGAAAATGCGTTCAGAACTTTTGGCAGAACTCACCACCACCACGCCTGCACGCAAAGATGTGAGGATTGGTGCATGTTGCGCCAAAATTGTCATCTCGCCTTCGCTGCCTGGAATGACAACGCTTTCCACATCCCCTGAGAACAGGAGCTTTACGGGCGAGACGAGTTCAAAATGCAGTGCCATCAAATTAATTCCTTAAGCCGCTTCCGCTGCCATCTTCTTGGCTTTGGCAATGGCTTCATCGATATTACCCACCATGTAGAAAGCAGGTTCTGGCAGATGGTCATAGTCACCATTGCACAGGCCTTTGAAGCCCTTAATCGTGTCTTCCAATTTCACCTGAACGCCGGGCGAGCCGGTGAACACTTGGGCCACGTCAAAAGGCTGGCTCATAAAGCGCTCAATCTTGCGCGCGCGTGAAACCGAAAGCTTATCTTCCTCGGAAAGTTCATCCATGCCCAAAATGGCGATGATGTCTTGCAGCGCCTTATAGCGTTGCAAAATCTGCTGCACTTGGCGCGCCACTGCATAATGCTCTTCACCCACAATGCGCGGGTCCATCATGCGCGAGGTGGAATCCAGCGGATCAACTGCTGGATAAATACCTTTTTCAGCAATCGAACGCGACAGCGTGGTGGTTGCGTCCAAATGCGCGAAGGATGTCGCTGGTGCAGGATCGGTCAAATCGTCGGCTGGCACATAGATGGCCTGCACTGAAGTGATCGAACCTTTGTGCGTGGTGGTAATACGTTCTTGCAACGCGCCCATGTCAGTGGCCAATGTTGGCTGATAGCCCACGGCTGATGGAATGCGGCCCAAGAGAGCCGACACTTCAGAACCCGCTTGCGTGAAGCGAAAAATGTTATCCACGAAGAACAAAACGTCTTGGCCCTTGTCGCGGAAGTCTTCAGCAATGGTCAGACCAGTCAGCGCCACGCGCATGCGTGCACCTGGTGGCTCATTCATCTGGCCGTAAACCAAGGCGCATTTTGAACCAGCAACTGAACCATCCTTCGGGCTCTTGTTCACGCCGGATTCAATCATTTCGTGATAAAGATCGTTGCCTTCGCGGGTGCGCTCACCAACACCTGCAAACACCGAATAACCACCGTGAGTTTTGGCGATGTTGTTGATGAGTTCCATGATGAGAACGGTTTTGCCCACGCCAGCGCCGCCGAACAACCCGATCTTGCCGCCTTTTGCATAAGGGGCGAGCAGATCAACCACCTTAATGCCGGTGACAAGAATTTCTGACTCGGTGGATTGTTCAATATACTCTGGTGCTGGCTGATGGATGGAGCGCAGGGTTTTGGATTTCACCGGCCCTGCCATATCCACGGGCTCGCCGATCACATTGATAATACGGCCCAGTGTTTCTTCGCCAACTGGCACCATGATAGGTGAACCCGTGTCGGTCACGTCTTGGCCGCGCACCAAGCCTTCGGACGAATCCATGGCAATGGTGCGAACTGTATTTTCACCCAAATGCTGCGCCACTTCGAGAACCAAACGATTTGTGCCGTTCATGGTTTCAAGTGCATTCAAGATTTGCGGTAACTCGCCATCAAAGGCCACGTCAACGACAGCGCCGGTGACTTGGGTGATGCGGCCCATTGAGCCTGAGGATTTGGAAGCTGCTTTCTTAGCCATGGGTGTAGTCCTTCCTTAGAGCGCTTCCGCGCCTGAAATAATTTCGATGAGTTCTTTGGTGATCTGTGCTTGGCGCTGGCGATTATATTTGATCGTCAACTTATTGATCATGTCGCCGGCATTGCGCGTGGCATTATCCATCGCACTCATGCGCGCCCCTTGTTCAGAGGCAGCATTTTCGAGAAGTGCGCGGAACATTTGCACTGAGATGTTACGCGGCAACAATTGCGTGAGAACAACTTCCTCGTCGGGCTCAACTTCATAACCTGCACCGCCAAGATCGGCAGACTTGGAGGTGTCCACTTTGGCCGGAATCAACTGCAAAGCGGTTGGAACTTGTTGGATGACTGATCTGAACTCTGAAAAGAACAATGTGCAAATATCAAATTCGCCAGCATCAAACATGCTGATGATTTTCTTGGCCACAATGTCGGCATCTTCAAAGTTGATGCTTTTGCGGCCGCGGAAATCGGTTGCTTCAACAACGTATTTTCCGTGCAAACGCTTCAACGCATCGGCACCTTTTTTGCCAACCGTGAAAATCTTCACAGTTTTGCCCTGCGCCAACAGCTTATCGGCATGTTCGCGTGCAAGGCGCGCGATAGATGAATTGAACCCGCCGCAAAGGCCGCGCTCAGCCGTGGCAACAACCAACATATGTACTTGATCCGAACCTGTGCCAGCCAATAATTTTGGCGCACCAGCTTGGCCTGCAACAGCCGAAGACAGATTGCCCAACACCGTTGACATGCGCTCTGAATATGGTCGCGCCGCTACAGCGGCCTCTTGGGCACGGCGCAGTTTCGCTGCCGCCACCATTTGCATGGCCTTGGTGATCTTGCGTGTCGCCTTAACTGAGGCGATGCGGTTGCGAAGGTCTTTTAAGGACGGCATTTTCTAAGCTCCCCGCGTTTGCGGCGCCTGGCCAGATGACATATCCATCGCATGCTGCACTTCTCTTCTAAAATTCAGCGGACTAGCAATTTTCTCAATTGGGGTAAAACTCGTCCCCGAACCGCGAATATCAATTGTACCGTAGCCCAATATTCTTCCAACAATCGTTTGAGAAACTGTAATTGAATCGATACGCGCGATTTGTTGTTCCATCGTTTGTCTGCTGATCACGCCGGTTTTGTGTATCACGCGCTTGTCCGTTACTGCCAATTCGGTGCAAATATATGTCACCAGCTCTGCAATAAACGCTATCAAAAAAGCCAAGCCAGCAAGCATAACAAATACAAAGGCCAAAGTTGAGTTTGAGCTGATATAGATCATGATACTGACTGCAAATACAATTCCAATGAGTATGGCTTTTTTGAAATGTATCCAATGCAGTTTTGCTATGAGCAAAACCCGCTCATCACCCAGCAAAATGGATTGGACGTATGACATTTTACAATCGACCGCGCTTACGCAAAGCTCTTGGCATAGGCGTCAACGCCCGCCTTCAGCTTTGGCATTGTTACATCAGAAATGGTTTTCTCGGTGCGAATGGCTTCCATCACATCTTTGTGCTTGTCGCGGAAGGTGCGTAGTAAACCATCTTCGAAGGCACGAACCCTATTCACCGCAATGGCGTCAAGATAACCGTTCACACCAGCGTAAATCGAAATCACTTGCTCTTCGGTTTTCAGTGGTGAGAATTGCGCTTGCTTCAAAAGCTCAGTCAAGCGCGCACCACGGTTTAACAGCTTCTGTGTTGAGGCATCAAGATCAGAACCAAACTGAGCAAAGGCCGCCATTTCGCGGTATTGCGCCAGCTCGCCCTTAATTTTACCAGCCACTTGTTTCATCGCCTTGGTCTGGGCCGATGAGCCCACGCGCGAAACCGAAAGGCCAACGTTTACAGCCGGGCGAATGCCCTGATAGAACAAATCGGTTTCCAAAAAGATTTGGCCATCAGTGATCGAGATCACATTGGTTGGAATAAAGGCCGACACGTCATTGCCCTGCGTTTCAATGACAGGCAACGCAGTGAGAGAACCACCGCCATTGGCATCATTCAGCTTGGCTGAACGTTCCAGCAAACGAGAGTGGAGATAAAACACGTCGCCAGGATAGGCTTCGCGGCCTGGTGGGCGGCGCAACAACAGCGACATCTGGCGGTAAGCCACGGCCTGTTTGGAAAGATCGTCATAAGCAATCAGCGCATGCATGCCATTGTCACGGAAATATTCACCCATAGTACAGCCAGTGAATGGAGCGAGATATTGCATTGGGGCCGGATCAGATGCCGTTGCCGCAATAATGATGGAATATTCCAACGCGCCATTGTCTTCGAGAACTTTTACGAACTGCGCAACGGTTGAACGCTTTTGGCCGCAGGCAACATAAACGCAATAGAGCTTGTCTTTTTCTGGGCCAGCGATGTGAATGGGCTTCTGGTTCAGAATGGTATCTAAAATGATCGCGGTTTTGCCGGTTTGGCGGTCACCGATGATCAATTCACGCTGTCCACGGCCAACGGGAATAAGAGCATCAACAGCCTTAAGGCCGGTGGACATTGGTTCATGCACGGATTTGCGCGGAATAATGCCAGGCGCTTTTACGTCCACACGCATCATCTTCTTGGATTTGATCGGGCCTTTGCCGTCAATTGGATTGCCCAACGCATCAACCACACGGCCAAGCAGTTCTTTGCCAACAGGCACTTCAACGATTGCGCCGGTGCGCTTGACGGTGTCGCCTTCTTTAATATCACGGTCAGCGCCGAAAATAACCACACCGACATTGTCGGTTTCAAGGTTCAGCGCCATGCCTTTAATGCCGCCAGGAAATTCAACCATTTCGCCGGCTTGCACATTATCTAGGCCATAGACGCGCGCAATACCGTCACCAACGGAAAGCACAGTGCCGATTTCAGCGACATCAGCGCCCTTATCGAAGTCTTTGATTTGCTTTTTGAGAATTGTTGAGATCTCGGCGGCGCGAATATCCATGTCAGGCGCTTCCCTTCATTGAAACTTTGAGGTTTTGGAGTTTTGTTTTGAGCGAATTGTCGATGAGCGTTGAACCGATCTTAACGGTTAAGCCACCGAGAAGTGATTGATCAATCGATGTGACGAGCTGTACGTCTTTGCCCACACGCGCATTAAGCGCTGCGGTCAAGTCTTTCATCTGCGCGGGTGAGAGCTTTTCAGCTGAGCTCACTTCGGCCACAACCTCGCCATTGGCTTCAGCCACCATAGCTTGGAAAGCGGTGATTGCGTCGGGCAAAACAGCCAAACGACGATTTTCACACATCAGCTTGGCGAAGTTTAAGGCCAGGCCGGAAAATTCACCTTTAGCCGCCAAAGCTTCAATGGCGGCCATTTGATCTTCACTTTTAAAGACCGGCGAAACTAAAAGCCGTTTTAAATCTGATGATTCAGCAATAGCCCGCGACAGGCTATCGAGGGCCTTGGATGTGGCGGGAACCGCCTTTTGTTCTTTTGCAAGCTCAAACAGCGCATTGGCATACCGCCCCGCCACGCCGCTTGTCATATTTTGTGCCGCCACGAGCAATGTTTCCGAATTGTTAGATTGACGCGAGGGCCTGCTAACACATGAAATTGGGGCTGGCAACGACGAATTGACGGCACAAAGTCGCGGCAGCAATTTTGCAATAAAAAGCCCGGCGCGGGAGGAGGTGCGCCGGGCTCATTTGCTCGAGTCACCGCCGGGAGGAAGCGGCCTCGAGTTGATATCTTTTGATGCCCATATCAATGAGATCGGCATCTGACAGGCGCACATAAAGTGGGCGCGCTTGTCTTTGTTTAGCTCCCGGCATTTTTGAGCGCAGGAACCGACGAAGCATATTAGCGGGCCGCTTCGCGGGCAATTCGAGTGATATCGCCGCGAGCAATGCCCAAGTCGGCCAGTTCGCGGTTGGTGAGAGCCTGCAGCTCGGTTACTGTACGGTTGTAACGCTTCCAGATGGTGATGCGGGTTTTTAAAACTTCAAACATATTCAAACTCCTTCTTGATGATCTTGTCTTGATCAACGTCCCTCATTTAGGTGCACCGCAACAAAATGAGAAGTGCAAAATTTGCATAGCTACTAATACCCAATAATTATCATATGTTTATATAATTGTAATACTTTTAGGCGTTTATACCGCACTGCCACAAAGCCGCCATGATTAGGATCATTTTTTAGCCATTAGATGCCTTGTCTTTGCCTATTTATTTAACCTTCTGGCGCTAGAACAGGCAAAAAGCAGGAAAGACCACAAGAGTGACGGATATAGCCGACAGCAAAATTTTCGATTTTAGCGAAGCCTTTGGCGAATTGCGTACCGAAAAGCCCAAACCCCGACTCAGTGGTGCTGCCGGCAGCGGTGAACAGGATCTCCTGCAAGCCCTTGTTGCTGCCGAAGAAGCCGCCTACCGCTGGGACATAGCCAGTGATACGATTACCTGGAGCACCAATGTCAGTGAGATATTGGGCTGCAAGCTCGAAACCATCAAGACTGGGCGACATTTTGCCAGCATGTTGGATTCTGAAAACCTCACAAACCGCTATGACGCTGTGTTTCATTCTAAAGAGCGCGACTTGGGCCCTGGGGTTTCATTCCAAATTGAATATGCTTTGCGTCCTCAAGCGGACATAAATAGCAGCCTCATTCGCCTTGAAGACAATGGCCAATGGCAAGCAGGCGATGATGGCACGCCCAAAGTCGTTTTCGGAACGCTCCGCCGCATTGATGCACGCTTCGCCCGCGAACAAAGGCTTAACTTTCTTGGCACGAATGATCCGCTGACCGGCATGATGAACCGCGGCCGGATGACCGAAGCACTGGCAGAAGCAATCGACAGCGCCCAAAAATCTGGAACCCATTGCGCTTTTGCGATAGCAACAATCAACAATCTCAATTTGGTCAATGATGCTTACGGCTTTGACTATGCCAACGAAGTGATCGTCCAGGTCAGCCACCGTTTGAAACATGTGATGCGCATGGGTGATGGCATCGCACGCTATTCGGGCAGCAAGTTTGGCTTCATTCTGAAGGAGTGCAGTGAGGCTGAACTGGCCACAGCACTGGCACGCTTCACCTCTGCAATACGCGAAAACGCTGTTGGAACTGGCAAGGGTCCGGTTTGGACAAGCATTTCCATCGGAGCAGTATCTCTACCACAAAATGCCGACACCGCAGCAATGGCAATTTCAAATGCGGAAGAGGCTTTGTCAGATGCAATGCGTCAGGCTGGAAATAGCTCTGTGATTTATCAAACATCTGTGAGCCGAGAGGCCAAACGTGAATTCAATTCGCGCTGTGCAATCGAATTGATAAAGTGCTTGCGTGAAGAAACCTGCAGCTTGGCCTATCAGCCAATCGTGGATGCTCAGACCGGGCAGCCTATAATGTATGAAGCTCTATTGCGTTTGCCTGAGGCAGAAGGACAAAGCGACCTAAGCGTTGCTGAAATCATCCCTCTTGCTGAACGCCTTGGCCTTGCCCATTTGATAGACCGCGCCGTGCTGCAACTTATTATCCAAGCATTGCATGAAAACCAGGATTTGCGGTTGAACATGAATGTCTCAAGCACAACTGTGGGCGATGCCTTCAGGCAAGATCAGTTGTTGGATTTATTAAATTCAAATAAAGCCGTCGCCAACCGCCTGACAATGGAATTTAGTGAAACTGTGACTTTGGCCAACCTTAAGACTGCGCGCCGTTTTATGGAATGTTTGCACGACGTCGGAACCTGCGTGGCCATTGATCATTTTGGCCATGGCTATGCGTCCATGCGCCATTTGCGTGAACTGCCAATCGACGTTGTGAAGCTTGATGGCACGCTTTGCAAAGACATCAGCAATCATCCCGAAAATAAAATCTTGGTGAAAAGTCTGATGGAATTGGCCAAGAATTCCAATATTAAAATTGTCGCCGAATGGATTGAGTCACAAGAGGATGCGGAAGTGTTGGCGCAACTCGGTGCTGATTATCTGCAGGGCTATCACATTGGCCAGCCTGCCTTGCATCAGCAATGGACTTTGGAAAATCCTGATGTGGAAAATCCTGATGTGAGCGAAACGCCGCAACAGCCATCAGAATTGGTGACACAAGAAGTTCCCCAAGAAGAGCCGCAAGAATTGCCGCCTGTTGAGATCACCGCTGTGGTGCCGGAAGCAAACATTGAAGCACCACAAGCCCAACCCGTCTCCGACTTTGAGGTGCCGCTTGATTTCTCAGCCATTGACGACAGTATCGCTAAGCTGCGTGCGGCGTTGGACGGTCTAAGCCCAACCCCCAGCGCTGCTGAACCAGAAGATAAGTCTGTAAACGCGGCTTAATCACTTGCCCATCTTGTTGAGTTTGTCTTGCATGGCGGTCATCTGCTCACGCAGCGCCTGAAGATCATCTTGCGCCGAAGCTTTTGGCGCTTGCGGTGCGGCTGCAGCACCCGACATAGCAGCAGCGAATGGATTAAATAATTTCATGGCATCATTGAACATGGCCATGTTGCGTTTGGCCTGTTCTTCCATCCCCAACATCGGGTTTGCCAAACCCAAATTGCCCACGCCCAAACCGCCAACGCCCATGCTGCCCATGGCATCCATCATCTGTTTTCTAATCTTGTCTTGATCCTTCATCAGATTATCGAGTGAGAACTCAAGATAGCCCGGAACCACACTCTGCATTTGGTCGCCATAAAATTTAATCAACTGGCGCAGGAAATTCACCGGCAGCAAAGTTTGTGCACCGCCCTTGTTTTCTTCTTCAAATATAATCTGGGTTAAAACCGAACGCGTGATGTCCTCTCCAGTCTTGGCATCCACCACTTGAAAATTCTGCCCCTGCTTCACCATCTGTGACAAATCATCCAATGTCACATAGGTTGAAGTGGCAGTGTTATAGAGCCTACGATTGGCATATTTTTTAATTACAATGGCTTCGCCGCTTTGGCTGGTTTTTTGCTCATCACTCACAACAATTCACTCCCTCAAGTGCTGGCTTAGGCTCGCACACCGCACTGCACCGACGCAAGTGCAAAAACATCTCGCGTTAGCCAGCGAGTTAGGCTTAATTCTATCCCAAATTTGGAGACTTCCTCATGAGCAGCAAAGATATTGTAATCGTTTCGGCGGCCAGAACCCCAGTTGGTTCTTTCAACGGTGGCCTATCATCCCTCACCGCCGCCCAGCTTGGCACTGTGGCCATCAAGGCAGCGTTAGAACGCGCCAAGCTAGAGCCAGGCCAGATTGATGAAGTGATCTTGGGCCAAGTTCTCACTGCTGCCCAAGGACAAAATCCGGCACGTATAGCCTCCATCAATGCTGGCATTCCCAACACCACCCCGGCTTGGGGCATGAACCAGCTCTGCGGCTCTGGCCTTCGCGCCGTAGCACTCGGCCTGCAACAGATTGCTACAGGTGATGCCAATATCATCGTCGCAGGCGGTCAAGAGTCGATGAGCAAAGCCCCCCACGCACAACACTTGCGTGATGGCGTAAAGATGGGCGACTATATGATGATTGACACCATGATCCGCGATGGGCTGTGGGATGCTTTTAACGGCTATCACATGGGCACCACGGCTGAAAACGTTGCCAAGCAATGGCAGATCACGCGCGACCAGCAAGATGCTTTGGCTGTGGCCTCGCAAAACAAGGCTGAGGCCGCGCAAAGCGCAGGCAAGTTCAAGGATGAAATCACGTCGGTTACGATTTCCACGAGGAAGGGCGATGTGATCGTGGCTGATGATGAGTATATCAAGAAGGGCGTGACACTGGATGGCCTCGCCAAACTCAAGCCTGCCTTTGCCAAAGATGGCACAGTCACCGCTGCCAATGCCTCAGGCATCAATGATGGTGCGGCTGTTGCCATTTTGATGACCGCCACCGAAGCCGCCAAGCGCGGGCTAACACCTTTAGCCCGCATCGCAAGCTGGGCATCAGTTGGGGTTGATCCTGCCATCATGGGCACAGGCCCAATCCCTGCTTCACGCGCCGCGTTAAAAAAGGCGGGCTGGAACGCCCAGGATTTGGATTTGATCGAAGCCAATGAAGCCTTCGCCGCTCAAGCCTGTGCGGTCAACAAAGATATGGGCTGGGACACAGCCAAGGTAAATGTGAATGGCGGGGCAATCGCTATTGGCCACCCCATCGGCGCCTCAGGTGCACGCATCCTCAACACTCTGCTGTTTGAAATGCTAAAGCGCAATGCCAAGAAAGGCCTGGCCACTCTTTGCATCGGCGGCGGCATGGGTGTTGCAATGTGCTTGGAGCGATAGTGCTGCTTTCAACGCTTCCATCTGCGCAATAGCCTCCGGCCCGCAAAGAGTTAGAGTTGTCCGGAAATTTTTCGGGTGAAAACAGGCGCAAGCAAAAACCTGCGGCGCAAGAGCCAGTGCCGCTGGCCCAGCCAAAGCGTGAAACAATAAAGTAAAACCAGCGAAAGAGGATATGCAGTTTAAAGCCAATTCCTCTGCCGCCCACTCCACCAAAACCCCAAGATGCTTAAGCTCAAACCCACGACCACGCCCACTCAGCGCCAAGGCATGAAAGGCATCAGCAGCCAAGTCTTGCGCCAGCACCCGCCGCTGGCGAAGGACAGGCTTCATCTCATAAACCGCACAAAGCCCAATCGGCATATCCGGCTGCGCCCGCGTGGAGCGCGTAACCGAGCCCTGCGCAATGAAATAACGCTCATGCGGCTGCAAGCCCCGCTCAAAATCCGATAGAATTTGGTCTATAGCATTCATTCGATGAATATAGGATTATATTCTGTAAAAGTCAAGGTGCTTATTCTGCATCCTCACCTCTCCATCGGCGGGCACCGACCCGCCGATCCAGACCTAAACAGCGCCGATGGACGTCTCCAAAAGCCTAATCTCTTCTGGCGTCAGGTCGAACAACTCATAAACAATGCGGTTGATCTCATCTTCGTTGCGCTTGATTTCCGCAGACAACTTTTCGATCTCAGCTTTGCCTGCGGTGAAGAGGTCTTGCCAATCGCTACGTTCTTTCAACGGAATATCAGCTTTGAAACATTTCTTCACCTCGGCGCGGAAGGCAGCAAAGTCCTCCAGCTTCCACCAGTCTTGCAGTTTGGTGGAAAGCTTAGGTTCGCGGTCTGGTGGGCAAAGATCGGAAATGCGATGAGCAAACGCGTTACCTAATTTGAGCAGTTGCTCCGCGCTTGCATGGCAGAAATTTGATTTGGCCGTCAATTCTACTTTTGCCTTTACAGTAATAGTTGGAACAGAAAGTGTCTCAACATATTGGATGCGTAATTCGTGAAAGCCGCCACGAACTGGCGGAGACATCGCTGTCAATAAAAACCACGCAATTGAAGAGTTGAGATAGCCCAACAATTCGAGCGCGTCCGTCGCGATCAAATAACTCTTGTCATTTGAAAATGCGCCAGTTGTCTCGAAGTTGAAATTTCTTTCAGCATTAAAATGCGGGTAGGAAATCTTCGGTTTTTCAAACTCTCGAAAGTAATCAATCGAGTCCTGAAGCTCATACCATTTATAGCTGCCAGACTTGCGGCCCTTCCATTCCTTCATCTCAGCAGTCGGTTGCCAATTTTTTGGCTTTGGCTCCAGCCTCTCGCGAAACTGTTCAAGATAAGCAAGTACCGCTGGAAATTTTCTAATATCCACACCGCGGCGCGCAAAGATCACATAAATATCGCGAGGCTCCGCCCGCCAACGTTTCAAATCCTTGCCTTCCAGCCATGGCTTCAATAATTCTTCTGACTTAGCGTCTTCCGCAATCAGCCTATCTCTGGTGGCGCGATCAATGACGAAGGCCTCATTAAGGCCCGTCAAAACACCACGATAAGGCGAGCCATAAACCTCTTTCAAAGTTTTCTTGCCGTCGTTAATTTTGTCGCGCAACGCCCGCAAAGTATCGCCTTCTAACTCCCAACCGTCATCTTCCAATTTATCTTGCGGAAAATCCTGTGCTGCCTCAATAAAAGCTTGGCCAAAATTACCATCAGGAATGGCTTTCACTTTCCAGAATTTGAAGCTGCCATCACCAGTGGATTTGCGCATCGTCAAAATGGCCGGATAGGTCGTCACCCCTTCAAAGATTTGCAAGTCACCAAAATCAGTCACGCTGTCCAGTGCCGCCTCCTTGTGCAAGAATTTGCGCAACGGCTTGCCAGAACTGGTTTTGAAAAATGTTGAGGATGAAATATAGCCAAGCCGCCCGCCCGCTTTCAAAAGCCGCAAGCCGCGCTCAAAGAAATAACAATAGAGATCGGCCACTCCATGATAAACATCAAAGCGCCGCTCTAAATAAAGCTTCATGTCTTTCAACAGTTCTTGGCGCACATAAGGCGGGTTACCTAAAACCACGTCAAAGCCTTTGGCCGCAAATACTTCGGGAAATGCGCTGTTCCATGAGAAGCCATGCTTCAAATAAGCAAAGCTTGAATCTTCAATCAGGCTGTCGCCCACGCGGATGTTATGATCAAGGCTATCAAGCTCTTTGCCCTTCTTGGCGGTTTTGAGCCATAGGGAAAGTTTGGTGATCTCTACGCTCTCAGCGTTCACATCTACGCCATAAAGATTCTGTGAGAGAATTTCGCGGTCGACATCTTCGATGTCAACAATATCGCCAAAACCCAGCAGGCCCGAAATCTTTTTATTCACGCGGTCATATTCCGCTTTCAAATAATCAAAGGCTGTGACCAGAAATACACCGGAGCCACAGGCCGGATCAACAATACGCAAAGTTTTCAAAGCCAAGCGAAAGTCATACCAAGCCCGAAGTTCATCGCCTTTTTTGAAAGCATAGTAATCGTCTTTATTTGCTTTAGCGAATTTCACCATTGTGCTCCGGAATAATTCATCCACATGGGCACCAAGGGTTTTTTCAACAATGAATTTGGCAATGTAGTCTGGCGTGTAAACGATGCCGTCACGTTTTCGGCGGCCCTTAACGCCGGAGTTTCTTTCCGACTCGTCCTCAGCTTCGCCACGCGCGCGGGCCAAAAGCTTTTCAACATCTGAAACCGATTGCTCAAAGATGTGGCCTAAAACCGTGATGCTAACTTCAGTGTCGAAATGATATTTGCCAATTTCGTTGAAAGCGCCACAAATCTCATCACTTAGGTTTAAACCATCAACATTGGCATCATATTTGAACAAGCCGCCATTGTACTTGGAAATGCCAAGCTTAGTGCTGCCTTCATCAATGGCTTTAAACAGGCCTTTGAAATTTTGCCACACGGGTTGTGGGTTAAAATCATTTTGGGTTTCAAAAGCCTTGGCAATTGACCTGTCTGGCAAAAGCCCACGATCTTCAGCAAAGGCAATAAACAACACCCTATCAAGAATCTTTTGCGCTGTGTTTACGGCCTGCACTTTGTCAGCGCCTTTGGTTTCAGCGTTGACAGCTTCAATCAACTTTACGCGTAGCGCGCTATAGTCAGTGTAGAGGCTAGTTGAAATGTCCTTATCGGCAGCCTTGCTTTGACGAAGCAATTCAACGAGGCGTGTGCCCAGCAGATTTTCGGCAGACAAAAGCAACTGGGCTTTTGCCAGTTCCTCAGGTCGATCAATTTTGGCAAGGTCTATGCGCTCATAGTCTTGTTGGCCTTCGCCAAACCCGTAAAGGCGGATTTCCAACATGTTGGAAACCAAAACCCATTTGCTGCCTGCCACGGCATTGGCATATTCCCAAGCCTGTTGCACTGGCGTTTTGTTACGCCCCGCCATGGGTGCATCCAAGTCACGGGTGTCAGCTCCCTTCAGCTCAAAGGGGGCAATCACACGCGTATCGCCTTTGAAGGTGCCAAGAGCAATATCAACTATACCTTTGCCCATCGGCTGTTTTGGGCGATAGTTTTGTGTGCCGGTGCCGTCAAACGGCTGATAGCCTAATAGGCCTTCGACAATGCGGCTTTGGAACACGCCTTCAATCTGAGATTCATTATGCTCGAAAATGGATTGATTACGAATACTTTCAGCCCAAACTTTGGCGATTTCCAACTGAGCAGCAGTTGGCGTTGGCGCAGAAGACAATGCCGGTTTCAAAATGCGCGGATTAAAAAGCCCCATAACCCAAGCCTCACCAGATTCACACTCACTTGTCAAAGCGAGGTTCGATCAGCGAGTCGCTGGCCGCCCAAGGAGAGATTTTTAATTTTCCCTCTTGACATTTATTCCTATCTCAGCTACATGCCTCGCCGTCACTTCCCACTCGGGGTCCGGTTCATGACGGTGAACTTGGGCGGGCGGTGATGATAGGCTCGTCGATGGTCAAACGTAGGCCCTCTCGGTGATGCGCGCTCAGAAATACCCAGGCCTTAAAGGTGGCTCCGGTTATAAAGGTTCTGAGTGTTATAAAAACCTATCTTGCGTGGGGAAACCCAACGCCATCATAGCCACTTAAAGCCAGTGGCACTGCGTCGGACTTCCCCACGCACCCTTCTATCTCCTCGGTTTCGAATGCCACGAAACCCACCAAGCGCTTAGCCATGCTTAAATGCGCTCAAACCAGTTGCCCCCACCTCCTCTCTGCGGCATGATCATAAAAAACGAAGTCAGGGAATTGGAAACATGAGCCGAGTAGCCGTCGTCACCGGTGGAACCAGAGGCATTGGTGCTGCCATCGCCAAGGCTCTCAAGGCCAGTGGCTGCAAAGTGGCCGCGATTTATGCTGGTAATGATACTGCCGCTCAGGCTTTCAAAACGCAAACACAGATCAATGTTTACAAATGTGATGTGTCTAACTTTGAGGCCTGTGCCGCAACCCTTAAACAAATTGAAGCTGATCTGGGCCCCGTTGATATTCTTGTAAACAATGCAGGCATCACGCGTGATGCGATGTTCCACAAGATGACGCTGCAACAATGGCAAGAGGTTTTGAACACCAATCTCACCTCGCTCTTTAATATGACCCAGCCAATTTGGGGTGGCATGCGTGAGCGTGGCTTTGGCCGCATCATTTGCATCTCATCTATCAACGGCCAGAAGGGCCAAATGGGCCAAGCCAATTATGCCGCGGCTAAAGCTGGTGAAATTGGTTTTGTTAAATCGCTGGCCCAAGAAGGCGCGGCCAAAGGCATCACCGTTAATGCCATTTGCCCCGGCTATATCAACACTGACATGATGAAAGCCGTGCCGGAAAAAGTTTTGAACGAGCGCATTATTCCAACCATTCCGGTGGGCCGCTTGGGTGAGCCTGAAGAAATCGCCCGCTGCGTGGCCTTCCTCGCCGCTGATGACGCAGGCTTCATCACTGGTGCCACACTTACCGCCAATGGCGGACAGTATATGGTTTGAACATGTTTCAGCACAGCTTGGTTTTAGAAGCCAAGTCTCTGGCTTGCGAACGCGGCGGAAGGTTGATCTTCAAAGATCTCAACTTCACGCTCAACAGTGGTGAAGCGCTTGAACTGCGAGGCCCCAATGGTTCAGGCAAATCAAGCTTGCTGCGCTTGCTTGCCGGATTGAACCAACCTGTTTCAGGCAGCATAAATCTCAACACCTCAGCCAGCATCGCCGAAAACGCGCATTACATTGGCCATAATGAAGCCGTGAAATCTGCATTGACAGTGCGTGAGAATTTGCACTTCTGGCAAAGCTTCATGGGCGCGACTGGTGGCTCCTCTCTGCAAGCTTTCAAGTTGGATAAGCTGAGCGATGATGAAACCCGTTTGCTCTCACACGGCCAGCGCCGCCGTTTGGCTCTCTCACGCTTGGTGGCGATTAAGCGTTCGATTTGGTTGCTGGATGAACCTACTGTGGGCCTAGATCAAAGTGCACTGGCTGATCTCACCCGCGAAATGCAGGCTCACCAGAAATCCGGCGGCATGATCATTGCTGCAACGCATGGAGCACTCGGCATCAAAGGCAGCAAGCAGTTGCAATTGGGGACAACGCCATGATCTCGCCCGCAATAAAAGCGTTACTCTGGCGCGACCTAACACTGGCGCGCAAACAAGGCGGCGGCTTGGGTGCCGCCCTTGGTTTTATCTTGTCGGTGATTGTTATGGTGCCTATTGCCTTGGGGCCTGATCCAATTCTCCTGCAGCGCCTGGCCTCTGGCATGATGTGGTTGGCGCTGCTTCTTGCAGTATTGCTGACGGCGGAACGGATTTTTCAAAGTGACTTTGAAGATGGTTCACTTGATCTGATGACCATGACGCCAGTTCCCTTCGAACTCATCACACTCACCAAAGCTTTGGCTCATTGGCAGACGGTTTCACTGCCGCTGGCTTTGATTGCACCTCCGCTGGCCCTGATGTTGAATGTTGATTTCAGCACTCTGCCCATGCTGTGGCTTTCGATGATCACCGGCTCACTCGCCCTGTCGCTGCTGGCCAGCTTAGGCGGAGCCATTGCAGCGGGCCTGCGCCGTGGCGGGTTGTTGATCGCCATCCTTATTCTGCCGCTTTACATCCCGGTGTTGATCTTCGGGGTGGCAACAACCACATTAATGATGGGGCCACAATCTGCATGGCCCGCCCTTCTCATTCTGCTTGGCATCACTTTGCTATTGTTGGTCGTCTCGCCCATCGCTTGCGCCGCAGCATTACGAGCCTATATGAGGTGAAATATGCAAAAATTTGCCAACCCAGCCGTCTTCTTAAAATTGGCCAATGCCATATTACCTTACCTGTGGGGGATAACGGCAGTTCTCTTCGCCCTTGGCCTTTACGGCGCTTTTGTCACCAGCCCAGCTGACTATCAGCAAGGCGAAAGCGTGCGCATTATGTATATCCATGTGCCTGCTTCTTGGATTGGCATGTTTGCCTATGCCTTAATGGCCTTTGCCAGCGCTATTGCGATCATCTTTCGCCACCCGCTAGCAGATGCCGCAGCAAAAACCGCAGCGCCCATTGGTGCGGTGTTTTGCTTTCTAGCGCTGGCCACGGGTTCCATCTGGGGCAAGCCCACTTGGGGCACTTGGTGGGTGTGGGATGCGCGCGTCACCTCAATGTTTATTCTATTGTTGCTATATGTGGGTTACATCGCCATCTGGCAGGCCATTGAAGAGCCGCATCTTGCAGCTGCCATTGCCCGCATTGTGGCTTTGGTCGGCTCGGTCATCCTGCCGGTGATCAAATTTTCTGTCGATTATTGGAATACGCTGCATCAAGCCTCCAGCATATTCAAAGCGGGCGGCCCTTCGATCGATCCATCAATGCTTTGGGTTCTTTTGGTTATGGTGATGGCCTATACAACACTATTCCTCTCCCTTCATCTGGTCTCACTGCGAACCGAAATTGCCACGCGTAAACTACGCAGCATCCGGCTTGCAGAAATAAGAGGCAATTGATGGATTGGAACGCACCCACCGCTGGCTATGTGATTGCGGCCTACATCATATCCGCTGTGAGCATATTGGCGCTGGTGGCTTGGTGTTTAGCAAGGGACAAAGCCGCACGCACGGCCTTAGCCAAAATCAAAACCGAGAATTAAACCACGCGCTTCTGGCGCGGCTTGGCCTTTTCAACATTTGCAGTTTCAGGCGCGGAATCAATTTTGTCCATCTCAACGGCTAGAATGGCTAAACAATCGGACATGACCCGGCGATCGCCTGCCGAAAAATGCGACAGTAGCTTGCGGTCAATATCCTCAGCGCCACCTTGCGCCAAACGCAGCGCTTTCTTACCAATCGGTGTGAGGCGAACTGCGTTGGCCCGCGCATCATCTTTTGAACGCTTGCGCTGCAAATGGCCCTGCTCCATCAACCGCGCCACGAGATCAGCCAAGGTGGAACGATCAATACCTGTAATTTTCACCAACTCGGTTTGGCTTTTGCCTTCAAAAGTATCAGCGGCAGACAGAACTGTGAATTGGCGATGGGTCAAGCCGCTCTTGCCAACTTCATCCATGTAAAGATGAGAAGAGTATTGAACGGCACGCTTCAGCAGATGTGTGAAAGAGCGAGAAAAAACTTTCGCATCCTTAGTTATAGACATCGTGTCCCCTGATCTGAAGTCCTGTTCCTCGCGTGGTGGAAACAGTTAGCTTCCGCGCGTCGCGCCCTAGCACAAAACAATTCTTGCAAGACGCGATGTGACTCCTAGCTGTTCACCTTTGAGCCCGCAAGCGTATTTTCAGCACCAAGACGTTAACACGTAACGACTGAATTTATTGCAGCGCAAGTCTTGACAAGAGTAGAAATCTGATTCGACCGTACACAGATCATCAGCCTGCGGAAGAATAAATTGCGCTTCAATCTTTAATATATTTTGCCAATAGAGGCGTGTTCGCAAGCGCAAACACCACAGTGCAGCCCATCAAACCAAAGGTCTTAAATGTAACCCAAACTGAATCAGAAAACATTTGCCATATCACCACATTCAAAACTGCCATGGCGACAAAGAACAAGGCCCAGCGTATGGTCAATTTGCGCCACACGTCATCTGGCAGCTCCAAAATCTCGCCCATCACGTCCTTCACAAACAGACGCTTGAAGTAAAGCCCACCTATAAGCAGTGCAGCAAAAAAAAGTTCAACCAAAGTAACCTTCAGTTTCAAATACCACGCGTCTTGCAGATAAAGTGTAATCGACCCAAACACGCCGATGAACAATGCGCCGAACAGCGCCAATTTATTTAATTTGCGGGTGATGTAATAACTTACGACCAGTGACACAAAAGTCGTCGCCATCAAAACACCGGTGGCCCACAACAAGCCCAACTTCCAATTGGCGACAAAAAATGCCATCAGTGGTCCCAAATCCAAAATCAGCTTTTGTGATTGAGTTAGTTTCACGTCATTCATTTTTCATCCAATCCGGCAATAGCTTGCGCAAAACCATGCGCATCAAAAGGCTGCAAATCTTCAATGCCCTCGCCCACGCCAATAGCATGGATTGGCAATTTAAATTTCTCGGCAATGGCCACCAAAATACCGCCGCGCGCTGTCCCGTCTAGCTTGGTCATGATAAGGCCGGTTACACCGGCAACCTTAGTGAAAATCTCCGCCTGCGCCAAAGCATTTTGCCCAGTGGTAGCATCAAGCACCAACAAAACTGCATGTGGCGCTGAAGCATCAAGTTTCTTGATCACGCGCACCATTTTATCAAGCTCATCCATCAGATGGGCTTTGTTTTGCAAGCGGCCAGCCGTGTCTATAAATAAAATATCTGTGTCATTGCTCTGTGCTTCTTTCAAAGCATCAAAGGCCAGACCAGCCGCATCAGAGCCTGTGGGCCGCGAAATGGTTTCAGCACCGATACGCTTGCCCCATACGGTGAGTTGCTCAATGGCGGCCGCGCGAAACGTATCGCCCGCGGCAAACATAACCTTAAAACCTTCACCCGCGGCAATAGCGCCCAATTTACCGATTGTGGTGGTTTTGCCGGACCCATTCACACCCACAACTGCAATCACAAATGGTTTTTCGCTGCCGAAGTTGAACGGCACTTCTACCGGTTTCAAAACTTTGGCCACTTCGGCTGCCAAAATCTGCTTCACTTCGTCTGGGTTAATTTCTTTGTCATAACGCCCATGAGAAACCTGCGCGATGATCCGTTCGGCGACGGCCAACCCCAGATCGGCTTGGATCAAAGTATCTTCCAACTCCTGCAGCGTGGCCTTGTCGAGCTTCTTCTTAGTGAAAATCGAAGTGATTGAGCCACCAATGGATGATGACGATTTCGACAGGCCCTGTTTCAGCCGTGAGAACCAGCCACTGCGCTGTGGAACTTCTGCAACAGGTGCAGGCGCGCTGACAGGCGATGGAGCAGGAACGGGAACGGGCGCAACTTTAACAACTGGCGCTGGTGGCTCCACCCCAACGCCGTCATATCCGCGAAGGTCGGGATCCCGCTTTGCAGCAGGAGGTTTGAACGTTTTGTTCTTTAGCTCAGGTTTTTTTACTTCAACTTTTGCCGCAGGCTTCTTAACCTCAACTTTTGCTGCAGGCTTCTTTGCCTCAGCTTTTTTCGGTTCGGGCTTCTTAGCTTCAATTTTTTTGGGTTCAGACTTCTTGGTCTCGGGTTTTTTCTTTTCTGGCTTTTTAGCCTCAACCTTTTTGGGTGGCGCCGTTTTCACAACGCTCTTAATCGGTTCCGGTGTTACTTCTGGTTCTGGAGCAGGCAAAGCAGCGGGTACCGCAACCTCCACAACAGCTTCTTCATTGGGCTTGCCCGTGATCCGGTTGAATAGCTTTTTAAAGAACCCAGCCATCAAAGCCCCACTTGCAAATGAGAAGCCGAGGCCGACAGAACTTTGGCATTGAAAACAGTGCCCGGAACCATGGCCACTTCAAACTTCGTTAAGGCAAAATGCGGCGTGCGACCAGTTGACGGCGTTTCCACCAATATCTCATGGCGCTTGCCAACTTCAGCCGTTAGAAAATTCTGCAATCGCGCCTCGCCTTTTGCCCGCAACAAAGCGGCACGGCGTTTGACCACGTCGCGCGCCACCTCAGGCATACGCGCCGCAGGTGTGCCGGGGCGTGGCGAATAAGGAAACACATGCAGATACGTCAGTCCACATTCATCAATGATGCGTAGTGAATTTTCAAACATCTCATCGGTTTCAGTTGGGAACCCTGCAATAATATCCGCACCAAACACCATATCAGGCCGCTTTCCGCGAATATCCGCACAAAACTTGATTGAGTGTTCGCGCGAATGTCTGCGCTTCATGCGTTTCAAAATCATGTTGTCACCGCTTTGCAGCGAGAGATGCAAATGCGGCATCACGCGGGTATCACCAGAGATCACATCAATCAATTCATCATCCGCTTCGATTGAATCGATCGACGAAAGCCGCAAGCGTTTCAAGTCCGGCACATCATTCAAGATACGCGACAATAATCGGCCTAGTTTTGGCGCTCCTTCAAGATCAGCGCCCCAAGAGGTGAGATCAACACCGGAAAGCACAATCTCATTATGCCCCTGTGCCACTAACCGGCGCACTTGCTCAATCGCATCTGCAAGTGGAACCGAGCGCGAATTGCCTCGCCCAAAAGGAATGATGCAAAACGTGCAGCGATGGTCACAGCCATTTTGAACCTGTACAAAAGCCCGCGTGCGCGCCGTCAACCGATCAATCATCGGCGGCCGCGTTTCCTTCACCAGCATAATATCAGAAACATCCACGCGTGGGCGGTTGCTTTGCGCCAACCAAGCGGAAGCCTGTAATTTTTCTTCATTGCCTAACACGCGCGAAACTTCGGGCATGGCAGCAAACATGCCTGGATCAGTCTGCGCCGCACAACCAGTCACAATAATTTGCGCCGATGGATTATCCCTGTGCGCCTTCCTGATGGCTTGTCTTGCCTGGCGGGTAGCCTCTGCCGTTACTGCACACGTGTTGAAAATAACCGCATCCTTCAGACCAGCTTTTGCCGCATGGCCGCGCATGATCTCGCTCTCAAAAGTATTAAGCCTGCAGCCAAAAGTTTCGATCAGAGCCTCGCTCACAATAGCCCTTCTGGCAAAGTGCCCTCAAAATCTAATGCCGCTGGTCCAGTCATAATCACATGGCCTTGGTCGTTTACACTCATGAACAAATCACCGCCTGGCAAAGTGACGGTGCATTTTGCATCAATGATCTTGATGCGCAGGCCCGCCGCCATGGTGGCGCATGCTGCCGTGCCGCAAGCTTGCGTCAAACCAGCACCACGCTCCCACACTTTCAGCAAAACATGATCGCGCGCCACAACCTTGGCCAGAGATACATTCACACGTTCGGGAAACAGGGGATGGTTTTCCAGCATTGGCCCAACTCTGGAGAGATCAACGACATCCAAATCATTCACCCAAAAAATACAATGCGGGTTGCCCACATTCACCACCGAAGGCGAATGCAGCAGCGGCGCATCAATCGGCCCCACTTGCAGTTCAATATGTCGCGTATCAGGAAAATCTTCTGAAAGCGGAATGTCTTTCCAATCAAATTTCGGCACACCTTGATCAATGGTGACGAGATGATCGCCTGCCTTTTTCGCAAGAAGAAAGCCGCCCTTGGTGTCAATGGTGGTTGCCTCTGAGCCCAATTCATCGAACATTAAATCCGCGATACAACGTGAGGCGTTGCCACAAGACGGCACTTCACCACCTTCGGCATTCCAAATGCGCATACGCACATCTGCGATAGAAGAATTTTCCATAACAATAAGCTGGTCACAGCCAATGCCCGTCTTACGATTGGCAATGGCACGGGCCTGCGCTTCGGAAATGGCAATGGGTGTCTTGCGCGCATCCAGCACCACAAAGTCATTGCCCAAGCCATTCATCTTGCGAAAGTGAAACGTCATGAGGCGCTTATATGGGAAGTAAGGGGAGGAAAGCTAGCCATTCGCATCGTTAACTTTTACGGGGCAAGTGATCCGTGAAGCCTGCAATTTTCAAAGTTTCGAAAGCTTTCATCACCTCGTAAGGAATATCAACTTTAGTCTGAAAACCAAACGCTGGATAGGTTCTAATGCGTTCAAGATCGCCAACCATCTCGCAAAATAACGCTCTTTCATTGTGGATAGGAGTCGGTTGACGCTCGAAACTCGTTTGAGGTGCCGTTGTCATTGAATGAATAGTTGGCCATTTCTTGGCGACCGTCGCCTCGCATCTCAGTTGCGTCTGCGGTTTTGTGACCCATATAATAGAACCCGCGTCAGGAATTATGCGCGAGACAAATGCAATGTTTTCGCCAATGTTAGTGGCAACCTCTTCGAGCGTAATGGCCGTGCTGGGAACACCGCATTCAATAGCACGCTTAGCAAAAGTTGCCGCTTCGGACGCATCAAACAATATGCTTGTCCAATTTCCTGACGCGCCGGTAAAAATCAAACGTGCTGATAGTCTGGCCCTGTAGAGCTCAGCACAGCGTTCCGCGACCCGCAAATCATATGAACCCAAACCCACAATGGCATCAGCAGGTTTCAATTCATCATAAACGCAATGAAAATCCCAAAGCGTTCTTGCGGCTCGGATGATTGCGGATCGTTCCATCGTCACCGCGTAGGAACCGGCGTTTCACCCGAATAATCATAAAACCCACGTTTCACTTTGCGGCCTAACCAGCCAGCGTCCACATATTTAACCAACAGCGGGCATGGCCTATATTTTGAATCCGAAAGACCCTCATGCAGCACTTGCATGATCGAAAGGCAGGTATCCAATCCAATGAAATCAGCTAATTCTAGCGGCCCCATCGGATGATGCGCACCAAGTTTCATGGCTTTGTCGATAGCCTCAACGCCGCCAACACCTTCATACAAAGTATAAACCGCCTCATTGATCATTGGCAGCAAAATACGATTAACGATAAAAGCTGGAAAATCCTCAGACACCGCAACGCTTTTGCCCAAACTGGTCATGAAAGCATTCACCGATTTGAACACGGCTTCATTGGTGGCAATGCCCCGAATAAGTTCAACCAGTTCCATCACCGGCACCGGGTTCATGAAATGTATGCCCATGAACTTATCTGGCCTGCCCGATGCGGCAGCTAAACGCGTAATCGAAAGCGATGAGGTATTGGTGCCAAGAATGCAATCTGGTTTCAAATGTGGGATCAAGGCCTCAAAGATCTGGCGTTTCACCGCTTCTTTTTCGGTTGCCGCTTCAATCACCAAATCACAGGTGCTGAAGGCCTGCAAATCTACTGCTGGCGTAATCTTGCTCAGCGCCGCAATTTTTTGCCCTTCTGTGGCTTTGCCATGTCTGATTTTGCGGTCAAAATTTTTGGCAATACAGACAAGGCCAGCCTGCACACGCTCCGTTGTGACATCATTCAGCAGCACTTCATAGCCTGCGGCGGCGCAAACCTGTGCTATGCCTGAGCCCATCTGCCCCGCACCAATGATGCCGACCTTTGCAATTTTCATGCTTGTGTGAACCCATATTCTATTGAAAGTGGCGGAATTATCCCCCTTTGAGGAACGCCACTCAAGCGCATTCTCATTATACACAAAAGAGGCTTTATGTCACACACGCCAGGCCCACGAAATACAACTGCCGCTCTGTGGGCGCTGGTCTTTGGCAATTTTCTGATCGGCACAGGCATTTTGTTGCCTTCTGGCCTGCTCAATGAAATCGCCAAGGAATTCAATATAGCCCCAGATGTGGCTGGAAGACTTGCTTTAGTGGGCGGGATTGTGGTGGCCTTAGGCGCACCCATGTTCGCAACTTGGACAAGCCGCATGGACCGGCGTTTTTTGCTGGCTGCATCTCTTTTACTTTATGCAGTTGGTCATTTGGCGGCTGCCTTAGCACCCAGCTTTGAATTGCAACTTATTATTCGCGCTTTCACGGTCGTGGCGGCAGCGATTTTCACGCCGCAAGCTGCCGCAACTGTTGGCCTCATCGTGCCACCCGAAAAACGCGCGGCAACCATTTCATTTATTTTTATCGGCTGGTCAGCCGCAGCAGCAGGCGGCATTCCACTGGCCAATTACATGGCCACAATAATGGGTTGGCGAGAAATTTATATTTTGACGGCGGCGCTATGCGTGATTGGCGCTGCGGCTGTCTGGCTCACATTGCCTTCCGGCCTTCATGTACAGCGACAAGGGCTTGAAGCCTGGATTAAGGCATTTGCCTCACCTGTGTTGTTGCTGATTTATTGTGTCACGGCTCTTTCAATGGCTGGCCAGTTTACCATGCTGACTTATATCGCCCCAATCATGCGCGACGGCTTTGGCGTGCAGCAGATTTATATCTCAATCGTTTTGGCCATTGTGGGCATATCGGGCATTCTGGGAAATTCTTTGGCCACGCGTTTTGTGCAACGCGTCGGAACCGACAATGTGATCGCCATGGGCTTAATTGCGCTGGCCATAGGCTTCTTTGGCTTTGGCATTTTCTTTGGGCACTACTGGCCAGCTATGGTGGCTGCTGCGTTTTGGGGCCTTGGCTCTTTCTCATCCAACTCGCTGCAGCAATCGCGCCTAGCCACTTTGGCCCCCGGCATCGCCTCTGTGGCAATCGCGCTAAACACCAGTTTTGTTTATGTCGGGCAATCCTCCGGTGCTGCCGTTGGCGGCGCATTGCTGCGGATGCAATCTATGCCGCTCATGCCGTGGATGGCGATGGGCTTGATGATGATAGCGCTGGCCTTGTCGCTGTTCGCTACAAAACTTTCTCCAACTCCGGCACGGCCGTGAAGAGATCTGCCACCAAGCCATAAATCGGCCGCAGCTTAAACTCGCGCGATGACAATACGCCGCTCTCGCAATCTTCATCACGAAGGCAAAGCTATTTAGATGCCTTCCGTATCAAACCAGATGCGGTGCGTGCCATCGGCATCGACGGCGAGCCCGCCGGTGCCGGAAACGTTGGCAAGTTCGCCCAGCCCGCTTCCGGCCACGATGGCGAAAAACTCATTCACGTGGTTCTTTCCCGAGGTGGCGGCAGAATGTACAAAGTTGAACGCGCCTTTCTTGCCAGCCAGTGTGCCTTCAAAACTCTCCATGGCCACATAGGTGCCTTGGCCTTTTGCAGGATCAAACGCAGCGACGAACAACGTAGCCAAGCGGCCCTCGATCTCGCCATGGTAAGACTTATCAAAGGTGGTGACGCCAACAGGGAGTGCCGTGGTGACTTCAGGCACGGGCTTGAGTTCCGTGGGCTTGAAATTGTTAACTTTAAATGTGCCTGAAACGCGCATTGTGAATCTCCTCAAAGTTGAGGGGCGAAGCTATTCCACCGCCTTACCTGTATCAAGTCATTGGCAAAATACTTACAGCGCTTTCTCCAACTCCGGCACCGCCGTGAAGAGATCTGCCACCAAGCCATAGTCCGCCACTTGGAAGATCGGCGCTTCTTCGTCCTTGTTGATGGCAACGATGATCTTGGAATCTTTCATGCCCGCAAGATGTTGAATGGCACCAGAAATACCAACGGCGATATAAAGATCAGGTGCCACCACTTTGCCGGTTTGGCCAACTTGATAATCATTGGGCACAAAGCCGGCGTCCACTGCTGCGCGTGAAGCACCCACTGCCGCGTTGAGCTTTTTGGCCACCGCTTCCAGCATTTTGAAGTTTTCGCCTGATTGCATGCCGCGCCCGCCAGAGATGATGATCTTTGCAGAAGTGAGCTCAGGACGGTCAGACGTCGAAAGATTTTCACCAACATAAGAAGACAAGCCCGCATCAGCGGCCGCCTTCACGACTTCAATCACCGCATTGCCGCCTTCAGGCGCAGCGGCAAATGAAGCCGTGCGCACAGTGATTACTTTCTTGGCATCGGTTGATTGAACAGTCTGCACCGCATTGCCCGCATAAATCAGCCGCACAAATGTATCGGAAGATTTCACCTCGGAAATATCAGACACCTGCATCACGTCGAGAAGCGCTGCCACACGAGGCATGAAATTCTTGCCACTCATTGTGGCCGCGGCAACAATATGTTCGTAAGCCTCAGCAATGCTGACAATTGTGGCCGCCATCGGCTCTGCCAGTTGATGCTCCAGCTCAGCTGCCTCAACATGCAAAACCTTTTTCACGCCTGCAAGTTTAGTTGCCGCCTTGGCAACAGCATCACAATTTTGACCAGCAACTAGCACATGAACGTCGCCGCCCATTTTGGCAGCGGCAGTCAAACCCTTATGCGTGGCATCTTTCAGGTTTTTGTTGTCATGATCAGCAATCAACAGAACAGTCATCAGATCGCTCCCGCTGCTTTGAGTTTGGATACCAGTTCAGCCACAGAGGCAACCTTAACACCTGCAAGTCGTATTGGCGGGTCTTCGGTTTTAATCACTTTCAACCGTGGTTGCACATCCGCGCCATAATCGCTCGGCGTTTTTTCTTCCATCGGCTTTTTCTTGGCCTTCATGATGTTAGGCAGAGACGCATAGCGCGGCTGATTGAGACGCAAATCAGTGGTCATCACCAAAGGCAGTTTCACTTTAATCTGCTGCATGCCGCCATCAATTTCGCGGCTTACCACCGCATCGCCCACACCAAGTTCAATCTTTGAACAGAATGTTGCCTGTGGCCAACCCAGAAGTGCGGAGAGCATTTGTCCAGTTTGGTTGCAATCATCATCGATAGCCTGCTTGCCGAGAATCACGATCCCTGGCTTTTCGGCATCCACAATGCCCTTTAAAATCTTGGCAACACCTAAAGGTTCAACCGTCTCATCATGCTTCACCAAAATGGCTCTATCAGCACCCATCGCCAAAGCGGTGCGCAATGTTTCTTGCGCTTGTTGCGGACCGATTGAGACAACAATAATCTCGCTTACTTTGCCCGCTTCTTTCATGCGGATGGCTTCTTCCACACCAATTTCATCAAACGGATTCATCGACATTTTCACATTGGCCAATTCAACGCCTGAGCCATCTGCCTTCACCCGGATTTTCACGTTGTAATCCACAACGCGCTTAACTGCCACCAGTGCCTTCATCTTATACCTCTTGAGATTGGCGGCTGTTTAGAAAGGATGCGCGGGAGAGTCAAACTCGCGTCTGCCCCGGCACCCACAATACATCGCCTTGACCGTGCTTGGCATTCACCCAGCGCGACGCGACAAAGAAAAAGTCGGAGAGACGGTTGACGTAAGCAATTGCACCTTCGCTCACCGGTTCATCTGGCATAGCGCTCAACTCTACGATTACGCGTTCAGCGCGCCTGCACACTGTGCGGCATACATGAAGCTGGGCGGCGGCGGCGTGGCCAGCTGGCAGAACGAATGAACGCAGCGGCGAAAGCTCGGCATTCATTTCATCAATCTCGTGCTCCAGCCTTTCATATTGCTTGGGCAGAATGCGTAGTGGTTCATAACTCAATTTCTGTCCACGATCAGGCACGCATAAGTCTGCGCCCAAATCAAATAACTCATTTTGAATGCGCGCCAACATGGGATCGAGCTTCATGCCCGATGTGGAAAGTCTGGCCACACCAACACAAGCATTGGTTTCATCCACCGTGCCATAGGCCGCGATGCGCAAATTGGCCTTGGAGACGCGTTCGCCCGAACCAAGTGCGGTTTCGCCCTTGTCTCCGGTTCTGGTGTAAATGCGATTAAGAACGACCATGGAAGTCTTTTAGTCGTTGCGTAGATAAAAGGAAGGCTTGACCGATAGGGCGCGAACCGTCACCACCATTCCTGTCGCAATCGTCACCACCATCGCAATCAAGGCGGTGGCGGCAGCATTCTCCACTGAAAATTGAAATGACATTTCCAATGCAAAGCGTGCCATAAACCAGCTCGCCACATCGCCCGCCAAAATCCCGAACAGTGCCGCAACCAATCCTAGCACTGCGTATTCAGCAATGAAGCACGCCAGAAGCTGGCCCCGTGTGGCACCGTAAGTTTTAAGTACCACGGCTTCATAGCTGCGCGCTGAAAGCCCTGCGGCCAAAGCCCCAGCCAAAACCAATACGCCCGTTAGCAAAGCCAAAACATTTGCGGCGCGGACCGCAGCCAGCATTTTAGATAAAAGATCCCCCACTGTTTGCAACGCCTCTTTCACCCTAACAGCGGTGACGGAAGGAAACTGCTGCGCTATGGCATTCAACACTTGCCCCTCGTCGCCGCCCTTCATTTCTGCTGTCACCAGTTCCGTATGCGGTGCTGCCTCAAGTGCGGTGCGGTTGAACACCAATACAAAATTGATGCCGAGTGAGCGCCAATTTACCTCGCGCGTTGAAGTGACTGTCGCCTCAATATCCTTGCCCAACACATTTACTGTGATCTTGTCTCCGAGCTTAATATTGAGCCCTTGCGCAACGTCATCCGCCATGGAAACTTGTGGTGCGCCAGCATAATCCTTGGCCCACCAAGTGCCGGACATCAGGGTTGAACCCTTGGGCAACTCATCGGCATAAGTTAACCCACGATCACCTTGGAGGGCCCAAGCCCCATCAGGTTTGGCTTTGTATTTTTCAGCTGGCGTTTCTCCAATTTTCACAATGCGCCCACGCAACATCGGTGTGTGGGAAATGTCACCAACACCCTGTTGACTAGCCAAAGTAGTACGAAACTTTTCGAAATCGCCGCCTTGCACATCTGCAAAGAAAAAAGCTGGCGCTGTTGCCGGAAGATTAGAGTTGATCTCGCGGCTAATGGTTTGGTCTGTTAGTGCCAGTGTCACAAATAATCCAAGGCCCAAGCCCAGAGCCATGATGACCGAGCGACTGCCCGAACCCGGCCGATAAAGGCTGCTGACAGCTTGGCGTAGAATGAAATTATTAGGTCTAGGCAAAAGCTGTACTGCATAAACCAGCAAGGCCGAAATCGCCCATAAACCGAGATAGGCCACAGCCAAGCCACCAATAAAACCAGAAGTCACTCTCGCATCATCAAAAGCGAAAATGCAAATCAGCGAGGCCACAGCCAAAAGCCCAAGGCTCAACCCAATCATGGGCCAAGGCGGCAGGCGCGTTGCAGCACTAGATTGCATGCGAAAAACTTCAGCACCTTTAATGGCGGTGATCCGCGACAAGGGCCACAGCGCAAAAGCCGTGGTTACCAGCAAGCCTAACACTGCGGCCAACAGCAGTGGCTTGGCATCAAAGCTCAAAGAAATTGGCAATGGAATAATGGCACCAAATAGTATTTTCACCACATAAGGTGTTGCTGCACCTAAAATCAAAGCGAGGCACAACCCCAGCACACTCACCAACATAATTTCAATGAGTGAAATGGCTATGGCATCAGTGGTGCTGGCACCTAAGCATTTTAAAATCGCGATACTGCTTTGTCTGCGCGCCACAAAAGCCGAAACCGCATTGGCAATGCCAGCACCGCCAACCACAAGGGCCGCGATGGAAACCAGCGTTAAATAACTCGCAAGCTTGCCAACAAATTCATCGGCACCCTGTGCGGCTTTATCAGTGGCACGACCACGCCAGCCAGCCGCCGGAAAATTAGACTTGGCCAAATCCAATACGGCCTTGTCTTCGCTCAACGAGGCATTGCCCGGCAATTTGACTCGGTAACTGTGATTGACCAGACTTCCTGGTTGCACCAACCCTGTTGCCTTTAATGCATCTTGTGAAATGAGCACGCGCGGGCCCAACACAAAGCCACCGGCAATGCGGTCTGGCTCATGCTCAATCACACCAGAAATTTTGAACGTGCTTTGGCCAAGCTTGATGTCATCGCCCATTTGGAGGTGAAGGCGCTGCAATAATAATGGCTCAACCACCGCGCCTTGATTTGTGCCAGCGGAAAGTTCCACCTTACCGTAAAGCGGATAATTTGGATCAGCCGCCTTCAATTCCACCAAGGTGGAAACGCTAACGCCTTGCGCCATGGCGCGCAGCGTCACCACGTGGCTCACTATGCCTTGCTGTTGCAAAAACGACAATTCATCGGGTGATGCTTCGCGCTGCGTCAACGAAAACTCCACGTCGCCGCCCATCAATAGCTGGCCCTGTTCGGCAAGTCCGCGCTGAATGGACGAAGCCAATGAACCGATGATGGCAATCGCCGAAACACCCAGCGTGAGACAAGATAGCAAAATCCAAAACCCACGCAGGCCTGAACGCAAATTGCGCAGTGCGAGCTTGAACCACAAGTTCATTTATTGCCCTCGGAAACTTGCCCGTCGCGCACTTCCAAAATCCGGTCACAACGCTTGGCCAAGGCACGGTCGTGGGTAACAAGCAACAAAGTGGCCCCAAAGGTGCGCTTCATTTCAAACAAAAGATCAATCACTGATGCGCCTGTCTCTTGATCAAGATTGCCAGTTGGTTCATCTGCCAACAAAAGCTTCGCACCCGCCGCAATGGCCCGCGCGATGGCTACCCGCTGTTGCTCACCGCCTGATAGCTGGCTTGGATAGTGCGTGAGGCGATGGGCGAGGCCGACTTTTTGCAAAGCCTCAGAAGCCTTTTCTGAAGCATCGTTTCGCCCACGAAATTCCAGCGGCACGGAAACATTTTCCAGCGCCGTCATGGTAGGAATGAGATGAAACGATTGAAAGATGATGCCGATATTGTCGCGACGAAAGCGCGCCAAGGCCTGTTCGCTTTGCCTATCAAATGAAAAGCCGCAAGCCTCAATCTTGCCAGCACTCACCGCTTCAAGGCCAGATGCCACCATCAGCAGTGATGTTTTGCCAGAACCAGACGGGCCGATAATACCAATGGCCTCACCTGGGCTGGCAGCAAAGGAAACGTTCTTTAGAATTTCAACTAAGCCAGCACGTGAAGGCAAAGAAAGCGAAACATTATTAAGGTTTAAAATCTCAGTCATGCTCTTGTGTAATCCGAATCAAAGCCAGATATAAGGTGGATGTTGCGTCATTTCATCGCCCTATTGTTCACAATCTTGATTGTGCTGCCTGTGCAAGCTGACACGACTATTCTCGCTTTGGGCGATAGTCTCACTGCTGGCTATGGGTTAGAGGCAGGCCATGCCATGCCTGATGTGCTTCAATCCGCACTGCGCAAAGACGGCAAAGACATCACCATCATTAACGCTGGTGTGTCTGGTGATACAGCAGCTCAAGCTGCGGCGCGTTTGGATTGGTCACTCACACCTGATGTTAAAGCTATTGTTCTCGAACTTGGTGCCAATGATGCGCTTCGCGGTCTGCCACCCGAAGGCGCTGACAAGGCACTGCGTGAGATTATGGATAAAGCCAAAGCCAAAAATCTTCCGGTGCTGATCCTTGGGATGAAAGCACCCCCCAATTTGGGTATCGATTATCAAACTAAATTCGATGCAATTTATCCCAAGCTGGCGGCAGATTATGGTGCCGCACTTTATCCGTTCTATTTAGAGGGTGTGGCCGCTGACCCCACACTGAACCAAGCCGATGCCATGCACCCCAATGATGCAGGCGTGGCCATCATCGTCCAGCGCTTAGAACCGGTTGTCGCAAGCTTCGTTAGTAAGTTGCCATAATCTACCATTGCTATAAAGTCTGATTCGTCGCTTGCTATTTTGGGCAGCGAAGAACGGGAGGGCTTCACCATGATGCGCTTGTTCACCGGCTTAGAGCTGCCCCCTGATATCGCGTTGGATTTGAACTTTATGCAAGGTGGCGTGATGGGGGCCAGATGGATCTCCCGTGAAAGCTTCCACATCACATTGCGCTTTATCGGCGATATTGATCACTATCTTGGTGGCGAAGTGGCACAAGCATTAGGTGAAAGTTACACCAAGCCATTTTCAATTCGCATAAAAAACATTGATGTTTTCGGCGGCAATAAGCCCCATGCAATTATTGCGCGGATCGAAGAAAACCCAGAATTAAGCCGCCTTCAAATGGCGCATGAACGTATCTGCCAATCCTTGGGCCTTGAACCAGAGGGTCGCAAATATATCCCACATATAACTCTGGCCAGATTGCGTGACCCTGATCCTTTGGCGTTACGCAATTTTATTGAAAGCCATGCGCTTTATCGCTCCAGATCTTTTGAAATTGGTCGCTTCGTGTTATTTTCATCAAAGCCATCGCGCGGCGGTGGCCCCTATGCAGTGGAGGAAGCTTATGGCTCTGCCTATGCTTAAGTTGCCACCCGGTTGGGCATACGTGGCGGGGCGTGATGCCATGCACAAAAGCTTTAAGTTCAAAGACTTCAATGAAGCTTTTGGCTTTATGTCCCGCGTCGCATTAATTGCCGAGAAGATGGATCATCACCCGGAATGGACGAATGTCTATAACAAGTTGGATGTAATCCTCACCACCCATTCGGCAGGTGGTGTGACACAAAAGGATTTAACCTTAGCCCAAGCGATAAACGCGCTAGTCCCTTGATTCTGGGCGGGCGCAAGCCCATATTCCAATCAAATACAGGAGACGACCAATGTCAGATTTTCGTGGCTATCCCCAAGCTGGTGCGCGCAGCACTGGAATAGATCAGGGGCTTCGCGCTTATATGCAGAAAGTTTATAACTACATGGCTGGTGGCCTCGCCCTGACCGGCGCCTCGGCCATTGGCACCTACAACATGGCAGTTGCTTCTGAGCAGCCCTTAACGTTGACCGCCTTCGGCAACACCGTATTTCACGGCCCATTGATGTGGGTGCTCATTATCGCGTCTCTAGGCCTAGTGATGTTCCTGTCCTTTGGCATTCAACGGATGAGCGTTGGAACGGCCCAACTAGGCTTTTGGGCCTATGCAGCACTGATGGGCATGAGCTTTGCTTCTCTGGGCCTCGTTTACACCCATGGTTCGATCGCGCGGGTGTTCTTTATCACGGCCGCCACCTTCGCCAGCACTAGTCTTTATGGTTACACCACAAAGCGTGACATGACGGGCTTCGGCTCATTTTTGTTTATGGGCCTCATCGGCCTCATTATTGCCAGTGTGGTCAATATCTTTTTACAAAGCTCGGCGATGAACTTTGCGCTTTCGGTGATTGGTGTGTTGCTTTTCACCGGGCTCACCGCTTGGGACACCCAGCAGATCAAGACGATGTATTATTCAACCAGCGGCGAAGCATCACTTGGCAAAGCTGCTATAATGGGTGCGCTGCGGCTCTATCTCGACTTCATCAACCTATTCCTGAGCTTGCTGCGGTTGTTTGGCGATCGTCGCTAAACCACTGAATTTAAAGGATTGCGAAACGTCGCTGGGCAACCAGCGGCGTTTTTTGTTTTAAACTGACTCCAACTTCGGCCTTTTCTCCAACACGCGCAAAACCTGAGTGAGATCATTGCCGCGCTTTAAGATCAACCCACCTTGCGCCACCACCTGAAACAAGCCTCCCTTGGCACTCAGTTCAGGGGTTTTCACCACCGAATAGATCGGCTGTTCAGAGGCTCTACGGTGAATGTCAAAGCGCGCTGTCGTGGCACCAAAATCCATGGCATAGTCACGCCATTCGCCTTCCGCCACTCGCCTGCCATAGAGCCCCATCAACTGGCCAAGCTCACGCTTGTCAAATACCACGGGTTTTTGCGATTTTTGTGGAAACCGCACTACTTGTGAGCCTGTATAATCGCCAATCGTCATTGAGCTGTAACATGCGACTGGGATGACAAATTCGCAAGAGGTGAAAATATCCCATTTTTGCCTCAATTCGCCCAAGTCTTGAACAAGATGCAGGAGCACAAAATGAACGTTGCCTCTACAGCCCGGCCAGTTCGCTTTGTTAAAGCCCCCCAGCCCCTCAAAGCCCCTGTAACTGGCCGGGCCCCCTGCATCCAAGTTGAGTATCCCTCAGGACTTGCGTTAGTTTGTGAGTATGTAAGTCCTTAGAGGCGGTTGCCAGTTGCAACCGCCCTTTTTTTGTCCCTATAAGCGGCCCAGAATTAATGAGGGCCACTATGTCCAAACCACAACCGCAAGAATTCCAAGCTGAAGTCGGCAAACTTCTGCACCTGATGGTGCATTCAGTTTATTCAGACCGCGATGTCTTCTTACGTGAACTGATTTCCAATGCCTCTGATGCGCTTGACAAGCTGCGCTATGAAGCCATCGCCAAGCCAGAACTGCTGGAACAAGACGCCGCCCTTGCCATCACCATTACTTCCGACACGAAAGCCAAAACACTGACCATTGCTGACAGCGGCATCGGCATGTCAGCTAAGGAGCTCACGGAAAACTTGGGCACCATTGCCAAATCCGGCACGCAGAAGTTTGTTGAAAAGGCCAAGGATGCGCCACAACTCATCGGCCAATTTGGTGTGGGCTTCTATTCAGCTTTTATGGTGGCTGGCGAAATTGAAGTTTTTTCGCGTAAAGCCGGTGCCAAGGTGTGCAATGTTTGGCGCTCAAATGGTGAAGGCACGTTTACAGTGGAAGAAGCAGACGCGGGCCAGCGCGGCACACGCATTGTGCTGCACATGCGTGATGATGCGCTAGATTATCTTGAGCCTTGGAAAATTGAACAAGTGGTCAAAACCTATTCTGATCACATCACTCATCCTATCATGTTAGCCAGTGAAGGCGACGGCGAGGCCAAACAGATTAATTCGGCTTCAGCGATTTGGATGCAGCCCAAATCTAAGGTGACGGCAGAGCAACACAAAGAATTCTTCGGCCAACTTAGCCATACAACTGAAGCACCGGCCCTCACCATCCATTACCGTGCCGAAGGCAAACAAGAATATAACGTGCTGCTTTATGTGCCAGCCGAGCGCCCTTTTGATCTCTATGATCCCGAGCGCAAAGGCCGCCAAAAACTTTATGTAAAGCGTGTGTTTATTGCCGATGATGCGGGACTACTTCCGCCCTATCTCAGATTTGTGCGCGGCGTGGTGGATAGCTCTGATATGCCGCTCAATCTCAGTCGCGAAATGTTGCAGAACAATCCTGATGTGGCAGCCATCCGCAAGGCAGTCACCAACCGCGTGCTGCAGGAACTGAAGAAGCTCGGAGAAAGCGACGCAGAAACATTTACAAAAATCTGGGAAGCCTTCGGTCCGGTTATCAAAGAGGGCCTTTATGAGGATTGGGAACGCCGCGATGCATTATTTGAGGTGGCGCGTTTTAAATCCACCAAACGTGCTTCCATCACCTTGAAGGAATACATTGCGGATCTGAAAGAAAACCAAACTGCAATTTATTATCTGACCGGCGAAGATGCAGCCAAAGCCGCCGCCAGCCCACAACTTGAAGGCTATAAATCGCGTGACATTGAAGTGTTATTGTTGACCGATCCAGTAGATTCGTTCTGGGTGCGCACTGCAATGGGCTTTGAAGGCAAGCCTTTTAAGTCGGTATCGCAGGGTGCGGGAGATCTTGATACCATCAAACCCGCCGAAGAGAAAAAATCAGAAGCCAAAGACACGCCCGAAACCGCAGCACTCATCGCGGCTTTCAAGCTGGCGCTTGGCACGCGTGTATCCGACGTGCGCGCTTCTAAGCGCCTCACGGATTCGGCTTGTTGCATCGTCAATGATGGGCAAATGGATAGAACCTTGGAAAAGCTTTTATCGCGCCAGAAAGATTCCGGCGTTGCAATTTCAGCACCGGTGTTGGAAATCAATCCAAGCCACGTGCTCATCACGGCTTTGGCCGCTTCATTAAAAGCCAAAGGCCCAAGCGCCGTGGAAGACGCGGCACATTTGCTGCTTGATCAGGCGACAATGTTGGAAGGTGAAGTGGTGGCTGATCCATCGGCTTTCGCCAAAAGGCTGGATGCAATGATGGCCAAGGCCTTCGTTTAAAATATATTCTTCTCAAACAACGGACGATTCTCAGCGATGCGTTCTACGCCCATCGCTTTTAAGTCAATGCTGCGATATTCACCAAAGCAAATGAGTTCAGCCAAGGCATTGCCCGTGGCTGGCCCCTGTTGAATGCCATGGCCGGAAAAGCCATTTCCAAAATAGAAGTTTTCCAGCGCAGGATGACGACCAATTATGCCGTTATAGTCAAACCAGTTATAGTCATAATGGCCTACATAACTCGACACCACTTTCAGTGTCTCACAAGCTGGAATGCGCCCATAGACCGAGGGCCAAATTTTTTCCTCAAACCAGTGATGCTCCATTTCCCAATCTTTAGTCTGGGGCTCTTCGTCATCGGAAGGCGTGAAGCCGAATAGAAAATTACGTCCCTCTGGCCGCCAATAGACTCCGTCTGTATTGAACCAAGCTGGGCCTTTACGAAATTCTTCAGGTGCCGCTGGGCAATCCACCACATAGACATAACGTTTGGCGGCAGAGACAGGCAGATCAAAGCCCACCAAGGCGGCGACTGCCCCACCAGATGTGCCTGCGGCATTTACAACGGCCCCAGCACCGATTTTACCTGCAAGTTTAAGTGTCACGGCTTTTACTTTGTCATCCGCTTCAATGGCTATCACCTCATCGGCGATATACTCAACGCCTCGAGCAACAGCTCCTTTGCGAATGAGTTGTAGAAACCCGTAAGGATCAAACCAACCTTCACCGGTTCGGCCCCAGCTGCCCATGGCAACGTCATCAAAATTGGCAAATGGAAAATTCCTTTTTAGGTCGGCTTGGTCATAAACCACAGTGTCCACACCCATGGAGTTTTGCAATTTGGCATTGTCCATCAATGTATCAACCGAAGCTTCACTCGCCAAAACCAAATAGCCCTGTTCGCGAAAACTGATGTCTGCGTCTGCGCCAAATTCCTGCTTCAACCCGCGAATGAGGCGTAACGTGAAACCCGAAAGTAAAATGTTCTCTGGTGTTGAAAACTGTCCGCGAATACCACCCCAAGATAAGGGCGTGCAGGCTTTTGAATAAGTCGGGTCTTTTTCGATTACAGCAATACTGCCGGTGAACCCATTCTTGCGTAAATAATAAGCGGTGGATGAACCCATGATGCCGCCGCCCACAATCACCACATCATAGTGCTTCATCAAATCCACCCACTATCCATAAGGTAGAGCAGCACAGTTGCAGTAACTGCTGAAAGTGCTGTTCCCGCGGCAACAGCACCCGAAACTGCTGGAACCGCCTCCTCATTGCGTTGTGCAAACAAAAACGCGTTGGCACCAGTGGGCATAGAGGCAAACAACACGGCAATTTTGCTCCACAGCGGCGGTGTCACAAATACAAAATGGCTGAGAATGAAAACCACCAAGGGTGCTAAAAACATTTTGAGGCCGATCAAGGCGAATGTGCCGCCCCACGATCCTTTAAGTGAATAACTCGATAGTGAAACACCCAGCGCAAATAGTGCAGTTGGTACCGAAGCATCTGCCAACATCGAGAGGGTTTTGTCTGGAATCGGATGAAGGCCAAGCCCGGTGAAGCGCCAAAACACGCCAGCGAGCACGGCAACCACAATAGCATTCGTACCCAAATTGCGGATCAACTGGCGGCCCAGCGAAGCCCAATGAATTCCAGCCTCATTACGTGCGAGTTCTCTTTGCAGCGTTGCCGCGGTCCATAGGATAGGCGAATGTATCGAAAGGATGAGTCCGAGCGGAACACCAACGCTATCGCCAAAATGTGCAATGGCCAAAGGGCCGCCGAGCAAACCCACATTGCCAAAGCCAGTGGCCATGGAAGCAGACGCGCCACCGGAAAAATTTAAACTATCAAACTTTTTGGAAATAAACGCCGCTGCAATCCAAGCAATCGCAATACCACCAAAAAATGCGGCCCACAGGCCCCAAGGTGCACCTTCGCTTGAATCCATCGTGGCCATGGTGCGAAATAAAAAAGCCGGAATGGCTACGTTAAACACGAATAGGCCCAGTCCACGTCCAGCCGTTGCATCAAGAATTTTGGCCCAAGCAAAAATATAGCCAAGAACGATGAGGCCAAAGACCGGGAGGACGGTGGTGAGGATTGCGGCCAATCACTTACGCCCAAGGATGAGCAGCCGCATTCTTTTTTTCAAAGGCAGAGATAGAATTGGATTTTTCCATCGTCAGTGCAATGTCATCCAAACCATTGAGCAAACAATGTTTGCGAAAGGCATCAATCTCAAACTTCACCGTGCCGCCATCTGGCCCACGAATTTCTTGATTGGGAAGATCAATGGTCATCGTGGCATTAGCGCCGCGTGAAGCATCGTCCATCAACAGCTTCAGCTGTTCAGGCGTAACCCTGATCGGCAAAATGCCATTTTTAAAACAGTTGTTATAAAAAATATCGGCAAAGCTGGTCGAGATCACACAGCGAATGCCAAAATCCAGCAAGGCCCATGGCGCATGCTCGCGGCTGGAACCACACCCAAAGTTATCACCGGCGACTAAAATCTCAGCTTTGCGATAGGCTGGCTTATTGAGCACAAAGCCCGGTACCTCGACGCCATCTTGCGTAAAGCGCATTTCATAAAAAAGAGATTTGCCTAAGCCCGTGCGCTTAATCGTTTTCAAAAATTGCTTGGGAATGATCATGTCGGTGTCAACGTTCACAACGTTCATCGGTGCAGCAACACCGTTCAACACTTCAAATTTTTTCATGTTTCATTCTCCTTATATCAGATCAACCGAGGCTGCTTCATCGGCCCCTATCATAATGTTCAAATTCTGCACGGCAGCGCCAGAAGCACCTTTGCCGAGATTGTCATAAATAGCCATCAACACAAACTGCCCAAGCACTTCATTGCCGTGAAGCGAAAGCCGCATGCGATTGCTATTGTTCAACGCTTCAGGGTTTAATGCCTCGGCCGAGCCAAGAGCGGCCACCTCAATAAAGCGCGCGCCAGCATGATGCGCCGCAATTACTTGATGCAAATGCTCCAAAGTTGTTCCCGCCTTCAATTGGCTGGCGAACAGCGGCACAGTGGTCAGCATGCCTTGAGCAAAATCCCCCACCACGGGCTGAAACAACACATCATGCTTTGTGCCAGTGTATAATTTCATCTCGGGCAAGTGCTTGTGATTAAAGCTGAGGCCATAAGGCGTGAATTCAGAAGCCTGATCACCCTTGGCCAAATAATCTTCAATCATCTTTTTGCCGCCACCAGTGTAGCCAGAAATTCCACCATAGTTCAGCGGCACATCGGGTGACAAAAGTCCGGCATCAATCAATGGCTTCACCAAAGCAATCATACCTTGCGGCCAACAGCCAGGATTTGTGACCCGCTTTGCTATAGCAATTTTTGCGCGCTGCCCTTTGTTCAGTTCGGCAAAGCCGTAAGCCCAATCGGGATTCACCCGATGAGCTGATGAGGCATCAATCACCCGCGTTTTGGAATTGGCATCAATAAGTGCGACAGCTTCCACTGCTGCTGCATCCGGCAAACACAGAATGGCCACATCCACGCTGTTAAGCAAATCGGCGCGCGCTTGTGCATCCTTGCGTTTGTCAGCTGCAATCGAAACCATCTCTAAATCCATGCGATTTTTCAGCCGGTCGCGGATTTGCAATCCGGTGGTGCCAGCTTCGCCGTCAATAAATATCGTGTGTTTTCTTGCCATTCGTGGGCGCTTCTAGCCCTAGCGCCCGTTCCGATCAAGTTGCAGAGTTGACCGACAAGAGCGGGCCTCTGCTAAAATGAATTGAAAATGAACGAAGGCCTCAGGGTCGGTTCAGTTGGCCGAGGCTAAACCTACATACATCATCGGCAATCAAGCCCCTGAATTAAAACTAAGGAACGCACCATGAAAAAGACCCTGATCGCTCTCGCCGCCGCTGCCACCCTTGCAGTAGGCTTTTCTGCAACCGCCAATGCTGACAGCTTTGGTTTTGGCTTTGGTGGATATGGCCAACCACACTTTGGCATTTCCATAAATGATGGATATGGCGGCGGCTACGGCTGGGGCCGCCCACGCTGCCACACTGAATGGGTGCCAGGCTGGAACCATCCACACCGTGTTTTGGTTTGCCGCCGCTAGGCTCGCCACAGGCCCTAAATGCAAAAAGCCGCCATTTTCTGGCGGCTTTTTAAATTCAACTCGAAATCAATTACTACTTGGCGATTTCCGCCGCTTGGACATTCATAGCATGAACGGCCGTGAAACCTGCAAGAGCACCTGTGACAATTGTCAAACCCACGAGAGCCACCAACACGCGACGTAAAAACTTTACGTCTGCTGTAACCGTTGTTCCGTTCATATTTGCCCCTGTCTTTTTGACGCTGACCCAAACTTACGATTTGAGCTTATCTTGAGAGCGTTCATTTAGAGTAAACGGTTTGATTTGCCACGCCAAAGGCTAAACCCGCCTCGCAAGTGAAGCATTGCAGCTATGCAAAAAACCCAAGGCCGCTAAAGGCGGATATCCACAAAATGCCCGGCCAAAGCCGCTGCCGCAGCCATGCGAGGCGACACCAGATGCGTGCGACCTTTGTAACCCTGCCTACCCTCAAAATTGCGGTTTGAGGTGGAAGCGGCACGTTGTTCGGGTTTCAACTGGTCTGGGTTCATGGCGAGGCACATCGAACAGCCAGGCTCGCGCCATTCAAAGCCCGCGGCTTTGAAAATCTTGTCGAGGCCTTCAGCTTCTGCCTGTTCCTTCACAAGGCCAGAGCCTGGAACGATCATGGCATAAGCCAAACGCTCAGATACCTTTTTGCCCTGCACCACCTCGGCCACAGCGCGCAAGTCTTCAATGCGGCCATTGGTGCATGAACCGATCCACACAACGTCTAGGCCAATGTCAGTGATTTTCTGTCCAGCTTTGAGGCCCATATATTCAAGAGCGCGAATTTTGGATTGGCGCTTGCCTTCATCAGCAATCAGCGCCGGATCAGGCACAGCACCCGAAACCGAAACCACATCCTCAGGCGATGTGCCCCAAGAAACAATTGGTGGCAGATTAGCCGCATCCAATTTCACGATGCGGTCAAAATGTGCGCCTTCGTCGGTGTTGAGCGTATCCCAATAACGCCGAGCCGCATCCCACTGTGCACCCTTGGGCGCCATCGGCCTGCCATTTAGATAAGCGTAAGCCTTTTCATCGGGTGCAACCATGCCAGCACGAGCACCACCCTCAATGGTCATGTTACAAACCGTCATACGACCTTCCATCGAAAGATCGCAGATCGCTTCGCCGGTAAATTCAATCACTGAGCCTGTGCCGCCCGCCGTGCCAATTTCGCCGATGATCGCAAGGATGATATCCTTGGCAGTGGAATGTTTGGCCAATTTATTATTGACCTCAACCTTCATGTTCTTGGCTTTTTTCTGGATCAGCGTTTGCGTGGCAAGAACATGCTCAACTTCAGACGTGCCGATCCCATGAGCCAATGCACCGAAAGCACCATGGGTTGAAGTGTGGCTATCCCCACATACAATGGTGGTGCCCGGCAAGGTAAAACCCTGCTCTGGCCCAACCACGTGAACGATGCCTTGGCGCTTATCCATTTCGTTGAAATAGGGAACACCAAATTCTTTCGCATTGGCGGCAAGTGTTTCCACTTGAATGCGGCTTTCTTCTTCAGCAATCCCTTGAGAACGATCCGTGGTGGGCACGTTATGGTCAACCACTGCCAAAGTCTTTTCGGGATGGCGCACTTTGCGCCCCGTCATGCGCAGGCCTTCAAACGCTTGTGGGCTGGTCACTTCATGCACAAGGTGGCGATCAATATAGAGCAAACATGTGCCATCTGCGGCTTCGTGAGCCACGTGATCATCCCAAATCTTGTCGTATAAAGTGCGTGCTTTGGTCATTGTCTTAATCCTAGCCCAAATCCTGATTTCGGAGGCTATTTAACCACTTGCAACCCAGAGTCAAAGCCCCCACGCGTTAATCGCAATTCTGCCATGCTTGTGGCGTGAAACTAAGCTAGCGCTTTACCTAAATAGGCGGTATTTTGATTTCATCAAATGAGGCTCCCCATGTTTAACAAAATTGCACCCATCGCTTTGATCACTCTCACATTAGCGCTGCCAACCACTGCCTATGCCCAGCTTGATAGCGCGTCATATATCGAAGCAACCTCCGCCGTCATGGACGCAGGCCTAGCCGCACCAGAAATTCGCCATCTTCACAACGTGCCTTCAGTTGGCGTGATTAGTCTTGCAGACGGTTTTCGTACCCGATCGGGCCAATATACAAATGATGTAGAACTGATAGCATCACAAAATGGCTATTGGGTAAGCCGCTTGCGCCACGCACTCGCCGCCAATCCTGTCACCAGACGCGCGATGGACGAGCATGGTGTAAATGTTAACCGCGTGGACGGTGTTTCAATCGGCTCAACTGGTTCGCTGCGGTTTTTTGTTGAGTAATTATGAGGGCCGACAGTATTGAGATCGCGCCACTAGGTAGTGGAGATCTCGATTCGGTTTCAACGCTCTACCATACCATTTGGCACGAAACTCACGCACCCTATCAAGACGCACGAATTGCTAAATCGCGCGACTTAAAGTTCTTCAAATCTCGACTGCAACGCTGGAATGAGAACACATTGGTCGCCCGCATCGGCGCCGAACTTGCGGGATTTGCGAGTTGGGAGGGTCCAGCCCTAGAAGCCTTATATGTCGTACCGCGATGCCGTTCTTCGGGCGTTGGGGCAAGACTCTTGGCCAGAGCAGAAGTTGACATGCGTAAGTTTGGCCCAAGCGAACTATTGCTCGATTGCGTTTGCGCAAATGCGGCTGGCCGCAAATTTTATGAGGGCAACGGCTGGCGTGTTCTCAAAACAGCTGAACTTCGCGATGACATCTATCAAGATATCGTCACTCCACATTGGCTTATGGTCAAATAAAAAAGGCCGGTCTCACAACCGGCCTTTCTGAATTCAAATATCGAAAAACTTATTTGCCTTGGGCAACCAATTCCTTGGCCTGACCAACCCAGTCTTCCTTCTTGCTCTTGCCCTTAAGGCCGAGCTTTTCGTCGAGAGCAAAAATCTGCTCATCATTCATTTCAGCAATCTGCTTCACCGAAGTAATGCCTTCCGCAATGAGCTGCTCCTTGACCTTTGGGCCAACGCCCGCGATCAAAGACACATCATCAATTGCCACTTCGGATTTATGGCTGTGCACTTCGCCCACAGGTGCCAACGCTGCGCTGTTATCCTGCAACTCGGTGATACGAGCGGCTTTGCCGGTGAGGCCCTTGAGATAGTAAAGTTTCGCACGGCGCACTTTGCCGCGGCGCACCAGTTTCACGCTGTCCAACAAAGGAGAGTAAATTGGGAAAATACGTTCCACACCTTCGCCATATGACAATTTGCGAACGGTGAAGCTTTCATTCAAGCCGCCGCCGTTGCGCGAAATGCACAGGCCTTCATAGGCCTGAACGCGGGTGCGCTCGCCTTCAACAACTTTTACGTTGACGATAACAGTATCGCCAGGGCGGAAATCTGGGAGCTGGCGCTTGGCGACAACAACAGCCATCTGCTCTTTTTCAAGCTGCTCAATGATATTCATGTGGGAAAATCCTATTCTTCGAAGTTGTGCGGCTTAAACGGCAAAGCTGTGCAAAAGTCAACCTTTGCCCTTGATGAATTTATCATAGAGATCTGGCCTACGGGCTTTGGTCAATTCCATCCGCTGGGCGGCTTTCCATTTGGCAATGGCCTTATGATCACCCGATTGGAGAATCGCTGGAATTTCAAGGCCTTCCCAGATATTTGGCTTGGTATAATGCGGGTGTTCCAAGAGCCCGTCCTCGAAGCTTTCTTCGGCATGAGATTGATCGTGCCCCATCACCCCAGGCAAAAGCCGGACGACAGCGTCAAGCAGGGTGAGTGCCGCAGGCTCACCACCTGAGAGCACATAATCGCCCACCGAAACCTCTTCGAGGCCGCGCGCATCAATCACCCGCTCGTCGATGCCTTCAAAACGGCCGCAGATAATCATACAGCCTTCGCCGGCCGCCAATTCACGCACGCGTGCCTGCGTGAGCGGTGTGCCGCGTGGGCTCATCAACAGGCGCGGCCCGGTATGCCGCGTGGCATCAATGGCCTTAGCCAGAATATCCGGCTTAAACACCATGCCAGCACCACCGCCAGCTAAGTGATCGTCAACCGTGCGGTGTTTATCCATAGCGAAGGTGCGAATATCCACCGCCTCAAATTTCCACTTGCCATCGCGCAAAGCTTTGCCCGCCAGAGAATGCCCCAGCGTGCCGGGAAACATGTCCGGGAACAGTGTGAGTATGGCGGCGCTGAATGTCATTCTTCGCTCAAATAACCTTCTGGCAAATTGAGTGTGACCATATCAGAAACTGAGGTGATGGAGGAAACCGGAATCAGCATCCCGCCTTCCAACTCCATTAATTCACCTGCGCCGAAATTTTGAAAGCCGACAATGCGGCCAAGGTCTTTTCCCTCGACCACCGCTGGCTTGCCTTGAACGTCGCAGAGATAAATCTCGCCTTGCTTCAAGGCAGGCAATTTCTCGCGCGCCACAAACAATTCAGTTCCGCGCAAAGCTTCGGCGGCATTGCGGTCTGCTATATTCATCAGCACACAGATGAAATCATTGATCTGTGCACGGAACTTATTTATCTCAAAGGTCCCCCCATCTTTGGAAACGAGCGGACCATATGTAGCAAAGGCTTTGGGATCGGAAGTGAAGCTTCTCAACTTCACTTCCCCCTTGATACCATGCGCACCGATAATGGTGGCAACGTGGATCATCGTGTCATCGCCCGCTTGCGGGAGAGGACATAAACATTAAGCCGCAGGTGCTTCGGCAGGTGCAGCAGCCGCAGCAGCGGCGGCCTCAGCGGCAGCAGCTTTGGCGGCTTCTGCGGCCACAGCAGCAGCTTCAGCATTCTTCGCCGCAGCAGCTTCGCGCTCAGTGCGCTTCTTGCCGGGCTTGGCTTTGTTTGGATTGTTGCGCGCTTCGCGCTTCAATACGCCCAACTTGTCGAGGAAGCGAAGCACTCGGTCGGTTGGCTGAGCGCCTTTCTTCAACCAGTCAGCGGCCTTGGTGGTGTCCAGCTTCATACGGTCGGCTGAATCCTTTGGCAGCATCGGATTGAACATGCCGATCACGTCGATATATTTGCCATCGCGTGGGCTGGTCGCAGCTGCGACAACGATGTGATAGTAAGGACGCTTCTTGGTACCAGCGCGAGCCAGACGAATTTTCAGTGACATTGGTAGTTCTCCTTTAATGTTTCAAAAAGTTTGAAGGGGATAGATGGCGGTAAATGGTGCATTGAAAATTGCGATAAGTAATTTGAGATTCAGCCACAGCACCCATACGCTTTGCTAAGGCGATCGAAGGCGCATTCTCATCAGCGATGAGGCTCATCGCAGTTTTCCAATTCAGTTTTCTATAGGCGTGAGCCAATGCAGCAATTGCTGCTTCGGTGGCAAAACCTTGATGTTGATGTTCGGGATAAATGCACCAACCAATTTCAGGTTCAGGCCATTCCATCGGGTAGTAAGTTCCGCAGTAACCAATGTGGTCGCCCGAGTCTTTGCGCTCAACACTCCAGTTGCCATAGCCACGCAATAACCAATGCCCCGCGAAATAAGCCATGGCGCGCCAAGCTTCGCCTTCTGTTTCACTTGGCATCACAAATTGAGCGGCTTGCTTGTTCAACTTGAACTTGGCAAAATTCTTTAGGTCACTCTCGCGCCATTCGCGCAAAATCAGGCGTTCGGTTTCAACCACGGGGATGATCATTTCTTTTTGCCCAATCCCTTGAATGGATTGAGGCCACCTAATCCCGGCAAGCCGCCGCCTAGGCCCGGCAATTTCGGCATTCCACCAGGAAGGCCTTTCATCAGCTCATTCATGTCTGGCATTTTCGGCGCAGCGCCGCCAAATGAGTCACCGCCGGAATTCACCATGTCGCGCAGCTCTGGCGGCAAAGATGCTGGATCCATTCCAGCAAGTTCTTTCTGCATGGCTTCCATCTCAGCTTCTGACGGCATGGCCTTGCCACCCATCATCTTGCCGAGAAGACCTTTGCCTTGGCCCATCTGTTTCATCAAATCGGCCATTTGGGCATGCATTTTGAGCAGCTTATTGATGTCTTCAGGCTTGGTGCCGCTGCCCGCAGCTATGCGCTTGCGACGTTTGCCATCAATGATTTTTGGATTGCGCCGTTCTTGCTTGGTCATCGAACCGATGATTGCCAGCTGGCGATTAAAAACAGTTTTGTCGAGATCAACGCCTTCAAGCTGTTTTGTAACTTTGCCCATGCCCGGCAGCATTTTCATCACACCGCCCATGCCACCAAGGCTTTGAATCTGTTTCAGCTGATCGGACAAATCATTCAGATCAAAGGCACCTTTACGCATCCGTTCAGCAATTTTGCGCGCCTTTTCGTGATCGATATTTTGCGCGGCTTGTTCAACAAGCGAGACAACGTCGCCCATGCCCAAGATGCGGCCAGCAATTCGGTCAGGATGGAAATCTTCCAGCCCTTCCATTTTTTCGCTGGTGCCTAAAAGCTTAATCGGCTTGCCGGTCACCGCGCGCATGGAAAGTGCAGCACCACCACGGCCATCGCCGTCAATGCGCGTCAGCACAATGCCGGTGATGCCGATTTTCTCGTCGAAGGCACGCGCCAAGTTAACCGCGTCTTGACCCGTGAGCGAATCCGCCACCAGCAAAGTTTCTTTAGGCTTGGCAATATCGCGCACCGCAGCGGCCTCGGCCAACAGCTCTTCATCAATGTGCAGGCGGCCAGCCGTATCCAGCATCACCACATCATAAGCGCCCTTGCGGGCTTCACTCATCGCGCGCTTGGCGATTTGAATGGGGCTTTCGCCTTTGATGATGGGCAGCGTATCGACTTTGACTTGCTTGCCGAGAATTTGGAGCTGCTCTTGCGCGGCCGGGCGGCTGGTATCCAGCGACGCCATCAACACTTTGCGCTTTTCACGTTCAAGCAAACGCTTGGCGATTTTTGCAGTCGTGGTGGTTTTGCCAGAGCCTTGCAGGCCCACCATGAGAATGGCGACAGGTGGGCTGGCGCGTAAATTCAAAGCCGATTGATCAGAGCCAAGCGTTTCCACCAAAGTGTCGTGAACGATCTTCACCACCATCTGGCCAGGCTTGATCGACTTGACAACATCAGCGCCCACCGCGCGCTCGCGCACTTTTTCGGTGAAGGATTTGACGACTTCTAATGCAACGTCAGCCTCAAGCAACGCGCGGCGCACTTCGCGCATGGCCACATCGACATCCGCCTCCGACAGGCTGCCACGGCCTGTGAGTGTGTCGAATATGCCAGAAAGGCGCTCGCTTAAGGTCTCAAACATATGTTCTCTCAGTTAGGCGCAGACCAAACGAAAACAACACCCGGGAGCGAAACTCGCTGCCAGATGTGGGCTTTTTGACCTCCCGGGAATAAGAACCCCATGTGTCAGAAAGCTGTAGACGTAAGGAAATGCGTCTGAATAGGCGCGGACATAGGGGAATTGGGGGCGGGAGTCAAATTAGTTGCGTCGCGATTCGGTCAAGTATATCGTTGAATACAGCATGAACGCGATACCTGATCATAACCAATTTGGGCTAGGCGCATATTCAATCGCCGAAGCAGCAAGACTATTGCGCATTTCTACTGCCAAAATTCGACGCTGGGTTAACGGATACAAGTTTGCGACTATTCTCAGTCCAATCAATCACTTGCAACCGCCACTTTGGGCTACCCAGTACCCAAAGGTTGGTGACGACTACTATTTGGGATTTAAAGACCTCATTGAACTTAAAATCGTCAAGGCTTTCTTGGATCAAGGCGTATCGCTACAAACGGTACGTAAATGTCTCCAAGAAGCGCGTGCAATCACTGACGACACCCATCCTTTCACAACTACTCGGTTCAAGTCAGATGGTGAAACTATTTTCTTGGACCAAGTTGACGAGGCGGGAGCTGAAAAAACGCTCGATTTAAAGCGTCGACAATATGTTATCAGAAAGATGATTGAGCAGAGCTTCAAGGATCTCGACCTTACAGATAGGACAGTGGCCAGTTGGCGGCCATTCAACGGCAAAAAATCAATTATTATTGATCCGTTACGGTCTTTCGGCCAACCAATTGCCAATGATTTTGGTATTCCTACTATTGTACTAAGACAGGCATTGGAAGCGGAAGGCTCGATTCAATCTGTCTCACGACTCTATGAAATTCCTCCAAGTGTTATCCGCGATGCAGTGGCATTTGAAGTGAGCCTCGAAGCTGCTTGAAAGTATTCCTTGACCACAATCTTTCACCAAAAATCGCGCGCGCACTCGCTGAGCTGTTCAAAGACCAACATGAAGTTGTGGCGGTCCGCGATATATTTCCTATCAATATTTCCGACAGGGATTGGATTCAGCAGCTATCGCGTGAAGATCGTTGGGTTGTTATTTCTGGTGATCGGCGAATTACAAAGAACAAAATTGAATATGCTGCATTTCGTAGTTCAAGACTAATTGGATTTTTTCTCAATCCAGGTCTTCAAAAAGCATCAGTAGTAAAACAGACTGAGCGAATCCTTGCGCAATGGCCAACCATGGTGAAGCAGGTCGAGTTGGTGCGTGGCAGTGCGGTTTTCGAGTTGCAGATGAAGGGTACAAATCTGAAGCAACTCAAGGACTAATTATGCCCCAGCCCATCCGCATCTTCACCTCCCCACCCCTCATCCTCGCAGGCCGGAATAAGACCTTCCCCATCGGCCCATCGGCCGGCATCAAAGAGCTTTGGCAAGTCTTCATGACGGACTTTGGCAAGATCGAAGGGCAAGTGGGCTTCAATGCTTATGGCGTGTGCCACTCTTTTGGCGGCGGAATGATGGATTATATGTGCGCCGTGGAAGTGAAAGACGCAGGCCAAGTGCCCGGTTACATGTACACACTCACTATCGCCTCGCGGCGCACGGCAGTGTTTCTGCATGAGGGCGATATTGCCGGCTTGCCCAAAACCTGGGGCAAGATATTCGATGAATGGCTGCCCGCCGCCAAACTCAAATTGGCCCAAGGCCCGCAGTTTGAAGTTTACGGCGAGGCCTTCAATAAGGGCGATGACAGAATCGAGATTTTCATTCCGGTGAAATAATCACTTCGTTAAAGCGGTTTTGATGAGCGCCTTGGCCTCATCAGAACTCCAAGGCGCTGGCCCCAGTAAGCGCCCAATTTCGCGGCCGTCCTTATCTAACAACAGTGTTACCGGCAGACCGGGCGCGCGCAAGGCGTCCAGTGCTGTGCCTTTTTGATCGGCATAAAGCGTTAAATTTTGTGCCCCCACTTGCTTCAGATAATCCCAAGAAGGGGCGTAACCCTTCAAATCTTCGCTCAGCTCAATTACCTGAAAATCCGCCCCGCCCAGCTCGCGCTGAAGCTTGGCCAGTTCCGGCATTTCCTTGCGGCAAGGCGCACACCAGGTGGCCCAGAGGTTCAACAACGTCACTTTGCCCTTAAAAACCGCATTATCTTTGGGAACCCCCATTCCATCAGCAAAGCTTAAGGCGGGCAGCTCTTTGGGTGTGGCTTGTGCGATGTAAGCGGCCATGCCCGCACCAGATTCCGCCACTGGCCCAATCTTCACCTTGCCATCAGGGCTGGTGAACAAGTAAATGCCAAGGCCAACAACGACGATGGCCAAAAGAGCGGTTAAAGTGGTTTTATTCATGCTAGCACTAATCCAAGGCGAATAAGGTTTCTCGATGACCAATAAAATGTGGGGCGGGCGGTTTGCCAAGGGCCCTGATGCCATAATGAGCAAGATCAATGCATCAATTGATTTTGATCAGAAGTTATACGCCGAAGATATCGCCGGATCAAAGGCCCATGCCCAGATGCTGGCGAGCCAAGGCATTATCACCAAGGCTGATGCTTCTGCCATCACCAAAGGGCTGGACGAGATCAAGGTCGAGATTGAAGGCGGAAAGTTTAAGTTTTCGCAGGCGCTTGAAGATATTCACCTCAATATCGAAAGCCGTTTGAAGGAATTGATAGGTGATGCCGCTGGCCGATTGCACACGGCGCGTTCACGCAATGATCAGGTGGCGCTGGATTTTCGGCTGTTCATACGCACCGCGGTCGATGAGCTTTGCGTTCAGGTGAAAGATGTGATGCTGGCATTAGCCGAAAAAGCTGAAGCCGAGGCCGCAACCATCATGCCCGGCTTTACTCATTTACAAGTGGCGCAGCCGATAACCTTCGGTCATCACCTGCTCGCTTACGTTGAAATGCTGTCGCGTGATTTATCGCGGCTGCAAGATGCGCGTAAAAGGATGAACGAAAGCCCGCTGGGTGCAGCAGCACTTGCTGGCACGTCATATCCCATTAACCGCGCCGCCACCGCCAAGGCCTTGGGCTTTGCTGGCCCAACGCGCAATTCAATGGATTCAGTGGCGTCTCGCGATTTTGCGTTAGAAGTTCTGGCGGCTTGTTCGATCTGTGCGATCAACTTGTCACGGCTGGCTGAAGAGATTGTGATCTGGTCGAGCGCACAGTTCAACTTTGTGAAACTGTCGGATAAATTCACCACCGGCTCATCGATCATGCCGCAAAAGCGCAATCCGGATGCTGCGGAGTTGATCCGCGCTAAGCCGGGCCGCATCCTGGGCGCATTCACCGCTTTGAGCGTGGTGATGAAAGGCTTGCCGCTGACTTATTCCAAAGACATGCAAGAAGACAAAGAACAAGTCTTTGACGCGTTGGAAAATATGGAATTGGCATTGGCCGCCATGGCCGGCATGGTGCGCGATATGAAGCCCAATCACGCCGCAATGAAAGCTGCCGCTTCAACTGGATTCAGCACCGCCACCGATCTGGCCGATTGGCTGGTGCAGAAATTGAAGATGCCATTTCGCGAAGCCCATCATGTGTCGGGCCGCATCGTGGCTTTGGCGGAAAAGAAAAATGTTTTGCTCTCGCAGCTTTCGCTCGCTGAGCTTCAATCCGTACACGGAGCAATCGACGCCTCGGTGTTCAAAGTTCTTTCGGTCGAAGCGTCGGTAAAATCGCGCATCAGCTTTGGCGGCACTGCGCCCTCAAATGTGAAGCGTGAAGCCAAACGCTGGCTTAAAATTTTGAAAGTCAAAACCAAATGAAAAAGCTTCTTATCCTGGCACTCTGTCTTGGATGTCTCTCGGCCTGCGGTGTGCGCGGTGATCCGGTGGCACCATCGCAAGCTGGAACCGTGGTAAACTAATGCACCATTTCGCTTACAAATCCGGAATTCTTCACGCTGAAGATGTCAATCTCGCTGAGCTCGCCAATGATGTGGGAACCCCTTTTTATTGCTATTCCACGGCAACGATTGAGCGCCACTACAAGGTTTTAGATGAAGCCTTCAAAGGCACCGAACACACCATTTGCTATGCGGTGAAGGCCAATTCCAACCAAGCGGTGATCAAAACGATGGCAGCTTTGGGTGCTGGCATGGACGTGGTGTCCGAAGGTGAGCTGCGCCGCGCGCTCGCCGCAGGTGTGCCCGCCCGCAAGATCGTGTTCTCTGGCGTGGGCAAAACTGCTCGTGAAATGGCCCTGGCTTTGCGTGAGGGTATTGCCTGTTTCAATGTTGAGTCTGAGCCAGAATTGGAACTGCTCAATGAAGTGGCGGGGCGTGTGGGTCAACGCGCTGCGGTTTCTATTCGCGTCAACCCTGATGTTGATGCCAAAACCCACGCCAAGATCACCACCGGAAAGGCCGACAACAAATTCGGCATTTCATATTTACGCGCCTCAGAAGTTTATGCCCGTGCCGCCGCCTTGCCCAACCTTGATGTCACTGGCGTGGATATGCATATCGGCAGCCAGATCACTGAGCTGGCACCCTTTGAGCAAGCCTTCAAGCTGATGGCCGAACTTGTGGTCAAACTGAAATCCGAAGGCCACAATATTCGCCATCTCGATTTGGGCGGCGGACTTGGAGTGCCTTACCGCGGCACCAATGATGTGCCGCCTCATCCTGATGAATATGCCGCCATGGTGAAGCGCACGCTCGGCCATCTTGGCCTCAAATATATGATGGAACCCGGCCGCCTCATTGTTGGCAATGCTGGCATCATGATCACACGCGTGATCTATGTGAAAGAAAACGAAGGCCGTCATTTCATCATTCAAGACGGTGCGATGAATGATTTGATCCGCCCGACGCTTTATGATGCTTATCATGAAATCATCAGTGTGAATGAGAACCATAACGCGCAGATGTTCGAGGCCGATGTGGTAGGGCCAGTGTGTGAGACAGGTGACTATTTCGCTAAAGGTCGCCGTCTGCCCAAGGTCAAAGCAGGTGATCTTCTAGCTGTAATGACTGCAGGCGCTTACGGTGCTGTTCAGTCTGGCACTTATAACACGCGGCCTTTAATTCCTGAGGTTTTGGTTAAAGGCGATAAATGGGCCTTGGTTCGCCCACGCCAAACTTATGAGGAATTGATCGGGCTTGATCAGCTCGCACCTTGGCAAGATTAACTTCACAAGTTTAACTTCAAGAGTGATCGCATCTTCGCCTAAATCCTGTTAGAAAAGTGAACATGGCCGATCCACGCCTAAACTCGATTGCCACAAAAATCCGCCTGCAGCGTTTGGCGCTGTGGATGGAGGCTGTGTGGCCTGCGCTCCAGCACCCGCTGATAGTGATTGCGATTGGCCTTAGCTTGCTATGGTCGGGCGTATTTTTACATTTGCCAACCGGTTTACCGGTGCTGTTATTGGCAGGCCTTGGCTTGTTGTTGATATTCAGCCTCAGACCTTTGATGAAAATGGTTTTTCCTTCGCGTCTTGCAGCTGCACGAGCCTTGGAAAAGAACAATACGCTTCAACATCGCGCCGCCTCGAGCCTTGAAGATGTTCCGGTGTCAGGTGCTGGAAGCACCGAGCTGTGGCAGGCCCATGTGGAGCGCAATCTTGCAGCTATAAAGAATCTTTCGGTTGCAGCACCTCGCTCCAACTGGCGACAATTTGATCCACTGGCCTTGCGACTGCCGGTGGTGATGGCCCTCTGCACAGCCTTCCTACTGGGCAGTGGCGAAATAAAATCCGGCTTCCAATCAGCATTTCATTTTGTCATGCCCGCACCAGCAAAGCCTCCTGTGCTGGATGCGTGGCTTAAACCACCAACCTACACTGGAAAGCCACCGTTGCTGCTCACATCACCTGCCATGCAAGAGCGCTTGGCGGCCAATCCTGAACTGAACATTCCAGAGAACTCATTGCTGAGCTTGCGGCTGCAAGGAGCAACCAAACCACGCCTGCTTGTGCTTTCGCCAGGCACACCTGACCAAGAGGTGAAGCTGGCTGAAATGAAGGCGGAGGAAAAGGATGGCACCTTTACAGTAGAGGCAAAGCTTGACAGGCCAGCCACACTCAAAGTTTTCGATGGCACTCAGGTTTTGGCCACATGGCAAGTCACCACGATAACTGATGAGCCGCCTAAGATTGAATTTGTTGATGAGCCTAAAGCCGATGACACTGGCAAGCTTTCCGTGAAGTGGCATGCCAATGATGATTATGGTGTCAAATCCGTAACGACCGAAATTGTATTGGCAGATCAGCAAGACAATGCTGAGGGCTTTGAAGGAAACGGGGTATTTTTATATCCGCCGCCTGAGTTCAAAATTGCCATGGCCAAGCCCAATTCAAAAGACGACACAGAAACTTCACTTTCGGATTTGGCTTCTCATCCGTGGGCCGGACTTTGGGTGGAGATGACACTGACTGCCTCTGACGCCGCCGGCCACAAAACTTCAACCGCGCCTAAAAGATTGCGCATGCCTGAGCGTGATTTCATCATGCCCTTGGCGCGCGCATTTGCCGAACAGCGCAAACGCTTTATCCTCTCACCCGATGATGCACCAGACGCCGCAACCATGATTGGTGCCATGTTGCTTTATCCATTCGAGCTTAATGGCCGCATGGGTTTGCAAATTAATATCGCCAGCCTTAACGCCAGACTGGCCAATGCGTCACATCCCGATGATGTGGTTGCCGCAGTGAAAGATTTTTGGCCGCTCATTCAGGCGGTTGAGGATGGCAACTTGGGCGACAGCAAAACCCGCCTGAAGCAATTGGCCGATCAACTACGCCAAGCACTGCGTGAAGGCGCATCCAAAGAACGCATCCAAGACCTGATGAAGAAGTTGCAAGACGAGATGAACAAGCTCGCCCAACAGATGCAGAAGGACGCAGAGCAGCGTCTTGCCGAAGGCGCCAAGCCCACGCCCGGCCCATCGGTAAGCCCTCAGCAATTGCAAGACATGCTTGACCAGATAGGCAAGCTAAATGAACAAGGCAACACCGACCAAGCTGAACAGATGTTGTCACAGCTGGACCAGATGCTACAAAACCTAAGACCAGGCCAAGGACAGCAGGCTGAAGGTGGCCAACCTGGGCAAGGCCAAATGAACGGCCTTTCTGGTTTGTTGGACAAGCAACAGAAGTTGATGGATCAAACCCAGCGCCTTGGACAAGGCGGCAAGGGCACCAAGCCCGGTGAAAACAATAATGGTGGAGGTGGTGATTCGGCTGGGGATTTAGCCAATAGACAAAAGAGCCTGCGCGACGAGCTTGACCAAATGGGCAAAGGTCTTTCGCCCGAAGATGGTGGCGATAAATTTGGGGAAGCCCAGAAAAACATGGGCGATGCCGAAGATGCGCTGCGCCAGGGCAATAAGGGCGAGGCGCTGCGTCAACAAAACAAGGCCATGCGCAACATGATTCAAGGCATGGGCAAACTGGCGGAGCAGATGGGCAAAGAAGGCGGCGACAAACAGGGCAATGCCAATAGGCAGGGCAATTCGCGAAATGAGGATCCCTTAGGCCGTATCCCGAACCGGCAGCCGAATGTCGGGCCAGATAAAAATATTGTGCCCTCTGAAATTGCGCGTAAAAAAGCACGTGAAATTCTGGAAGAGCTGCGCGGCAGAGCCAATGAGCAAGGCCTTGATAGCGAAACCAAGGACTACCTTAACGGACTTCTGAAAGGTCTGCAGTAAAGCTTTTAAAGTTGACGATCTTTCACTTCATAAGTGAAGCAGCTAGCATCGTGCGATGCTTTACTTCACCACATGCCCCACAAAGGGCAACTCGCGGAATTGATGCGCCATATCCATCCCATAACCCACCACAAACAGATCTGGGCAATCAAATGCACAGAAATCTGCCTTGACCGATGCCGCCAAATGTCCGGGCTTGAACAACAATACCGCAGACTTCACCGATGATGCGCCACGCGCCACCAACAAGTCTTTAGCAAAAGCCAAAGTGCGGCCCGATTCAAGAATATCGTCCACCAGCAACACATCGCGGTCTTGCACCAGTGATTCAATATCGCGCAACACCTCAACCTTGCCGGACGATGTTGTGGCCGCACGGTAAGATGCGAGAATCATGAAATCAACTTCCGGCGACAAACCTGCATGATGCATGGCGCGAATGAGATCAGCCGCAAAAATGAAACTGCCTTTGAGAACCGGCACAACCAAAAGCCGCTTAGGTTTGGTGGCAGCTATTTCTGCTGCAAGGCTTTTGATGCGGGTTGCAATTTGCTCGGCTGAAAACAAGACATCAATACGATGCCCATCTATGTTGAGTGTGCTCATAGAGCAGGGTTTGAGCCTATTTCACTGGCATGTGCAAAGCGAATTTGCAGAGTGTTGGCAAGTTCCGGCGGGGCAGCAATCCGCGTTGAAAAAGCTGTGGTTTCACCCGGGCGCAGCGGCCTAGCAGTTGTATCCAACGTCCAACTATAGAGCTCTTTGCCATCCGCGTCATTCAGCGCAAAGCGCATACTTGGAATTTTGCGAACATCATTGGTGGAATTGCTAATCTCGCCCTTCACCATCAAAATATGCTGACCATCTATATTTTTGTTCAGCTGTTCAACGCGCCTGATATCAAGACCATAGATATTCACAGCCCAACCTAGCTTTTGATAAAGCTTGGCGGTTATCGGCGCGGCCATAACCGTAGCTTCGGGTGCTACCAGCGCAAAAATGAAAGGCAGCACAGCACATAAGCCAAGCGACGCCCAGCCGCCTATCTTTTTAAATCCGGCGACACGCTTGGCGGCATATTGAATGCGCGCCGCTTTGGCGGCCTCAACCAGACGCGCCACATCCAAATCAGGTTCGGGCTCAGGTTCAATCACTTGCAAAGACCGAGAGGTGGAAACTGGCACCACATCTCGAGCTGGATATTTCTTCCAATGGTGGCCACAACGCCGACAAGTTAGCGTCAGAATATCATTCTGCGCTTGGTGGCCAAGGTCATATCGGGTGGTGCAAGATGGGCAGGAAACGATCATTGTCGCCTAAAATGAGTTTGATTCGGTTTTTGGTGCCCGTTGGCACCAGTAAGCCTGAGATAACGATGAACAGGGTTAATGCGGGGTTAAGTGGCCTTGGTTGTGCAGCTTGAAAATGTCACATTACGCTATGGTGAGGGGCCAGAGATCCTCAAACATGTGTCCTTTGGGCTGGCACCGGGGGATTTGCGGTTTCTCTCCGGCAAATCAGGTGCAGGGAAATCCACTTTGCTGCGCCTGCTATTCTTAATGCTGAAACCCACCTCCGGTGCGGCGCATGTGTTTGGGCAAAATGTTAAAAACCTCACGCAAAGAGATGTTGCACTTTTGCGCCGAAAGCTGGGCGTGGTATTCCAAGATTTTCGTCTGCTTCCGCATATGAGTGTTTTTGACAACGTGGCTCTGCCACTGCGCGCAGCAGGCTTAAGGCGTGAAGCCTATGCTGGCGATGTGAATGATCTGTTGGATTGGGTTGGCCTTAAAGGCCGCGCTAAAGAAGTGCCGCAAATGCTTTCAGGCGGTGAGATGCAGCGCGTGGCGATCGCGAGGGCCGTTGTGGCCAAACCCCAGCTTATTTTGGCGGATGAACCCACCGGAAACGTTGATGCCGTTATGGCGCGTCGCCTGATGCATCTTTTTCAAGAGTTAAACAAACTTGGTGCCACGGTATTGATTGCCACGCATGATGAGCACTTGATGGCGGGCGCGAAGGGGCGGATTCTGCGCCTTCAAGATCACGCGGTGGTGGCACAATGAAGGCCGATTCTTCTGGCAGAAATGTTGCGATTTTTCCGACCGACGCCGCACCTTGGCGGGCCCTTGGTGTGACCATGGCGGTGATGTGTTATCTGGCCTGTCTGGCGCTTGCTGGCTTACTTTTAGCACAGCACGCCACCTCAGCTTGGATCAGCGACGTCTCCACTGAAGTGACCATTCTGGTTCGCCCATTGGAGGGCGTGGATGTGGATGTCGAAGTGGCAAAGGCTGTCAGCCTTGCTAAAGGCGTTGAAGGCGTAACTGCTGTTACTGCGCTTGATAAATCTGAGGCAGCAAAATTATTAGAACCTTGGCTGGGCAAAGACGTGGCCACGGGCTTGCCCTTGCCGAGATTGATTGCTTTGCAACTTGATAGCAAAATCAATCCGGACTTTTCTGGTTTGGAACAAACCCTGTCCAACCAAGTGAAAGGCGCCAGTTTGGACACACATCAAAAATGGCAAAAGGAATTTGCCAATCTAGGGCGCGCGCTGATTATTTTAGCAGCGGCTGTACTGGCTTTGATTGCGCTTGCTACAACGGCCTTGGTTTCATATGCCGCACGCAGCGTGATGGAAACCCACGCCTCAGTTATTGAAGTTTTGAAATTGGTAGGAGCAGAGCCTTCCTTCATCGCCAAGGCCAATGACAAACAATTTTTGACGGTTGGCATTGTTGCCGGCGGATGTGGATTTATTTTTGGCCTGCTCAGTCTTATTGTATTAGGATATTTTGTTCCACAGACCGGAACACAAACCACAACAATGGGTGGTGCGTTGCTTTTTGGGCCTGACCATGTTGCAATGACTTTGGCCCTCATGCTTCTCATTCCCATCACCGCAACCTTGTTGGCCCTATGGACAGCGCGGATCACTTTGCTTCGAGCCTTGGCACATTCATGATCTTTTTGCGCTCACTCATTTTTAACGCCACTTTTTATGTGGCCATGATTTTGTTTCTAATCGTGTTTTCACCCGTGTTATTGATGCCGCGCATTTATGCAATCCGCGCGCTGCAACTTTGGGGGCGCAGCGCCAATTGGTTGATGACCACAATTTGCCAAATTGAAATTGAAGTGCGAGGAGCCGAGAACATTCCACCGGGACCATTGCTGGTCGTGGGTAAACATCAATCAATTTGGGAGACTTTTGCGCTGCCGCCACTGTTTGATGATCCATGCATGGTGGAGAAGAAGGAACTATTTTACATCCCCATTTATGGTTGGCCTTACACTTACAAGTTCAGGATGATTGGGGTGGATCGCAGTGCTGGCTCCAAAGCGCTGAAAGATTTAATCAGGCGCGGCAAAGAAGAAATTGCCCGCGGCCGCCAGATCATAATTCTGCCTGAAGGCACAAGACGGGCAGTGGGCGCTGTGCCTGACTACAAATCAGGTGCTGCAGCTCTGTATAATGCGCTTGGCGTACCTTGTGTGGCCTTTGGTCTTAATGCTGGATTGTTCTGGCCACGCCGTCAATTTTTGCGAAAGCCCGGCAAGATCGTGATTGAGTTTTCAAAGCCCCTGCCTTCTGGCCTGCCCCGCAAACAATTCGACAAGGTGATGCAGGACACGATTGAGGGTATCACCAACCGGTTGATTTCCGAAAATCGTTCTTGACATGTTCTATTTATTGTTCCATATCCGTTCTCATGCAGATATTTGGATCACCCATTTCAAAAACCGCCAGCGCCGATTTACCGGAGCTTTCTGAACGTTTCTGGTTTTGGCGCGGCGCTTCTGGCCAAAATTATATTCATTCAGTTTATGCACCTGATTCATGCCCGCCACTGCCGGGTGCGGTCTATGTGGGAGTCAAGCGCTCTGGTTCCATGCGCTTGGCTGTGGCCGTGGGCCGTTTTGGGCCATTCTGGGATCATGCCAGCCCAATGGCTTTAGCTAATAGTTTTGGTGATTGCGATGAGGTGCATGTGCATCTTCTGGCGCGCAACCCAGAAAGTGCTGAGGCGGTGCAGGCCGATCTGGTTGCTGCTATGCTTGATAATGTACCTGTCGGCTTTGCTCAAGAAAGCGAAGCTCAACCGCAATCAAATCACATGCGGGGCGAGCAGCTCCAAGCTTTCGTCATGAATGCCAAGCTGCCTCAGATGCAAGATCGTATTGGCTACATATTGGCGGCATGAACCTTTGGTGCCCTGGCCTTGGCCTATATAGGCCAAGAGTTTTTCGGTTGGCATCTCAGTTGCGAATTGCTTGCTTTGCCGATTGGCCACATAGGTAATGGCAGAAAGCGCCTTTGAACCTCCCATCACATGCACGGGCAATGCCTTTTCAACATAAACATCGCCCAACATCTCACGTTTGCGAACGCGGTCAATCACCTCCGCCCAAACTTCATCTGCGATGTCATATAGCAAGCCTTCACAGAAGCCGCCTTCATCCAGGCCCAGCACCAGCCCTGGAAATTCCGGCGTTCCACGATAGTGATGCGAAAAAACTGAAAGCCTGCGATGAAAGCCAATAAGGCGCGCGGGCCTCGCCCCCACAAATTCAAATTCTGGCCGCCACATCAGAGAGCCATAGGCAAAAATCCGTTGCGTAGTTTCTGTGCTCAACTCTTGTCACGTCCAAAGTTAGGCGCTGCGGTATCTTGCCCAGCCGCAATAATGCCGCGCCGCACTTCTCGCGCCCGTGTGAAAAGATTAAACAATGTCTCGCCGTCGCCCCAACGCACGGCGCGTTGTAACACTGCCAGCTCCTCGGTGAAGCGACCTAGCATTTCCAAGACTGCTTCCTTGTTGTTCAAGAAAACATCGCGCCACATGGTGGGATCAGACGCGGCAATGCGGGTGAAATCACGAAAGCCTGAAGCAGAGTATTTAATCACTTCGGAATCAGTCACTGTTTCGAGATCAGCGGCGGTTGCCACGGTATTATAAGCAATCAGATGCGGCAAATGGCTGGTGATTGCCAAGACCAAATCATGATGATCTGCCGTCATCACATCGACATTGGAACCCAGTGCCTCCCAAAACTTTGTCAGCTTTTCAATTGCAGCAACATCCGTGCCAGCAACAGGCGTAAGAATACACCAACGATGATGAAACAATTCGGCAAAGCCTGAACGCGGCCCCGATTGTTCTGTGCCCGCAATAGGATGGCCGGGAATGAAGTGAACGTTCAAAGGCAAATGCGGTGCGCAGTCTCTCACGATTGCGCCTTTCACAGACCCCACATCGGTGAAGATGGCGCCTTCGCGCAGTTGCTTGCCCGTTGCTTCGGCTAATGCTGCGCAAGCTCCGACTGGAGCACAAAGGATAACCAGATCAGCCCCATTCACGGCATCTGCAGGGTTTTCAAAAACTTCTGAAACCAAGCCAATTTCCAAGGCCACTTTGCGTGTCTCAGCGCTTTTGGCATGGCCCACTAAAACCTTAGCCAGGCCTTGGGCCTTCACGCCATGGCAGATCGATGAGCCAATAAGGCCCAAGCCCAAAACAGCAATTTTCTCAAACATGGCACTCATATACGAAATTCTTTCAAACTGGCAACCACAGCATAATTTGCCTCTTCAGTTCCAACACTAAGCCGCAACGCCGCAGGCAAGCCATAAGAAGAAACAGCGCGCAGAATCAAGCCGTGTGATGAAAGAAAATCATCTGCCGCCTTGGCCTGTTCAGCCGTATCAAAATGGATGAGCAAAAAGTTACCCACTGATGGCGTTACCTTATAACCAAGTTTTGCAATTTCGGTGGAAAGCCAGTTCAGCCATTTTGTATTATGGGCAACAGCAGCATCAATAAAGCTTTGATCTTCGACCGCAGCAACACCTGCGCGTAGCGCCGGCAAGTTTATGTTAAAAGGCCCGCGAATACGGTTGAGCACATCTGCAATCGCTGGCGGGCAATAAGCCCACCCCAAACGCAAACCCGCAAGGCCGTAAATTTTAGAGAACGTTCTCGTCATCACCACATTGTCATGGTTTTCAACCAGTGCCACGCCCGCATCATAATCATTGGCCATTACAAATTCGGCATAGGCCGCATCCAGTACTAATAACACATGCTGCGGCAAACCCTGATGAAGGCGTTTAACCTCGGAAGCTGTGAGATAGGTTCCCGTTGGATTATTGGGATTGGCCAAAAACACCATCTTCGTCTTGGCAGTTACGCGTGAAAGGATCTCGCCTACATCAGCACGAAAATCTTTTTCCGGCGCCACAATCGCCTTCGCCCCATTCGATGAAATAGCAATGGGATAAACCAAAAAACCAAACTGCGAATAGATCGCCTCGTCGTCCGGCCCCAAATAAGCATGGGCTAAAAGTTGCAACACTTCATCAGAGCCTGCGCCGCAGACGATGTTTTCAGCCTTAAGCCCGTGTCGCCTTGCAAGGGCTTCACGCAAAGCCAAGGCACTGCCGTCTGGATATAAAGCTAAATCTTTGGTCGCATCAGTGAAAGCGGCAGTGGCTTTGGGGCTTGCCCCAATAGCAGACTCGTTGGAGGAAAGTTTAAACACCTTGCCAGTCTTTGCGCCAGATTTACCCGGCACATAGGCGTGAATCTCCATAATGCCTTTTTTGGGCGCGGGGCCAGTCAGGGGTTTGGTGCTCATCTCAATCAACTCTCAAACATCAAACTCATGGCTATAAGGCGCAACCTCCGCCAAGCCAAGTACAACTCACAATCTACAATTTGGCGGCAGGTTGTGCCCCCGGCAACAAAACCGGCCTGAAACGAGGCAACGCCCGTCTTGCCTGTTTGCCAAGTGAATAGGCATGAACTTGCTTAGTGGCGATAGCGATATTCAATCCTGCAAATCCGCCAATGCCCAATTTTGCTAATGGTTCGAGCGCCTTCAAAACACCTGCCCCGGCCAATGGCGGAGAAATAAATGCTGGAGCAATGGAAGAAACCGAAAATTGCGCATCCTTCAATAGCTTCGTTAATTGGCCGCGTGAAAACGGCTGGCCTTGGCCAAAGGGTGTTGCTTCAGAAATGGCCCAAAGACCGCGCCTATTGGGCACAATCAAAATTAATTTTCCTTGTGGTGCTAAAACCCGCCAAACCTCTGTCATCAAGTCCTCAGCGCTTTCAGAAAACTCTAAGGCATGAATAAGCAAAGCCACATCAACGCTGTTGTCTGAAAGTGGCAGGGCAAGATCATCCACCAAAGCCGATTTCACCGCACCCTCTTGTGGCCAATGCACCACACCACCACGCGCCATCATGAATGAAAGGTGGCGGCTTTGCGCCGTGAGATAAGGCGAGGCATAACCCAGCCCCATCACCAAGGCATCAGAGCGCTGTGGCAAATGCTGCCCAAGCCTGACACTCAACAACTCAAGCGTGGCTTTTCCCAAGGCATGGGTATAAAAGTCGGCGGTGTCTAAAATATGCATTGGCGAGAGACTAGCGCGATAAATTGATCGCGTCATCCTTGCCAGAAATTGGGGTAAATATATGTCTCATATCGATATGCGGCCGTTTATGTGCCGAAGCGATAACTATGGTCTGATCCTTCACGAAAGCAAAAGTGGATCCACTGCTGCGGTTGATGCGCCTGATGCCGATGCAATTGAAAAAGAGTTGCGCAAATTTGGCCGCCAACTCACCCATATATTTGTCACCCATCACCATGCTGATCATACCGACGGCATTTTGCAATTGAAGGAACTATTTGGCTGTAAAGTCATTGGTCCAGCGGCTGAGGCTGATAAAATTCCGGGGTTAGATATCGCTGTCCGCGGTGGCGAAAGCTTTCAGTGGGCGGGGCGCAAAGTTGATGTGATAGATTGCCCGGGCCACACCAAAGGCCATATCGCCTTTCACATGCCAGAAGAGTTCTCTCTATTTGCAGCCGACACTTTATTCTCAGTGGGCTGTGGCCGCGTGATTGAGGGTACGATGGAACAGATGTACCACTCGGTCACCCAGTTTAAATCTTTGCCGCCGCTTACTTACCTCTACTGCGGCCATGAATATACCTTAGCCAATTGCATTTTTGCTCTGACAATTGATCCCGACAATCGCCATTTGCAGGCAAGGCGCAATGAGGCGGAAGCCCTCATCAAGCAGGGCAAAATGACATGCCCGTCAAGCATGGGCAATGAGTTTAAAACCAACCCCTATTTGCGACTGAATGATCCTGCTATCCGCCGAAATTTGGGAATGGAGAACGCCACGGATTTAGAAGTTTTCACCGCCATTCGCCGTGCCAAGGATGTTTTTAAATCCGCTTGAATGTGTCCTTCGCCGCAATCATAGCACCTAGCGTAATCAACAGGCAGGCCAGCGCAACACTCCAGTGGAAAGTTGCAAGGCCAGTTGCAATCAACAACAGTGTTGAGAATAAAGGCGAGCAATAGGATAGAGCACCCAGCACAAATATGTCGCCATGCTTGAGGCCAAAATCCCACGCGTAAAAAGCAACGCCAACCGGAAAAAACCCAAGAGCACCAATAGCCGCCCAAGCGCCTGCGCTTTGCGGCCAAATCGTGGGCTCAAGCATAACATGTGCCAGGGCAGATAACATCGCTGTGGCCAAGCAAAAGCCAGCGATCACATCAGTGGGCACCTTTTTGGTTTGGCGCGCCAACGGTGAATAGCCAGCCCAGATGAGCGGCAGCGGAAGCGCTAACAAATGTCCGAGTTGAAGACCGCCGACAAAAACCTTTGTACTGCCATGGCTTATCACCAATGCGGCACCCAACAAGCCCAGTGCCGTACCGATGATATGATGCGGGCGAATTTTTTCTCCGGGGAGAAGGCCGGAAAGAACAACAATCAACGTCGGCCACAGATAGGCAATCAATGAGACATCAATTGCCGGAGCATTTTGCACCGCTGCAAAATACAAGGCGTGATAGCTGAACAAACCGCCGACCCCCAAAGCCCAAACTTTCCAGTTTTGTGCAAGCGCTTTAGCTGCAGCGGGCCGCTTCACCCAACTGGCCATGCCAACCAAGCTGCCAATGAAAAAGGTTATTGCTGTCAACTCAAATGGCGGAACAACCACAGCCAAAGATGATAGAGCGGCCAAGGTTGCCCACATAGCAATCGCGAGGAAGCCGATAGCAGTAGCACCACTTCTGCTCATGCGTGAGGAGTGTCTGGTCTGCTGTACCTACTGGTGGCAATACTAACCACAACCGCAGCAAGAATGATTGAGCCACCAATAAGCGTATTCATATCAGGCATCTCATTGGCAAAGGCCCAAGACCAAAAAGGATTGAACACTGCATCCAACATTGCGATGATGGCCAGCATGACGGCTGAAACTGATTTGGCACCCCAACCATAAAGAACGAGCGGCAGGCCGAGTTGCACTGCACCCATGACTAACAGCAAACCCATGTCATGGCCGGTGAGCATAAAGGCGGAATTTTTGGAGACTGTTATGCTTGCAACACCTGCAACTACAAAACTCAGAAAACCACCAAGGCAAAAGGCCGTCATCATGTCAAAATGGCGATAGAGCCGCAGTAAAAGCGTCTGCAGTGCAAAGGTAATTGGAACTCCCAAAGCCAAAACGATGCCCCATGTATTATGTACCGCATAGCCATGCCTTACGATAACGACCACACCTACGATTGCCAGAACTCCTGCCAGCCAATTCATTGCGGAAGGCCTCTCACCTATCACCCAGTAGCTGAGCAAGGCCGTAATCAAAGGCGATGTTGCGCCAATTGTGGAAACCGTGGCCGTATTGGTGATGGTGAGTGATGCAACGTAACAAGTAGTGCCAAATGCAAAGCCAACCGCAGAGATAATCATGGCTGAGAGTGGCACTTGCCGGAAGACATCTACCAAGCCACCGCGGTGGCGCAATGTAAGATAAACCAGCAGAGTTATTGCAAGCCAAAACCCACGCCAGCAGGAGATTTGCCAGCCATCAAGGTTGGGCAACAACCGAACAAACAGGCCTGAAAGGCTCCAGCCCAATGTCGCCAGCACAACCAAACCAAAGCCTTGTCTTGATTGTATTGGATGTTGCAAATTGCGCCCCCGATTCGAAAATCAGGCTATCAAAATGGGCAAACCATTGGAAGGATGATTTCACCATCATACAATTTTAAATAGAATTCTTTTGTTCTCACTGAGCCTTACTGAGCCTTATATTGCCTGGATCATAGGGGCTTTCATGGGTCACAATGGCTTTGAACAACTTGCCAAGAATTTTGATGTCTAGTTCTTTGCCCTGCTCTGCATAATCCGGCTTTACCATCGCCAAGGCCAAAGATTCGCCCACGCGCCAGCCATAGCCGCCACTTGTGGCACGACCAATGAGCTTCCCGTTTGCATAAATTGGCTCCGAGCCACGCGCATCCGAATCGTTTTCGGTAATGCCCAGCACCTTCAGCGTCACAAAATTCCAGTTGAGGCCTTTTTCATGGGCGGCGATTAAGGCATCGCGGCCGATAAACTGACCTTTGTTCGGATGCACAAATCGGTCAAGCCCCGATTCATAGGCCGAATATTCAATCGACAATTCACGTGGTATAAGCCGATAAGACTTTTCGATGGAGAGCGATGACATGGCCTTAATACCAAAAGGTCTGATGCCAAATTCCTTGCCAGCTTGCATCAACTGATCAAAAAGTGCCACCTGTTGTTCCACCGGCCCGTGGAATTCATAACCAAGCTCACCCACGAAATTAACCCGCAACACATGCGCCGTTGTGGTGCCCACACAAAGTTCTTTGCCCGACAACCACGAGAAGGCCTCATTAGATAAATCAGCAGGTGTAAGTTTGGCCAAAACCTTTCGCGCCATAGGCCCAGCCAAAACCAAAACACCAAGACGCGTGGTGAGTGCATTGAGCCGCACAGAGCCATCCATTGGCGCAAGCTTCCTCAAATAGTCGTGGTCATGGCGCTCATAAGCGCCAGCCGAGACTAAATAAAATCGCCCCGGCTGCCATTCATAAACTGTGAATTCAGCGCGAACCCCGCCACGAGGTGTGAGCAAATGGCACAGCGCAATGCGGCCCTGCTTCTTTGGAATTTTGTTGGCGAGAATGGATTCAAGCCACTCACGCGCACCAGCGCCAGAAACTTCCATCTTGGCAAAGGCAGACATGTCTTGAAGGCCAACGCCATTCATCACATTCAAACATTCCTCACCCACAAACTCGAAATAGTTTGAGCGGCGGAAAGACCATTTCTCTTTAATCCTGCCATCTTCGGCCACGGGCGCGTGATTGTGATTGGTGAGTGTATCGTCGGAATTAAGTTCCTCCTTCGAAAGCCCATAATCCTTGGGTGCAAACCAGCCGGGCCTTTCCCATCCATAAACACTGCCGAACACAGCACCCAAATCTTTCATCCTGTCATAAGCCGGGCTGCGCTTTAAGGGTCGCGCTGCACTGCGCTCTTCATCAGGATAATGCGGCGTGAATACGTTTGAATAGGCTTCCTCATTCTTTTTAACGAGATAGCCTTTTGTGGCGTAAGGCCCAAATCGGCGCGGATCAACGCCCATCATGTCAATTGTGGGTTCTCCATCTACAATCCATTCAGCGAGCTGCCAGCCAGCACCACCGGCCGCCGTCACCCCAAAGGAATGACCTTCATTCAACCAGAAATTCTTCTTATCCCATGCTGGGCCAATGATTGGAGAGCCATCGGGCGTATAAGCAATGGCACCATTATAAACCTTCTTGATGCCCACTTCGCCGAAAGCTGGCACGCGCGTGATCGCTGTTTCAATATAAGGTGCAAGGCGGTCTAAATCTTCTTGGAACAATTCATATTCTGACGCAGCAGAAGGCCCGTCCACATAACATACTGGCGCGCCCTTCTCATAAGGGCCGAGTAAAAACCCGCCATTTTCTTCGCGCATATACCAACTGGAATCTGCCTCACGCAGCACACCCATTTCTGGCAAGCCTTTAGCTTGGCGTTCTTTGATAAGCGGATGCGCCTCGGTGACAATATATTGGTGCTCAACCGGGATCACCGGAATATCAAGGCCCACCATTGCGCCCGTGGCCCGCGCGAAGTTACCCGAGCAAGAGACAACATGTTCACAGCTGATGTCACCTTTATCCGTTTTCACAAGCCATTCGCCGGAAGGCGCTTGTTCAATGGCTATCACGCAAGTGTTGCGGTAAATTTCAGCCCCACGCATACGCGCGCCCTTGGCCAGTGCCTGAGTGAGATCAGCAGGTTGAATGTAACCATCATCGGGATGCTGAATAGCTCCCAGTAAGCCATCAGTTTCACACAACGGCCAGATTTCTTTCACTTGTGCTGGTGTGAGAATGTTGACCTTGATGCCGATGGTTTCGGCAACGCCTGCATAATACATAAACTCGTCCATGCGGTCTTTGGTGCGCGCCAAGCGGATATTGGAAACTTTTTTGAAACCCACGTTTTGGCCGGTTTCCTTTTCCAACTCCTGATAAAACTGCACCGAGTATTTATGGATTTGTCCGACTGAATAAGACAGGTTGAACAGTGGCAACAATCCAGCGGCATGCCAGGTGGAGCCGGAAGTCAGCTCTTTGCGCTCAACCAAAACAACATCGCTCCAGCCTTTTTTAGCAAGATGATAAAGTGTAGAAACGCCGACAACTCCGCCGCCAATCACCACCACTCGCGCTTGTGTTTTCATTGTATTATTCTCACTCTCAAGATCATTTAGATAAAGCCTTGGCGCTCCCTGTCAATCACCCTGGGAGGTAAAGCAGATCCTTCGGCATGTTGATATTGAGGAAAGGGTCATAGTCTTTGACTGGCCATTCCACCTGCTTTGCTTTTGCGGCAGCGGCAAAATCCTTCACACGAATCAAACCATCCAAGACATCTAAGGACTCAACTGGCCAAAATCCGGTGAGATAATGGGCTTGCCCGCCAGAGGCAGCAATCGCCGCACCGTGACCTGATAATTGCGCTCGCAAATCAGGCGGCAGCAGTGGTGTATCACAAGGTGAAGTTAAAACCGCATCAAAGCCAAGCTCAACCGCATAGGTTAAGACTGCATGTAAACCCGCCACGGGCGTTCCGGTTTCGATTTTATCTGGCACGATCACTAGGCCTAGGTGCTCCAGATCATTGGCATTGATGATCAACTGATCTGTCTGAACCGACAGTCTTTCAATTACATGTGTAATAAGCGTCTTGCCCCGCCATTCAATGAAGGCTTTATCCTGACCCATACGACGAGACTTTCCACCCGCAATGATGGCACCTAAAATTCTCATGCGTGTGCATAAATCCGATTGGGTGGCAGTGTGAGCGTTAATGCATCACCTATTTTCACTTCACCTTCACGCTCAACCCAGGCCGTAACACCGCGCTTGTTGGTGGCGGCCTTCACAAAGCCCCAGCCCGCTTCACCGTGATGATCCACCACAACCTTTGCAACCTGGCTGCAAGGCGCATTTTCCATATCCACAACCAGTGTCGCGCCAGATGGAAATTGGAGCCGCGTTGAAGGCGGCAACAAAGTCAAATCCGCGATGCCAGAGATCAACATATTGGCACCAAGCCAAGTGGGATCAATATGTGAAATGCCTAAGGCATCAGCAATATCTTTCAGCTCATCGGGTGCCAATAGAGTCAACTGCCGCACATTGCGAATGGGCGTTTGTCTTGGATAAAGCAAAAGCGTTCTGCTGTCTGACAACCTTGTGAGCCCGGCATGACAATCACCTTCGGGGCCTGAGAAGAGTAAGTTCAATTTGCCAAGTGGTGCCTTTTCAAAGCCGCCGCCACGTGATGAGCGCGCATATAGCTGTTCCACTTTGCCTCGAAATGCCGCTTTGCGTTGCAATGCCATACTAGCCTCCTCAACTGGCCTCATCTATATGGGCTGGCATGGATGAAAGCCACGCCGAAATTACCCTTGATCTCTCAGGCCTGCTTTGCCCGCTGCCAGTATTGAAAGCGCGTAAGCGGCTTAACCAAATGAAACCTGGCACTGTTTTGCATGTTATCGCCACTGATCCTATGGCAGCGATAGACATGCCGCATTTTTGCAATGAGCAAGGCTATGAGCTTCTCAGCCAAACCAAAGATGGTTTAAGTCTGCACTTCCGAATTAGAAAAGCGCTTTGATCTTTGGTGGAAAGCCTGCAGTAACACTACCATCTTCATATTCAATCAATGGCCGCCGGATCAGCGATGTATGCGCGGCAGCGAGCTTGACGGCTTTCTTATCATCGAGGTTTTCAGTTTCTGAAGATGGCAACCCGCGCCAAGTATAGCCGCTACGATTGATCATCTTCTCCCAGCCACCAAGCGCTTTAGCCCAGCGTTCAATTTGCGCAGCCGAAGGCCTCTCTGCAGAATAATCGGTGAATTCGACAACGACCTTTTTGGACTTGATATAGTCCAGCGCCTTCATCGTTGTGTCGCACTTCTTGAGGCCCCAAGCCTTGATCTTTTTCATGTTACCTCACCAGTGAAAGGGTTTTATCTGTAGCCCCAGAGAAGGGATCAACCAGAGCCTGAAACAGATTTTCTATTTGTGCTTTTTCAACATCTTTCACAATGAATACCAAACGCGTCTGCGCCAAGCCATCTGGCCATGACGCCAATCGCACTGGCGGATGAAACACATGCTGTACGCCATGAATGGCGAGCGGGCGGTTCGGCTCATCTGATAACTTCAGCAAGCCTTTCACGCGCAACAGATTTGGCCCATGAAACGCAGTCAGCATTTCAAGAAACATCTCCAAGCCCTGTGGGCTTATGGCGCGTTCATCTCGCAACGCGAATGATCTGATATGCGCATCATGGCGCGAAACATCATGAGAGTGGTGATGCGGGCGCAACAAGGCTTCATCGTTGAGCCAGCCTTGAACGTTGAGTGATTTTGTCGCCGCATCAAACAGGCCCATGTTCAACAACCGCTCAGCCGTGGCCTCGCCACGGTGCGTGGTGAGCAACCGCGCGGTGGGATTGAGTGCGCGCAAACGGGCGGTGATGGTAAACATTTTTTCTTCGCCTTCAATGCCTTGCAGCAAGTCCAATTTGGTTAGAACAATACGGTCAGCAACTGCCACTTGTTTGACTGCTTCAGGATGGGCATCAAGCGTGGCATTGCCATTCACGCCGTCCACAACTGTGATAACACCCTCAAGTCGCAAACGCCTGAGCAACAACTCATCACGCATCAAAACATGTAACACTGGCGCAGGATCAGCCAATCCAGTTGTTTCAATCACAATGCGGTCAAAAGCTTTGATTGATCCTGCATCACGCTTAGCTAAAAGTTCACCCAAAGTGTCGATAAGATCACCGCGGATTGTACAACATAAACAGCCCGAGGACAGTTCAACGATGTTGTCATCTGATTTTTCAACAAGCAGATGATCAATGCCAACTTCGCCAAATTCGTTGATCACCACACAAGCATTGGCAAGCAGCGGATCTTTTAGCATCTGATTTAAAAGTGTCGTTTTTCCAGCGCCCAAAAAGCCCGTGATAACGGCTGTTGGAATTGGATCGGGCATTACTTATTTTTATCTGTGGCGGGTTTGGTTTTATCGGTTGACACTCTGGCGTCGGCTTTGGCATCTGTGCCGTCCGAGCCTTCAGCCACTGCAGGCTCGCTCGTATCGGCATCAGGTGGTGCCGCCGCTGCCATTTGCGCTAACAAGGTATCTGGCATCACATCGCAGGTTGCATTTTCAGTGTGATATTGTGCGCAGAGATCAAGACTTTTGGCCTGGTCCAAATTCCACAGCATGGCGGTGAAGCCCCCCTTGTTAGGCATTTCAATCACACTACCAATGCCCCCAGCATCTATGCCAATCGGGCTAATTAAGCGGCCGCGCAGCGCCATATCGGCTTTTTGTGATGTTTCAAAATTACCGAAGGAAATACCCCATCCAGCCAGCCGGTGCGCGTTTATCGGTGTCACCGGTTGCTTTTGCTTGCACACAGTGGTGGTCATATCAGCAGGCACGATTGCGCCGTAAGCTTGGTCAGTGATGTCACTCACGCGCTCATGACCGGGCTTGCCAATTTCATCAAAGCCGTCATCCAACATTGTTTTAGAAAGCGCTGCGCGCGCGTTACCAGAATGTGCGCCCAAAACCACTGATACAAGTTGGTGCCCGTCACGAATGGCAGAGCCCACCAGATTAAATCCACTGTTGCAAATAAAGCCGGTCTTCATGCCAACCGCTTCAGGCATGATGCGGATGAGGCTGTTGTAATTTGCCAACTTGCGCTTGCCAACGGTCACCGAGTCTTGTTTGAAATAATGCAAATATTGAGGAAATTCGTTGATGATAGTAGCAGCAATCACGCCAATATCACGCGCGCTGGAAATGTGGCGCGGATCAAAAAGCCCATTGGGATTGACAAAGTGTGTTGCTTGCAACCCCAAGCCTTTGGCAACCGTGTTCATTTCGACAGCAAAATTATCGGCGGAGCCGTCAGCCCCTTCGGCTAAAACATAAGCCATGTCGTTGGCTGAATGCACCAGCAAGGCCTGGAGAGCAAAGTCGACAGATACCATTTTGCCCGCAGGAAAGCCGATGTGTGATGCAGGTTGCGAATGGGCAAGTTCTGAGACCGTGAGCTGCTGATCCAGTTGCATGCTGCCATCACGCAGTTTTTTAAATATAATATAGGCCGTCATCAATTTGGTAAGCGAGGCTGGATACCAGGGCTCTCCGGCGCGGCTCGCTGAGAGAACCTCTCCGGTGAAGGGATCAAACAACAAAGTGGGGCCTTGCGGATCGGCCTTTGCTTCAGGTTTAGCGTCTTGTTTAGCGTCTTGGGCCAGCGCAATTGTGCCAAACGCCGCCATCAAGCTGATAGCGATTGAAGCACGCACGAAGGATTTAACGCCTTTTGCCATATTTCCTGTTTAACACAAAAACCGCAGACCAATAAAGCCTTGCAGTTACCTACAATTGGATGGTGCCCTTGGAGGGACTCGAACCCCCACTCCCTTGCGAAAAACAGATTTTGAGTCTGTCGCGTCTACCATTCCGCCACAAGGGCAATTTAGGAAGCGCTGTCTATGCGGAAGAACTTGCGCCGTCAACCCGAAACGCGCTTAAGCTTCCTCCATGATCCGCATCACCGATTCCTTCGTGATTGATGAGAAAGACATATCCGAGAGCTTTGTGCGCGCTTCTGGCCCCGGCGGCCAGAACGTTAACAAGGTTTCGACAGCTGTTGAATTGCGTTTCGACGTGAACCGCTGCACTCTGCCTTCGGATGCTTTAGAAAGGCTGGCAACGCTTGCGGGCCGCCAACTTACCAAAGACAATGTTCTGGTAATCGAAGCACAGGCTTTTCGTAGCCAAGAGCGCAACCGGGCGGATGCCTTAAACAAATTAATTATACTTTTGCGCAAATGCCTGGTTCGGCCCAAACGTCGAAGAGCAACAAAACCCACTTATTCTTCAACCTTGCGCCGCCTTGAAGGCAAGCAACACCGCAGCAAAACCAAGTCTTTGCGCCGCACAAAGATCGACCGAGATTAATCCAGATGAAAAAACTTTATGATTGGGTGCTGAGCCTGTCAGCGCGAAAATCCGCCGAAATTTGGCTTGCAGTGATTGCAGTGATTGAAAGTTCATTCTTTCTCATACCAGCGGATGTTTTATTCCTGCCCATGGCTTTGGCTCGGCCACAAAAGGCATACCGTCTGGCTCTCATTGCGACAGTGGCTTCAGTGGTTGGTGGCATTCTCGGTTATTTTATCGGCATGTTTCTCTTTGAGGCTTTGGCCAAACCTGTGCTTGCAACTTTCGGTGAATTGCAGAAATTTGAACAATTAAAGTCCTGTTCCGGCAATCAAACCCTTGTCGTACTTCTGCTCACCTCGGGTCTTGCCCATGTTCCACCGATCAAAATCGTGACCATTCTTGCCGGCGTTGTCCAGATTAACTTCGCCTTCTTTGTTGCGGCCTGCATCGTGGCCCGCGGTGCCAGATTTTTTGTACTTGCTTGGGCCCTGCGCCGTTGGGGCGAAGCGATTAAACATTTCATTGAGAACCGTCTTAGCCTGATTGCGGGCCTCATTGCAGCCATAGTCATAATGCTTTACGTAATCATCAAATTTTTGGGACACACGGGAACATTGGGATGCTGAAATCATTGTCACTGCGACAATCCACTTGGGTGGTCTTTGCAATTACGCTTGCTGTTATCTTGGGCGCGTGGGGCTTCCAATTTGCTGGTTATGAACCTTGTGAGTTATGCCTCAAACAACGTTGGGCCTATTATGCGGTGGTGCCAATCAGTGCAGCTTTGGCATTGATTGCTGGAAATAACCCAAGACTTCTACGCCAAGGCCTCATATTGCTTGGCCTTATCATGTTGGCCAGTTGCATTTTTGGCATCTTTCACTCAGGTGTCGAATGGAAGTTCTGGGCGGGCCCAACCACCTGCACCGGTGGTGGCGACGCCGCATTCACATCGGTCCTGCCCGATCTCAACAAACCAGCTGTGATGTGTGACCAACCCGCCATCCGCATTCTGGGAATATCACTGGCAGGCTACAACGCCTTGATCTCGGCCTTTGTGAGTGTGTTTGCCTTCGCCAAGGCCAAGCAAGCTTAAGGATCCAGTTCGGCATCCCAATAGAGATAATCCACCCAGCTTTTGTGCAAATGGTTGGGTGGAAATAAACGGCCATTGCTGTGCAATTGATGAACTGTGGGTTCTTTTGGCCAATGATAGGGGAACATTTTAGCCTCACGCGGCAAGGCCCCGCCTTTAGTGAGGTTGCAGGGCGAACAAGCAGCAACAACATTATCCCACGTCGTCTGGCCACCTTTTGAACGCGGAATAACATGGTCAAAGGTGAGATCATCCGGAGAGCTGCAATACTGGCACATGAATTTATCGCGTAAGAAAACATTAAACCGCGTGAAGGCTGGCGTGCGCGATGGCTTCACATAGCTTTTGAGCGAAACAACTGAGGGCAATTTAAACTCAGCATTGGGGCTGTGGATCACCGTGTCATATTCAGAAACGATATTCACGCGGTCAAGAAACACGGCCTTTACGGCATCTTGCCATGACCAAAGCGACAAGGGGTAATAACTCAACGGCCGGTAATCCGCGTTGAGAACCAGCGCCGGGCAAGATTCAGGTTGAGCGAACTGCTGTAGCATTCCACCTCGACTTCTTTGTGCAGATACTAACCCGAGTTGTCAGTTCTGTGAAGGGGCCAAGATTTATGTCGCCTGCGGCATTTCTTTCATCGCCCGATAATGTGCCCACAATAAACGCGCCGCCGCACCACGATGTGGCCGCCACTTATGAGCAAGTTTTTCCAATTTCTTGGCATCGGGGCGTTTTCGCATATTGAAGAGATGATGTGCTGCGGCTTGCAAGGCCACATCGCCTGCGGGCCAAGCATCGCCGTGCCCAACCACCGAAAGCAAATAAATGTCTGCTGTCCATGGCCCAATGCCCCAAATTGAAAGCAGCTGCTCACGCAGATCTTCTGTGGGCATTTTGGAGAGAGCCGGAAAATCCAGCGCAGCACTAGCACAAGAATGAAAACATTTGGCTTTGCCGCGCGAAACTCCAAGGGTCAGAAACTCTTCCACCGAAACTGCCAGAACATTTTCAGCAGCAACCTCACCAATGCGGGCTTTAGCTCTGGCCCAAATAGCATCGGCAGCTTTGATCGAAAGAAATTGCTCCGTCACCACCTTCATCAGGGTTTCAAGTGTAGGCTTGGCCTTGCGCAGTGACGGCGTGCCGTGGGCTGCATGAACCGCTGCAAAGCGCGGCTCAATTTTGCCGAGTGCCACAATAGCTGCCTCTAGGTCTGCCTGCTTTTGATACCTCGCCATGGATTTATGTTGCCTAGAAATCAGAAGTGATGCCTTTTTTCTCCCAATCACCAAAGCGCGTGGGCTCGGGCCCCTTGGGTCCACCCTTCTCAGGTGGCAATCGTTTGGTCACGGCGGCTTTGTGTCTAGCCTCAGCCTCAGTAAGGGCTCGCTTGGCAGCATCAGTAAGTGGACGATCAATCATCACCCGCATATAGCAAATTCGGGTTTTCTTGACCACCGATTTGGCCTAACGCAGGCCAAACGAGGAGAAATTGATGTCTATAGCGCGCGCCCTGCTTTCCGTATCCGACAAAACCGGATTGATTGAATTTGCCAAAGCACTGGCTGCGAAGAACATTGAACTAATCTCGACGGGCGGCACGGCTAAGGCCCTGCGTGAAGCTGGCCTCAAAGTGGCTGATGTCTCTGACATCACCGGATTCCCAGAAATCATGGATGGCCGCGTTAAAACCCTTCATCCCAAAGTGCATGGTGGGCTTTTGTCAGTGCGCGGCAATGCCGAACATGAAAATGCTAAAATACAAAACGGCATCGCCAATATCGATCTGTTAGTGGTCAACCTCTATCCCTTTGAGGAAACCCTTGCCAAGGGCGCTAGTGAAGATGAGATGATTGAAAATATCGATGTGGGTGGGCCAGCGATGATCCGCGGCGCAGCCAAGAACCACCCTTATGTCACCGTGATTGTTGATCCATCTGATTATGCTTCAGTGTTGGGTGAAATTGAAAAATCGGGTGAAACTTTGTTGGTCACCAGAAAACACCTCGCCGCTAAGGCCTTTGCGCGCACTGCCAGTTATGATGCCGCTATCGCCAACTGGTTTAACCGTGTGAATAGCATTGAGGCACCAAGTTACTTTGCCATCGGCGGCCATCTCGCACAAAGCTTGCGCTATGGTGAAAATCCTCATCAAAAGGCCGCAGCCTATAAAACCGGTGATGCCCGCCAAGGCATTCTTCAAGCCAAGCAATTGCAAGGCAAGGAGCTCTCTTACAATAACATCAATGATGCCGATGCCGCCTTGGACGTTTTACGTGAACTGGGCAATGCGAAAGCTGCTTGCGTCATTGTTAAACATGCTAATCCTTGCGGTGTGGCATTGGGAGAAAATGTGGCGGAAGCTTACATGAAGGCGCTCGCCTGCGATCAAACCTCCGCTTTTGGTGGCATCATTGCATTGAACCGTGTGTTGGATGAAGCCACAGCTACTGAAATTTCTAAGCTCTTTACCGAAGTGATTATTGTGCCTGAGGCCACAAGCAAAGCACAAGAAATAATCGCCGCTAGAAAGAACCTCAGGCTTTTGGTCTTGCCTGCAATGACCGTCGTTACCGCAACACTGCCCATGGTTAAGTCCATTATTGGCGGGTTGCTGGTACAAACATCTGACGCTGCCATACTTGATGAAACAAAACTGCGCGTGGTGACAAAGCGCCAGCCATCGCCTGCAGAAATGTCTGATCTAGTTTTTGCTTTTCGCGTGGCCAAGCATGTAAAATCGAATGCGATTGTGTTTGCCAAAGCTGGTGCAACAGTGGGCGTTGGCGCTGGTCAAATGTCACGCATCGATTCAACGCGTATTGCCGCTCGTAAAGCCGAAGATGCGGGCTTGTCCCTTAAAGGTTCCGCCGTCGCTTCTGATGCCTTCTTCCCTTTTGCGGATGGTGTATTGGCCGCAGCAGATGCAGGGGCCACAGCCATCATCCAACCAGGTGGGGCCATGCGTGATGAAGATGTGATCAAAGCCGCCGATGAGCGCGGCCTTGCCATGGTCTTCACTGGCCAGCGGCATTTCAAGCACTGAACGTGTTTGAAAAAGGACCATATCTTTTTCAACAACTTCTAAACGCGCTGCAGCTTGCTGGCTTTTATCTACCCCTTGCTGTAGCCTTCTCGCTCATCCAAGCCATTTCTGGTCGCGTATTTTTATCCTTCGGAAACGTGGCTATGTACGGCTCGTTCGCTGCAGTTTATGCGTGCTTTGGATTTCTATTACAGGGCTATAATGATGGCGCCGCGACGCTACTGGCGCTCGGCGTGGCGGTGCTCTGTGCGGCCTCACTTGGCTTAGCTACGGGCAAAATAATTTTTTTGCCCCTCGCCAAAACTTCCTCGCTTGCTTTTATGATTGGCAGCATAGGTTTTGCCATCGTCCTGCAAGAGCTGATGCGCATAGCGACAAACGCCCAAGACGTTTGGGTGCCGCCAATTTTCGCAGGCTCTGGTTTTTCGATTCTCACCGGAGACTTTCCGATCCGTGTAACCACTGCAAGCCTGCTGGGTTTGAGTGTGAGCCTTCTCAGCATTGCTCTCACGCTATTACTGATGCGCTTTACCCGTTTCGGCCGTCAGTTTCGCGCCACCGCTGATAACAGTTTTTTAGCGCAGCTTTGCGGCGTCAATACCCAACGCATATTCGTGCTAACATTTGCACTTGGCTCCGGCTTGGCTGCCGTGGCAGGCTGGATGTCTGCGATCATTTATGGTGGCACAAATTTCTCGGTCGGCTTGATGTTGGGATTTAAAGCGATGTTTGCCAGCTTGGCTGGCGGTGAAGGCCGCGTAAGCGGTGCCATCGTCGGCGCCTTTGTCTTGGCCTGCGTTGAAACGGCTTGGTCGGCCAGCTTTGGTTCTGCTTACCGTGACGCGGGCGTCTTTGCGGTGATTGTTTTGTTGCTTCTATTGCGCCAAGCTCGGGTTAATCCACTGACCGATACAGGAGAGCCAAAGCTATGAAGCGGTTAATCATCGCCTGCTTGTTGCTCTCGGGCTGTGGCGAAACCGCGCCAAGCTATTTTAAAATTGCAGGCGGCGGCCTGCAGTTCAATCTTGCAACATCGCAAGCATCAATGATTGTGGTTGCGCAACAAACATCGCCAATGCCGCCCAATAGCACACTTGAGGCACTATTTGATTTGCCCGGCACGAATACGAGGCAAAGTGTTAGCATGCCAACATCGCGAGGCCGTTTGCAATATATGATTCAATCAAAGGCGCTGACTGGTATCACCTTGGGTGGGCGCTATAGTGTCAGCGTTTTGCTTCATGACAAGGATGGCAAAGTATTAGATCAAAAAGAGACAACTTATGTTTCCGATCAAGATCAAGCGCTGCTGCCCAACAAACCTTTGGTGGAAGGCCCAGCACTCATCCCACATTTGGAAAATCTTGAGCCAAGCAAGTCCGCACCTTAACTCACAGGCCGCCTTGTTTTTCTATGAAGCTCACAACATCCGTAACGCCTTTCAGACGGTGCAAATCAGTAAACACAAAGGGGCGGTCACCGCGTTGCATTTTTGCATCACGCTCCATTACACCTAAATCCGCCATCACATAGGGCGCCAGATCGGCCTTATTGATGATGAGCAAATCGGACCGTGTAATTGCCGGGCCGCCTTTGCGCGGGATTTTTTCACCCTGACAAACTGAAATCACATAAAGTGAAATATCAGCAAGATCAGGCGAGAATGTTGCCGAAAGATTGTCGCCGCCGCTTTCGATGAAGATCACATCCAAGTCAGGAATGCGCTTTACCATTTCATCAATGGCCGCAAGATTAATCGAAGCATCCTCACGGATGGCCGTGTGAGGGCAGCCCCCGGTTTCAACACCCATGATGCGTTCTTCAGGCAGAGCCTGAAGGCGGTTTAAAATCAGCGCGTCTTCTTTGGTGTAAATGTCATTGGTGATGGCCGCTAAAGAATATTTGGCACTCATCGCTTTGCATAGTTTTTCCGTGAGTGTGGTTTTGCCAGAGCCAACGGGCCCACCAATACCAATGCGCAAGGGACCGTTTTTACGAACTTCAATCATGTGCGAAAAACCCGTGGTTCTAAAGTTTCATGTTTCATTGCGGCAATTTCTGCAAGAAAACAGTTACTGCCAAGATCTTCAAGTGTTGCTTGTGTGGCGCGCGTCGCCATTGCAACAATAATCGGTGAAAGATCTCGCAACACTTCAAGGCCCTTTGTTTGACCGAGTGGAATGAGCCGCACAGCCACTGAAATTTGCGCGGCACAAAACCCTTGTAAGAATGCCAGGAGAGCTTGGTTTTGTTCGATACCTGATGTTACACACATCGAGCCAGCGGCAACAGGATATGCAATCTCACCTTCTGTTGCGGCTTTTTTTAACCAAACATTGGCAGCGATGGTGAAGTTGCGGCCAAGCTGGGTTGTTTCCTGATAGCGTTCGGCCGAACCGCAAAGCGCAAGAGCCAACGCATTCAAGTGAGCAGCTTCATCATGCCAACACCGTGAAAAGAAAACAGCATCATTCCAAGCTGAGCCACTTTGTAGCAGATCGCAAACCCAGTCATGTAATTCTGCTGGTGTCGTCAATCCATCCGCAATCGCCTGCTCAAGTCCATGTGAATAGGCAAAACCACCAATTGGAAAAGTTGGCGACATCCAATTGAACAACATGAGTAGCTGCGAAGCCTCAGTGCGCATGCGCATAGGCCCCATGTTCGGGTGAAAATGTTTCATGGGTCTTCTTAACAACAGCCCCTTGGTGTTCTAACATTTTTGCAATCACGTGATCGGGCCGGATGAGAATGCGCGCCTCTTCGATTTGGGCCTCAAGATGGCGATTGCCAATATGCCAGGCAAGACGTGCAAGATGATTTGCATCAACACCACGCACTTCCAACAAATCTTCCAGGCTCGCCGCTATTTGAATCAATCTGCCGTCTTCCAAAACCAGACAGTCACCGTCTTCCAGCTTTACGGCTTTCTCAAAGTCCACCAACACATCTTCGCAACCGACAAGCGTAATCACCTTGCGTCTGATGTGTCGCTCTTGTGCCTCAAGTGAAATTGCAGCGTAAGGCTTTTCAGTTATGAATGCGGCGCGCGCGAAGCTTGTTGCACGAAGCGACATCAGAACAAAAAATAACGCTGCGTCATGGGCAAGCTTTGGGCTGGCTCACATACCAAAAGATTACCATCGGCGCGCACTTCATAAGTTTCGGGGTTCACTTCAATTTTTGGCATAGCATTATTGAGCACCATATCTTTTTTGCCGATGCCGCCTCTTGTATTTTTAACCGCAACCATTTTTTTCTGCGTGCCTAGGCGCTGCGCCAAACCACCGGCCAATGCGGCCTGCGAAGTAAACACTACCGATGAAGTGGTGAGCAGTTTCCCGAAGCTGGCAAACATGGGGCGGTAATGCACCGGCTGTGGTGTGGGGATTGATGCGTTTGGATCACCCATCGGTGCAGCAGCAATTGAACCACCAAGCAAAACCATTTCAGGTTTCACGCCAAAGAAAGCGGGCGACCAGATCACCAGATCAGCGCGCTTACCAATAGTGATTGAGCCAACCTCATGGGCAATGCCCTGTGCTATTGCTGGGTTAATGGTGTATTTTGCGATGTAACGCCGCGCGCGGAAATTATCATTGCCCTTATCTTCAGGCAGTGGGCCTCTTTGCTGGCGCATCTTATGCGCCGTTTGCCAACAGCGGATGATCACTTCACCAACGCGGCCCATGGCTTGGCTGTCGGATGAAAACATCGAGAAGACCCCTAGGTCATGCAGGATGTCTTCAGCGGCGATGGTTTCTTTGCGGATGCGGCTTTCTGCAAAGGCAATGTCTTCGGCAATGCGTGGGCTGAGGTGATGGCACACCATCAACATATCCAGATGCTCAGCAATCGTATTCACAGTGTAAGGCCGCGTCGGGTTGGTGGATGACGGCAAAACATTTGGCAAGCTGGCCACTTTTATAATATCCGGCGCATGGCCACCGCCTGCACCTTCAGTGTGGAAGGTGTGAATGGTGCGGTCCTTAAAAGCGGCAACGGTTGCTTCGACAAAACCCGATTCATTCAACGTATCGGTATGAATGGCCACTTGTACATCATGAGCATCGGCCACCGCCAAACAGTTATCAATGGCAGCTGGTGTGGTGCCCCAATCTTCGTGCAGCTTTAGCCCGCAAGCGCCTGCCAAAACCATTTCTTCCAATGCAGCAGGAAGAGAAGAATTACCTTTGCCCATGAAACCTAAATTCATCGGAAAAGCATCCGCCGCTTCAATCATGCGTTCCAAATGCCAAGCGCCAGTGCAAGTTGTGGCTAAAGTGCCATGTGCTGGTCCTGTGCCACCGCCCAACATTGTGGTGATGCCGGAATAAAGCGCTTCTTCAATCTGTTGAGGTGCTATGAAATGGATGTGGCTGTCAATGCCGCCCGCTGTGATGATCTTGCCTTCGCCAGCAATGATTTCAGTGGATGGCCCGATGATAATGGTGACACCATTTTGCGTATCGGGATTGCCCGCTTTGCCGATGGCGGCAATGCGGCCATCTTTCAAACCAATATCAGCTTTGTAAATTCCACTGTGATCAAGAACCAGCGCATTGGTGATGACGGTATCCATCGCACCTTGCACGCGGGTGGCTTGACTTTGCCCCATGCCGTCGCGGATCACTTTGCCGCCGCCGAATTTCACTTCCTCGCCGTAAAGGGTGAAATCCTTTTCCACTTCGATGATAAGATCAGTATCAGCCAGCCGAACTTTATCGCCCACCGTTGGGCCATACATTTGGGCATAAGTACTGCGTGAGATTTTAGCCATCACAGCGACCCCATGATTTTTTGTTGGAAGCCATACACTTTGCGAAACCCGCCTAATGGCACCAGTGTCACCTCACGCCTTTGACCAGGCTCAAAACGAACCGCTGTTCCCGCCGCAATATCAAGGCGCATGCCGCGTGCGGCTGCGCGGTCAAATTTCAGCGCTTCATTGGTTTCAAAGAAATGATAATGGCTGCCCACTTGGATGGGCCTGTCGCCGCTGTTGGCGACTTCAAGCGTTGTGGTGGCCGCACCCTTATTGAGTTCGATGTCGCCTGTCTTTGTAATGATTTCGCCGGGGATCATATGCTCACCACTTATCTGATTGGGCTGTGAACGGTTACAAGCTTTGTGCCATCCGGAAATGTGGCTTCGACCTGCACATCATGGATCATATCTGCGATCCCATCCATACAGTCAGCGCGGGTCACCACATGAGCCGCACTTTCCATCAGATCAGCAACGCTTTTTCCGTCTCGCGCCCCTTCAACAACAAAATCTGTGATCAAGGCAATAGCTTCAGGATGATTGAGTTTGACGCCACGTGCTTTGCGCCCACGCGCCACAATCGCCGCCATGGAAATAAGTAATTTATCTTTTTCTCGTGGCGTAAGCTGCATAAAATTTCCTCACATCTCCCAATTTCGCGGCAATGCCCTGCCATCCAAACAAGCAGACAACACCAATTTCAAAGTATTCCGCAACTGAAATCCGTCTTCTGCGACCAGTCTAGCAATTAGCTTGCCATTCCAGCAAGACACACCGTGTTGGCCTTGTAAAATGTTTTGCAAGAGTGGAAGTTTTTGTTCGACCTGTTCTGAAATCAAAACCACTGTTGCAAAAGCCTTGAGGCCATTGAGCGTGGCCATTGATTGCGCAGGTGCGCCCGATATTTTCATGCGCTCCGCGTGAATGCGTTTTTCATTTTGCCAAATGTTCCATTGATCGCAAAATTCAATCTGGGTTAGATTCTCAAGCATGGCAGTTCGGCCCAACACGACGGATTCAACTGCCAAAAAGCGGGCACCTTTCGCAAGATGAACATCCATCTTGCGCGTTAAACTCGCCCGATTGAATAGAATGGTTTCTTGCGGCAACCAGAAGAAGACCGAGCCTTCGGCGACTTCAAACCTATTCTCAACAATTGCTGGAGGTCCAAGCGTTTGATAAACCCGTTCCGCGGCCTGTGTGGTGATGGAAAAATTGGTGTTTGCTATAACCGAAATTTGCGTTGAGATTTGATCTCCACCGGCAAGTCCGCCACTGGTGTTGATAAGAATAGCCTCTTGCCCACCATGTGGCAGACGCAGTTTTAGGCAACCTTGTTCACGGTGGCGCACCAGCCCGTTGGGGCCAAGTCGCGTTTCAACTGCGCCTTGGCTGCGCTGCTGATGCAAAAGTTTGTGTGCTGAATGGATTGGCAAGTTTCACCCTTGCGGCGAAGATTGCCTATTAAGCGTTTTAAATCCAGTGTGATTTGAGGCGTTACCAAGTTAGCAGGCAGACGAACCGCTAAACGGCGATCCGATTATGCTAACGATACCTGAGAAATTGGAGCGGGCGAGGCGATTCGAACGCCCGACCCTAACCTTGGCAAAATTCTCCAAGGCTCACAGCAACTTTCTGTGACTTGCATCGACGTTCTCTAAGTCATTGCATGAATGAGATATTCTCATTTTGACCTACCAACTGAACTCCGATTTGTAACCGCGAATTACTATTCTTTTGCTTCCCCCCTGCTTCCCCGACTCCTATTTATAGGTCGTCGGGGAAGCATATTTTGGAGTTTGTAACATGGCCCGGTTGACCAAGCGAAGTGTGGAAGCGATCCAACCTACCAGCAAAGATATTTTTGTTTGGGACGCGGAAATCCGTGGCTTGGGACTCCGCGTAAAACCTTCAGGCACCAAGACGTTCTTTATTCAGTATAGAAATAAAGCGCGACGAACCCGCCGACTTGTATTGGGGCAATTCGGGGTAATGACGGTGGAAATGGCTAGAGTCGCCGCGAGAGAAGAACTCGCGGCTGTCCTTCGGGGTGGAGACCCATCCGCCGAAAGAAAATCACTATTCAATGCCTGCACTGTCGAGAAGCTTTGCAGATGGTATTTGAAGGAGGCTGAAGCAGGGCGTCTGCTTGGAAAGAGAAGACGGCCTATCAAGGCATCTTCTTTGAAGATGGACCGAAGCCGCATTGAATGTCACATCATCCCGCTCCTCGGCTCTCAGTTTGTCTCAGGTGTAACGCAAGCCGATATCAACAAATTTCAGGCAGACATAGCTGAAGGGAAAACGTCAAAGCGCAGAACAGGACGAGGTGGCAATACCACCGGCGGACCGGGTGCCGCATGCCGTACTGTTTCCACCCTACATGCCGTTTGTGAGCATGGCATTCGCTACGGTATCATTGAGATAAATCCAGCAAAAGGTGTACGTAAAATTGCTGAACAGCGCCGTGACCGGAGGTTGTCTGAACGAGAAATCATCGCGCTTGGGCGAGTACTCTCTCAAATGCAATATGAGGGCGAAAGCCCAGCTGGTATTGATTGTATCAGGTTCATCATGTTGACCGGCTTTCGGCGAATGGAAGCGCTAGGGCTTCAAGTTGAGTGGATTGACCAATTCAACCAGTGTGTACGCTTTCCCGATACTAAAGCGGGCAAACAAACCCGTGTAATCGGCAGAGCCGCACTTTTGGTCGCTAAGGTGCGGACTATGAACAATGGATTCCTCTTTCCAGCAGAGCTTGGTGGAAAGCATTTTGTCGGAGCCCCTAGGGTATTGGAGAGGGCGACTGCCAGAACAGGTCTGGCCAAAGTCACACTGCATACCTTGCGACACACATTTGCAAGTATTGGGGGCGAACTGGGATTTTCTGAATTGACGCTGGCAGGGCTTTTAGGACACGCTGCTCGAGGTGTTACGCAGCGATATGTTCACATTGATGAGGCGCTGGTTGTTGCTGCTGATCGGATATCCGAACGGATTTCCTTGTTGCTGAATACCGGATGCAAAGAAGCTAAGAAACTGGATAGAAGCTACGATCAAAGAATCAGGCCGCTTGTCAGGCTCATAACCTGAAGGTCGTCAGTTCAAATCTGGCTCCCGCAACCAAATAAAAACCGGTTATCTCAATGAGATAGCGGGCTTATCTTTTTTGGAAATGTGCGGCAAAAGTCGCTTTGGTATACCTGGGTTACAGGTGAAAAAGAATTTGCGGGATGCCGCGAGCGATTAGAAAGTGCCCCTCGTCAGATTGCTCGCATCAAGAGACTCACATAGACGACATCGTCGAGGTTCTTTGCGATATGTGTTGAGAGCTATTCTTCCATTGAAACCCAAGGCACTGCTTGACAGACTGGTTGCCTGGGCAGATCTGAAACGCGTTATGTTGTACTGACGACTGACCCCGCGCAAATCTCCTCAAGGAGTAGGAAAAGATGTGGGCAAATGACCCGAAAGCAAAATGGTTGGGGCCGTGGTCCGGCTTATCCCATTGTGAGCGATGTCACACCCTGTTCGACGGTCACAAATGCCCACGTTGTGGCTATGAAACGCCGGCGTGGGAAGTGATAATTGTCGAAGGAATCGAACGACAGGTACCTAAGGCAAGACAGGGAGCCTTGAGTCTTTCTACCCACATGCTCATTGAGCTGTTGAAGCGCGAATGGCAGAGGCCTGAGCCAAAATTTGACTACGTTCCGATCTTCGACGAAATTTCACCGAAAGTCGTGATCATTATTCTATTCTGGACTCTGTTCGAACATTTGATGGACAGATTTCTTGACGCGGCCCTGTCGAGATTGCCCCCGAAGGTCCATCTGGATCTTTTAACCCGCTACAGCAGCATTGGCAGCAGGGTAACAGACCTCTATCTTCTGCTTTTTGACACGACTTTCGAACGTGACCTTGTTGACCTCGGTTATGGTTCTTTGAGCTCCCACATCAAAGAAGTTCACCTCCGCCGCAACGAATTTGTTCACGGCAGCCCTCGTGCAGTCGATCGTGGGCTAATAGAAAGGGTCATTGAGAAACTTCCGGAGTTTCAAACAGCGTGGCTGGCGATCTACAATATGCGATGCACAGGGCATCCGAATACCCCGCCTGTGTGGCAGACGCCGCGATCAAAGAAAAAACGACAATAGAACAGTGTTTTAACTAATAACTTTATGACCCCTCCGAATATCGACGCGCTTTTCATACTTAACGAACTTAACGAACTTGACGATCTTTCTGATCTTTCCTATATTACATCATGGTCTCGGCAAGAGGAAGGCGATGACAGCTCTTAAACACACGGCGAGTGCGCCAAAAATCACCAAGGGAAAGCCAAAGCGTAGACTTTCGGTCTCACGTGTCTCGCATTCCTCTGACCAAAAACCTCTAAGCCTCACCCTCTCAAATGAGTCATTTAGCTATGTTAGAGCGGACCCTCAGTTCTTCATCTCAGTCATCGAAGAGACCGCCAAGACCATCAAATCAAAAGGAAAGCCTCACGATTTAGAAAGCGCTGTCGGTGGGTTTATTCGCAAATCTGCAGAGGAAGCGTCCCTTAAGTACTTGGCGGCTCTCGCGCCGAATTCGTCCACGCTGCAAGATTCACTTAGGGTAGCCAGGAAAAGAGGGAAATTGAGCGCCGCTGAAATCCTAAATGGTTCCGATATGCTTACGACTAAAGAGCTAGCAAAATTTTTGCATCTTTCCCCGCCAGCCGTAAATACTCAGCGACAGAATGGTAAGCTGCTAGGGCTAGACGGCGCAAAGCGTGGCTACAAATTTCCCAACTGGCAGCTGGATGAAAACCAACGACCATATGAAGCAATAGCAAGACTCAACAAGCTGCTAGGCGATCCCTGGTTGGTTTATAGATTTATTGTCCAAAGGCATGGAGCGCTTGAGGGAATGACGGGTTTGCAAGTTTTGAAAGAGCGCAAGGCGGAAGATCTGTTACAAGCAGCACAAAACTACGGTCGTGATTTTAGCTGATGACCGTCACGTTTCCGCCTTCGAATTTTCGGACTGCGAAGATCGTCATTCATAGAGTGGAGACAGGTCAGCGCTTCTATCGTCTTTATTCCAACAATTATCCAGACCCGCTCGGGGTCGGTTTTGGGAATAGTCGATTTTCTGACCCACGACCTCTTGGATCTCGCGTGTTCAAGACACTCTACCTTGGAGAAAGCTTTCAAGTTTGTTTTGCTGAGGTAATCTTGCGAGACCAGAGAGATGGAAAACTCGATAATTTACCCATCGCAGAAAAAGAAATGAGTGCGCATTTCTTTTCAACAATAGCCGCCACTGAGCCCCTAATGATGTTAGATCTGAGAAATGCAAACTCAGCCAAAATGGGGGTGCCCACTGATGTTGCGAAAAGACTTGACCAAGGCCTCGCAAGGACGTGGGCCGTTGCATTCCACGAACACCAAAACCAGTTGGACGGAATCATATACTCCTCAAGGCTGACAGCGGAAAACAACCTTGCGATCTTCGACCGTTCAATCCACAAATTGAAGGTACTGAGTACTGTACCAATTCTGACAGTCGGTGACTTGGCTAGAGTACTCGATGATTTTGAAATTGCACTCGTTTAGAGCAACGCAAGACAATATCTTTGAGGCTTCCGGCAAAAATGAAGACGGACAGGTGCTCCCTCGCCAACTCAATCGTCTAGCGCTGAGTCCCATTCCTTATGCTTAACCCAACGAAATTTTCGATCAGTAGATATTACCGCTAACTCAATAGGTCCACCACAGACCTGATTGAGATACGAGAATTTTAGAAGTTTGATGGTTGAATATATGCAGAAATGAACTAGATCGATGGCATCTCTCAACGGCAGTTCGAGTGGGTAGCTGTGCTTTCCGATAGAAAGAATACTGTCCAGATTCTTCTCAGAATCTTGCCAGCCGCCGTGTTTAAGTATGCCGTTTCTAATTTTCTTGTCGAAGCCATTAAAGAGCCGCTCATAGAAATCTTTCACACCCCAGCAATGGAACCGCAAGGCGGACTCGGGTGTGGGTGGTGTTCTCAGGTCAGGAGTGAAGTCTACCTTAAACGCAAATGGCTTGCGATCGGAGGGCACGTAACCAGCAATACAAAAGCCCGCTGAAAGTTTACGTTGGAGTTGATAAAACTCAGTTTCCTCACGCGTCCGAGCAGTTTTCTTCCTGCGCGATTTTTTGCCGCCATCATCCACGTTCGTTTCAAGCAATTGATACTTTTGTAAGTCATTTTCAAAAATGCGTGTATATTCTGGCCACGCCAGTTCGACCCATCTCCTGGCGACTTCTTCCACTGACGCCGCCGGCTTCGAAGCAAGTTGGTCTCCTAACTGCGCGATCAATGAGCGAAAGCTGACATCACCAAAGGAAACGGCTCCCCACGTCAGCATTCCAAGAGTGCTGCTCTCACCAATTTCAAATAGCTTTTGATTGTTCTGAAAGTAGTGAAAACTTACCGTGTCACTCATCGAGGCTGTGCTATCTGCCCCTAAGATGATACCTTCCGGTACGATTGCGCAAATAGCTATAGTCATTATTACTTTCTCCCTTTGGCTCGACCGCTATGCTCGCTCAACCGATTGTAGGTATTGACGACTATGTCTTCCATCAGTTGAGCGTTTCCTAGAGTAAGGGACTGATCCATGCGGATGAGGGAGGCAATCTGTGCAATTGGCTTGGGTTCGGCGGATGGGCTATGGCCGGAGATAAAGGTCTCTGCTTTAAGATTAGACCAAGACAGAAGACTAGCAAGTCCATCAACATCTGGCTTTTTGCCATTCTGCATGCGCGACAGTGTAGAGGCGCTCACTTCTGCCTCGTTTGCCACTTGTTTCCAGTTGATGCCGCGTGCTTTTCTGATAGCATCAATAGCTGCATAGAACGCGTCGACACTAAACGTCTTCCCCATTGTCTCACTTCCTATCTGGCAATTCGTTGCGCACTTGCAATTCTCTCTATCACGTGTTAGATGTGAAATCAATTGCGAATGTGCAATTCACGGAACAAGGAGGGGAAGATGTCGAACGATAAGGAGAGTCACACTGCAGGGATCATTGTCAATGGCCGGGCAGTAACTGTGACTGGAAGAGAGCTAAGCTTCGATGATGTCGTGAAGCTAGCTTTCAGTGCGCCGCCCGGCGGTGCTGACACTATTTTCACTGTCACGTATCGAAAGGGAGGAAACGATCACCGTCCCGAAGGCGTGATGGTCGAAGGTGACGTGGTCAAGATTAAAGAAGGCACAATATTTAATGTCACAGCGACTAATCGATCTTAATCCCGATCTCAAGCGTCTTCGTGATGAGGGGTATTCGGTGGAAGTAAGAAATGGCTTCGTACTTCTACTAGAGGTGCCCTATGTAACGGAAGCGGGAACAGTAGATCACGGGACGTTAGTTTCGAATCTTCACATGGCTGGAGATAGAACCATTGCTCCCGATACGCATGTAGTTCATTTTTCTGGCGGACAACCTTGTAGGAAAAACGGCTCTCCCATCACCCAAATTTTACATCAAGCGCAGCAGACGCAGCTAGCGCCCAACATTGTCGTAGACAGATCATTCTCCAACAAGCCGCCTGAAGGGTATCGGGATTATCACCACAAAATGTCAACATATGCAGACATTATTTCAGGTCCGGCGTTTTCAATTGACCAAAACAACACCGCAAAAAAATACTTGCCTGTTTCCGCAAGAGCCGAAGAATCCGTTTTTCACTACTTTGATACAGCGTCGAGTAGAGCCGGAATATCATCGTTGGGGGCAAAGCTAGAGTTAAACAAAGTTGCTATTATTGGGCTCGGCGGCACGGGATCATACATCTTTGATCACGTTGCAAAAACTCCAGTACGGGAAATTCATCTATTCGATCCCGACAGATTCCATTCACACAATGCGTTTCGCGCGCCGGGTGCAGCTTCTATTTCCGAATTGGAAGCTCAATCGTTCAAAGTCGACTATCTGGCCGCAATTTATAGCAAAATGCGCAGAGGTATCGTGGCTCACCAGGCGGCCGTCACTGCAGACAGCGGAGAATTATTGGCTGGGACACAGTTCGCGTTTGTATGTATTGATGGAGGTAAGGCAAAACGAATTGTACTCGAACTGCTGACCCAATTACAGATTCCCTTTATTGACTGCGGTATTGGTCTGGAGCGTGTTGATGACAAGCTTACCGGACAGATTAGGGTGACTTCTGGCTCCCCAGGTCTCGACAAGCACATTTGGGAGCGCAATGCGGTTGCATTTTCAGATGCCGAGGGTGGCAACGAGTACTCTTGGAATATCCAGCTGTCCGATCTCAATGCTCTAAACGCCGCTCTGGCGGTGATCAAGTGGAAAAAATGGGCCGGATTCTACGTCGACTTGGAACATGAAATGCACAGCGTCTATCCAATTGATGGCAACATATTGATCAATGAGTATTGCAATGCGCAAGTCTGAAACTTTGTTGAAGCACAGGTTTGTGACCGCAATACCAAGTATTCTAGATCCTGGCGTCCTGTATATTTCGCTGGAGTTCGATACTGCCGTGCATTTATGTGCATGCGGTTGCGGAAATGAGGTTGTCACTCCTTTATCCCCTGCTCAGTGGGCATTCACATACGATGGAAAATCGGTTTCGCTTTCTCCTTCAATCGGCAATTGGAGCTTTCCTTGCAAATCACACTACATTGTCAGAAAGGGCGAAATTAACTGGGCTAGGAAGTTTGATGATAAAGAAATAGCAAAAGTTCGGGAGCGTGACAGTCGCGATTTAAGAAGGCACACTGGTTCCCCAGATGAGGATCATTTTGATTCCGATCCAATGAGCAATTTTTTTAGTATACGGCGAACACCCTAGACATTTTGAGGTACTGCTGATTTGCAATGTTCGTTAGAACCGAATCGAAGCAAGTCATGATCTGTTGTTGGTCTCGAGGAGCTGGAAGGGCTCAACCGCAAGTGGTTTCGATATTTTTTCGAGCAGATCGATGGTTGGTGACTTCTCTTCCCTCTCGATTTGCCCAACATAATTCCGGTTGATCCCAGCTTGAAACGCCAACTCCTCCTGCGAAAGCCCCTTTTGCTTTCTCAAGACGCGCAAATTCCTCGCCACTATCTGCCTCAGTTTCATGGAGGCAAGCGACAACAAAACCTACTATAGTGCGACCTACTATAGTAGGTATTCTGCCGCATGAACGATCCACACAAAAATCTGAAGCCCGGTTTGGTGCTGGTTCTGCACTGGCCACTCGATGAAGATGTGTCGGCAGCAGGGCAGAACGTGGTCATCGAACTTCAACTTGCCGGTGGCATTCCTTTGGCTTCTATGTCGGTTCCAAGTGTGCAATTACTTCAAGCGGTCGCGCAACGGCTGGTGCTGTATTCGCTAATGTCACCAGCCGGACTTCTTTCGATTGCGTCTGACGAAATCACAATTCCATTGCCAGTGAACCAGGCAATTGCCCTCGACCAACTTATCACCGAAGCAGTCTCCGAAGACATGCTTGAAGACGAACCAGATGCCGCCGCGATGCTAGCAGAATTCCGCAGCCGTTTGCTCAAGTCATTGGAGCACGTCGATCGGGCCATTGCGGCATTGCCCAAGGATTGAACTCAACTCTTCCTGCGCCAAACGAAACTGAGCTCACCATTGTCTTCAAACATTGCTCCGCGAATGGGTTCCGCAAACGACGGATCATCAATCATTGCACTGAGATAATCGCGCGGCTCAGCCTCATGGGTCGTGGCCCTCCAAGCGGCACCCACTTCTTGGGTTCCGTACATGATCTTAAAATCAGGCGCATCTTCCTTTGCTTTGCTGTCGATGGCCACCAGCCGCAGCTTGGCCTGAAAGGTCAACGTCCGAATAGAGCCAATATAGCCATCGCTATCAGATACAAAATGGCCGATTACAGTCATGTGCCACTCTCCCCGTCGGTGCCTTCGGTTCGTCTTGCCGGCCTCGGCTTCTTTGCGGCCAGCGGAATGACGATAGGCTCGGTTTCCAGTTCCTTCCGCCCCTTCCTGAATCCGGCATCGGCTTTCAGAAAACATTCCAGCATAAAGGGCACAAGTTCAGCAACAGCTTCTCTTGTGCCGTAAGTTTGCGCATAGAGCGCCGAATAATCATCGAGTGCTTTCTTCAAATCTGGATTCAGTGTTATGGTCAGCTTGACGGGAATGCGATCCGGCAATTGAGTGAGTTTCAACATGGCTATCTCCGTGAAATTTGCGGGTAAGGTTCAAGCACTAGATCTTTGTGCACAATGATACGCAATGGCCAGCCGGGCCTGACTGTCAGTGTTGGCTGCACATCCAATTGCCGCTGCACAAATTGCTGTCCGGCCTGATCGGTGTTCTTGATGGCGGATTGCTGCAAGGCGGAGATTAGATCATTCTGGCTATTTCCGATGGTCAACTGCGAACCAACACCCAATAGGCTTGCCAGGGCCACGCCCTTGAGCAGACTCCAGGTGTGATAATCGACTTGATCTTCAAGTCCGGCATAGCCACCCTCATCGGTGGCCGGAAGATTGTCGATCACAAGTGATGAACCATCCGGCCTGATCAAGCGTTGCCAGATGACTAAGGCTCGCTTCTGGCCGAAGGCTACAACACTGTCATATTTGCCAATGACCTTGGTGCCTTGGGGAACAAGGAGATAACGCCCGGTCACCGTATCATAAACATTCTCCGTCACTTGCCCGATCACAAAGCCCGGCAGATCAGAATTAAGCCCTGTGACCAGACTCGCTGGAATGATTGAGCCCGCCATCAATGTGAAAGGTGACACCGGCTTCTGCAAACTATGTTCATTGTAGATTGAGCCATCCGGCTTGGCATTCAGGAAGGCGAGCTTCTTGTCTTGTGACAAAATGACCATTCCTTGCTGTGCCGGTTGTCCCTGCGCCTGCAACGTGTCGAGCTGGCCCAAAGCTGTGAACGGTGAAGCTGCGGCTGGTGGTGTATTGGCGGGTGGCTTCTCGGCCTCGCCCATCTTGCTGATTGTGGCAACCGAATAGAACAGCTTGGACTCGCGGCCCTGCTGGGCCAGCCGAACCAAACGAATCCGGTCGGCTCGTGCAATGTCAGCTTCAGGATCAGGCTGAAACGGTTGGCCTGCAATGGGCAATTCTGGGGCTGCCTTGGTATCGACCTTGTGCAGGGCATCACCCAGATCGCCAGGCAAGGGCGGACCAAGTTTGGGAAACGTTTCGTAAGATGACGGCAAACGGCTAAGACCCTCTGCCGTTGGCTTGCGGTCAGTGTTGTAGAGCTCTTCAGCTTGCTGGCTCTGCCGGTAGTTTGGCGATTTAAGCGCAAACCATACGGCCCCAAACAACAATACCGAAAACAAAGCCGTGCCACCCATCAGCACTTTACGATTGATGCGGCGCACCGGTCTGGGCCTGACGCGGAGTTCAATATCCTCGGGCGGCCGTTGGGATTTGTCGACCATCACTTATCCCCTGCACTGGAGAACAGATAACGGCGCTTGGGCTGCACCGCGTCATTGCGGATGATCTTGACCACGGCCTGCGACTTGGAACCAAGGCGCAGTTCGGCCACAGCAAAAAGCCGATCAACAATATAAGTGTTGCCCTTGACGCGGTAATTGACGAGTGCTGGTTTTCCTTCCGAACCTTGCACAAAGAGTGGCGGGGCCTCGCCCTGTGGCAGGGATGACGGGAACTGGATATAGACCTTTGCTCCATCATCAAACACGCGGGCTGGCGCAAAGCTGGCTGTGCCTTCAATCCGGTAGCGGAAGTTCAGATTATCAAAACTTTGTGCGCCTTCAATCGGCACACTATCAAGTCCTGCCACACCATCGTTCTGCTTCTTGATCGCAATCAGCTCGTCTTCGGGATAAGTCCAAGACAGTGAAGACATGTAAGTCGTCTCAGTCGATTCCAGTTCAAGATGATAGGTGCGGCGCTCTGAAGTGATGACCAAATTGGTTTTAAGATCAGTGGCGATGGGCTTCACCAGAATATGAACCTGTTGTGTTGTGCCTGCGCCGCTCGTCGTGTCACCCACAATCCAGCGCACAGTGTCACCTGTTGAAACCGAAACCAGTTTCTCGCCTTGTTGAAGGGCGATGTCACTCACCTGATTGGTGGCCCCATAAAGTCTGTAGAGAGCGCCCTGACTGTAAGGATAGACCTGGATGGCATTGACATAGCCAGACTTCACTGGCTCCTTGGTGGCTGCGGCATTTGCTTGATCGACGCGGGCGAGTGGATCATCCACCTCTTTGATCGCTTGGCCTTTCGCGCCCAGCTTCATCAACTGGCCAGGCAAAGGCAGAGGTTTTACTTTCTCGACGATTTGCACAGGAGGGGCCGGATCGGCAATGACCTTGGCTTCAATGAAAGAACTATTCGGCGGATCATCGGCAAAGTTGCTCAGACTTGCTTGGTTGGCACAGGCCGACAAGGCAACAAGCGAAACGCTTACAAGAAAATACTTCATTTGGTGGCTCCTGAGTTGTCATGGGGTTGGGGTGAAGAAATCGGATCAAGCTCGCGCGACCAGTTGATGGCGTTGACATAGATGCCGAGCGGATTGGCTCTGAGCGTTGCCGCGTCACGCGGGCTCTTGGTCACGATGGTCAAAACGCCAGTGAAACTCTGCGCGCCAGCGGCAGCGCCATTCTCAAAGGCCTTCTCACGCCACCTGACCTGAAACGACGATGGCGAGGCCCGCACCACACTGGTGATCTCAACCGAGACGGAGCGCTGCCCAATCTTGGCGAAAGGATCATTCTCGCGGGCATAGTCATTCAGCGTCTGGGCCGCCCGGTCGGTGGCATAGTCATAGGCCTTGAGCCAGTTCTGCTTGACCACCACGGGATCGGTGGAGACTTCGCGTACATGTTCAATGAAGCGGGCCAGTTCGGTCGCGATTTGCGCGTCCGACGGATCGTAGGATTCCACGGCAGGGGCAACGGCACGGATGGTCCCGCCGCGCTCCACTTCCACCACATAGGGTGTGACGCGTGAGGTGGTGGACAACACTGCTAGCTGAAGACTTAATCCCCCTACCAATCCCAGACAGCCAAAGGCCATGAGGCGCCAGTTTCTTGCTTGAACCCGCGCTGAGCCGATGCGCTCATCCCAAACTTGTTGGGCCTTCTGATAGGGCGTGATGGTGGCTTCCGTCTGGCCGTAATGCAACTGGGATCGTTTGAACTTCATTGAGATATTCCTTGTGCTCTAACTATTGGGATTGAGGTCGGGGCCTTCGTTAGAAGCGCCACGATCGCCTTCACGGATGGATTGGCTCGCGACGGTGCCAGCACGGGTGAGTTGTTCACGACGACGCAAACGTCGGGCCCAATTTGGCTCAGCGCTGCCACCGATGGATTTGCTCTTGGTTCCAGCGGATGGAGAGTTAGACGCAGAACCACCCGAGGCGTTAAAGCCGTATGCCGAGCCTTCGCGGTAGGCATCACGAATTGGGCCAGCCA